>Ga0114939_10001455_pt1 | contig 18556 bp, 24 predicted proteins | sample AshMeaCrysSpring_FD_87196 | JGI IMG/M metagenome (GOLD analysis project Ga0114939, IMG submission 87196) | Groundwater microbial communities from Big Spring, Nevada to study Microbial Dark Matter (Phase II) - Ash Meadows Crystal Spring | ecosystem: Environmental > Aquatic > Deep subsurface >...
GGCTATTGCGCAAGGGTGCTATCCTTGTAGGTATTGACTGCCTTCACAGGTTCGAGTCCTGTCACCAGCGTTAAATAAAGATAAGGTTTGATATTTTAGAAAACTGTACCTAATGCATGTTAGGTGCAGTTTTGTTATTGGCCCCAAATTATGATAAAATAAATAAAAAAATAAAAAAGAATAAAAAAGGAGATGTGATAAAAATATGCCGCGAGCAATTTGGACAGGTGTTATGCAATTCGTCTTGATAAGTTTCCCAGTGAAACTATACAAGGCGACAGACGATAAAGGAATAAGTTTTAAGACATTCCATAGTATATGTGGAAGTAGTATAAGGCTAAAGAAATGGTGTGAAGCGTGCGGAAAGGAGATATTGCCTGATGAGATCGATAAAGGATACGAGATAGCAAAAGGACAATTTGTTGCCTTTAAAGAAGAAGAGATCGAGAATGCGCTTCCTGAGAGTTCAAAAATAATAAAAATCGAAAAGGCGGTTCCTGCAGACGAAATTCCTCTGATAACATACGAAGATAGCTATTTCTTGGTTCCTGACAAAGGAGGAGATCATGTATATGCTCTATTATTCAATGCCTTGTCTATGAAACCGAAGGTATTGATTGGAAGAGTTGTGATAAGAAACAAGGAACACCTTGTTGCAATAAGACCTTATAGTGACGGATTGTTATTGAGCATGTTGCATTTCGCAGACGAGGTCAGAGATATTAACGAGGTGGTAGTGATAAAAGAAAAGAAAGTGGACCAAAAAGAGTTAGATCTGGCGACAAATCTTTTGGACCATTTGACCGGATCGTTTAAAGATATAAACCAAAGGGATATATTCAGGGAATATATCGAAACAATGGCAGAGATGAAGGCCCAAGGACAGGTAATTACTATTGAAGAGAAAAGGCCTGTGATAACAACAGGAGGATTGATAGAGGCTCTGCAAAAAAGCATTGAGTTGAGCAAAGCTGGGATAACCATAGCTGGTACAGGAGAAGTAAAAAAGCCAGAGTTGGTCATACCTATCAAACAGCAACTGGACCAATTATACGGAGTAACAGAAGATGAAATAAACAAGATTATATTGGAACAGACAATTGAAGATACTCAAGAAAGGGTAGATATCCTCAAAGAATTGACAGGATATAAGTCATTTGAAGAGTACATGAAAGGACATCCAAAGGAATTTGAAGGAATAGATGTAAGTTATGACTTCAGATTAATAACTATTTCAGACGATACGTATCCAAGGATAAATCTTCCTATATTGAAGAAAATTGGAGTAGTCGCAGATCACTTTGGAGTGTTAATCTACGTAAAATCTTCGAAAAAACAGGTTGCTCGTAAGGTAGAAGACGATGACATCTTGAAACTTTTCTAAAAAGAGGTGACTAAATGAGGCTTTCAAAATGCTTATCGAAGAGTTGGCTAACAGAGGAATTTTTGTTATCTCCCTTGAAGAGATTAAGAAAATAAAGGAAGATATTATCAAGGAGAAAATTGAAGAAGGCATATTGCTTTTATTCAACCGTTTGCAGAAAGAAATAAAAGAAAATAAATTGAGAAATGAAAAAGAGCAATGAAAATGATTCCTGAAAAATTTCATTTTTTTGATGTCAAACCTGCCAACCAAGGTGTATTATCCATTAAGAATAAAATATTCCAAAGAAAATTAGATGGAACAACCGCCGAAGTTTTCATAAACGATGATATCAGGATTTTTGGTAAAGGAGTACTGGAATATGGAATTCTTTCAGAATATACGAAAAGATTTCCAGAAATTGTTAGAGCATTGAGAAACTTAGAAATTCCTAAAAAAACTGATTTTGTAGGAGAATTAATTGTAATAGATCTTAAGACAGGATTTGAAGATCTTGGAATGTTACAGACAAGATCTCAAAGATCTTTTGCTACAGAGAGCCATGTAAGATTTTATCCTGCATTATTAGTAATATTAGATGTTGTGCAGGTTGAAGATAAAGACGTAAGATTATTGAAATATTTCGACAGAATTGACGCTCTGAAAAATGTAGTGAAGAATTGGACGAAAGGAGAAGGAAAGATAATTTTCATTGAAAGTTCATACGAATTAAATTGGGATATTATAGATAAGAACAAACTTGAAGGAATAGTGGTTAGAGACTTAGACGCAATTTACGGAAAGGGTATTTGGAAACTTAAAAGAGAGATTACGGAAGATGTCTATTGTAAAGGAGAATGCAATCCCTCTGATAGTATGCAAGAATTTGCCAGTTTAATTTGTTATCAATTAGATAAGAATGGAAAAGAGATATATGTGGCTAATGTAGGCGGCGGATTTAGTTACGAGGAAAGGAGAGATATACAAAAATTGCTAGATTCAGGAGTTATGAGAGAATATCCCCTGGTCGTTGAAATAAAGGCAAATGGTAGGACATCTTCTTTGAAGTTTAGATCTCCTATTTTTAAGAGGATAAGATATGATAAACCTTGGAATCAATGCATAATTAATTGATGGTGAGAAAAATGAATGATAAAAACGTAGACCTAAATTTTATCAATATAAAAGATATGGAAGATATAATTAACAAAGGAATAGAAAATGGACTTAGAGCCATTGAAGAAAAAATTGGAGTTAAGATTGGAATAATTGAAAAGTATTCACATATGATTGTAAAGATTGATGCTGGGGAAGGAGAAGAAAAAATATGGCTTGAAGGTCAGAAAGAATCTTTCGAAAAAGGAGATTATAAGGAAGGAAAACAGGTTGAAATAGTAGCAAAAAATATTGGAACTATTGTAGGAGAATGTGATTTTGGTAAATTAGATAATCCTTTACCACTTTATGTGGCCGACTATGTCAGAATTACTGGAAATATAGAGATTAAAGGAATGATCAAAAAATCTTCTTTTGATGAGGATGGAATACATGCGATAGTAATAATTGAAAATGAAGAGATATTCGTTGAAGGACGTAATTTTGAAAAAGAAGATTATAAAGAAGGAACATGGATCAAAATTAAAGGAAAATTTGCTGGTACTATAGTTGGAGAATGGGAATTTGGTGATCTTGGAATATTGCCATTATTTGTTGCAGAAAAAATGACAAAGAACTATACTTAATGCGTGTAAGACGCAGTTCTGTGTTATATCGTCATGAATATTCATGCAAGAAGATAATTAGAAAGATAATAAATAGAATATAACATATATTAAATGACACAGATAAAAAAACGAAAAATTCAGGAGATAAAAATATGAATAGTAAAAACGTAAAAAACAATAGAAAAATAGGACTAGTATTGGCAACATTTGGATTTATGTTGTTGATGTCGATTAGTATAGCAGATGCGAAATCTTTTGCATATCAAGATTGGGGTAATTATTATACCCAGGTCTATAATGGAGAAGAATACTTCATTGGATATAGTTCAGATTCTATCATAGGAAATGATATATTATTTTCTGGAGAACTAACCAATGTTTTATTGGATACAAATAATAGAATGCATTCTATGATAGGTGAGACCAAAACTCTTCAAGAAGGATATGCTTTTAAAGTAAGAGACATAGATTTTGATCCAATAAATGGTAGTCAGGCCATGGTAAGTCTGTTAAAAAATGGTAATGAAATAGATATAGAAGTACTTGATGTAGGAAAAACATATATTTATAGACCTTCTAAAATCGGAAATACATATGACTTACCCTTGCTATTAATACATGTGAATGAAATATTCCAAGGGGCTACAGGACCTATTGTTGGATTCAATGGTATATTTCAGATCTCTGAAAATGTTATTCCAAACCCAATAGTAATAGTAACACCGGCACCAATTCAATCATGGAGCAACGACTACACCAAAGATCAACGGATACAGTTTGCGGTTCCAGTAGGGACAATGGTAAAATTCAATGTATCAACGAACTATGATATAGACAGGACGGATTTTCAACCGTTCAAAACTATAGGAATTCCTGACAAGAGAAATTTGTATGGATTATATAATTTTGATCAGCCTGGAGAATATCGTTTATATATTAGTGCTATAGGGGCTGATGGGACAACGATGACAGTTGGATGGACTGTTAAGACATACATTCCAACTCAAACACATAATATACATGTAGGATCTGGAACGGTAAATGTAGATTGCGATGCTTGTCATGGATTTCCCCCAAGTATTCCTGACCCTAACAAATATGATGAATATGGAAATAATTTCTGTAACAGTTGCCATCCAAAAGTAATACCTATAATAACAGTTACTCCAAATACTGCGACGTCAACTCCAACTGCGACGTCAACTCCAACTGCGACGTCAACTCCAATCGACACTGAGAGAAGTCCAGGGCATCCTGAAGAATTGTTTCCGACTCTAGCAAATCAGAATAGGGCCATTCTCGAGGTAACTAATAAAATCGATAGATCTGGGGAAAGAGCTGTTATAACATTAAGTATCAAAAATACTGGAAATGATACGGCTCGATTTGTTAGTTTTAGTTCTGAGATACCTATTGAATTAGGAATGGAACTGATAAGTGGAGCTAATTTAAATGGAAAAGAACTAACATGGAATGGTGATATAGAAGCTGGTGATAAACACGATGTAATATATAAGGTAAAACCTGATAGAGAGAAGGACATACAGATACCAATAAAAGTGACATATGTCAAAGATGGGATGACTGCCGAAAAGGTAATGACTAAGGCTGCCGCTTCTGGATTGAGTTTGAATGAGGCAAGTATACCGGTTGATCCACAGGATTTACAGGTTATCTACTATGTGGTCCTGATAACAAAAGCTGTACTTCCTGGATTTGAGATGATATTGGGAATATTGGGAATTGGAACTATATACATGTTAATGAGAAAAAAATAAAAAAATTGGGAGTGGGATTTTATGATAATATAAAAAAAATAAAGGAGAATAAAAATGTTCTGGATAGCTGAACAAATCGTCGACTTCATAGTCAATAAAAAGTTGACACACGAGGATGGTTATGATGAGAAAGATGAGGTTAGTTTAAAATCTTTCGCAGAAGATTGGGCACGGAACGATTGTGGAGGGTATGATTCAGAATACTACCGCTATGGCTTCGAGATAGTGCCAAAACCTCCAAAAGAATGGTTAGAAAAAGAACTTAAAAGATTAAAGGAGGAGCAAGAATCATTGATAATCCAAGAAAAATTAATGCTATCAACTATATTAAAGGGAGATGAATAAAAGATGACTGAAGAAATAGTTTCTCTAGATGAGAATAATAGAGTGGTCGTCCGTGTTATCATTGACGACAAAGAAATATACGACACATTGTCAAATAAAAATCCTGTAGAAAGAATAGATATTATTAAAAGATCTGTCAAGATAGGCATAATGGCTTTAAAAAACGCTACAATAACGGTGGATACAAACTATGTCCAAAAAGAAGTGGAGAGGCTGATTACTGAGATTGATGGCAATCTTAAGCAAAATTTAGGTAAGGAAGGAATGAAGGGGGAGTTGGAAAAGACTTTCGGCGAAAACGGCTACCTGGAAAACAGGCTTAAAGAGATATTCAAAGAACATGATAAAACAATAGCCGATATATTCAGAGAAGATAACATCAATTCTCCTCTATATAAGATAAAGAGGTTTATGGAGGAAAATTCCAGGAAAGCCGGAGATGATATATACGACATGTTGGACCCAGGAAATAAAGATTCTCTCTTATCCAGACTAAGAGAAGATATCATAAAGAAAGTAGACGAGATCAAAAAATCTGGGGCTATAGAAGAGATAGGTGTATCTATAGGAGAGATTAAATCAGCCAATAGAAGTAATAATGAACTTATTAGGCAAGAAATGCAGGGATTTAAGGATGATTATACAAACAAATTCATTGATATTAAAAAATCCTTCCACGAAGAAATTGGCGGTGTCAAAACAATGGTGACAGATGCTAATATAGAGTTAGCTAAACTGACAAAGGAGAAGCAAGTTGTAGATACCACCACATTGAAGGGAATGAAATTCGAAGATGTCCTATTCCAATTTTTGACCACTAAGGCTATCACTAAGTATGGGGATACGATAGATATTGTGAGTCTGAGTGGAGGAGATAAGGCCGGAGATATTATCATTAACATCAAAGATAGCCAAGAAAAAATAATCGTGAAGGCTGAAAGTACAAGCAAGGAAAATGTTCAAACTCAAGATACCATATTGAAACATTTGAATAATACAATGAAAGAAAGATGTGTTGAATATGGTATAAAGATATACGAGAATGAGCTACCAGAAAAAATTGGGCCTATACTTATAGGTGATAACAAGATTATATGTTCATATTTAAGAGGATACGCTTTTGAGGGATATCCTCTGGAAGTTGCTTACGAAATATTGAGGACTTCTATATTGAGAAAAAATCTTGGCATCAATAGGGAAGATGTTAAACAACATATAGATAATATAATAAGACTTATGGGTTCATTACAACATATTTCAGGCAATTTATCTAAGATGGAAAATCTATGTGAAAATACAAAGGCTCAGATCGAAGAGCTTAGGAAAAATGTGAGTGATGAATTAGACCAAATCTTGGCTAAGGACAAGGGAGAAAATAAAGAAAATAAAAAGACAAGGACAAGAAAAAGAGTAAAGATATAAAAACTTCTAAGATATCATAGAGGTTTGATATAACTTCTGTCGATGGGTGATGAAATATATAATATGACAGATAATACTAAGTATGAAAAAGGTACACTTGGATGGCTTAGAGAACAACAAAAGATAAAAGCTAAGAAAGATGGATTTGACAATGTAGATGATTGGTTAAGATGGAAATCAGATCCTTTTAATATATTAGAAAAGAAATACGGAAATGAGTTTGCAGACTGGGCAAGGAAAAATAAGGGTAAGGTACCAAATAAATGGTTAAATGCAGGATGTAAAACTGAGGCAGAATACCAAAATAAATGTGCTCAAAAAAGAGGATTTAAAGATCACGCAGAAAGTGCAAAAGAATGGGCTCATGAAACTGGCAGAAATCTTCCGAAGGAATTTAATGAAAATTGCTCAGTATATTTTGGAGAATTTACAGAAAGTCTTATGGTTCAGACATTTGAAGGCGCTGCCAAGATGCCTCCTAATAATCCTGGATTTGACTGGACATGTAAGAGAGGAGATAAGATAGATAATAAAGGTTCTTGTCTGGTATACCTTGCAGATAGATGGGCAGGCAGATGGGAATTTTATATTGATTACAATAATATCGCAGACTGGTTTATATTATCTGCATGGGACAATAGAGACAGTTTGAATCCTCTCCATGTCTGGATATTTCATAAGAATGATATAATAAGAGGAAAAATTTTTTGGAGAAGATCAGCTCTTGCGATAAATAATACAACAAAAGGTTTGAGAGAGTTCAAGAAATGGGAAGTTACTGACAGATTAGATAAGTTGAAAGAATTATGTAATAGAATAAGACAAGAGAGAAAAGATGATATGAATGATGATATAAGAATAAAATAATAGAAAAGATTAGATGCTAAAGAGGGATATAAAATGAAATTAGAGCTAACCAGAAATACAAAGATAGCGTCTCTGGTAACTATAATTGGGATGTCGGTAACCTACATCATCTCTCCAAATTTGGCTGTTCTTGTTCCATCAGGAATATTATTGTTTTTACTTTTTTCCTATCCTGGTACTGAGAAGGTCGGAATAGTAGGAATGGCAATGCATTTACAGACAGTATATGCCGTCACCTTAATTGCGGCTATCAGCATTATACTTATGGTACGGTGAGGAATTATGAGGTATTGTATGGTCCAATGCCGGTGATGCGATGTGTGGAATGATCCGGTTAGGTAAGATGACGTAAGGTAATGAATAATATGTTTATGCGGAGATAGCCAAGTGGTCAAAGGCGGCAGCCTCAAGAGCTGCTCTCGTAGGAGTTTCAAGGGTTCGACTCCCTTTCTCCGCACTAACGGAGTCTGATATAAATGAAATGTGGGTATAAATGGTTAAAATCCAAGAATGCCCAGCTAAGGTTTTCTGAGGTTTTGTATGACGATATGTGGCAACGCGACGTGTGGTTTGATGATGCCTGGTAATGTAAGGTTAGGCTAACAATATAAAGGTATGTGGATACTTAAGGTTAAAATCCAAAGGTGTCCAAATTAAGGTCTTGTTGAATACTGTTTGGTAGTGTTTGGTAAGGTTTTGTGATCCATCGTACGGAAAGGTAAGGATTAAAATAATAGAAAATAAAAGTGGATATAAATGGTTCAAATCCAAGAGTATCCTAATAAGGTCTTGTACGGTGTCGAACGGCTCGGTATAGTGAGGACCGGTTAGGTATTGTAAAGTGATGCAAGACAAGGTAAGGTTTGATAACACCTTTTAAAAGTTATCAAAGACTGAAAAAGGCTAATGGCCTAAGGGTTAAAAAGCTGAAAAAGGTCATAAAAGACAAGAAAAGGTGAAAAATATGTATGAAATCCAAGTGACCATAGAAGGTATTTCTCCGCTCCTGATGAATAGGTTTGCGGAAGAAAAGGCGGAAGAGGTAATAAAAAGAGTAACCGGTAAACCGGTACCAGAAGAGATTGCAGTATCTCTATATATATTGCCAGACGGTAAAATATATCAGCCAGCGACACATATTGAAGGTGCATTCATAAAAGCTGCGGCAAACTTCAAGATCACTGGTAAGGGTAAGAAGACATATAAAGATCTTGCGAAAAGCAGCATATTTGTTGAGCCAGATGCAATTGTTCACGAGATCCAGGAATATGGCATCGATAAGAGACCCGTAGTAAACCCCACAACCAGGGGAAGAGTTATAAGGGCCAGACCTATACTCAATAACTGGAAACTCAGCTTCAAGATAAAGGTTCTTGACGATCAATTCCCACGCGAAGTCGTGAAATCGATTCTTGACTACGCAGGGTCGAGTGTTGGCATTGGGGACTACAGGCCCAGATTTGGACGCTTCATGGTGACAGCGTTCAATATTGCGGATACCGAAAAAGAAACGAAGGGAAAGAAAACCGCAAAATAAAATAGACCAAAACTCTAGAATTTAACATTTGAAGAAGTCCTCGCCCTTTAGGGCGAGGTTCTATTCAGAAATTGTTGAAGATGGTGACATATGGAACTAGCTCAAAAATTCAAGATAGAAATTACCCCGGAACAAGAAGAGGTTTCATGGATACTTTCAGAAAAATGCAGACTTATACATAATTTTGCTCTTGGACATAGAATTAAGGTCTATGATGATACTGGAACATCAATAACCTATCAGATGCAGCAAGATGAACTTCCTGGAATAAAAGCAAAATATCCTGAATATGAATGGGTATATTCAAAAGTATTAGAAATGGTGTTATACCAATTAAATAGTGATTTCAAATCCTTTATAAAGAAAAGAAAAAATGGAGATGAGACAGCCAGACGTCCAGGATATAAAGGTAGAGACTATTTCGTATCAATGATTTGGAATCAATCTGGATTTAGAATCCAAAATGGATATATTATCCTATCTCATTTTTATAATGAAGGAAAGAAAAGTTATGTTGAACTGAAATTCAAGATTCCAGAAGACCTAATGGAAAATACAGATGTTGATCTCCAAGAGATATATGATCTTGGAAAGATAAAGCAGATTATAATGACTAGAGAAGAACCAAACAGAAAGAAGAAAAGTGATTACTATATTTCGGTGGTTTATGAATATCCTATTGGATATATGAAAGATAATGGATTATATCAAGCAATAGATCTTGGAATCAGTAAGACGGTATGTGCTGTCAATATGGAAGCTAAATTCTTTGAGATTAAGAATCCAAGATATGATTTATATTGGAATCCTATTATAGATGAAATACAATCTAGAAGGGATCATTGCAGAAAAGAAACAACTAAAGAAAAGATTATTATTGAATATGTAGATAAGAAAGGAAAAAAGAAAGAGAAAGAGATAGAGAAGAAAAACGCTGAGGTGAGTAATAAGTGGGTAAGATTAAATGATACAAAGAAAAAATGTCATACCAAATGCTCGAACCAAATAGAGGATTGGCAACATAAGAAGACCAAAAAAATGGTAGAAAATACAAAATCAAATACCATCATTATTGGAGATTTGAATGTTAAAGAAATGGCTCAGTCTGGAATAAAGATCGACGTAAAAGATAAAGATTCTGGAGAGACAAAAATTATAGATGTGAGAAGTAAAAAATTAAACAGATCAACACAAAATCAAGGTTATCTAAGTCGATTTGTGGGATTTCTAACCTATAAAGCAAAGAAGATAGGTAAGAGAGTAATAGAAATCTCAGAGAAGAATACTACTAAGAGATGTTATGTATGTGGTAAAATACATGATATGACACTCTCAAATAGAATTATGAAATGTGATTGTGGAAATATAATAGACAGAGATAGAAATTCAACTATTAATATTATGTTGGATTTTCTATTGAAATATAATCTATTTGATGGACTTCGAAGATTTATGAATTCTCTAAAAAGAGAAGGTCTTCTTGTACCGATATGGATTAAGATCTGATAAGATAAGATATAAATATTTCCTATTACAAAGATGCCCTGTGAACAGGCTATCGAAAGGTAATCTACGATAAACAGTCGAAGATAAAACGAAAGTTTCCTTCTTTTCTTCCTAGAAATGGGAATGTTGGGAGGTTCTAAGAACTCGTAGGAAGCCCCGCCGTTTACGGCGGGGTAGTTCACTATTTTTCTAGAGTTTCTCTATATTTTTATGATAATTAATAATAAAAAAAGGTGATAAAATGTCAGAAATGAGCTGTTCAGACGTATGTGAAGTCGTAACGATGAGACTAAAAAGGCTCGGTTTTGATATATCAGATGATCCAGACCATACTGATGTTCTCGAAGCCCTTGGTTGCATAAAATTTGTCAAAATAAAAGAATAAAAAAGTGGATACGAATGGTTCAAATCCAAAAGTGTCCAAGATATGGTAAAAAAATGTCAGGTGCACTTGGGTGAGGTGATGTCTGGTCATGTCAGTGTAAGGTAAGGCAAGGGTTAATTAAAAATAAGATTATGAATATTATTCGATTCAAGTATGGTAATGTCCAAATTAAGGTGTTGCGACGTCTGGCCTGGTTGTATATGGCATGGTTCTGTGAGGTCAGGTAAGGAGAGGTGAGGATATATATGAATAACGGCAATACTAATATTCCTATAAAAGATCCGAATAATGTATTAGGAGACATTAATAAGATTCTTAAAAAAAGAAAAGACATTTATGTAAATGCTCATCAAAAGCCAAATATTAAGGTCGAAATTGTCACAGAAAGATGCAAAAGCGAATATTGCCCTTTTGATCATATAATGGTAAATATTACTGCAGATTACATACTCGGAGAAGAATTATTGGACATTTGCAGATATCTAAAGAGAAATAAGCTTCCATTTTGCTATATGGATGGTGCCTTCAAGGTCGTCTTAAGTTAAAGATAAAATTAAAGACATTATGGGACAGGTAAATATATGGAAAAAATTGAAGTAGGAGACAAATGGCAGGTCCTTGATTCTACAAGCAAATTTTCTCATAATACAATGACAGTGACGAAAATCTCACAGGATGGTAGAAAATTATCAGGAAAACGTCTTGAAAGGGAAGACATGATATATTTCAAAACTATGATTCCCGTAGATGGAGAGACAGAACATGAGGCGAGAGTATGGTGGTTCTTTGACTACTGCGTAAAGGTGAAATAATGATACAAACGGTTTAAATCCGTAGATATACAAATTAAGGAACGGCTTGGTTATGTGGCGCGAGGTGAGATTTGGTGCTGTAAGGTAATGTAAGGAGATACAAGATGGGCACTAACAGTCCGACTCTGCAGGTGCCCAAAATAAGGTTTTGTGGAATTTGGCGCTGTGCGGTCTGGAGAGGAGAGGTATGGTGCGGCTATGTCCGGTCATATAAGTTAAGGTTATGTAAGGTTATAATTAGATGTGGGTGCTGAAAGTTAAATTCTAAAAGTGCCCGAAATAAGGCCGGGTAAGGTCTTGCACGGTTATTTACGGTTCTGCGATGTCTAGTAAGGTCTAATCGCGTAAGGTGAGGCAAGGTGATTTTATGACAAATCCTAGAAGTGTGAGAATCTGTCGATATAATGTAACATGCGATAATTCTGATTGCAAGATGTATAAAAAGGTCATAGGTAGAAATTCTTATCATATTTCATGTCCAATATGCGGTGAATTGGGACATCATCATACACAGAAATGTAAAGCTCTCCCAGGAGGAGAAATAAGATGTGTTTGTAGAGTTAAAGAGAGCTGGGTTGGCCAGAGAGGATATAGTGATTGTTGGTTAGAGAAAAACAGAAGAAAGAAGAAAAAAGAGATTCTGAAAAAGAATAAAGGAAGAAGAACAAGAAAGAGAGTGATGTAAATAAAAATACATGCGGACGTATTGTAGGTACATCCGATAGCTTTATAACGTATGCTATACAGTGTTAGAACATACTCAGATACTGTAGAAATGCGTAGGGCTGTATTCTGAGCGTTGTTTTGTACTATAATATGTACACGCTTGAGCATTTAAAGATGTGCCTGTGATAACATAAGAGTGAAAAATAGAAGACAATGATTACCAAAGATTCAATTTATGGACCGGCATGTCGAGGTGCGATTAGGTGATGTGAGATACAGCTTCGTGACGTGAGGCCAGGTGAGGTTTGCTGCTGTGAGGCCAGGCATGGTCGGGTCAGGTTTGGCGGAATAAGGAAATGTAAGGTGCGGATAAAAATGAAGATACAAAAGAGTAATAAAGATGAAGTAGAAGATCTTGCCACAAATAATGGAAATAGTAACGGAAACGATAAAAAATTCAGGATAGTGGAACTTGACATCTTAAGAGGAAATCCCGGCTCTACTTTTAAGACAATTGTTGAAGCTAAGGATGCGCAGAGTGCTATTGAGACTTTTTATAAGAGATTTCCTGATTCTGCTATGCATATAATAGTTGTGCCAGACGAACATTATATTGAACATACCGGATATGTAGCTCCAAAAGTGATTATAAAGGTACAGAAGAAAAAACCTCTAATAAAATTGGTATCGTGAAATAATTGAACCAAGGTAAGGACCGGTGTGGCTACCTATGGCGGTGTCGTGTTAGGTCATATGATGTAAGGTAAGGTAATGATTAAAAGATCGGAATACACTCTGTACGAAAACTGGTGGGTATGATTGGTTAAATTCCAAGAATATCCAAATTAAGATAAGGTCGTGTCTGGTGACGTCTCGTCAGGTGGCGCAAGGCCCGGTTTTGTGCTGTAAGGTAATGTAAGGAATAACGAAGGGTGATACTGTGATTATATGGAAAAAAGGATTGGTAGACAGTGAAATGGATTGGGTGCTTGTAGATGAAGATAATTGTACAGAAATAATTGCCTCTATTACCGTTTCAGAAAACTCTGATTGTACCTGTAATGTAGAGGCCGTATGTAAAAAGATAGGATATACGTGCAGATTTGAGCATCTAAATAAAGATAAACTCAAAACGGTAGTTTCTAGTCTAAAAAAGACTGTTAGATACGAAATTAATCATCTTAGACCTGAAAATCAGAAACCAACAGAGAAAAAAATATATAAGATGATAGATGGCATTCCGATGTGGAAACATATAGAGGTCACTGCTTCGGCAAAGGATAAAAAAACATATACTGTATTACCATGTAAGATAGATGTTACAATCGTCCGTCCCGTGATGTGTGGCTCTTTATATAGAGTGAAGATAGTACCAGGAGTGACTGCCGTATCAGTGAATAAACAAAAGATGCTGCGGGCGATAGCAGAAGATATGAAAGGTAATGTGGTAAATAAAAAGGTTACTTACTCATGGAAAATTGTTCACGATACATCTAAAGGGTCAAAAATAAATAACGAATCTGGAGAGGCAATAATCTTTACAGCAGGAAAGATAATTGGTCAGGTTAAACTTCATTTAATAGTGCAACAAGCATCACAACAAGGAGTTATTACCAAAGAAGATTTTGCTATCATAGATATAAAGGAAGTTAAGAGAGTTGCAAAAAGCAAAAGAAATCTATTAGGACTTCCTGTTTCACAACCAATTACTCATTTGGAATATCCAATATGGCACTCTCGTTTGGATATGAAAGAAAAAGTTTTATATTATAATGTCGCACATAGAGATTACACTGAGGTACAAAGTGATGAAGCGAAGAGACAACGATATATAGCTAATCTTTACGCAAAAGAGCTGGCACTTCTGGAATGTAGAAATCTTGGAATTGATAATTATGGAGAGAGGCTCGTAGAGGTAATGTCTAAACTTGACAAGTACTGGAAGTTATAATGCATGAAATAAGATATTCAGAAAGGTAAAGAAAGGTAATATAAGATGATTTGTATGTACTATATGTTTGATGATAAATCGTCTATAGAGGATGGTCTTCCTTGCGGTTTTCCTTATGGTCCTGATGAGGCTCCAGAGAATAAAGACCATTGTAGAAATGAGAAATACAAACCTCTGTTACTTCCAGAAGGCTATTCTGATCTTATTATGAAAGAATTAAGAGGTAGTTAAGAGATTAGATTATGACAGCGAAAGAATTAGAAATACTTGGATGTAGAACATTTGTATGTCCGAACCTTAGACTAATAGATGAAAAGGGTAAAGAGCTCAATTTAAGTGAAAATACTATCAAAAAAGCTAAAAATTTGGCAGTTCAATATTTTAAAAAGACGTATCGCAGGCCTCATTATTCTTCTGCCAAACACGTATTGCCGGCATTTATACATATAGCATCTATTGTCGAAGGTGAAAAAAGGTCTCAAACCGCTGTTGCAGACGTATTTGGTATGTCGCACTCTACAGTTAGAAAATGGTATAGCGATGTTGTCGATACCCTAGATATAAAAATACATGAGGAAGAAAAAGAATCCAAAGCACCAAGGTGCATAGATTTAAATGTATGTCAAGAATTCTCAGACGAGATTAATAGAGAAGGAAAAGCGTTGTCATTGAGAGACGAGACTATTGAAAGAGCAAAGGAACTAACTCTCAGATACTTTGAACGTGTAAGTTTTGATCATTATTATCCATATATCAAACAGTTATTACCAGCATTTCTATATACGGCTTCTCTAATTGAAAATGATAGAAGAACTCAAATGGAAGTTTATATGGTATCTGGTGTGGCCGAATCTCTTATTAGTAAATGGCATCGCGACATCTTAAGAGTCCTTGGCATGAAATTGATTGGTCATAACGATCATATAATTACAGTCCTAGAAAGACAAGATAACGATTAATGTATCGTAAGGTAAGGAGAATAAAGATTATGGTAGATATAGTTGATGAAAACGATGTCAGGAGAAGGTATAGACGTAGGAAACGCTGCGACATTTGTGGTAGGAAGATTAAGAATAAATATTATGATATATTGGATGATTATGGGAATCCTACAGGAAGAGTTTATTGTCCAAGAGCTGATTGTATGGCTAAGGCCAGTTCCGATTGGAGAACCGGGAATCTTGACCCATCAAGTGCCCCCGGAAGAGGATTTATTGGAGCTCAAATAGTTGCAAAGACATTAGGAGTTGATGACTGTGGTATAAAGATGAATAACTTCTGTTTCTATATAGACCTATCCAAGCATACTATATATGGCTATAGCGAAGTAAAAGCTAGGACCCTTGATAAGAAACGTGGAAAGTGGAATGTCTCAGACACGTACAGAGAACTTAACGATATTACGTATGACACCTTATTTGTGGTGTGTATGGATGAATACTGGCCTTGGAAAAATGTTAGAAGAGTGTATGCCATTCCATGGGAGGTAATCAGTCATAAGACCGGTTTCGATATTTATCAAGACCCTCCAAAGCGTGCAGATCCATGGTACGAAGAATTTAGAATCGACGAAAAACCGTTTAATGATACGTATCATAATATGAAATTATCTGACTGTCCTATTCTAAACAAGAATAAATTATATAGAAATATTAAGGATAAATCTTAAGACTAAAATTAAGACTAAAATTTATGAATACATATGGACAGATATATGGACATTATCCGAAGATAATCAATATCGTAAGCTGTTCTGTTTACATCTGCGCACATCGGAACGTTTCGACATAAGAAAAATTTATATACTTAACGAACATAGAGTGGTATGCAACTGTTAATTCAGGGTCTTAACCTCTGGTTTAAGCATGAAGTGTCTGTGAAAAGCATGAGATATAATAAATGAGATATAATAATCAGGAAGTATAATGTCAATTAACGCGAACTCATATAAAGAAAGTGCAAAAACAAAGAAAGTATGAAAACAGGAGATGTAAAGATGAGCGACAAAAAATGTATGAAATGTAAAGAACCTCTACAATGGACTCTACCAATTTGTCAAGATTGCAGACTAGAGTTTAAAGATTCGATAGACCCAGTTACTAAGCAAGAAATAAGCGGATTTGCAAAACTGGCTGAGTTTTTAAACAGCTTCGAGGGAGATAAAAATGACCTGATGTATCTTATTAAAAGTGAGATATCCGACAGACAAAGTTGGGTCATTAATTGTTGCAAGGTCGTCACTGATCTAGAAAATGGGACCATAAGTTTAGAAGCCCCAGATGGAAACCGCCTTGCGAGACAAAAAGTGGATGAGATAAATAAGCTATACAATGCCCTGGCTGTCATAAAGAAACATTATGGAGAATGAGATATGAAAGTTGAGAAGAGCATTGCTTAGATCCTAATCACTGGACCATTAAAAATAATATAGGCTCAATCCCGGTTAAAGGGACGCCTTTCGGTTGGTGTAACGCCCCGCTGATAAAAGGACCAGGCGGGAAATACATAACCCGGACTCGGCAGAGAGATGGATCGATACAGATCGCATCCCCGATGGAGGGATCTCCCTGCTAGCTTGGAATAGCGGATGACATTCCGGGCATGAAATTCGTACACCAAAGGTCCTGCCGAATGGATTGAGCCTATAATTACTATCATTGACATATGTCATATGGGTCAATCGGGTTAGATATATGTTTTGATCCCTGTACAGTCTCAGGGTAAAAAAAGGCGGAAATAAATAAATGAACTAAGGAGGTAAATAGAACATGTCAATACCGTTAGTTGAGGCGGAGGAAGTCCGCACAGGAAGAGGCGGAGGAAAGACCAAGGGAGAAAAATACGGGAAATACGCAGTAGCGATTCAGAAACACGTATCATGGATAAAAGACCAGATCGCAGCAAGCAAGGACGGGACTATCAGAGTAAAGGCGGCAGACCTGGGAAAGGAGATGGGTGGAGATTTCGCCAAGAAGAATCCAACCAGTCTCTACTGGGGATTGAAATATGTCCTGTTCAACGAAGGAATTGTGGTTGACACAGGCACACATAAATCAGGAGACAAACTTTTGGTTATGAGACTTGGCACAGAAGAGGACAAGCTGCCACCTTCACTGAGCAAATATATCGACTCAGGTGAGGAAGAGACTCCTCCTGCTGAAGAGTAAACCGGCGCAGCAATATATAGACTAAAAGAAACTAAGACAGAATAGACCAAAAAGAAATGGAGGATAAACCCGGAAAATTCTGGGTTTATTCTTCATTTTTAAAAACGATTTTTTAGTCGATTTTATATTAATTATAATATAGTATGGCTAAATTCAAGAATATACTTAATATAATAAACGACAAAAAGAAATCAAATTATAGTATTGACCTAAAATTGTCGAAGGACGACATATTTAAGGTGTGCGAAATTCATCCTAGAGATGAGGTAGTCAATTATGACATTGGATATATATCTACTTGGATCAAAGCTTATCTTAAATATCATATTCCTGAAATAAAAGTGTTATTATATGGCGAATCTGTATATATAACAGATAGCCTGAAAGTGATATATGACAACATACACACAAAATATCCTTCAGGTAATGCGTATCAACATAAATTTGATTTTGAAATTAAAAGATTGCACGAATCTGAATTTAGAAATTATAAAAATTGTGGAATATCAGATACTATTATTCCAGAATGTGGAGCATATATAATAACGACTGAAGAAGGACAATATATAGGATCGTCAACAAATATATGTAATAGATTGAGACAACATATTAGTCTATCGAGTAATAAAGATCTTCAACAATTTAGAAAGACTGTTAGGATTAGGTCGACAATTAAGTTAATAACTATATATGAATGTCCCAGTATAGACCATGCTAGATATTTAGAAGACAAGTTAATATATGAGTTGAATCCTAGATTGAATTGATATTCATTTTTTGTTGATTATTATAATATATCTCCTAATATATTAATATGATATTAACAATACTGGCCAATATATCTAATTGGATGAGGAACTAACATGGGAAATGCTAGAATGTCGGATTTCTGTATAAAATGTAATTGTGAGCTGAGTGACAAAGAAAAGGTAATGGGAATACCTCTGTGTCAAGGCTGTATAGAATCGTTAGTCGAATTTATCGGAAAGAAAATATCTAGAATTGATGAGAAAAGAATTGGTGAACAAGTTGA
>Ga0114939_10001457_pt1 | contig 18551 bp, 12 predicted proteins | sample AshMeaCrysSpring_FD_87196 | JGI IMG/M metagenome (GOLD analysis project Ga0114939, IMG submission 87196) | Groundwater microbial communities from Big Spring, Nevada to study Microbial Dark Matter (Phase II) - Ash Meadows Crystal Spring | ecosystem: Environmental > Aquatic > Deep subsurface >...
CACTGTAAAACTGCAGGCCGGGCTCGGTAGTAAGCACTTCGAGCACACGGCCGCTGGCTGAGTCACTCAAGGTGGCTACCAGTTCCATATCGGTACCGTTGCGGCTTAGTACAAAATTGTGATCGTAACCACCTGGCACATTAGCTATGCGCTCGCCAATGGTATGCGGCTGCGTAAAGTCGAACGGCGTGCGAACTACCGGTACCAGCAAGCCGGTGGGTATCAGGCCCGAATCTACCGGTGTGTATTTGGCCGCATGTATTTGCAGGCTGTGGTTGAGGATGGAGGTACTGAGGTTGCCGCCCAAGTTGAAATAACAGTGGTTGGTAAGGTTCACGGGCGTTGGCTTGTCGGTGGTAGCGGTGTAGTCTATCAGCAATTGGCCGGCATCGGTAAGGGAGTATTTTACCGTCACCTGCAGGTTACCGGGGTAGCCTTCTTCGCCATCGGGGCTCAGGTAGCTTAGGGTAAGACTTGCCGTGCCGTCGGTAGCGGGCGTGGCTTCCCACACTACTTTATCAAAGCCTTTGTTGCCGCCATGCAGGTGGTTTATGCCGTTGTTGGCAGCAAGTTTGTATTGAACACCATCGAGCATGAAGGTGGCATTGCCAATACGGTTGCCATATCGGCCGATGAGGGCCCCAAAATAGGGCGGTGCAGGCTTGGCCAGGTAGGGTGCCAGGCTATCGAAGCCCACTACAATATTGGCCATGTTGCCCTGCCGGTCGGGTGCCTTCCATGAGGTAACGATACCGCCATAGTTGGTAATTTTTACCTCCATGCCGTTTACATTGGTAAGGGTAAATAGTTTTACCTCTTTACCATCGGCCATACCCCAGTTTTGAACAGATACGGCTTCCGTTTTTCCTGTTTCCTGTTGGGGTGTACTCTTGCAGCCTGCCAGTAGAGCCAGCGCTGCCAAAGCGATGATTGTGCTTTTGATCATATTATGATACATTTACAAGTTATTTTTAGCTATTTTTCTTTCTATTTTTTACCAACGTCGTTAAGTCAGGCGAAAAGACTGCCGGTAAGACGGAAAGGCAGTAAGATAACGGTAAGATATATTCAATTAGCTTTCCGAAACCTTCTCTTACTTTGCGTCTTTCCGGCTAAAAGAATCTTAACTGAACGATACTGGTTTCCAAATTCAAAGACTTTCCTTGCTCAATTTTTCTAAAGCTGCTTGGTTGCTTCGCCAGTGTCACTTTTTCTTAGCCTACGTTTTCATTTATCCATTGATATATTGCCCACAAACTCCTTCCGCAAGGGCACTCATTCATTAGCACATTGGCATATTGGCACATTAGCTAATTACCTCATTCTAATCCTTAACCTTTCTCCTCCTGCAAAACCGGCCACCCTGCTTCATCCCACACAATCTCTCGTATAATCAATTTCGATTTTCCATTATCTTTTCTGTCGTAGCCGTGGCAGATAAATAGGTCTTTACCTTCTAAGCTATACACAGCGCTGTGGCCCGTAGCGTACCAGTTTTCTGTATCGCCCTGCAACAGCAATGAGCCGCCGCCCCGGGTCATATCTACGCCGTTTTTATTGGTGTAAGGTCCGGTGATGTTTTGGCTGCGGCATACCATTACTTTGTAAGTGCTTTCCTGGCCTTTGCAACATTGGTCCCAGCTTACAAAAAGGTAGTAGTAGTTGCTTTTTTTGAAAATGAACGGCGCCTCCACGGCCATATTGCCTGCAGTATCGGCAGGTGTTTTGCGAGTGCGGCTTGCCAGGGTGTACCATTCCTGCGGGTGGGCAGGCGTTTTGGCATCTGCCTGCAGTTTTACCAGTTTTATACCATCCCAAAAGGAGCCAAAGCATAGCCAGGGGGTACCTTGTTCGTCTACCGCCAGGTTGGGGCCTATGGCGTTCCAGCGGTCGCGGCCGGGCACCGACTCCACTACCGGCCCCAAGTCGGTCCAGCCAAAGTTGGGCGACTTTGGGTCCAGCGTCTTGTTTGCCGCCAGCCCAATGGCGCTCCTGTTTTTACCAAAAGTGGAAACGGAATAGTACAGGTGGTACATACCGTTGTAATAGCTTATATCGGGCGCCCAGGTGTGGCCTTTGTAGCCGGGCACGGCCAGGGTGGCCCACTGTGGCGGCCCTGCCAGCACAGGATCTTCTTTTTTCCATGTGATGAGGTCAGTACTGCTGTAGCACGATATGCCAAAGCCTGTACAAAACAGGTACCAGGTATTGGCCTCTTTTGTTATTACGGGGTCGTGCACCGTCATTTGTCTGCGCTGATAGATGGTACCCGCGGGGTCGGCATTGCGCGGCTGCGCCTGCAAGGTGCTTTGCCAAAAGCCAATAGCTGCCAGTGCTGATATGATTGTGAACTTACGCAAAATTGACTTCCGTTGGTTAGTATTACATTTTTATCCGTATCATATTTACCGAATATCCAGGTGCGTTATATTTCAGTTGTTTTGCTCTAAGAATTAGCGTGCTTGTTTTGGGCGCTATCGTTTGCGGCGCTTCAAAGGTGTTGGCCGCCATCAGGTCGGGGTGCTGCAGCATCAGTAGTGATGCTTCTTTAGGCAGTTTCTTTAATCCTTGCGGTGCAAGGCTTACGCTTTGTGGCTGTGCACCGGCGTTTACGAGTTTTATAAGCAGTTCGTTGGCTACGGTATCTATTACAGCGCTGGCGTACAGGCTGTCCTGTCCGGCAAGGGGCGCCCCGTTGTGCAGCAGGGGAACTATTTTATGTCCTTTGTGTAGCGAAAACAATTTTTGCACCTGGTAGCTGGGCGTGCCAAAACTGCGCAGGTTGTCAACCCATATCAGGTCGGGGTTCCACTGCCAGCCCTCTATGTGGGCAAACAAGGGCGCGTAGGAGGCCATATGCACGATGTCGGCATTGCGTTCCAGGCCGGTCAAAAATGCGGCTTCGGCCAGGGCTGCCTGCCAGTTGTTGCGCAGGTTGGCAGGGCCTGTTTTATCGGCGTGGGCAGCATATTCGCCGGCAAATATTTTGCTGCCTGTACGCGGAAACGTGTCGTAGCGGGCGGCATGCTGCAAAAACCACTCGGGCTTGCGATAATAATGCTCGTCAATAAAATCGGTGTTGAGGGCACGGAGACCTTTGTTGAGCAGTTCATAGCGTTCACCGTTGGGGTCGGTGCCGCTGCTGCCCACCAGCTTGATGTTTGGGTATTTGGCTTTAATGGCCTTCTGAAACAATTCAAATCTTTCCAGGTATTGAGGTCCCCAGTTTTCGTTGCCCACGCCAAGCAACTTCAGGCCAAAGGGGGCGGGGTGGCCCATGTCGGCCCGCTTTTTACCCCAGGGGGTGGTTATGTCGCCGTTGGCAAATTCAACCAGGTCCAGGGCGTCTTGTATGTAGGGGTCCAGGTCTTTTACCGCCACCAGTTCGGCGCTGTTGAACTGGCAGGCCATGCCGCAGTTGAGGATGGGCAGGGGTTCGGCGCCCAGGTCCTCGGCCAGTTGGAAGTATTCGAAAAAGCCAAGGCCAAAGGTTTGGAAATAATCGGGCGCTGCCCGGTGGGGAAATTCAAAATTCCAGCGGTTGATGATGAGTTGGCGCTCTTCTATTGGACCAATGGTCTTCTTCCACTGGTAGCGGTTGTTCAAATCAAATCCTTCTGCAATGCAGCCACCGGGAAAGCGGATGAATGCGGGTTTCATATCGGCCAGCAATTGAACCATATCGGCCCGCATGCCGCCGGGGCGTCCCTTCCAGGTATCGGCCGGAAAAAGCGAAATCATGTCGAGGTCTATGGTACCCGGGCCCTCGATGGTGATGCTCATTTTGCCTTTGGCATCAGTGGCCTGGCAGGTGAGGGTGGCTTTCAGGGTTTGCCAGCCGCCCCGGGTTTCGGCTGCCTGTGCAGTAGTAGATCCAATTGTTTCGCCGTTGGGGTTGAGCAGGTTTACCTTCAGGCGCAAGCCAGCCGCCTCCGTACGGTACATGCACGAAAAATGGTACTGCAGCCCGGCTTTGAGGCCCATGCCCCTGAAGCCTTCGTTGGTAAGGGTAATGCTGCTTCCGGCCTGCAGGGTGAGCCTTACAAAGCGTGGATTATTGGTTTGCTCCGGCCTGTTGAGCACCAGCAGTGCGCCCTCACGAAAGGGCTGCTGTTCTGCCTTCCAGCCCATCAGGGGTTTGCTGAATTCGAACGAACGATTTTTGACCAGTTCGGCGTATATGCCGCCATCAGCGCCCAGATTAATATCTTCAAAAAAAACGCCCCACATGGTAGTTTGTATGGTAGCAGTTGGCTTGTTGACGGCCACAGTAAGCGTGTGGGGTTGCTGAGCCCATACGCCAACGCTTTCTATAAAAACACAGGCCACTAGCAGGGCAGTCCTGTACATGTTTTTCATCAGGCAACGCTTTTGGAGGTAAATTTTTCGGAAACGGCAATGGAGCAGGGAAGCCGCTAATTAGAAAAATTCCCAGCCAAATATACAGGTGAATTGAATTAATTGTAATCTTTACAATTAAATTTTTCTGCACTGTTGTATGACTGCTGCCACACATAAGCCATTACCTTCTTATTCGTACTTTGAGCCGCAAATGGCAGTATACCAAAATCAAACCCGATGCCTGGTGGCGGTTGATTGTATTGTTTTTGGCTTTGACGGCACCCGGCTTCGCATTTTGCTCATAAAACGCGGCTTTGAGCCCGAAAAGGGCAACTGGAGCCTGATGGGCGGATTTGTGCAGCCGGGCGAGAGCGCCGATGATGCTGCGTCACGTATTCTGAGAACACTAACGGGCCTGGATGGGGTGTACCTGGAGCAACTGCATGTGTACAGTGAACCTAACCGCGACCCCATCGAGCGCACGGTATCCATCGTTTATTTTGCCCTTATAGACCTGAGCCGCTACCAACGGCAGCTGAGTGATGATTATCATGCCGAGTGGTTTGACCTGGCCGATATGCCCACCCTCATTTTTGACCACAACGATATGGTAGCCATGGCCCGCGAAAAGCTTAAATACAAAGCGGCTCATCACCCCATCCTGTTCGAAATGCTGCCCGAGCGCTTTACCATTCCGCAATTGCAAAGCATGTTTGAGAGTGTGTACCAAACCACTTTTGACAAAGGTAACTTCAGCCGAAAAATGATTTCGACCGGCTTGCTGGTGAAACAGAAGGAAAAAGACAAACTTGGCTCAAAAAAGGGCGCCTATTATTATAAGTTGGATCGTAAGAACTACCTCAAGAATTTTTTGAAGCTGCAGAGTATTGTGCCCAATGCTGGGGGATTGATTTAGGGAGTAGATGACAGGTGACGGGTGATAGCAGCTGGCAAGGGAGGGCAGTTGGCAAGGGTGAACTGGTTGACCGGTCGAAGTGGTCTTATGTATGAGAAAAGGGTCTCTGTAAAAGTGTAAATTGGTTGTGCAATAAATCAATTCACTTTTAAAAAAAGAAGACCCCATGGCACAAGGTACGATTTTACTCTTTTCAGGCACCACGCTTTTTTGCGGTGTCGATGTTCACAAGCGTAATTGGAGCGTAAACATCCACGGTGGCGAGTTCGAGCTGAAGCAATTCAGCCAGGATGCCAATCCAGTTCTTTTGCATAAAGTATTTAGCACGGAATTACCCGGGAGCGAAATACAAAGTTTGCTACGAGGCCGGGTTTAGCGGTTTTAGTGCTCAGCAGTATATTACAGACCATGGCATTGATTGACTGGTTTTTGATGCTGCCGACGTGGCTATCAGCGATAAGGAAAAGCGTCGCAAGTTGACTAGTTGACCAGGGGGCAGGAGGCAAGGGAGGCAGTAATCAGTTGGCAAGGGAGGCAGGAGCCGGATGCAGGAGGGCCGTTGGTAAGGGAGGGTAGAAGAGGCAATTGACCAGTTATTTATGCTTCTACGATTTTCGCTTTTTTGACATAAATCGGATTATAATGTAAATGGCTGCGATGATTAAAGTGGCATTAAATAGCCACCAAAACACTAATGAACTGATGCTAAACTGTTTCATGAACTAAAACTTAGTGCATTTGAATGAATTAACTGTTGGCTTTGCGGAACTTTTATGATAAAGAATCCTGCACTCAAGTTAGGATTGTAAAAAAGGAAAAAAAGACCGCCATTCAATATTTTGAGGGCGGCCGGTGCGGTTCTTTATAGTCATTATTTCTCCAGCAATCCATCGGCTTTCCACTTGGTGAAAATGGCTATTACCGAGTCGGGGAGTTTTTCTGTTTTCTTAAAGGGCATAAATCCTTTTTCGGTGGGCGAAAGTTGTATGCGGTGAATCATATCGTCCACATCGGTTTTTACCACGTCGTAGGCTATGTAGTGCTTCTTTTTGCCATCGGGTGGCATGTGGCAGGGTGCGCACTTGGTTTTGAGCACCGGTAGCACATGCCCTTCAAAGGTTACTTTGGCCACGTCCTGTTTTTTGGCGGCCGATTTTTTGGAGGAGGAGCAAAACTGCAGTGTGCCCAGGCAGGCAGCAGCAGCCAGCAGTGTCAGCGTTTTCTTCATGGGGTGGATTATTTTGGCTGATAAAAATATATTATCCGGAAGCAATGTTAAACATTAAGTGTGTAATGCCTATACCCTTACATAAATACGCCTTTTGTGGAGCAAATAGCCCACAATCCAGCACAGCAGCATGTAGGCCAGCGCAAACAGAAAGGCTCCCAGGTATGCGCCTGCATGGCTGAAAATGGTTTGGTATATCCAACTATACAGCGACATGCCGGGCTCCACGCTCACCATCCACATAATGGGTACAAGCAGCTCGCTGAGCAGGTAAATAAACAACGGGTTTTTGCCAAACACCTCGAAGAAGTTTCCCCAGCGGGTGCGCTCCTTAAAATGGGTGATATACACAATAGCGGCAATGATGAGGCAGTCGAGCCCTACGGTAAGCATCACAAACGAGCCTGTCCACAACTTCTTATTAAGGGGCAGCATCAACTGCCATACATATGCCAGCGCCAGGCAAGCCACCCCGGCCAGCATAAGCCTCGCCAGCATTTCGTAGGTGTTGCCCATGCGCTTTATAAAAGCCCCGGCGGCATAACCGGCCAGCACATTTGCAACAGCCGGCAATGTGCTCAGCCAACCCTCAGGGTCAAAGGCAATTCCTTCGCCATGATACAGGTGCTTTTCGCCCATGAGCCATATATCGAGAAGGCGTGCGGCATTATCTTCCAGGCTCAGCGGGTTGGTGCCGGTGCCAAACAGCAGCAGCAGCGCCCAATAGAGCAGCATCAGGGCTGCGCCAATGATAACCGCCGTGCGGGTTATGAAATAATACACCAGCAGCGCCGCAATGCCATAACACAAAGCAATACGCTGCAACACACCCATGATGCGGGTTTCGGAAATGGGAAACGACGTAATGCTTCCCTCATCGTTGAGCCTGAAAAAAGGGAACCAATACATGAGGTAGCCCAACAGGAAGATAATGGCGGTACGCTTGAATATTTTAAGCAAAACCTGCCGCTGAGGCCAGCTTTGCCATTTGGGCATTACAAAGGCCATGGCATTTCCCACGGCAAACAAAAAGCTGGGAAAAACCAGGTCGGTAGGGGTAAAACCATGCCACTTCGCATGCAGCAATGGCGCGAAAGTGGTACCCCAGTTACCCGAGGTGTTTACAATAATCATAAAGCAAACCGTGAGGCCGCGAAATATGTCGAGTGCCTGAAAACGTGACGGAGCTGCTGCAAGCATGTTTGGCAATTTGGTGCAAAAGCAAGTTTCAAAAGTGAATATAGTGATGCACACCATTATTTTGCATCTATGAACTTGCTTCGCAAACTACTCCGCCTGCTGGGTGCAGCACTGGTTGTGCTCGCGATTGTGTACCTGCTTGGCCCCTCGCCGGCAAAGCCAGCATATAACCAGCAATTGCCGCAGGTGCCTGCCGGGGCTACTGAACTGGAAGCCTATGTGCATGCCGGCGAAGCAGCGCATAAGCTACGGCCCAACAATGAGGCCCGCATCGTATGGTACAACGACAGCCTGCGGCGACCCACCGATTTCGCCATGGTGTACCTGCATGGCTTTTCGGCCAGCCAGGAAGAAGGGGAACCCGTACACCGAACACTGGCCAAAACATTTGGCTGCAACCTGTACCTGAGCCGCATGGCCGAGCATGGCCTCGATACTACCGACCAATTGGTGCGCCTTACCGCCGATGAATACTGGGAAAGTGCCAAACGTGCCCTTGCCATTGGCCTGCAGTTGGGCAAGAAAGTAATACTGGTAGGCACTTCTACCGGCGGTACGCAGGCACTTCAACTGGCTGCAACTTATCCGCAACAGGTGGCAGGCTTGCTGCTCTATTCGCCCAACATTGCCGTGAACAACGACAAGGCCTGGCTGCTCAATAATCCCTGGGGACTCCAAATAGCCCGACTGGTAACCGGCAGCGACTATGTGATACCCAAAGACACAAGACCAATTTATAAGCAATACTGGAATTCGCCCTACCGCCTGGAGGCCGTAGTGGAGTTGCAGGAAATGCTGGAAACCAGCATGGTACCCGAAACATTTGCCAAAATAAAGCAACCCGTACTGCTGCTGTATTACTATAAAGACGAACAAAACCAGGATGTCGTGGTACGGGTAGATGCCATGCAGCAAATGTTCGATCAGTTAGGCACCCCCGCCGCAGCGCGCCGTGCCATAGCCGTACCCAACGCCGGCGACCATGTAATTGGCAGCTACATTAAAAGCAAGGATGTAGCCGGGGTGCTGCAGCAAAGCACAGCCTTTTTGCAGCAGGTAATGCAATTGCCGGTGCAGCAGCAATTTGCCGAAGCAGGTAGTAACTGACAGAAAGCAGCCGAGCCATCTTCTGCCAGAAGCTACATGCCTGGCAGAAAACGGCCTCTACAAGTGTTGCATTGTCGTCAGGAATTCGTGCAGCCCGCTAATGGTAATGCCGTAAAACCAAAAAATACAATTTACCTGGTTTGACTGCTTAGGCAGCTTCAAAATTCCCTTTTTCTGAGATGCTTTGTTGCCAACTGTTCACCGGATGATGCGCTTGAAGATGTCTTACACCCTTGCTTGCCACAAGCTACACCTCATACAGAAAGGGTTATTTCACAAAACGTTGTACCATGGTGAGGCCATCGTTGGTTTGCAAGCGCAGGATGTACGTGCCGGCGGGCAGCCCGCGGGTGCTTAGCTGCAGGTTGCCGCTTGCCTGCTGCAGGCTTTGGCTTTGCAGGGTACGCCCGGCGGCATCGGTAATGGTGAGGGTGCCGTACCTAACTGGAGCTGCCAGGGTAATGAATAGCCTGTCGTGCACAGGGTTGGGCCACGTGGTAAACAGGTTGTGGAGCGGCACATGCACACTGTACACACCGCTGTACTTGATGCTGCCGTCTATGTCGGTCATGGCAAGGCGGTAATAAAGGCGGCGGCCTGTAAGATTCTGAATGTCATCGGCCCAGCTGTAGGTGCTGCGGCCTGCGGCATTTACCTCTTGCAGGCTTTGGAAATCGCTGCCGTTGGTGCTACGCTGTATGGTGTAGCCGCGCAGGTTGGTTTCGGAAGCTACTTCCCAGGTAAGTTCCACACGGCTGCCATTAAGTTTACCCACCATGCTTATCAGGGTTACCGGCAGGGCGCCCAGGCCAGTGCAGGTGCTGTTCCACACCAGGTCGGCATATTCAGGGTGGTCTACAAAGGGGTTGCGGTTGCCCTGGTAAATGTAGGCAGCATTGTTGCGGTCTGTTTCCTTTTGGCTCACGGGGTCCTGGTTGTGCCACTTAAGCATCAATTTCAGGTAAGGTATATCCACACTGGGGTAGGTGGTGGGGTCAAAGGCCTGTGTGCCGCTGGTGCCACCTGGCCACCCGGGCATATTATTTTGATAGCGTGTAACAAAATAGAGGAATGCCCGCGCCACATCGCCTTTATATTCGTTGATGGGTTCGAATGCCGTACCCGTAAGGCCGCCCACGGCTACGGGACCCAGTTTGCTACCGTTTAGCGAGGTGAGTGTGGGGTTTGTAACCTCGCCGAAAATGAAATTGCCCCGATAGTTGTTTACCTTACCATCTGTTGGAAAAACGTGGTGGTAGTCGCTTTCGGGGCCAATGCTTCCGCTGTTGGCACTTGCGCCATACCAGTTTTGGGGTACACTATGCTCGCGGTTATAGCAGTCTCCTTCCACACTGTAGTTGCCGCATTGCTGGGTAACTGGGGTATAATTGTAGGGATCGTTGTTGGGCCCGGGTATATCGCTGTAAATATCCCAGATGACTGTAGCCGATCCGTTGCCTTTTTCGCGGGACTTTACATCGCTGATGGGGTATTGCTCCCACAGGCTGGCATAGGTACGCGGCGTCATGCCGGTGGTGGTTATGTTGAACAGGGCTGTTTTGAGGTCGGCGCAGGCCTTGCCGGCTGCCAGGTCGTAGTAGCCCGGGGGTATGCCGCTACCGCCCTGAGTGGTGGTAGCTGTGCTACTAAGCGATGTGGTAAGGTACAGGGGCCCGCCTGTGCAGCCCTGCCCGCTTACGGAATACACAAAAACATAATACTGGGTGGCAGGGCTGAGGCCCGTGGCGCTTGCCGTAGGGCTGGTACTGTATGCTACAACGGTCACATTGCCCACTATCTGCCCGGGTGTGTAAGATACGCCATTGGCAGGGGTAAAGCCGGGGTTGGCCTGTGTGCTTATAACGGTCAGGTAGCTATCGGCCGAAGCAGCAGCGGTGAAGCTGATGAGGATACCGGTATTGGAGGGTGTAAGTACTAGGCCTGTGGGTGCAGCCTGCGGGGTGGTGCATGCCGGGGGGGCCATGGTGGAAATGCTGCCTCGCAGGGGTTGTGCAATACGGTACAGGGGCCCGCCGGTACACAATTGGTTGTACGACCAGATATAAAAATAATAGGCGGTGCCTGGCTGCAATCCGGCAAGGGAGAAAGAATTGCCGCTGCCTGAGTATACCACTTTGCCGTTGCCGATAGCATCGTCTATTTCGTAGGATGTTCCGTTTACCGGTACCTTATCGGCCGGCACATCGGCAGTAAGGCCCATAGTAACGAGGTAGGCATCGGGTTGGGGGTTGGCATGCGTCCAGCCTACCGTAAAGCCAGTGGTGGATATGCTGGTGCCTGCCAGGGTGGTGGGCTGAGCTGCAGGCTCCACGCAGGCGGGCAGGGTGCCGCCGCTGGCCGTAAGCGAAAAGTCGTCGATGGCAAGGCCGTCATCGTTGCTGGCAATACCGAAATCGGTCCAGCGGATGTAAAAGATGGCGCCTGATGGAATGCTGAGGCCGCTGATGGTGAAGCTTACGGCGGTGCGGTTGGGTGCTACATTGCCATTAAGGGCCCCTGCAGCCGTGCTGATGACCGGGCTGCTGAAGTCGAGTTCGTTTACATCGGTCCAGATACCGGTGGCCAGGCTTGTAGCATCGAGGCTGTACTGAAAGTCGAGGCGGTCGGCAGCGTTGCGGTTGGTAACACCTGCCCGCCACATTTCGCCGGTGTACGATATAATGAGGGTGGTAATGGGAGCGCCGGTGTTGTTGGCAAAAGCCGCACCAATAGAAGGTATGAGGCTGCCGCTTTGCAGGCCGCCCAAGGCGCGTTCGGGGGTGTTGATGGCGCCAAAGCTATAGGTGTCGCCGGCGTTGCCGGAGCCATCGTTGGCAGTATAAATGCCGTTGGAGTTGGTACCTGTTTCCAATATATACCAGCCGGCAGGCAATACTGTTGAGGTGCCGGTAACGGCCAGGGCGTCAAAGTTTTGGGTAACCGGGGTGCCTGGGCTCGTAATGCTTACCGATTGGGCAACGGCAAAGGCAGGCATGGCCAGTAGCAGGAAGAACAGAGGGCGCATAAGCTGGAAATAATTAATACACAAAAGTGATGCAAGTAACTGAGTGTTTGGCAGAAGTAGTGTTAGTTCTTTGGGAAGGATTTTTTTGTTGAAGCATCAAATAGCAGAGGCAAAAAGGAGCATAATGAATTTATCAGATTAGTCTGGCTGGAACGTGCCAGCCTTGATGGGTTTGTGAGATTAGTAATTGATGAATATTTCGGAGTTTTAACGACGAGTCTCCAAGCTCAATGTACATGCAAAAAGCGCCCATTGGACCTTAGAAGGCATAAGGGTACAAAGGTATTTAGGGCACTTCCTAAACCAAAACACCATAGGCAATCCAGAAGGGATTGAACTTACAATTCTGGTATTCGGCAGTGTTGCTCAATTCAGGATAGTTTCTAAGTTCAATTTCTTCGGAGTTGGGTGCGACACATCCATACCTGTAGGTTTTACCCCGTAGGCCGAGCCTGCGGTTATTCTAACTTAAGCCCTTCGGGCTAGTTGTACAGGTGCTTGGGTAGACTTGGTGTTATATTGAAAGGGTACCGCATATTCGATTGAAGCGATAGAACAACCCATTCCACTTATATCCTATTTAATGTGGTCAGTAATGAAAGGGCTAATTCTAATTCATGTTGGATTAAGAATTAACTTACACGATATCCACAAGGCAAAATGAAACAAACCAGAGGCAATGCAGGCCTGACTGATTACAAAAAATCCTGCTACCTGCCTCCTATTTTATATCCTGCCGGAGGCATGGCGCCCATCAGGTGCTGTACAAAATAATCCCAGCGACGGCGCATCATATAGTTGCTGTCTTCGCTGTAGCCGTGGCGTGCATTGGGAAAGATGAGCAGGTCAAAATCCTTGTTTGCCTTTACCAGCGCATCTACCACCAGCCAGGTATGATAGGGCGGCACATTATCGTCCATATTGCCGTGGGCCAGCAGTAGTTTGCCTTTGAGGTTGCCGGCATATTGCGCCACGGCATCTTCGTCGTAGTTGGTACGACTATTCGGTAATTTCTGCTCCAGGCCCACATAGCGCTCGGCCCAGTCGTCTTCGTAGTTGCGGTTGTCGTGGTTGCCGCTTTCGGCTATGCCCACCTTGTAAAAATCGGGGTAGCGAAACATAGCTGCCGCTGTGGCGCTGCCACCGCCCGAGTGGCCCCAAATACCCACCCGAGCCGTGTCGAGGTAAGGATAGCGTGCCGCTAATTCACGGATACCCGCAATCTGGTCGGGCAGGGTGTTTACGGCCAGGCTGCCATAGCAGGCATCGTGAAACGACTTGCTACGGTTGGGGTTGCAACTGCCCTCTATTACCACTACTACAAAGCCCAGCGCCGCAAGTGCCTGGTTGTCGCGGTTGGACGGCATGAAACCCCAGGCGCCACCCATGCTGCCACCCTGTGGCCCGGGGTACACATAGTTGATAACGGGATATTTGCGGCCGGGTTCCACAGCAGGTGGTGCAAACATCAGGCCATACAAGTCCCAGCGCCCGTCGGCCGATTTTACGGTGATGGGTTCAGGCGCCTTCCATCCGATTGCCTGCAGCTTGCTGATATCGGCTGTTCCCAGCGAAGCAATCAGTTTGCCTTCGGCATTGCGCAGCACGCTTACCGGCGGCACATGCGGCTGGCTGTAGTTGTCCACCAGGTATTTCCAATCGGGCGAAAAGCTTACCGTATGGTGGCCATCTTCGGGCGTAAGCAACGTGAGGCCCTTGCCGTCGAGGTTTACCCGGTACACATGCGCGTAGTAGGGATTGCGGCCAGCCTCGCGGCCCTTGGCCTCAAAATAGATAACGCCCTTTTTTTCATCCACCTGCAGCACGCGTGTTACCAAAAAATTACCCTTGGTAATCTGGTTCTTCAGTTTGCCCGTGGCCAGGTCGTGCAGGTACAGGTGGCCCCAGTCGTCTTTTTCCGAATACCAGATAAACGCATTGCGCGAAGGCATGAATTTCCAGTTTGCCGCGCCTTGCCCGCTTTCGTATTGGGTGGCCACCGTTTCGGTGTACACATCGCGCACTTCGCCCGTGGCGGCATCGGCTATGCGCAGGGTAGCCTGCTTATGATCGCGGCTGGTACTTACAAAGGCAAGCTGTGCACCGTTGGCACTCCAGTCGTTGTCGGTAAAGCCACCATCGCAGCTAATGTCGTCGCACAGGGTGCTGCGGTGCGCATCGGCGCCCATGTGCAGGCGGATGATGTTGGCACTTTCTACTTCAATAATCACCCGGTATATTTTCGACACTACCGAATCGCCGGCCAGGGGGTATTTCCATTTTTCCAGCACCGGGGCGCCCACGGTAGTCTTCACCAGGTACATATCTTTTACGGGGCGGTCGTCTTGCTGAAAGGTGGCAATCTTCTTCGAATCGGGCGACCATTTTACCACGGGCCGGTCGCTATGGCTCCAGCCTGCATTGTCGGTGGCATAGCCAAAATCGGGCAGGCCATCGGTGGTCAGTTGCCGCTCTTTGCCCGTAGCCACTTCTTTCACCCACAGGTTCCAATTGCGGATAAACACGGCAAGCTTACCATCGGGCGAGAGTACTTCCCTGCCACCGCCCCTGCGCCTGCCGCCGGGCTGTGCCGGCCACGCATCCTTAGGCAATGCTTCTCGGTTGGGCAGCGCGGTCTTCTGTCCGCTGGCAGGGTCCACCAGTACAAACTCCTCGCCGGCCGGCGTATTTACCGAATACCAGAACCTGCCATCGGGCAGCCACTGCGGGTTTACGCCCGAGCGATACACGAGTTTGGAGGTGGACTGCATAAGCTGCTTTTCGGCACGGGCATAGTCGGAGGCAGTGAGGGAGCGTGGGGTGGGTTGGGCAAAGCAAAATGTGCTGCAGGCCAGCAGGATGGCAGGCAGATAAACGAATTTGGTCATGTTGGTAGTTTTTTTATTCTTGGCGGCAGTGGGTGCTGCGGGCGCAGGGGTGAAGATAGTGTTAGGCAAAATAAGTTACACTTTATGGAATATTCTTATTGCTTTTCGTATCACCTTATGCTTTGCAAAGCACATCAAGTTCAATACCTCCAATACTGAGCCAATAAAAAAACCCTGCAATCAACATTGCAAGGTTTTAAATAACGTGTTATACTTCCGAGGTGTACCGGTTATAGTAATCAATGTAGCTTGCGGGTATATTCAGTAATCTGTATTATTTTCCCATCCTTAAGTTGTATATCATTTACGCGATATACCGAATCTTTCAGGCCGGCTGTGGTTTCCCAATACTCTTTATACCAAAGGGTTACCCACTCCTCGCTTTTGTCTTTTGCAATCACCGATTCCCAATCCTGCATTTTCACTTCCATGGTCTTATAATTGCTTCTGCCGCCGGCTAACATGGCCTTCAGCGAGTCTTTCGGCATTTTCTTATCCAGTCCGTCAAACTGCACCCGCACCGAGTCAGCAAAATAAGTCAAAGATTCGTCTATATTTCCCAGTTCCCAGGCCTTCAGCGCCTTCAGCGAGGTAGCCGTATTTGCCGTGCTGCCAATTTCCCAGTTGTCGAGGTGTTCTATTTTGTACACATAGTCAGGGGTGGCAGCAGCTGTTCCTTTTGCCGAATCCTTGTTTTCAGTTTGTTCGGTGTTGCAAGCTATAGCTATGCCGGCAACAAAGATGATCATCAGTTTTTTAATTATTGTTTTTTTGAATGACGAATATGCAGACTGCCACGACTTATCGGCAGCTATTGCGTTGAAGGCGAACAAGATAATTTTAATTGTTAAGAAGCGATAATAATTTTCTGATTGGCTTCTGATTGCAGACTTTTTGTGGGCTAGCAAATGCAGTAAGACATACCGGGGCAAATTCCTTTCTTCCCATTTTTGAATAAGCGGCACAGAGCAATATTATCCTTTATCTTGATGTTGTTTGGAACAAAACGCTATGCAACCATTGTTGCAACAAACAAATCATAAACAGCACTTATCCAACAATTCGTCATCCATCCAAATAAAAATGCGAATTCACATTGTTGGTGGTAGGAGACCATACATACCCACTGCATGCAAGCAAATGTTGGCAACAAGTCTTGCGCATCCGGATACTAACGCGCTTCGCTCACTTCCCCTGCACACTCACCGCGCATCCCCCGCCCGGCGCCAGCTTCACTTTCAGCACCTCGCCCGGTTTCACCATTTTTTTCTCGATGGTGTAGGCCATGGGGTTCTTGCTCCAGTCGGCATTGTCGGCATCGCGGTAAATGGTGGCTTCCCAAGTTTTGGTTTTGGCCAAAAAGTCGAGCGGCATGATGGCGGTGCGGTTGTTTTCGTCGGTAATGGCGCCTATGTACCATTTATTTTTTCCTTTGGCCTTGCGGGCTATGGTGAGGTAGTCGCCGGGTTCGGCCTCCAGGTAGCGGCTTTCCTCCCAGTCGGCAGCTACATCTTTTATAAACTGAAAGGCATCCAGCTTTTGCTCGTAGGCTTCGGGCAGGTCGGCGGCCATTTGCAGCGGGCTGTACATCGTTACATACAGCGCCAGTTGCTTGGCCAGGGTGGTATGCACCTGCTCTTTGGCGCCGGGCTTGTAGTAGTCCATTTTTATCTGGAAGATGCCCGGGGTGTAGTCCATGGGGCCACCCATGAGGCGAGTAAAAGGGAGGATGGTTTCGTGCTCGGGCGGGTTGCCGCGGCTCCAGGCGTTGAACTCGTTGCCCCGGGCCGCTTCGCAGGCTATCCAGTTGGGCCAGGTGCGGTGCATGCCCGTGGGCCGTACGCTTTCGTGCATGTTTACCATAATGCCGTAGCCGGCTGTTTTTTGCGCTACGCGGTTAAAATGGTTGATCATCCACTGCCCGTCGTGGTGCTCGCCGCGTGGAATAATTTTACCAACGTACCCCGTCTTGACGGCATCGTACCCGTAGCGTTTCATAAAGCGGTAGGCGGTATCCATCCAGCGCTCGTAGTTGGTAACGCTGCCGCTCGTTTCGTGGTGCATAATCAGTTTCACCCCTTTGCTTTGTGCGTAGCGGTTCAGCTCGGCCACATCAAAATCGGGATAAGGCGTTACAAAGTCAAACACCTCTTCTTTCCACTTGCCGTACCAGTCTTCCCAGCCGGTGTTCCAGCCTTCTACCAGTACGCCGTCAAAGCCGTGGCGGGCGGCAAAGTCAATATAGATTTTGGTGCGCTGCGTGGTGGCGCCATGTCGACCGCTCGGCTTCAAAACGGCCTTGTCGTAGGTGCCGTCCTGCGTGCCCGCATAGTCCCAGGTGCTTTTACCCACATGCATCTCCCACCACACGCCTACATATTTAGTGGGTTTTATAAACGAGGGGTCGGCAACTTTGGATGGTTCATTGAGGTTGAGGATGAGGCGCGAAGCCAGCATATCGGTGGCTTTGGCAGCCAGGTTTATGGCACGCCAAGGCGTACGTACCGGCGCCTGCAGGTAGGCTTTGTTGCCGGCGACATCGGGCACCAGGCGCGATTTGAGCGTATAGCTGCTGCGGTCCACCTCCAATTGCATGGCCGGGTAGTTTACCAACGCGGCCTCATGAATGTTCAGGTACAGGCCATCGTCGCTCTTCATCATCAGCGGCGTTTGCACGGCGCTTTCGGCAACCAGTGTTTTCACCCCTATTTCGTCAAATGCCTTACCCACGTTGGCGTTTATTTCGCTGAGGCGGGTGGTTGAGTAAAAGTATTCGTTGGTATCGTAGTCGCCGGGTATCCACCAGGCTTTGTGGTTGCCGGCCAGGACAAACTCGGTGAGCTCATCCGTTACCACAAAATGGTTGAGGGCAGATTGCTGCGGCCATTCGTAGCGCAGGCCCAGCCCTTCGTTGTACAGGCGCAGGTGCAGCAGCAGTGTTTGGCCAGCGTTATTGGCCAGCGTAACGGTAAGCTGATGGTAGCTGTTGAGTATGCTGCTTTCTTCGCCCCACACAGGCTGCCAGGTTTCGGAAAAGGTGAGCGTGTCGGCCTTTTGCCAGGTAAGTTGCTTTTCAAAGCCCGGGCCTTCGGCAAAACGCACCCCAAGCATTGAGAAAAGCAACACAGGCTTCGCATCCATGGCAAGGCTGTACTGCAGGGCACCCGAGGCAGTAAGTTCTACAGTTGCTTTCAGCCGCCCGTTGGGCGAATGAACGGTGGCTTGCTGCGCGTTTAATAAAAGGCTGAAAAGCATGGCAGGCAATACAAAGATTCTCTTTATCATGGCATAACATTTTGGCGGCAAAACGGCTGCAGCGTAAGATTTACAAAGGTAAAATGGATGGAGCAGGGGCAAATGACATGCGTCATGTAATGGGCATACATGTATGTAGCCACCAAGACCATAAGGCGCAAAAGTTCACGAAGATTATTGTTTTGCAGTATTGCCTAAACCCAATGCTAACTGTCACCAGTCATCTGCAATCTGTCATCTTACAAAAGAAACCCACCCCGACCTTCGGCCACCCCCGTCCGACCGGAAGTCGTCCGGGCGGGCCTCCGCTGGAGGGGATTAATTCCGTCACCTGACAATCTTATCGATTGGAAACTGTCATCCGTCAACTCCCTCACTTCTCACCTCTCACTTCTCACCTCTCACCTCTCACTTCTGTCATCTGCCACCTGTCACCTACCATCATCCTTCCAACAAATAAAACCCATACGGCTGCAGCACCAGGTATTCATTATCACTTCCTACATTGTACTCACCGCCGCCCCAGTGGTCGTGCAGCAAGGCGGGCACGTTACCCATTTCTTTTAAGGCATACCAGGTAAGAAAGGCCTC
>Ga0114939_10001458_pt1 | contig 18538 bp, 20 predicted proteins | sample AshMeaCrysSpring_FD_87196 | JGI IMG/M metagenome (GOLD analysis project Ga0114939, IMG submission 87196) | Groundwater microbial communities from Big Spring, Nevada to study Microbial Dark Matter (Phase II) - Ash Meadows Crystal Spring | ecosystem: Environmental > Aquatic > Deep subsurface >...
GCCGGGCTGCACCGCCAGACCGGACGGTGGGTTGAGGGTCAAGGTCTGCGCGGCCTTGAGGCTGGCGATCGGTTGTGCGGTTTCTTGCGTTGGGACGTTCCAGGTCAGCACCAAAGATGAACCGACATCAGGCAAGGCGCCCAGGGTGACGACAAAGGCACCGGTGTCCTTGTTGTAGGTGCCGGCGCCATAGCTCGCATCCAGTCCCTTGAGCGAACCGTTGCCCGCGTCCGACAGCACATACCAACGCCCCTGGGCCATGTAGCTGATCGAGAAGGTGGCAGGCTGGGCCACCGGTAGCAGCGTGCCCACGTAGGACTGGCTGCGCGACTCCGGCGTCACCTGGATTTCCGAGCTCTGTGGCGCCCGCAGAATCTGGGCCGCCGGCCGGTAGGTGACGAGCTTTGAATTCGACATCGTCCCCGAGTTCAGGGACAGGATGCCGTTGGCGTAGTCGATGGTGCCGATCGTGCCACTGGCTGTCTTGAGCAAGCCGGCGTCATCAAAAATGGTAATGCCATCGGTGGCGATGGTCAGCGACCCGGGCAGGCATCCCCCGGGCAGCTGGAAATTCACGCTGGTGCTCCAGGCATGGGTGGCCGTGTAGCTGACCGTGGATGCGCTGGGAACCGGCAGTCCTGCAGCGGCGTACGGCGGCACAAACGAGATGGGCGTCTCAGTCTGGGCGCTGGGCACCAGTTGCGTGTAGATCGATGCACCTTTGATCGTGAAATCGCCCAGTGCCCCGGTCTTCGTGAGCGGCACCACCCCAACATAGGTCCCGGCATCGGCCACCACGGTGTCACGGATCTTGGTGCTGTTGCTGGTTCGCGTAAACAGTCGGTTCGAAGGCGATCCCGTGAAGTCGTAACGCAAGGCGTCGCTGATATCGACGGTGACCACGCTGGCTTTGTAATCCTGGTCGTTGTTGTAGGTGAACGTGCGCTCGACCACGGAGACCGAGGTGGCGCGCACGTATTGCTCCTTCTGGGTGGACAAGCCCTCGTTCTCAATGAGGACCAACGTCTGACCGACGTTGGGGATGGCGTCCGTGGTGCGCTGAAAGAGCTGAATCACCCGCTGACCGGCAATGTGGTTCTCGAACAGATAGCCTGCCCACTCTGGCCCTTTGTTGAGATAGGCCTCGATGCGTACCTGTGCTTGCTCCCGGGTATCGAAGGTACGCTCGGTGGAGAACAGCGTGACGCTCACCCGCGGATCGGCAGGCGGCTCGGCGACGATGACATTGGCCCCGAAATAGGTGTCGGTGTCGTCGGTCTGCACCGAGACGAAGGTCTTACGCAAATTGACGCGCCCACCGGCCCGGTCCACTTCAGAGATGTCGGGAAAGATGGCATTGGAAACGCCATCGGCAATGGCATGCCCCGTCGGCGCTCCGCCGCCTTCGGGCACATCGGCCATCACGGCAGATTTCAGCAGTTTCACGTCGCCGGCTTGGATCGGCATGTCAGAGCTCCATGAATCGAAGGGTCAATCGGTAAAAGTCAGCGTCAGACTGGGCCGGAAAGCCGAGCACAGGCTCGGCTTCGATCGCGGTCTCCGCATGCCGAAAGGCCACCGTGTAAGTGCGACCATCTGCCAAGGTCAGCTGGAAACGGCCCGTGGCCTCAGAAGGCGCCTCAGCAGCCCAAAGCCGCAGTTGTTCCACTGTTGCGCGCGTCACCCAAGCCATATCGGGCGCGCCCACCAAGGTGATGGGACGTCCCGCCAGTCGAGTGGCCGACTGGATCAGCAGCGCCCCGGTGATCAGGTAAGCGCTGGTCGCCACCGTGGGCGACCAGCTGTGCTCATCGCCCCACAACAAATCGTCAGGCAGCACCAAGGCCGCCTCATTACTGAGGTTCTTCAGTTGCATGGGAGTGAGCTCACGCTGCCCGGGTACGAGCGGCCTCTAGAAGTTGCAGAAGACGCGACTCGTCGCGTGCATCGATAGAGGCCTGGACCTTGCGGTCACCCGAGGACAGCTCCACACGTACCGTGCGCGTCGGGCCACCGTCGCCCGCAAGGACGGGGCGAGCCAGCGCGGAGCCAATGGGCTGCACCAGCCCGCCAGAGGCGAATCCTTGGACACCGGCCATCACGCGCCCAGCCAAGGCCTGCGCCGGAGCGGACAAGTTGTTGATCGCCTCGAAAAAACCTGCGCCGTAGCGAGCCACCGCATCCCTGTTCACGACGAACTCACCCGGGGTCAACATTGCCGGAACGGTGTCGGACTTCGACAGCCCACCGCGCCGGTAGTACTCGCCCTGGTTCTGCTCCATGTAGTCGATCAGCTCGCGCTCCAGGTCTTTGCCCCAGAGCAGCGGCTGGGCCATCGCCTGCCGCCACGTCTGCTTGATGCGTTCGAGGTTCTGCCGCTCGTTACCGGTGAGCGTTTTGCGACCGATGAACTCTTCCAGCGTGCGCCGGTCCTGCTGCGCCTGCTTGCCATAGTTCTCCATCGTCTTGCTGCGCATATCCAGGCTGACCGAGGCACCGTAGTTCCACTGCAGCCAGTTCGTGTACTCGTTCATCCCCTGAAGACCCAGCTCGATCATCTTCAGGGCTTCAAACGCATCACGGTTTTTCTTCGGGGTAGCAGTCGTGCTATCACCACTGTTGTCGGCTGCGTTGCTGGGCTGGCGTTTTGCACCACCCAGCATCACCGCGCCGCCAGTGGCAAAACGGGCCACCCCATTGGCGAGCCGCGAGAGCGCACCGCTGCCATACTTTTGCACCGCAGCCTTGCGGATCACGAAGGCACCGGCATCCAGTGTGCGCGGCACTGTGTCGTGGTGGCCGGATCCAGGCACCGAACCGCCCCCCATCCTGGGAAATGCCGGAACCACCGCACCACCATCTGCAAAGCGCCTGACACCACCACTCGCGCCAGCACCCACCAGGCCGCCGGTGGCGTTGACCTCGACCCGCTGCACATAGATGGTGTGCGTGCTCGATGTATTGGCGCCGTTCAGGCTCATCACCTCGGCTCGGGCCGCATCGGCATTGGTGCTGACCTGATGCCGAGACTCGGTCTGGATGCGATCCAGCGCCTTGATCATCCCCTCGACGTTGGTGATCGCCGCCTGCGCCTTCTCCGTCGCCACCTTCAGTTCGAACTGCGAATTTTGGTCAGCGTAGGTCTTGAGCTTGTCGAGTGCTTCCTTCGCTTTGCTGACATCCGCGTCGACCGGGAGGGTCTTACCCTCCTTGAGCAGTTGCTCATATTCCTTCAGCTTCTTCTCGGCCTCCTGCAGATCAGCCTGAATCTGGAGCAGGTACTGTTTTTCTGCCAATGCCTTGTCCAGATCCGCGATCGCTTGATCGAAACGGGTTTTGTCGGCATCGATCGTGACCTTCAGCCCATCCTTGAGCTTGGTAGTGATCTGGTCGATCTGTGTTTCGGTCTGCGTCAGGGTCTGCTTGATCTGATCCCGTGCCGTGATCGCCGACTGTGCCGCTTTCTGGTGTGCCGCGCTTTCTGCATCCAGTGTCTTGTTGAGCAACTCCTCTGACGTGCGGATGGCCCCAATCGCCCCAGCTACTTCATTCTTGCTCTTCACCGCCGCCTGGTCGGCAGCCTGGGACTTCTGGGCGATTTCGGCCCGCAAGGTGTCCGCCTGGCGCATCAACTGGTCAGCGGTCGCGTACTCCTGCTTGCGGTACGCCTCGCGCGACTGCGCTTCGAGCTGCACGACCTGGGTCATGTTTTGCTCGGATTGCTTCTTGGCATCATCAGCGCGCTTGGCCTCGTTGGTCTGCGATGTCGCCACCTGCGCCGCCAGGTCCATGGCTTTTTGAGCCAGTTGCCGAGCCAGTTCGAGTTCACGGTTGGCCAGGGCCTCGCGAGCCTTTTCCTGATACTCGGCGATCTGGTACTTGCGATCCTCGTTGGCCTGGAACTCGGTCATGCCCTGACGGGCGATCTCGCGAATGCGCTCCTCTGTCGTCATCGACAACTGGCGCTTCTCGTTCTCAATGCGCTGGACTTCGGCCAAGTGCCGGTTGGCTTCGGCGTTCAGGGCATCGATGTGCTGTCGGTATTCCGACAGGGCTTGGCTCAAGGTCTGGCGCTTGGTGGCCAGGATCTCGTTTTCGACGCGGGTAACGTTAGCTGAGCGCTCTGCTTCAGTCTGTCCCTGCCGCTGTGCAGCTTCTGTGCGAGCACGCCCTTCGTCGTCGATCAGTTTCAGCGTAGCCGTGGTGGCTTGTTGGCGCAGCGTGGTCTGTTGCTGCAGGGCCTCGGTGAGCAGCGTGGTCGATTTGGTGATCAGTGCGGTTTCAGACTGGGTCTTTTGATCGAGCGCCGCTTGTTCCTGTTGGTAGCGCGCCTTGACCGCTTCGATTTGACGCTGCAGGTTGGCTTCAACGATGGTGGTCAGCCCCTTGTAGGCCTCGGCCATCTTGGCGGTGGAGTCATTGACCGTCTGATTGGCTTTGCCGACTGCCTGCTCGACCTCACCGAGGCGGGACTTCAGCTTTTCCAACGCGCTGTGGACGGCTTCGATGCCACGTCCGACCGCCTCCTGAGTCCCCTGACGAACGGCTTCCAGCCGCTTGGCAATCTCCTCGGCGGCGGTCACTGCGGTGTTCATCGCGCCCCTGGCCGCGTCCGATCCCTTGGATGCGTCGGCGTACATCTGGGCGAAGATCTGATTCATCTCCGCAAGCCGCTGCTCGTGGCGCTTCGTAGCCTGCTCGATGGTGTCGGAGGTGAATACCGCCTTGAAAACTTCCCAGCGGTACTGCAACTGCTCGATGCCTTTCATCAGCATCTCGACCATGAAGATGCCCGCCTTGCGGACAATCTCGAATTTCTCGGACAGCCATGTCCCGATCTCCCAGCCGACCAGGAAGGCCCCCAGCACGGCGAACGCTGTCTTGAGCACACCGACGCTGGCCACCGCCGCCGAAACCGAAAGATTCGCGGTCGCCCACGCGGCCGAGGTAGCACTTGCGGCAGCCACGGCAGCCGCACCGGCGGTTTGCCACGCGGTGATCAGCGCCGGGATCAAGCGGTAGATCAATACGGCCAGACCGACTTCAGCGATGCGCTTCAACCACTGCATCACCGTGTCGAGGTTTTGCGCCAGCCACGTCAGAGCCTCGGCCAGCTTCTTGGTGAAGCCGGTCGACTCGTCGAGTTTGCTGACCCACTGCCCGAAGGCATTGCGTAGGCGCTCGAAAGCTTGGCTCACGGTGGCCGGCAGTTGGGCGTACTCGCTGGCCAGCTTGTCCTTCTGGCTCATGAGCGCGTTGACCACCACATCGGCCGTCAGGCGGCCTTCCTCGGCCAGCTTGCGCAGCCGTCCGATCGGCACGTTCAGCCCATCGGCCAAGGCCTGCGCCAGACGGGGGCTGTTTTCAACAACCGAGTTGAATTCTTCGCCCCGCAGCACCCCCGAGGCCAGGGCCTGGCCGAACTGCAGCAAGGACGACTGCGCCTCGGTGGCCGAAGCACCTGAGAGGCGCAACGCCTGCGAGATGCTCTCGGTGATGGTCAGCGCGTCCTTCTGTTCGCCACCCAGCATGCGCACTGCCTGTTGCAGCTTGCCGTACAGCGTTGCGGTTTCCTGGATTGGCACGCCGATGCGCTGGGCGATGTCGAACAGCTCTTTCTGGGCGACGGCGTACTCGCGCTGGCCGGCAGTGGCGAGCTTGAGGCGCGCGGACATCATGTTCCAGGCATCGGCGATCTGGACGATCTCCTGAACCTTGCCCGCTGCCCAGTTGATCGACAAGAAGGTCAGCAACTGCGTCTTGGCAGTCGCCACCTGATCGCCGAACGCCGACATCCCAGCCTTGACCTCGGCCATCCCAGCGGCAGCCTTCTCACCGGCGGTCTTGGCAGTATTTGAGAGTTCGCCCAGGCTGCGCTCAGCGGACGCTATGGCGCGCTTGAGCCCCTCGTCGGCCCCTTCGAGCGCGACAAGGACGGAAATACGGTTTGCCATGACTCAATCCACCGTCCGGATCTGCTTCTCGATGGCCGACGACAGACGCGGGATGCGGCCCGCGACCAGACGTTCGATATCGAGGCGCTTCTTGAGCACGACCTTAGGCACCAGCACGGCAATCGGAATGTCCGCACCGCGCTTGAGGCGCTTGACGCCCTCGGCCTTGCGATAGCGGCGCTTGAAGCCTGCCAGTGGCCGGTCGTACTCTTTGATGTTCTCGGCCATCAGGACGATGTTCCCCTTTGCGTTCTTGATGAAATAGGCATTGCCACCGCGCATCAGCTCTGCGATCTGCGCCTTGAAGCGTTTCCTGCCGACCCGCCCGTGCAGCGGGATCAGCATCCGACCGGCGATCAGGCCGCCGCGCTCGTGCATACCCGACCACGGAATCCGCGAGCCCACGTACAGCGCTGGCAGGCGGTTCAGGTCTTTGTCGAGCACCTTGGCGGTGAAGCCTTTGAGGAAGGATTTCTTGACCACCGCCATTTGGCCCGCGACGTGGCCGCGAACGTCCTGTTTGAGCTCGGACGCCTCGCTGGCAATGGCCCGCGACACGGCCTTCTTGACCTTGTCACGGAAGTCGCCGCCCCAACGACGCAGTTGCGCCTGCGCGGCTGCGCTATTGATGCGGACGGAGATGCGCATGGTCGGTGAGCCTGTCGAGGGTCTGGTCGAGATGACGGGCATCGCCGCGCGTGCCGATCGCGACAAGCGAGAGCAACCGCGAATCGCGGGCCGCGTCTGTGCGGGCTGTGGCGGCCACGAAGCCGCACACCTGCGCCAGGGTGTAGTCGAGGATGTCTGGCAGGCGGTGTCCGTGCTCGATCAGGTGTTGGACGGTGCTGAACCAGCCATCGCCCCGCCCGCCATCACGGGCGTCAGCTTCGTTTGCGCGAACAGGCCGTCGAGCTTCGGGATCACCGTCCGAGTAAAAAAATCGGCGTTCACCTCGATCACCTTGGCCGCGAGCAGGATCGCCACATCGGCATCCAGCTCCTCAACCCAAGCGCGGGGCTTGCCGACCGCAATGGCGATGGCCGACAGCAGGTCGTCACCGCGCTCACCGAACAGCGCCAGCCAGTCGATCTCGCTCGTGGTGAGCTGCTGCATCACCGGCGAGATCGCTCGCAGGAAGGCAGGCATCTGCCCGACCTTGAGCGGTTTGATGGCCAGGTGCTCGCCATTGATAACCAGTTCGACCGCCTGTGGGATGAGGGTTTCCAGATCACTCATGCTGGCCCCCATCAGAGCTGGACGATGCGGCCAAACTGGCCGAGCACCGTGTCATAGGGCTTGGTGGTGTCAGCCAGCAGCGAGCCTTCCAACTCGAACTTGTTGTACTCATCCGAAATGAAGGAGATTTCCTTCAAGGGATCGAAGGCCACGCGGTACAGCTCGACCAAAACCTTGGCGTTGCCCTGCGCGGTATTGATGCCCTCCAGCCGCAGATAACGCTCGGGTAGTGCCTGAGTGAAGATGCCGATTTCGGTGGCGACGCCGTAGGCGTAGCTGGCCTTGAACGGTGCAGTCAACCCGGTGGTGTCCAGAAATTGGACGGCACCAAAGTCCAGATCGGCCGTGTAGTGGGTGCCAGCGGTCAAGGTGGCAGGTGTTCCGGCCGAATCTGTCACCACCAGGCTCGACACCTTGGGGTGAGCCAGGAAGTAGCGGTCGCCAACCACTGGGACTGCACTGCCGATGGGCTCTGCGGTAACCGTACCACCCGAGCCGGTGACGTGGTTGCCGTAAAGGGCCAATGCGAGGTTTTCTTTAGTGAACTCCTCGATCGTCAAGTTCACCGTGGCCGATTTCTGCTTGACCATACGGTGGTCCAGCGAGCGCTGACCGGTCTGGCTCTCGTAGTGTTCAAGCACATCGGTTTTGAGGGACAGCTTGAGTTCGGCCACGTTGCCGGGCGAGCGGACTTCGATCGGCAGACCGGCCGTGTCACGCTTGCCGAGAAAGACGCGGCCTTGGAATGAAGCGTAGGTGCTCATGGTTTGGGTTCCTTACGTTGAACGAGGGAGGTCTCAAGCTCCCCACGGGTCGGTTTGGGTTCGGGTTCGGCGATGCCGTTGGCCAGCAGCCACTCGGCGATGTCGGCATCAACGTCGAGAACGACGCCTGCGGCGTGGGTTTTCCCCGCATGGGTATGCGGGCGGGTCAGAACGAGTCGTGGCATAGGGTCATCCTTGGATCGAGATGTCGTTGGCGAGCGTGCGGTAGGTGATGCGATACCGCGCCGGCAAGGCCACCGCCACGGCATCGGCGTCATCAACCTCCCACTCGCACTCCTGTTCCCTGACGCCGAGCGCCAAGCCACCGACCGTTCCATCCGCCAGCAAGGCGAGGTGGGCAGCGGTGAGAAGGCGATCAGCCACTGTTTCGGGAGTCGTCGGAGCGACGTTTCGCGCCAAGGCCACCAAGCGAACCGTCAGCTCGCGGGTAACGCGATCGTTGGCGCGTTCAGTGATGGTTTCAGTCTCGGGAAACACCACCAGCGCCGGACATTGCTCCCGGCTAATGGCCACCGTGGGCGAACGGTGTAAGGTGGCGCCCAAGGCTTCGACGGACGGACGGACAGCCGCCATCACCGCCAGCAGAATCCGCTCGCGGATCGAGTTGCCGGCCATGGCTCAGATCCTGCTGAGTTTGGCGCGCAGCTCCGAGCCATCGCCCACGGCTCGGATTTCACGCACCTGAAACAACTCACCATCGACTTCGACGGTCTCGCGTGTGGCCAATCCCACCAGGACGCTTGCCGGGTAAGACATCACGTACTCCGTGCTCAGCGTCAGGCCGTCGAGCAGGGTTTCGTCCGGGGCAGCAAAGCCCACGAGGTGTGCCTGTTCGGGCGATCCATCGCTGGGGCGCCAGAGACAGGGCTTGAGAAACCCGGCGTGGGCGGCCGCCTCAAAGAGGTTTTCGATAAGCGCCATGATCAAGCCATCGTCAGCTTGACCAGCACGCCCGGTCGATGGCACATCGGCAGCGGGTTGGACTGGGTATGGAGATCGGTGCCCCGATCGAACTTGCGCGGCTCCTGTTTGGCATACAGCGGCTGGCCCAGCGTGTTGGCTGTCTCGTTGAAATCGGCCGGCGCAAAGTAAGTGCCGAAGGTGTCGATGGTGCCCAGCGGGAAGGCATGTGCCTCACCTGCTGCGATGAAGCGCCGGCTGGTACCACTGGCGTCCGTGGCCTGGCCACGATATTCCTCGAACGTGATGCCGCCAAAGGTGAAGCCAGCGCGCATGTCGTTGATCAGCACGACACCCTGCTGCCAGTTGGTGAAGGCTTGTTCGACCTTGGCGTGGCCCGTGAGCGCATCGAAGAACTCAGGGGAGCACAGCACATGGATGCCAGTCATGTACTCGCCCTTGAGGTTGTCTTCCAGGTGGCGCAGCACTTCGGCACACTTTTTCTTGACCTGGGTGTTGGCGTTGCCCAGTTCGAAATTGACCGTGGCCGGCGTGATCTCGAACTCGTCGTACAGGTCGTAGATCACCGAACCATCCGCATCCAGGATCACGCCTTTGAGCGCCCCCATACGCAGATGCTCCAGGGTGATCGCGTGCTTGTTGCGCATGGTCTCCAGATGCCGTGCCATCACGCCAGCCAGCGACTCCATCTCGGTTTCCGAACCGAAGGCGCGTAGCCCCTGGACTTCCTCGGGCAACACCACGTCATCGTGCGGGATGTGAGGAATCACAAAGGAGCGAACCTTGCGCTTACCGCGCGTACCGACCGTACCCGGGGAGCCGGGCGGCATGGACGGCAGCAGGTTGAGCACACCGTTCTGCTCTTCCACCACGATTTGACGGGTGCGCACGGGTTTCGCGGGAAAGAGCTTGATCTCCTCCATGCGTCCGTAGCGATTGGGAATGAGGTTGATGGCCGCCGTCATGGAGGCCATCGCGAACGCAGGATTATGGAAAGGGTTTTGCATGGTTGATCTCCCTGGCTTTAAGCGCCGGTACGCACCAGGACACCCAGTGCTTTGAGTTGAAGGATGGCGGCCTGCTGCTCTTCTGCGGCGATGCCGGCTGGCCACTGGAGCGCGTGATCGGCAACGATGGCGTGACGTGCCACCATCAAGCCGTCGTTTCGATCTGCCAAATGGGCATCGGCGTCCTGCATCAAGACGCCCGCGGCGTACTGGCTGCCGTCGGTGGCGGACGGGTCGATCTGCTTGACCTTCCCTGTCGCAGTCACCATGCCGAGGACGGTTCCCAGAGGCAGGGTTTGGCCGGCGGCGACGGTCACGCGATCACGTGAGTACAGATTGGGCGCCTCGTACTTGAGGAGATCGCCGAGGTTGAGAGGTTCTTGCAATGCGGGCATTTCAGGCTCCATTCAGATTCATTGAGATCCGAGGCGGCTCTTTACGGCCTGGACCAGGGGGTTGTGGGGCGATGCCGGATGACCGGCATGGGCTGCAGCCATGGCGGCTTGCGGATCGATGCGACTGACGATTTCGGGCGAAGCGTCGGCCTGCGCCGCGAGCAGCTGGCTGCGCACTTGGGCCGGGGCGGTTTGGGCTTCAAGGAAGCCCGCAATCAGGTCGGTGCGCCCGGCCAGCGTGCAGGTCTGCGCGATTTCCACGGCATCAGCCATGGACAGGCCGGGTGCAGGGGCAGACTGAGAAGGACTGCCAGTGGGAGCAGCAGCATTGCTGTCAGGAACAGCGGGATCGGTTAGATCATTCATAAAAGACTCCATCTGGAGGTTGCGGGAAGCGCCCGAGTGGCTTGCCGCCAGATTCGGGAGTGGGGAAACGGTTTCGAGAAGTTGGGTGAGCGCGTCATCGAAGGTGCCTATGGCGTCGGCCAGCCCAATCGCTACGGCAGCCTGTCCAAAGAACAGCCCGGCCTCGGTGTCGCGCACCGTGGATGGCTCGATGCCCCGATTGCGGGCTACCGTTTCGACGAATAAGCCGTAAATGCGATTGACCTCGGCCTTGAGGAAGGCGTGGGCTTCGCTGGAGATCGGCTCATGCGGATTGAGGTCGTTCTTGCGGTCGCCAGCAAACACGGCGGTGTAGCGAACGCCGTCCTGCACATCCTTCTCGGACTGGTCGACATGCATGGCGATGACCCCAATCGAGCCGACACCACCAGTGCGCGAGACGAACACCTTGCTGGCGGCAGAGGCCAAGGCATAAGCCGCTGAGAAGGCCATGTCGTTGGCCACAGCCCAGACGGGCTTGATCCGGGTTGCTGCACGAATGCGGTCGGCCAGATCGAACACGCCACCGGACTCACCACCCGGCGAATCGATGTCGAGCAGGATGGCGGCAACGTCTGGACTGGCCAAAGCCGCATCCAACTGAGCGGCAAGCCCGGCATAGCTGGTCAGACCGGATTCGGCTTCCAGACCCACGGTACGGCGTACCAAGGTGCCGTGAATCGGGATGACGGCGATCTTGGGGGTGTGCGCCGGCGCATCACGAGCTGGTGGCGAGAACCCTGCGGGAGCAGCGAGATCGGCCAAACCAACCCTGGGGCCGAGCACGGCCAGAATCACGTCAAGTTTTGGGCGATGGATCGCCAGCGGCACACCGAACAGGCGTGCCGCCAAATGGGGTAGCAAAGTCATGGATGTCCTTCAGACAGGAGGTGCGCTTGTCACTGGATCGGGCGGCGTAGCGCTTTGGTTCGGCTCTGCACTGCCGCCATCCTTGGAGGTTCGACGAGGGTCAGAATCGAAGATCAATCCCAGGTCGTCGGCACGCTGGTTATCAGCTGCGATCTCACGATCGACATCCTCGGCGTCATAGCCAAACGCTGAGATGGCTTCCGATCGGCTCATGAGACCCGCGCGGATCGCGAGCAACATGGCCTTGAATTCTTTTTCTGGGTCGACCCACTGCCAGCCCTGTGGAATCCACTTGACCTGCAGGTACTGGCGCCGCTTCGCCGCCCCACCTCGGGCAAAACCAGGTGCATCGAGCGCACCGGCCAACACCGCCTGCTTCATCCAGGCAGCCCAAACCGGGCGGCACATCTGGTGCACCAGCACGCTGTGCTGGACCATCTCGCAACGGCGTCGGAACTCGAGCAGACCGGCCCGGATGCTGGAGTAGTTCACCCCAGTCAAATCCCCGGTCAGCTGCTCATAGGTCACGCCAATGGCAGCTGCGACCGCCCGGAACTGGTTGCGCAAGAACTCGGAGTACGACCCACCTACATCGGCGGGATCGGAGAACTTGATGTCCTCCCCCGGCTCCAGGATCTGCAGCGTGCCCGGCTCCAGACCGGCCAAAGCGATTCCGTTGGCGTCGGCCGCACCTTCGCCCATCAGGTTGTCCTCGGGGTTCTGCCGCGTGACGAACCCAGCGAACATGGCTGCGGTCTTCTTGCGGACCAGCTCGGCATCGTCGTACTGGTCAAGTTCGTTGAGCTTGACCAGCGCGCGTGACAGCCAGGGCTCACCCCGGATCTGGCCAGGGCGCAGTACGCGGTAGAGATGGATGATCTCTTTGGCGTCGATCCGCACGGTCTCCAAGCCGCCCTGGCCGGACATGGGCGCCAGCCGCCCGTCTTCGGGGTGGGATTTGTAGAGGTGGTAGGCGACGCGCCGCCCCAGGTTGTCAAACTCGATGCCGGAACGGACCACGTTGCCCGAGGGCAGTTCGGTGTTGAGATTGATCGGCAGGTGCTCTGCTTCGAGCAGTTGCAGTTGCAGCGGCACCACCAGGCCATCCTCTGGCCGGCGGGGACGCAAACGAATAAAGCATTCGCCCCCTTCGAGCATGGCGCGGCAGGCCAAGGCTTGCAGGCCGTAGAAGTCGGTCTGCCCGGCAGCATCGGCTTCTTCGGTCCAATCCCGCCACAGTGCCTGCACTTCGGTTTTGAACCGTTCGTCGCTGGCCAGGCTCTGCGGCTTGATGCCGGTGCCGACCGCATTGGCGACGAAGGCCTCGATGCCTGACTGGGCCCAGGCATTGCGCCGCACCAGGTCACGGCTCTTGATGCGCAACTCGCTGCTGGTGGCCAACAGGGCCGCAACAGCCCCGGGGTTGCCGGGCATCCAGGCCAGCGAGCGGCGACCACGACCGGCGCCCTCATGCAACGGCGGCTGGCCGAAGAGGCTGCGGATCTTTGAGAACCAGGCCATCAGAACCCCTTGCCGGTTGTGACCCGGATCTGGCGAGGGGCTCCCGGCCAGAGGCCAGTTTCGGCTGCTTGCTGAGCAAGACCGCGTTTGACCTCACGGATGGCCACAGTCAGTTCTTCGATCGAGCGGTACTCCACCGTCTTGTCACCGAAGCTCACCCGCCGCTCGCCCTTGGCCAGGGCCGTTTCCAAGGCATGGAGTTGGGATTCTGTGTAGGCCATCAGCGGTACACCACGAGGTTGATTTCGGTGGAATCGTCAAAGGACGCTTGGGCAGTGCCGCACGCGATGTCGACGAACTGTTCGGTTTTGAGGTCCGAGGTCGATCGGACGATGGCCACGCGCTGCGTACCGCTGTTGGTGCTGCTGCGCGCCAAGGCAGTCCAGCAGTAGTTCGCATCAGGCAGCGTCACTGCGAAATGCACCCGGTAGCGGCCCACAGCGGTGCGCACAACGCTTGCGACGTTGTAGGCACTGGCGATCACCACTTGCCCGCCGACGTAGCCAAAGCTGACCCAGGCCCTGGCGACCCCGGGGTGGCTCGCGTCGATCTTGGTTTTGACCTCAAAACCGATGCGACTGGCCAGTGCGGCGATGGCTGAGGCCAAACTCATCAGACCAAGGCTCCGTCAAAGATGGCGACGAAGTCGGTATCGGTGTTGCCGACATCGGTGCTGGCCACCGCGCCGATGTTGGTGCGGGCCTGCAGTTGCTCGGCCACAGTCAGCGTCTGGGCCGCATCGAAACGCACGCGCACATTGACCGCGCTCAGGATGGCGTCCAGGCCCGTGGTGCCGTTCTGCAGTAACTGCTGGATCTCAACCAGGGTGTCGTAAGCTGCGTCCGCCCCGCCCAGGATGTCGGCCTTCAGTGCATCAAGCAGCGCAACGATCTTGTTCGACGAATAGGTGGTGGTGGTGGCGACCTGGCTGTCGTCGATCGCTGTCGACGAAATCACAGCGGCCTTCAACTCATTGATGGCCGCAACCAAACTGGACTTGTCAGCAGTCGACAAGCTGGCCAGGTTGCCGGCGGTGGCCCGGACGTCGTTGAACTCCTGGGCGACCCGGATGACCAGGCTCTCGATGCGGGTGGCAAGACTCATGAAAACTCCTCGATGTCAGGACAGCCAGCGGCTCTTGATGACGCGCCGCCGTGATGGGGTTGCAGAAACAGCGAGGCCACCTCGTTGGGTGGCCTCGTCGGGGTCGTAGGTTTGAATCGGGGACGGATCGTCCGGTGGCCGCTCCAACCCAAGTTGTCGTTCGAGTTCGCGCCAGTGGCGTTCCTCGAACCGGTCCAGGCCCGCCGCCGATGCGGCCGCTCGGGCGTAGACGTAGCAGTCGAGCGCTTCATTGCGCTCGCGCATCTTTTGCCATTCGCGCACCGGAAAGCCGTTGCGGTCGCGGCGAGTGATCAGTTGCTCGGCGCAGAGCTGCTGGATGAACTCGGCATCGATCTTGGGCAGGTGAACGAACCCAGTCGGATAGACCGTGGTCACACCGTCTTCACTGACATCCGCGCTCTTGCGCAGGTTGTTGTAGAACTCCAGCTTGGCGATGCCGACGGCCACCGTGAACACCTTGATGCCCCGGCGCAGCTTTTTGCCACCCTGCGAAACGTCGATGGCCGTTGGGGTGCCGATCAGAGCCGCGCCGCGTGGCACGCCTTTGACCGCCATCACCCGCGAATCCCGGCAGGCCCGCACGAAGGCATAGGCCTCCTGCGTCGCAAAGCCAGTGTCCAGCGCGAAGCGGGCCAGCGGCATTGACGCACCAGACTCATGCGTCCAGGTATCGGCCAGCATTTCGCCGAGTCTTTTCCAGACCGTGTCGCGTGCGGTGTCACCCATCAGCACACGATGCTCGACCAACCAGGACTCCTTGCCGCGCCCGAAAGCCCAGACCGATGCCTCGATGCGATCCTTCTGCACATCGGCTGCGCCCACCAGGAGCAGGCCGCCTTGCGGTACGGTGCCGATGCGGTACGCCTCGCGGCGCTCGACCAGCCGTTGCCAGTCCGGCGCCTCGCCTTCCTCAACCCAAGTCTCGCCCAGTTCGGTGTTCTTGAAAGTCTTGATGGCTGCGGCCGATCCAGACTCTTTGCTGACTGCGCTTTCCCACGCCGTCGCAATGTCGCGCCAGGAGCGCCAGCCCACCGGGCTGTACAGCGACGACAGGTGAAATCCAGCTGTGCGCATCCCGCAATCCTCGACCATCGGTCGCCACTCCCCGTGCTCCAACATCCACGTCTTGTGATGTTCGGCAATTCGCGCGTCGCACGACTCGCAGATGTAGGCGGCAGTTTCTGGCTGCCCCTTGTCCCACCGCAGCTGCTCGAAGCGCAGCCACTGGCGATGCGAGCAATGCGGGCAAGGCACGAAGTAGCGGCGCTGGTCGCTGGCCTCGTACTCGCGCTCGATCGCCGAAGCCCCAGAGATGGTGGGCGTCGAAACGATGAAGATCTTGCGCCGCGCGAACGTGCGCGTCCGCGCTTCGGCCAGCGAAATCGCATCACCTTCGCCCTCGACGTCTAGTGGATAGCCATCGACCTCATCGAGAAACAGGTAGCGCACCGGCATCGAACGCAAACCCACTGCGCTGTTGGCACCAGTCATCACCAGGACGCCACCCCGGAACTCCTTGGCCAGGATGGTGTTGCCGGAATCCCGGCTGCGCGCCGGCGCAATCAGTTCGGCCAGTGCAGCCGACTCCTCGATCAGCGGGTCGATGCGCTGCTTAGAGTTTCGCTTGGCCATCTCCACTGTCGGCCAGACCGCCATCATCGGGCCTGGCGCGTGGTGGATCACATAGCCGATCCAATTGCTTCCCATCTCGGTCGCGCCGAGCTGAGCCGCTTTCATGAACACCACCCGCTCGACCGGCGAGGTCGGCGAAAGGCAATCCATGATGTCCTTCAGGTACGGCGTGCGGCTGGTCCGCCAGCGTCCGGGCTCGGCGGAAGCCTTGCTGGAGAGCATCCGGTGGCGATCTGACCATTCCGACACGGTGAGCAGCGGGTCCGGCGTCAGCCCTTCACGCCATGCGCGCTCGATCTCAAGAGCGCCTTCGTAATCTTCCATCATCAGTCCATGCTCAATCGACCCTGGGACGCAGCTCGCCCAGTTCGATCAGGTGCTCACGCACGGCAGCCTCGAGCGCGACGTGCATCTCGTGCGCGTCGATGCCGAGCTTTGAGGCCATCTGCCCGGAGATGCGTGCCGGCCAGTTGAGCCAGGCATCGCGTTCGACCCGGGCCAGTTTGAAGACGTGGGCCACAGCCTGCGCCCGATCCACCAGCTCCTTCTTCCGATGTGCCAATTCCACCTTGTTGAGCTGAGCTTTCAGCACTTCGTTCACGGTGCGCGCCTGCAAAAGCGACGTACCACCCGCTGACAGCGGGGGCGCACTCGGCTCGGCTACCTCACGTTTTTGTGCAGCTTCGGCGACCTCGGGTGCAGGTCGCGCCTTCGCTGTGCTTACTTTCACCGGTTCGGCAGCTTTGCGCGGCTGCAATGTGTTTTGTGCCCACTGGGCGTCCGCCGTGTCCGGATCAATCGTGCCGTCGGGCAGCGGCGTTATCCGCCCGGTGTCGATGGCCTTTTTCACGGCCACGTGCGACACGCCACGGTGGCGCGCGTAGGCGCGAATCGAGAGTCCCATCGTTACCTTCACTCATTTGTTCGTCATTTCCGCAGATTGAGCTTGGCTTCCATCGGGAACAGCGCGTTCATCACGTCACGCCAATCACAACCCCGAAAGGAACCCGCCATGAACCAGATCGAAACAATCCTGACCCTGATCGCCCAGAAGCACCTCGGCATCGAAACACTGCAGACCCGCAATGCCGACAGCCTGGACTTCCACGACACAGCGGTGTGGTGCATCAAAGACGCGCTGGAGGCTGCCTTCAAGGCAGGCATGGAACTCGGCACATCGAAGCCCAAAGCCAAGAAATCGGAGATCGCCAAGGACTGATCGGAAATCAACGACGCCAAGCAGAAAACGCTTGGCTTGACCCCCAGACAGCGCGTTCATCACATCGTCTTCACCACCCCAAAAAGGAGCAGCAAATGACCACCACCCAACTCACCCCGGCCCAGCACGCTATCCTGGCCTATGCCATCAACCACACCTCCGGCAAGATCGACTGGTTTCCCGACAACATCAAAGGCGGCGCCCGCAAGAAGGTGCTCGACGGCCTCTTTAACCGTTCCCTCATCACCACCAACGGCAGCGACTGGTTCGTCGCTGCTGAAGGCTACGACGCATTGGGGCTACCCCGGCCGACGCCGGCTGCCGCGCCACAGGACGCCACCGAAACCACTCCAGCACAACTGACCGCTGATCCCGGGCTTGAGGCCGACGTAGCTGCCTGTGAGGCCAAGTGGGCCGAGGAGAAAACGCCGGAGCAGGCCAAGCCACGCACTCGCGACAACAGCAAGCAAGCGGAGGTGATCCGGATGTTGCGACGTCCAGAGGGCGCGACGATTGGCCAGATCTGCAGCGTTACCGGCTGGCAGGCGCATACGGTGCGCGGCACCTTCGCCGGTGCCTTCAAGAAAAAGCTGGGCCTGACCATCCTGTCGGACAAGCCTCAGGGTGGCGAGCGGATCTACCGCATCGCATGATCGAAAAGATCGAGAAGGATGCCAAGCGACGCTTGGCTTCCTGCTTGAACAGCGCGTTCATGTGGGTGTCGTGATTGACGACGCCAAATAAGGACAACCGCCATGAGCACCATGACCATCACCATTGAACGCACCCCGCGCTTCCTGCCATTCGGCGACACCACCCTCCAGGTTGAGGAGTTGAGCGTCCGCCTTCCATTTGCCCGCAAGCCCGCCAACCTCAGCGAACTGGGTGGAAGCGACCCCCACAGGATCTACGTCACCGAGACCAAGGAACTGACCACCACCGAGTTCGATGCCTTTGCAGGAAGCCTGCTGATGTCACGCGATTGGCTTCGGGGCAAGGGAGGAGGCACCGGCGACGGCTACCTCTGCGTCGAGGTCACCGCACCCGGCCGCCCCTACCTCTACGTCAACCCCGAGGGCGGTGATTACGCCCGCTACGTGGCCCGTCTCGGGTGATCGAAATTGATCGAGAAAGTAGCCAGGAACAGCTTGGCTTCTCAATCGAACAGCGCGTTACTACGGGTGTCGCAACGATCAACTCGAAGGAGCAGCCACCATGACCACCAACCAGATCCCCGCCACCCAGAACGAAGCCTGGGGCTTTTGGGGCACGATGAACGAGCACGCCAGCGCCGGATGGCCCCTGGCGATGGCTGCCATCTCGGACGCCACCAGCCAGCCCCTCGAATCGGTTCGGATCTTCCTCGATAGCCGCCATGGGCGCCACTTTGCCGACGACGTCCAGAACGGGCTTTACGAGGGCAAGGCCCTGGCGGATGCGATCAATGCCGCCGCCCAACGCTGGATGGGCTGGACGATTGGACGCCAGA
>Ga0114939_10001459_pt1 | contig 18538 bp, 15 predicted proteins | sample AshMeaCrysSpring_FD_87196 | JGI IMG/M metagenome (GOLD analysis project Ga0114939, IMG submission 87196) | Groundwater microbial communities from Big Spring, Nevada to study Microbial Dark Matter (Phase II) - Ash Meadows Crystal Spring | ecosystem: Environmental > Aquatic > Deep subsurface >...
CCCCGTCCAGCTGCTGGCCAATGTCGGGGACGTCAAGGACGTGGCGGCGGCGGTGGCGGCCAACGCCCAGGGCGTGGGACTGTTCCGCACCGAGTTCTGCTTCCTCGACCGGCCGGAGGCCCCGTCGGTGGACGAGCAGGTGAGCATGTACCGCGAGGTGCTGGCAGGCTTCCCCGGCAAGAAGGTCGTCGTGCGCACGCTCGATGCCGGGGCGGACAAGCCGCTGCCCTTCCTGACGAACATGGAGGAGGAGAACCCCGCCCTAGGGGTACGCGGCTACCGCACCGCCGGTCGCTCCCCCGCCGTGCTCGAGGCCCAGCTGGAGGCGATCTCGAAGGCCGCGGCAGCCGAGGAGGCCGAGGTCTGGGTGATGGCGCCGATGGTGTGCACCGTGGACGAGGCCAAGACCTTCGTCTCCCAGTGCGCGGCGCACGACCTGATGATGTCCGGGGTGATGATCGAGACCCCGGCGGCAGCGATCAGTGCCGACCACATCCTCGAGCACGCCATGTTCGCCAGCCTCGGCACGAACGACCTGGGCCAGTACACGATGGCTGCGGATCGGCTCATGGGGGAGCTTGCCGCGCTCAACGACCCGTGGCAGCCGGCCGTCCTGCGGATGGTGCAGGCCAGCGTGGCCGGGGGGCAGCTACGGGGTCGGCCGGTCGGGGTGTGCGGCGAAGCCGCCTCCGACCCCGCCCTGGCCGTCGTGCTGGTAGGGCTGGGCGTCAGCTCCCTGTCGATGACGCCGCGTTCGATCGCGGCGGTTGCGACCGTGCTGGCTCGCACGTCGCTGCCGGAGTGCGAGCGGCTGGCCAAGGTCGCCGTGGACGCACCGACCGCGCTGGCGGGACGCAGCGCGGTGCGTGCCTCGCTGCAGGTGCTGGAGGAGTTGGGCCTGTAGGGCTCAGACCTGCTCGGCGTCGAGGTCCGTCGCGAGCAGTTCAGCCAGGGCGTCCAGCGACTCCTCGGCCCCGTCGCCCTCGGCCGCGATGATGACCTCGTCACCGAACTCGGCTCCCAGGGTCATCACCCCGAGGATGCTCGCGGCGTCCACCGGGTCGGCCCCGGAGCCCGCCTTGACGATCGTCACCGACGCGGGCTGCTCCGAGGCAGCCTTGACGAAGATGGCGGCAGGACGTGCATGCAGTCCCACCTTGCTGGCGATGGTGACGCTTCGCTGAGGCACCGGTGCCCTCCTGTCCGTCGACCCCGACCGGAGTGGTCGGTCGCCTCAGGCTAGCGCCGACAGTGATGGCATGGGGTCGGACCCGTCCAGATGCCGGACCTCCAGATGCCGGACTTCCAGATGCCGGACCGCCTCCGCGACCTTGACCGAACCCGTGGCGCCGCGCGCACTGATCCGTCAGACTCGGTGCCGGTCGGCGACCGCCGACACCGTCCGTCCTGAGGAGACAGCATGCCCATCGCCAACCCCGAGGTCTACCGCGAGATGATCAAGCGGGCGAAGGACGGTGGATTCGCCTATCCCGCGATCAACGTGACGTCCTCGCAGACGCTCAACGCCGCGATCAAGGGCTTCGCCGACGCCGGCAGCGACGGCATCGTCCAGGCCTCGACGGGCGGCGCGGAGTTCTGGTCCGGTCAGGGTGTGAAGAACATGGTCGTCGGCGCGGAGGCGATGGCCGCCTTCGCGCGGGTCGTGGCCGACAAGTACGACGTCAACATCGCCCTGCACACCGACCACTGCCCCAAGGACAAGCTCCCTTCCTACATGGAGCCGTTGGTCGACATCTCCCTGGAGCGGGTCCGCAGCGGGCAGGACCCGCTGTTCGGCTCCCACATGTGGGACGGCTCGGCCGTGCCGCTGGACGAGAACATCGAGATCGCCAAGCGGCTGTACGAGAAGTGCGTCGAGGCGAACATCGTCCTGGAGATCGAGATCGGGGTGGTCGGCGGCGAGGAGGACGGCGTCGTCGGGGAGATCAACGAGAAGCTCTACACCACCCCCGAGGACACCTGGCAGGTCATCGAGGCGCTCGGCGTCTCCGGGGACAAGGGCACCTACATGGTGGCCGCGACCTTCGGCAACGTGCACGGGGTGTACAAGCCCGGGCACGTCAAGCTCCGTCCGGCCGTCCTGGACGAGGTGCAGAAGGACGCGGAGCAGAAGCTGGGGCTGCCGGCCGGCTCCAAGCCGTTCAACCTGGTCTTCCATGGCGGGTCGGGGTCGACCGAGGAGGAGATCCACGAGGCGCTGTCCTACGGGGTGGTGAAGATGAACATCGACACCGACACCCAGTACTCCTTCACCCGGCCGGTGGTGAGCCACATGTTCACCAACTACGACGGTGTGATGAAGGTCGACGGGGACGTGGGCAACAAGAAGGTCTACGACCCCCGTTCGTGGGGCAAGGCCGCCGAGAACGGGATGACCGCGCGGGTCGTGGAGGCCTGCGAACAGCTGAAGTCCTCCGGTACCTCGATGGGCCGCGCCTGAGCTGCCTTCCGCGGTGCCTCGCGCAGGCACATCAGCATCGCCTGAGTCGGGCGATGTCGATGTCACGGTCGAGGTGTCGTTCGGCTCGGACGAGGAGCCCAGGCCACCCGGGGCCGGCTCGGACCGGCGGGGCAGGCTGCCCTCCTGGCAGCTGACAACGGTGCTCGCCGCGGTGGCGGCACTGCTCGTCGGGCTGCTGCTGTGGCCGCCGGCGTCATCCGGCACTCGCTCCGACGCCGCGCAGCAGCCGTCGGTCGCCGGCTGGCCGGCCCGCGGAACGCTCGCCGCGGACCCGGATCTCGCCCGAGCCGCCGCGGCGAGCTGGCGGTCGGCTGGACGGGGAGCCGGGATCACCGCGCCCGGACCCGACATCGGCGTGGTGTTTCTCGATGACCGGGACGGGGCGCTCACGACGGTGCTGCACTCACGCACCCCCGACGGGCAGCTGCTCGTCGCGGTTGGGCGGGCGACCGGGCCGGGCGGAGCCGGCGATTTGCAGATCATCGATGCGGTCCCGGTGCCCGACGACCCGCCCTGGCTCACCCTCCCGGGCGGCGAGCACCCCCGGCTGCTCGTCGCGCCAGACCTCGCGCAGCAGTCCGCGCTGCTGCTGCGCCGTGCCGACGGCCGATGGAGCAGGCTAGCCATCGGAGACGACGGTGTGAGCGCACCGGTGCGCGGCCTGGGCGACCAGCCGCCTCTGGTGGGCGTCGTCGATGAGGGGAGGCCTCCGCGTGCGTTGCGGGACGTCCACGCGGTGTCGGCGACGTCCCTGCTGCCCGTGCCCGGTCCCGTCAGCGTGTCCGACCCGGTGTGGGGGCAAGCCGACGGCCCCACGCCGGAGGAGTACGACGCCGCCCTGACCGTCGGTGCAGCGCTTGCACCGACGAGCGACGACCCGATCGCGGTCATCTCCGAGACCCGGATCCGCGACGGGCGGGCCGTCCTGGCCGAGATCGCGCGACCCGACGGGGTGAAGCATGTGCTGGTGGCCACCGGCGCGGACGGGGTGCCCCGACTCGCCGGTTCTCCTCGGGTCAGCGACTCCCTGGCGCTCGGGCTCCTACCCCGGGACGCGGGGCGGTGGCTGGTGCTCGTCGGGGCTGCTCCCGGGGTGGACAGCTTCGAGGTGCGCACCTGGGGCGGCCGGACCCTGATCGGCGGCGCGGGGTCGGCCGCAGTGGTGGTGCCGGCGCCGGCCCCGGCAGGTGTCGTGGTGCACGGATGGCGGGCCGACGGCTCGCCGGTGGACCGGGTGAGCCTTCCGATCGCGCTGGCGGGGTCGCAGCGGGCAGCATAAGGGCGCCGTCGACCCGCGGCGGCGTGATCGACGGGACGGAGCATGGCGGACGCTGCCGAGGACGTGTCGGTCGAGCTGATCGACGACGTAGCACCGATCAACGGGCCTGCTCGCGGTGTGGCGGCGGGACGATCGGGCGGGCCGGGTCCGCGCCGCCGGGTCGGTCTGCTCGCGGCCCTGGTCGCCGCGGTGGTGGGTGGGCTGCTGCTGTGGCCCGAGCCGGGCGGGACCGAGCCTGGTGGGAGCGAGCCCCGCGCGGCCGAGCCCGGCGCTGAGGCTGCCCGCCGCGCGGCGGTGCCGCCGCCCAACGACCCCCGCCTGCTGCCGTGGCCGGGTCGCGGACCGGCGGTGACCGACCAGGGGCTGCTCGACGACGCGACGGACGCGTGGCGCGAGACCGCCGCAACCGCCCCGGAGGTCGACGACCTCGCCGGGAGGCCTGGGCCTGAGGTGTACCCGCTGTGGGCCGGCACCGTCGGAGGGCTGCCGCTGGTCCTGCTGCAGTCCGTGGGTGTCGATGGTGTGGCTCGCGTCGCGCAGGTCACTCAGGCGCGTGAGCCTGGCCCGCTCGAGGTCGTGAACGTCGCGGAGATCACCGCCGTACCGGAGTTCCTCGTCCTGACCTACACCGGGTGGCTCGATGTCGACCGGCTGCTGCGTCAGCCGGGGACAGCGCTCGTCCAGCTGCTGCCGGCTCCGGCGCTGCTGGCGCCGGATGAACAGCTCCAACGTCTGGAGGGCGAGACGTTCCGCCCGATCGGCATCCAGAACAACGAGCTGTCCCAGCCGTGGGTGCACTCCCCATGGCAGTCGGCGTCCGGCCCACTGGTGCTACGCACCCGTGATGTCGGGCTCGAACCCGGTGTCATGTCGGCGTCATCCGTGGTCCCGGGGCAGCTGCTGCCCGCACCGCCAGCCGTCGAGATGGTGCCGCCCGCGTGGGGGCCGACCCGTCGCGACCTCCCCGAGGACTACCTCGACGCGCTGACCGCCGTGGCCTCGGCGGGCCTGGACTCTGCCCGCGTGGCCATTCTGGGTGCGACGATGTTCGATCGCGGGCGGGCCAGCCTCGTCGAGGTGCGCGCGGATGACACGAGCAACCCGGTGGTCGTGACCGTCGTGCGAGACGGCAGCCGGGTGGATGTCTCCGCGCCACGTCCGGCCGGGCGTCCGAGCGATGTTGCGCTCGGCGCGGTGGGCACGCTGGCGGGGGAGACGGTGGTGGTGGCGGCTGGGCCGCCGGCCACCGCGATGATCGTGCTCGGCGCCGACGGGGACGCCGTCGGGACCGGTCCGCGCACCGCCGCGGTGGTCCTCGATCAGGACCGGGACGTGCAGGAGGTCGCCGCGCAGGGGTACCGCAGGGACCAGTCGTTCGTCGGCCGGACCGTCCTGGATGTCAGCGACCTGTGACGATACCGCCGTGAGCATGTCCGAGGACGCCGTGGTTGTCGTGGGGGCGGGCATCAGCGGGGTGTCCTGTGCGCGAGCGCTGGCCGACGCCGGGGTGCAGGTGGTCGTGCTGGACCGGGCCCGGCGCGCCGGTGGGCGGATGGCCTGCTGGACGCGCGAGGGACGCCCGGTCGACATCGGCGCGGCGTACTTCACCGTGCGGACCGAGGCATTCCGGGACGTCGCCGAGACCTGGGCCCGGCGGGGCCTGGCCCGGCCATGGGTCGACACGTTCGCCGTCGCTGACGCCGCCGGCGTCCGCGGGTCGACCACCGGACCGGTGCGGTGGGCCACGCAGGGCGGTCTGCGCTCGCTGGTCGAGGATCTCGCTGCCGGTCTCGACGTGCGCCTCGAGCACGAGGTGCAGGCGGTCGGGGCGGGACCCACTGTCGACGGCCGTCCCGTCCGTGCGGTCGTGATGGCCATGCCGGACCCCCAGGCGCTGGCCCTGCTCCGCGACGACCTCCCGGGGGTTGCTGCGCCGCTGGAGTCCAGGTGGCAGCCGGGGGTCAGTGTGGTCGCCTCGTATCCGCAGCGCGCCTGGGGGCCGCTGGACGCGATGTTCGTCCACGACTCGCCGGTCTCGCTCGTCGTCGACGACGGGCGGCGTCGCGGCGACGCGGCCCCGGTTCTGGTGGTCCACTCCACCCACCAGACCGCTGCCGAGCACCTCGACGACCCCGACGCGGTCATCCCCCTGGCCCTGGCCGAGATCCGTCGGCTGCTCGGGGTGTCCGCTAGACCGCGGTGGGTGCAGGCCAAGCGATGGGGGTCGGCCACGCCCCCGTTCGTGCGCGCACAGCGCTTCCATCTCGGGCCGGAGAACGTGGCCGTCTGCGGGGACGGCTGGTCGGACCGGCCGCGCATCGAGGCAGCGTGGACCTCCGGACGGGACGTGGCACGCGAACTGGCCGCGAGACTTCGCTAACCTGCCGCCTCGTGCCAGCAACCGTCCTGGTCGGCGCCCAGTGGGGCGACGAGGGCAAGGGCAAGGCGACCGACCTGCTCGGCGGCGAGGTCGACTTCGTCGTGCGCTACCAGGGCGGCAACAACGCCGGGCACACCGTCGTCATCGACACCGGCTCCGGGCTGGAGCACTACGCGCTGCACCTGCTGCCGTCCGGCATCCTCACCCCCGGCGCCACGTCCGTCATCGGCAACGGCGTGGTGATCGATCTCGAGGTGCTCTTCGGCGAGCTCGAGGGGCTCGAGGACAGGGGGGTGACGACCGGGCCGCTGCTCATCTCCGCCTCCGCGCACGTCATCGCCCCCTACAACACCGCACTCGACCGGGTCACCGAACGCTTCCTCGGCGCCCGACGCATCGGCACCACGGGCCGGGGGATCGGGCCCACCTACGCCGACAAGGTCAACCGGGTGGGCATCCGCATCCAGGACCTGTTCGACGAGTCGATCCTCCGGCAGAAGGTGGATGCCGCGCTGGCGCAGAAGAACCAGCTGCTGGTGAAGGTGTTCAACCGACGAGCCGTCGACCCCGACGCCGTCGTCGCCGAGCTGCTCCCCTACGTGGACCGGCTACGCCCCTACGTGGCCGACACGTCCCTGGTGCTCAACCGCGCCCTGGACGAGGGACGCCAGGTGCTGCTCGAAGGCTCCCAGGGGACGCTGCTCGACGTCGACCACGGCACCTACCCGTTCGTCACCTCGTCCAACCCCATCGCCGGCGGCGCCTGCACCGGAGCCGGCATCGGGCCCACCCGGATCACCCGCGTGATCGGCATCCTCAAGGCCTACACCACCCGGGTTGGGTCGGGGCCGTTCCCGACCGAGCTGCACGACGCGGACGGCCATCGGCTGCGCGAGATCGGCGGCGAGCGCGGCGTCACCACCGGCCGGGACCGCCGCTGCGGCTGGTTCGACGCCCTGGTGGCGCGCTACGCGACCCGGGTCAACGGGCTCACCGACGTCTTCCTCACCAAGCTCGACGTGCTCACCGGTTTCGACCGGATCCCGGTGTGCGTGGCCTACGACGTCGACGGCGTGCGCCACGACGAGATGCCCCCGACGCAGACCGAGTTCCACCACGCCCGGCCGATCTACGAGTACCTCGACGGGTGGCACGACGACATCCGCGGGGCGCGCGCCTTCCACGAGCTCCCCCCGCCCGCCCGCCGCTACGTCGAGGCCGTCGAGGAGCTCAGCGGCGCCCCCGTCGCGGCGATCGGCGTGGGTCAGGCTCGCGACGCCACCATCGTCCGCCGCCCGCTCCTGTAGCCCCCCCGCCCCCACCCCGCCCCCCACCCCGCCCACTGATCACGTTTACGTGGTCAGCGTGTGGTGTGCATGGTGTCGGACCCGTGCAAACCCCACCTGAGCCGTGCAAAGGCTCGGGCGGCGCACCGCAGAGCGCCTCCACCAGGGCCAGCGAACCGACGGGGCGCCGCGCCGTCCCGCGCGGGGCACCCGGCGCCTCGTTGTCCCCAGCGCCCACGCGGTACGGCGCGTCGTCCACACCCGCAGTGACGGCGCTGCCGCGCAGGAGACGCGGCAGGCAGTCTCCTGGGGTGATCAGGACCAGCGACGACGTCATCCCTCCCCTGGACGAGACCGGCTCGGTGCTTCGGCGTGAGGCGCTCGAGCATGGGCTCACCCCGGAAGACATCCGTCAGCTGGTGCGCACCGGCGTGTGGGTCCGGATCCGCCGGGGGGCATACGCGCGGCGTTCATCGTGGGGGTCGCTGTCGCCCGAGCGACGGCACCTGGTCACGGCGCGGGCCGTCCTGCGCTCCCTGGACGAGCCGTGCATCCTCGGCCACGTCAGCGCCGCCGTCGCGTTGGGACTCCCCACCTGGGGGGCGGATCTGCGGACGGTTCACGTCATCAGGCCCTCGGCTCGTCACGGATCTCGGCTGGAGGCGGGTGTCGCCCACCACTCGGCAACGCTGCCGGAGGAGCACATCACCGAGGTGGACGGCATGCTGGTCACGACCGCGGCACGTACTGTGCTGGACCACGCGCGCTCGAGCTCGTTCGAGGCCGGCGTCGTCACAGCGGACGCGGCGCTGCATCGGGGCCTCACCAGCCCGCGCGAGCTGCTCGAGCTCCTGCTCTGGCAGCAGGAGTGGCCGGGTTCGAGAATCGCCTCGCGGGTGGTCGCCTTCGCCGACCGGGACGCGGAGTCCCCGGGGGAGTCCCGAGGACGCGTGCGCATCAGCCAAGCCCGCCTGCCACGACCCCAGCTCCAGGTCGAGATCTGGGACCCCTCCGGCATCCTGCTCGGACGCGCCGACTTCCTGTTCGATGGGCACCACACCATCGGGGAGTTCGACGGGCGCATCAAGTACGGCATCGCGGGCTCCGGCCCGCAGGCAGCCGAGGTGCTCTGGCAGGAGAAGCTGCGAGAGGACGCGCTTCGCGCCCTCGGCTACGAGGTCGTCCGGTTCACCTGGGACGACCTCGAGCGCTCGCCTGCCTGGCTGCGCAGCAAGTTCCTGGCCGCGTTCGCCAGGGCGAAGGGACGCGTGCCCACCGGTCTGGCGATTCCCCGAGGCGGTCGCGGTCGCGTCTGAGCCTGCTTGGCACGGTCTGCGTCGGGTTTGCACGGTGTCGAGACCGTGCGAACCCGACGTCGACCACGTAAACGTGATCAGTGGGGGGGCCGGCGGTCTGTCTCGGGGAGCAGGGCCGGTTGAGGGCGAAGGGGGTCAGCTGTTGATGTTGGCCATCACGTGCTTGACGCGCGTGTAGTCCTCCAGCCCGTACATCGACAGGTCCTTGCCGTAGCCGGAGTGCTTGAAGCCCCCGTGGGGCATCTCCGCGACCAGCGGGATGTGCGCGTTGATCCAGACGCATCCGAAGTCCAGCCGCTTGCTCATGCGCATGGCCGTCCCGAAGTCCCTGGTCCACACCGAGGACGCCAGCCCGTACTCCACCCCGTTGGCCCAGCGGACCGCCTCGTCCTCGTCGGTGAAGCGCTGCACGGTGACGACCGGGCCGAACACCTCGTTCTGGATGATCTCGTCCTCCTGCCGCAGGCCCGACACCACGGTCGCGGCGTAGTGGAAGCCCGCCTCACCCATTCGTTCCCCGCCGACGGCGACGCTGGCATGGTCGGGCAGTCGGTCGATGAACCCGCTGACCCGTTCGAGCTGGGCGGCGTTGTTCACCGCCGGCAGGAACGCGTCGTCGTGGTGCACGCCCACCTCGTGGGTGGTCACCGTCCCCAGCGCCTTCTCGGCCAGGGCGCCGACCAGGTCGTCGTAGATGCGGGGGGACGCCAGCACCCGGGTGGCCGCCGTGCAGTCCTGCCCGGCGTTGAAGAAGCCGGCGTCCGCGATGCCCTGGGACGTCGCGTCCAGGTCGGCGTCGTCGAAGACCACGACCGGAGCCTTGCCGCCCAGCTCCAGATGCACCCGCTTGAGATCCACGGACGCGGCCTCGGCAACCTGCGCGCCGGCGCGTACCGAGCCGGTGATCGCCACCATCGCCGGCGTCGGGTGCGCCACGAGCGCGCGACCGGTGTCCCGGTCGCCGCAGACCACGTTGAGCACCCCGGGCGGCAGGACCTCCGCGGCCATCTCGGCCAGCAGTAGCGTCGACACCGGAGTGGTGTCGCTGGGCTTGAGGACGACGGTGTTGCCCGCGGCGATCGCGGGGGCGAACTTCCAGACCGCCATCATCATCGGGTAGTTCCACGGCGTGACCTGCCCGACCACGCCGACCGGCTCGCGGCGGATGAACGAGGTGTGCCCGGCCATGTACTCCCCGGCGGCCTTGCCCTCCAGCAGTCGGGCCGCCCCGGCGAAGAACCTGATCTGGTCGACCATCGGCCCGATCTCCTCGGACTTGGTCAACGCGGTCGGCTTGCCGCAGTTCTCCACCTCGGCAGCGACCAGCTCGTCCCCGCGCGACTCCACGGCGTCGGCGAGGGCCAGCAGCGCCCGCTGGCGTTCGCTCGGTGTCGCGTCCCGCCAGCCCTCGAACGCCGCGGCGGCCGCCTCGTAGGCGCGGTTCACGTCCTGCGACGTCGACAGCGGTGCTTGCGCGAACACCTCACCCGTCGTGGGGTTCACCAGGTCGGTGGCCAGCCCCAGCTCGGTGTCGACGTACTCCCCGTTGACGAAGTTGCGCAGCCGGCGCGGTTCACCCATGGGTCGCTCCCTGTCGGTCTCCCCTCCTCGGCCACCTGCCGGGAGGTCGCGGTCACCGAGAGCAGACGGTACTGCCGCGGGGTCGTACCCTCCATGGTCATGGTCGCCCCGTCCGATGTCACCGCCCGACCGCAACCCGACCCGCACCGTGGACGCGAGGTCTACGACCTCGACCGGGCGCACGTGTTCCACTCCTGGAGCGCCCAAGGGGCGATCACCCCGCTGCCGCTGGCCGGCGCGGAGGGCAGCTACGTCTGGGACTACGACGGCAATCGGTACCTCGACCTGTCCAGCCAGCTGGTCAACACCAACATCGGGCACCAGCACCCGAGGGTGGTGGCGGCCATCCAGGAGCAGGCCGCGCGGCTGTGCACCATCGCGCCGCAGCACGCCAACGACGTCCGCGGGGAGGCGGCCAGGCTGATCACCAGCCTGGCCCCGGAGGGCATGACCCACGTGTTCTTCACCAACGGCGGCGCGGAGGCGGTCGAGAACGCGGTGCGGATGGCTCGGCTGCACACCGGCCGGCACAAGGTGCTGTCCCGCTACCGCTCCTACCACGGCGGCACCTTGGCTGCGGTGAACCTCACCGGGGACCCGCGACGCTGGCCCAGCGATGCGTGGAGCAGCGGCGTCGTGCACTTCTTCGGCCCCTTCCTGTACCGCTCGCCGTTCCACGCCCAGACCGAGGAGCAGGAGGCCGAGCGGGCGCTGACCCACCTGGCCGAGACGATCCGCTTCGAAGGGCCCGACACGATCGCAGCCGTGCTGCTGGAGACCGTTCCGGGGACGGCGGGCATCATGCCCCCACCGCCTGGCTACCTCGCCGGCGTGCGCGAGATCTGCGATCGGTACGGGATCCTGCTCATCCTGGACGAGGTGATGGCCGGGTTCGGACGCACCGGGGCCTGGTTCGCCCTCGACCACTACGACGTGCGTCCCGACCTCATCACCTTCGCCAAGGGGGTCAACTCCGGGTACGTCCCGCTCGGCGGCGTGATCATCTCCGCGCCGATCGTCGAGACGTTCCGCGACCGGGTGTACCCCGGGGGGCTCACCTACTCCGGGCACCCGCTGGCGTGCGCCGCCGCTGTGGCCACCATCACCGCCATGCAGGACGAGGGCATCGTCGCGAACGCCCGCCGCATCGGGGAGGAGGTGCTCGGCCCCGGCCTGGCAGCGCTGGCCGACCGGCATCCGGTCATCGGGGAGGCTCGCGGCCTGGGGGTCTTCTGGGCGCTCGACCTGGTGAAGAACCGGCAGACCAAGCAGGAGCTGGCGCCCTACGGGGGCACCAGCGAGGCGATGGCCACCCTGAACGCCTCGCTCCGGCGCCACGGTGTGCTGCCGTTCATCAACTACCACCGGCTGCACGTCGTCCCGCCGTGCACGATCAGCGACGCCGAGGCCAAGGAGGGCCTGGCCGCCCTGGACGCCGCCCTCGGCGAGATCGGGCACTTCTACCAGCCGTAGGGTGACGTCCGTGCGGGTGCTGGTGCTGGGGTCGGGCGGTCGCGAGCACGCCCTGGTGGTGGGGTTGCGGGCCGACCCGGATGTCAGCGAGGTGCACGCCGCGCCGGGTAACGCCGGCATCGCCGCCGACGCGCACGGCATGCACGCCGTCGACGCCGCGGACTCCGGCGCAGTGGTCGAGTTGGCGGGACGCCTGGCGGCCGACCTCGTCGTGGTCGGGCCCGAGGCTCCGCTGGTCGCCGGCGTCGCCGACGCGGTGCGGTCGGCCGGCATCGCCTGCTTCGGGCCGTCCGCGCAGGCGGCCCGCCTCGAGGGCAGCAAGGCCTTCGCGAAGGACGTGATGGCCGCTGCCGGCGTGCCGACCGCGATGGCCCACGTGTGCGACGTGGCCGCGGAGGTCGAGGAGGCGCTGGACGCCTACGGCCCGCCGTACGTGGTCAAGGACGACGGGCTGGCCGCGGGCAAGGGGGTGGTCGTCACCGACGACCGGGCTGCTGCCCTGGCGCACGCGCAGGCCTGTGGTCGGGTTCTCGTCGAGGAGTACCTGGACGGACCGGAGGTGTCGCTGTTCTGCCTCACCGATGGCACGGCGGTGCGTCCTCTGTTGCCGGCGCAGGACTTCAAGCGCATCGGGGACGGTGACACCGGACCCAACACCGGCGGCATGGGCGCCTACACCCCGCTGCCGTGGGCCGCGCCGGACCTGGTCGACGACGTCGTGGCCCGGGTGGTGCAGCCGACGGTGGACGAGCTGCGCACCCGCGGGACACCGTTCGTGGGGCTGCTGTACGCGGGCCTCGCGCTGACTTCGCGGGGCCTGCGCGTGGTGGAGTTCAACGCGCGCTTCGGTGACCCGGAGACCCAGGCGGTGCTCGCCCTGCAGCGCACCCCCCTCGGCGCGCTCCTCATGGCGGCCAGCACGGGGGCTCTGGAGTCCACGGAGCCGCCGCACTGGCGCGCCGGGTCGGCGGTGACGGTCGTGGTCGCCGCGCAGGGCTACCCGGCGGCGCCGCGCACCGGCGACCCGATCACCGGCTTGGACGAGGCCGGCGCCGTCGACGGTGTGCGGGTGCTGCACTCCGGGACCCGCCGGGACGATCAGGGGCGCATCGTGACCGCCAGCGGCCGCGTGCTGTCTGTGACCGCGGTCGGTGACGACCTCGCCGGCGCCCGAGCGCGCGCCTACCAGGCGGTCGATCTCATCCGCATCCCCGGTTCCCAGCACCGCACCGACATTGCCGCCCGCGCCGTCGCCCTCGCCGCCAGCACCGCCGGCCCCCCGACCACCCCCCCGTTCGGCCCTGAATGATCACGTCGAGGACGCCCGTACGAACCTGACGAGGCCCCTGTGCCCCGTCAACCTCCTACCGGACTCGTCACGTGCCCGCGGCGCGTCCCGAAGGCCTCGGCGCCATACTGCCCCGGTGGACACCCAGGTCTTGCGGCTGCGCACCGGCGACCGGCTGACCACCGAGCTCACCGGCGATGTCCTTGCGTTCTGCCGCGGCAGGGGCGACGGGCTGTGCCACGTGTTCGTCCCGCATGCCACCGCTGGCGTGGCGCTGATCGAGACCGGCAGCGGCACCGAGTCCGACCTGGAGGCGGCCCTCGAGCGGCTGCTGCCTCGTGACGACATCTACCGTCACCGGCACGGCAGCCTCGGCCACGGACGAGACCACGTCGTCCCGGCCTTCGTGAGCCCCTCGATCGTGCTGCCCGTCGTGGGCGGCCGCCCCATGCTGGGCACCTGGCAGAGCGTCGTGCTGGTTGACCCGAACGTGGACAACCCGCAGCGTGAGGTGCGGTTGTCGTTCCTGGCGGGCGGGCCGTGATGGCTGCACCACCGCACCGCGACACCGCGCGCCCCAGGACCGACCGACGCAGCGTCCTGGGAATCGCGGGGGCAGCGATGCTGCTCGTCGCGGCGTATGTCGCCACCGCCAACCCGTTGCGCGGAGGCGACCACTACTCAGCGGCGCTGACGGCATGGGCCATCGCGACGACCGGGTCAGCGGACGTCAGCGCCTTCGCCGACCCGCAGGAGGGGCTGTGGCTGTTCCCCGTCGGGGACGCCGTGGTCAGCAATCGCTTCGCCGGCACCGTGCTCTACGCGGTGCCCTTCTACGCGGCCGCCGACGTGGTCGTCGACGGATTCAGCATGTGGCCCGGCATCGTGGCCGCCTCGGTGAGCGCGGCTCTGGCCGTGCTGTTCATGTGGGGAGCGCTGCTGCCGCAGGGACGTCGCGTCGCGTGGGGTGCAGCTGCCGTGTTCGGCTTTGGGACGGCCACCTGGGCGGTCTCGGCTGACACCCAGTGGTCGCACGGGCCCGCGCAGGCGGCCCTGGCGGGTGCCCTGCTGGCTCTGTCCAGACGTCGGCTCGGCCTGGCCGGGCTCGCCTTGGGCCTGGCGCTCGCGGTCCGTCCCCATCTGGCCGTCGCGGCGCTGGTGATCGGGGTGTGGCTGGCTGTGGCGGCGCGGTCCTGGCTGCCGCTGCTGCGGGTCGGGCTGGGGGCCCTTCCTGGCGGGCTGATCTTGCTGTCCTACAACGCGTGGGTGCACGGCCGGTTCTGGCCAACCAACGGGCTGGAGCGCACCGCAACCGACGTGTCGTGGGGAGACTCCGGGGGCGGGGTCGGCCTGCTCGCCCTGCCCGAGAACCTCCTCGGCACACTGGCCTCACCCGGACGGGGCGTGCTGGTGGTGTACCCGGTGCTGCTGGTGCTGGCCTTCTTCCTGCCGACCGCCTGGCGTCGCGCCACCGTGGCGGAACGTGCCGCCGCGGCGGGAGGGGTGGCCTACCTGCTCGTCCAGCTCACCCTGAACCGCTACTCGGGCGGCTGGTGGTACTTCGGCTCCCGCCTCACGATCGAGACTCTGACGCTGAGCTTCCCGATCCTCGTGCGCGCCTTCACGGCAGTGGCGCCACGGCCGTTGCGCATCGTTGCGGTGGTGCTGCTCGGGTGGACCGTCGGCACTCATGCCCTCGGCGCGATCAGTGCTCAGCCAATCGTGGACGATCGGGTGCTCGACGACCCCTGGACCTTCTACGACCCCTGGGTCGTGGCAGCCACGCGTGGACCGGTCGTGACCGGGTTGGTCCTCGGTGCTGCCATGGTGGCGGTGGTCGTCGGCGGGTGGTTCCTGGCACGACGAGGCTCGCCGCCAGCGCGCCGGCCCGCAGTCGACAAACCGATGGGCACGGCTGCCCGCTGACACCGTCGCCCGCCACGAAGGGTCGTCGGGGAGAATCGTCGCTCGTGTCCACTCGCGTGCCCGCGGACCCGGTCATCCCCGACGTCCTGGCCAGCCGCTACGCCTCAGCAGAGATGGTGCGGCTGTGGTCCCCCGAGGAGAAGGTGCGCCTGGAGCGGCGGCTGTGGCTGGCCGTGTTGCGGGCGCAGCGCGACCTGGGGGTCAGTGTCCCGGACGAGGCGATCGAGGCCTACGAGCAGGTCCGCGACCGGGTCGACCCGGCGTCCATCGCCGCTCGTGAGCGGATCACCCGGCACGACGTCAAGGCACGAATCGAGGAGTTCAATGCCCTGGCCGGCCATGAGCACGTCCACATGGGCATGACCTCGCGCGACCTCACCGAGAACGTCGAGCAGCTGCAGATCCGCCGGTCGCTGCTGCTCGTCCGCGATCGCATGGTCGCCACGGTGGCCCGGCTGGCAAGGCTCGCGACGCAGCACTCCACGCTCGTGCTCACCGGGCGCACCCACAACGTGCCGGCTCAGGCCACCACGCTCGGCAAGCGGTTCGCCTCGGCAGCCGAGGAGGTGCTGCTCGCCCTGCGTCGGGTGGAGTCGCTGCTGGACGGCTACCCGCTGCGCGGCATCAAGGGCCCGGTCGGCACCAGCCAGGACGCTCTGGCGTTGCTGGGCAACGACCCGGTCCGGCTCGCCCGCCTCGAGCGGGCGGTTGCCGAGCACCTGGGCTTCACCCGGGTGCTGACCAGCGTCGGCCAGGTGTACCCGCGCTCGCTGGACCACGAGGTGGGCTCCGCCCTCGTGCAGGTGGCTGCCGGTCCGGCGTCGCTGGCCACCACGATCCGCCTGATGGCCGGTCAGGAGCTGGTGACCGAGGGGTTCCAGCCCGGTCAGGTGGGCTCCAGCGCCATGCCGCACAAGATGAACAGCCGATCCTGCGAACGCGTCGGCGGTCTGGCGGTGGTGATCCGCGGCCATGCCGCCATGCTCGCTGAGCTCGCCGGCGCCCAGTGGAACGAGGGCGACGTCTTCTGCTCGGTCGTCCGGCGCGTCGCGCTTCCCGGGGTGTTCCTGGCCACGGACGGGCTGTTCCAGACCTTCCTGACCGTGCTGGACGAGTTGGGCGTCTACCCGGCTGTCGTCCAGCGCGAGATGGACCGGTACCTGCCGTTCTTGGCGACCACCGCGGTGCTGGTTGCCGCCGTCCAGCGGGGGGTCGGACGCGAGACCGCGCACGAGGCGATCCGCGAGCACGCCGTCGCCGTGGCGCTGGCCCTGCGCGAGGGTGAGCCGCGCAACGACCTGGCCGATCGGCTGGCGGCCGACCCGCGACTCGGGCTCGATGCCGCCACGATCACCGCGCTGATGTCCGACCCGACAGCCTTCGTCGGTGCCGCGCTCGACCAGGTGCGCGCCGTGGTGGCGCAGGTGGACGAGGTCGTCAGCCGCTACCCGGACGCGGCGCGCTACCAGCCCGCGCCCATCGTGTGAGCGCCGCCCGGATGCGGCCGACAGGTCACGATCGCGCGGGAGGGGACCAGCGCAGCGACCACGCGGGCGACACGGCCACGGTGGTGGCCAGCGCCCACAGGGAGCCGAGGCCGTGCTCGACCACGTCGGGGCAGTATGCGTAGATCTCCTGGGCCGCGGCGTAGGCGGCGTCGTGGCTGGTCGGCGGCCGTCCGATCCGCAGACCCACGCTGCTGCTCGTCAGGGCTACGACGTCGGCCTTGTACCGCTGCGACCAGTGCCGCAGGATCGCGGCGTGCTCCACGGCCGCCCAGCCCCCGACCCCGTCGAACCCGACACAGATGGGCAGCTCCCAGTTCTGCGCGTCGGTGACCAGGGTCAGGTACCCGGCCGCCAGGTCGGCCTCCACGATAGGCTCGGCAGCAGGCTCCAGCCGCGTCCGGAAGCCTGCCGGGGGTTCAGGTGCCCGCTCCAGCGCGGCAGCCAGCAGCGCCTCGGCGTCCGGAAGGTGGGGGACGTCGGCAACCCGCCGGGCGGTGTCGAGCCGCCAGGATGCCGGCACCGGCACTTCCCCGGTGAGCACGGGCCAGGCGCCGACTGCTTGGGCGACCTGGTACAGCTCGCCCCACATCGACATCCCCGCGCCGCAGGCGACCGGGCTCGACCACAGCTGCGACCCGGACGTGGTGCTGCCCACCCAGACCAGCGGACGCGGCGGAGCGACCTTCGCCGTCACCAACGCCTGTGCGGGGCTCGGTGGCGGCCGGCCGGGGGCGGGCGCAGGGTCGGGCGGGATGTAGGCGCCCCGCATCCGGGTGCCGCCTCTGGGTCGGCGCCCCGGGGACCGCGCGAACCGGGTCAGCCGATCGACGATGCCCACAGCGGCATCCCACCATGCCCGGCCGGGCCGCACTGCCACTCGCGCAACTACCGTGAGGCCGATGCCGCCGCCTCGACCTGTAGCCCCGGCGCTGCCGGGCTACCGCCATGTGTACTCCGGCAAGGTGCGCGACCTCTACCAGCCTCTCGACCGGCCCGACCTGCTACTCGTCGTGGCCAGCGACAGGCTGTCCGCCTACGACTGGGTGCTGCCCACCGCGATCCCGGGCAAGGGCATCGTGCTCACCCAGATGTCGCTGTGGTGGTTCGACCGGCTGCGCGCGATCGTCGACAACCATGTGGTGTCGGCCACGGATGTGCCTGACGCGGTCCACGGACGGGCGATGCTGTGCCGCCGCCTGCCCATGGTCCCGGTCGAGTGCGTGGCCCGCGGCTACCTGGCCGGCAGCGGCTGGGCCGACTACATGGCCAGCCATTCGGTCTGCGGGATCGCGCTCCCCCTCGGTCTGCAGGACGGTTCCCGCCTGCCCGAGCCGATCTTCACCCCGGCCACCAAGGCGGCGCTGGGCGAGCACGACGAGAACATCAGTCTGGACGAGGTCGCCACACGCGTCGGCAGGGCTCTCGCCGACCGGCTGCGCGATCTGACCCTCGCCGTGTACCGGCACGCCGAGCGGATCGCACGCGACTGCGGGATCGTGCTGGCCGACACCAAGCTGGAGTACGGCATCGGTGCGGACGGCTCACCCGTGCTGGCCGACGAGGTGCTGACCCCGGACTCCTCGAGGTTCTGGCCGGCCGAGTCCTGGGCGCCGGGCAGAGCTCAGCCGTCCTTCGACAAGCAGTACGTGCGCGACTGGCTCACCTCTCCCGCCTCGGGCTGGGACCGCAGCTCCGGCCGTCCGCCGCCGCCGCTTCCCCCGGACGTGGTGGCGCGCACCCGGCAGCGCTACCTGGAGGCCCATCGCCGTCTCACTGGGCAGACTCTCAGGCTGCCCGAGGCCAGGGCGTGACAGCAGCCCTGGCCTGTCGGTTCAGACCAGAGCCTTGGCCTTCAACTTCTCGAACTCCTCCTCGCTGATCGCACCGGCGTCCAGCAGCTGCTTGGCGTGCGCGATCTGCTCGGCAGGCGTGGCCGGCTTCGATGCATCCTGCATCAGGCCCTTGGTGTACTCGATCTGCGCCTCGCGGTACTCCTCCGCGGCCTCGATGTCGCGCTGC
>Ga0114939_10001460_pt1 | contig 18526 bp, 15 predicted proteins | sample AshMeaCrysSpring_FD_87196 | JGI IMG/M metagenome (GOLD analysis project Ga0114939, IMG submission 87196) | Groundwater microbial communities from Big Spring, Nevada to study Microbial Dark Matter (Phase II) - Ash Meadows Crystal Spring | ecosystem: Environmental > Aquatic > Deep subsurface >...
GCACAGGCCGCCCTCGGTGGCACCGTCGTCGTCAAGGCGGCGGCGGCCATCCACAAGACCGACGTCGGCGGCGTGCGCACCGGTGTCGCCACGGCCGCCGAGGCCGCCGAGGCGGCACGCGCGATACGCGCCGCCCTCACCGACGCCGGCCTGGCCGACGCCGCCCGGCTGCTCCTCGTGCAGGAGCAGATCGGCTCGGGCCTCGAGATGATCGTCGGGGTCAACCGGGATCCCCTCGTCGGACCGCTCGTCCTCGTGGGCCTCGGCGGCACCGCGGCCGAGCTGCTCGGCGACGTCGCGGTGCGGGTGGCGCCGCTGACCGACCACGACGTCGACGAGATGCTGGCCTCGCTGCGGTGCGCTCCCCTGCTCGCCGGCTACCGCGGCGACCCTCCGCTCGACGTGGCCGCCCTGCGCGACGTCGTGCACCGCGTCGCGACCCTCGCGACGGAGGTCACCGAGATCGACGAGGTCGACCTCAACCCGGTGTTCGTCCTCGAGCACGGCGTGGCGGTCGCCGACGCCCGCATCCGCCGCACGGTCGCGCCGGGTGCCGCTCCGGCCGAGCGGTGACGACGACCGGGAGGGTTCGCCGGTCCGGGGCGTCGTGACCCCGGGCCTTCGGCCAGACTTCACCCGATGACCAGCGCCAGCCCCTCCCCCCTCTCGGACCTCCTCGAGCCGGCCGGCGTGTGGGTGGTGGTGGGTCGTGTCGACGAGCGGGCACCGGCGGCGGTCGAGGAGTTGCGCCGCCACGTGACGTCGGGCGGCTCGTTGCTCGTGGTGCCCGAACCCGCCGACCCGGTGCAGGCCGAGCTCACCGGGGTGCACGTCGACGCCGAGAGGACCCGGGCCGAGTGGTTCGTGACGCTGGGCGACCGCCCGGAGGCGGCCCGCCTCGACGGCGAGGTGCCGGTGTCGACCCCGCTGCACGTCCTTCGCCCGGTGGCCGGCGACGCCGAGATCGTCGCGACGACGAGCGTGGGGTTCCGCCACGTGCCTGTGCTCGCCGTGCGCTCCGTGGGGCTCGGTCGGGTGGTGAGCGCCGGGATCGCCGATCTCGAGGCCCTGCTCGCCCATGCCGTCCTCGGCCGCTACGTCCGACGGCTCCTCGGCCCGCCCGCCGCGCCGGCCCGCCCGCTGGGCGTGGCCGTGGTCGGCTACGGCCCCTACGGCGGGATGGGCTACACGCACGGCCTGGCCGCCACCGAGACCGACGGGCTGGCCTTCGTCGCTGCTGTCGATCCGCTTCCCGAGCGGCGCTCGGTCGCCGTCACCGACTTCTCGGGCCTGCGCACCTACGCCTCGGCCACCGAGCTCGGCGCCGACGACGGCGTCGACATCGCCATCGTCGCCACGCCGCCCTCCCAGCACGCCGAATTGGCCGTGGCCCTGCTCGAGGCCGGCAAGCACGTCGTGGTGGAAAAGCCGATGTGCCTCACGGTCGCCGACGCCGACCGCATGATGGCGGCGGCAGCCGCCAACGACCTCGTGCTGACGGTGCACCAGAGCCGCCGGTGGGACACCGACTTCCTCGCCCTCGTCCGAGCGGTCGAGCACGGTCTCGTCGGCGAGGTGTTCAACATCGAGACGTTCGTGGGCGGCTTCGAGCACCCCTGCCGGGCGTGGCACTCCGAGGAGGAGATCTCGGGCGGCGCCGTCTACGACTGGGGATCGCACCACATCGACTGGCTCCTGCGCCTCTACGGCGCGCCGCCGGCCCGGGTGGTCACGAGCAGCCACAAGCGGGTGTGGCACGACGTCACCAACGCCGACCAGGTCACGGTGTGGATGCAGTGGCCCGACGGGCGAGAGGCGACGTTCCGCCAGAGCGACGTCGCCGCAGTGCGGCGCCCGAAGTTCTTCGTGCAGGGCACGGCCGGCACCATCGAGGGCCACTACCGCCCGGTGGCCTTCGAGTCGCTCGAGCCGGGCCGCGGCTACGTCAACCGAGCCGCCCACCACGCGGAGGCACCGGTCGAGCTGCGACTCGTCGGCTACGAGGGCGGCTACGGGCTCGTCGAGCAGCGGCTGCCTCCCGTCCCTCACCCCGGTTGGGGCTTCCACCGCAACCTCGCCGACCACCTCCTGCTCGGCGAGCCACTGGCCGTCCCGCCGCAGCAGAGCCGGGCTGTCGTGGCCGTGCTCGAGGCCGCGCAGCGAGCCGGTGGCAACGGCACGGCCGTCGTGGAGCTGGACGCGACCGGGTGGTGACCGGAACCGGCCCGCTGCGCATCGGGCTCCTCGGGGCTCGGTCGTGGATCGCCAACGAGGCCGTCGTCCCGGCCATCGACGCCTCCCCGCACTGTGCGCTGGTGGCGGTGGCCGCGGCGAGTGGCCCCGTCCCCGACCACCTCGCCCACCTCGACGCCGCCAGCTACGACGCGGTGCTCGACGACCCGCGCGTCGAGGCGGTGTACCTCCCGCTCCCCAACGGGATGCACCGCCACTGGGTCGAGCGGGCCGCCTCGGCGGGCAAGCACGTGCTGTGCGAGAAGCCCCTCGGCGTCGACGCCGCCGACGCGGCCGCCATGGCCGCCTCGTGCGACGCCGCCGACGTGCTGCTGGCTGAGGCCTGGATGACCCCGTTCGGCACCCGCTGGGCCGAGGTGGTGTCGCTCGCCGCCCGCGGTGACCTCGGCGACGTGCGCCACGTGCGGGGCGACTTCACGTTCACCCTCGCCGGCCAACCGGACAACTACCGGTGGGACCCGGCCCAGGGTGGCGGCGCGCTGCTCGACGTCGGCATCTACGCCCTCGGGGCGGCCGTCGCGCTGTGGGGTCCCGAGCCTCTCGAGGTCGTCGCGCGATCCGTGCCGAGCGACACCGGCGTCGACGCCACGACGTCGGTCTGGTGCGACTGGGGAGGTGGACGCACGGCGTCGGCGCTCGTGTCGTTCGAGCTCCCGGAGTGCCAGCGGCTCGAGATCGTCGGCACCTCGGGACGCGTCGTCGTCGGCGGCCCCGCGTTCACCGGCGGCCGCCTCGCCGGCTCGTACGAGCGACACGGCGTCGACGGCGACGTCGAGGTCGTCACCACGGTCGCCGACGACCCCTACCTCGCGATGGTGGGCGCCTTCGCCGGCGCCGTACGCGGCACTGCGCCATGGCCTCGCCCGGCGGGCGAGTCGGTCGCCTTCGCCCACCTCCTCGACCGCGTCCGAACGGCCGCGTGACCCTGCGCTGAGAGCCGGCGGTGGCGGCACCTGACGACTCGGGCCGAGCGCACCCGTTCGGCCGCCGGCCGCCGGTCGCCGTGCTCGACGCCGGCATCACGTTGGCCGACGACGGCACTGCGTACCCGACCGTGGTGCTCGACGTGGCCGGCCGCCCCGACATCACCGACCTGGCCCGGGTGCACGCCATCGAGGGCATCGGCGACCTCACCACCGTCCTGGCGATGGCCGATGACGGCCTCTACCTCACCGTGAGCCTCACGAGCCCCGTCCTGGCGTCGTTCACGATCGCGTTCTCGGTGCCCGAGCACCTCGAGGTGCTCGAGCACGCCGCGCTCACCGGCAACCTGCTGCTCGCCACCACCGCCCCGTCGCCCGACGGCGACAACCCGCTGTGGCTCGCCATCGATCTCGAAGGCCGACGCCTCGCCGCGCTGCTCGCGGCCTTCGACCGCGACGGCTGACCGGTTCGGACTCCGTGGCCACGTCGCTCGACGCCGGCCTCAGAGCGACAGCGCGACCTCCTTGGCGGCCCGCTCGCCGCTTTCGACCGCGCCGTTCAAGAAGCCGTAGTACTCCGACGACGTGTGCTCACCGGCGAAGTGGAACGGACCCTCCTGGCGCTCCGGCACGCCGAACAGGCCTGTGTACTGGCCCGGGCGCGGGCACGTGTAGGCGCCCCGCGACCACGGATGCAGATGCCACGCGTCGCGGTAGGCGATGCCGCTGTAGGCCGCCCGCACGCCGGGGAAGACCGGCTCCACCCAGCCGAGGAGCTGCTCGACCTGCTTGGCCGGAGCCGGACCGAACGCGGCGCCGTTCCACTCCTGCAGCGTGCGGCTGCCCCCCGGGAAGTAGAGCAGGAGACCCGGCGAGGCGGCCGTGACCGACGACGAGCCGGTGCCGGGCTGCCCGGCCGACTCGTCCCAGATGCACTGGAACTGCTCGACGGGTGAGTACGACGCCCCGCCGAAGCCTTGGGCGAGCCACGGCCGACGGGCGAGCTGGAGGTGGATCTTGCCGTTCGAGCCCAGACCGAGCTCACGGATCGCGCGGAGCTTGAGCGGCGAGAAGCCGGCCAGGCCCAGGTCGAGCTCGCGCAGCAGCGTGAAGGGAAGGGCCAGCACCACCTTGTCGGCAACGACGTCGATGACGCGCCGGCCGCTCTGGAACGACAGCGTCGCCGTGCCGTCGGCGTTGCGCCGCAGCGCGACGAGCGCGTGCCCGGGCTGGATCGTCCCCGACGGGAGCTCCTCGACCATGCGGGTGACGATCTGGTCGGTGCCGCCCGCGACGGTGAACCGCTCGTCGGCGCCGTTGATCGGGTCGAGCGAGTTCTGCGAGTTCCAGCCGAGCAGGTAGACGAGGTTGAGCGCCGACTGGTCGCCCGGGTCGAGGCCGTACTCCGCGATCGCGTTGGAGCGCATGATGCGGCCGAACCGGCCCTCGAGCCCACCGGGGATGTTCGCGTCGATCCACTCGTCGACCGTCATCGCGTCGAGGGCACGCCCGGCTGCGGTCTGCGACGTGACCGTCTGGGGGTACGGCGCCGCGGCCAGCGCGTCCTTGAAGGCCCGCCATGCCAGCCCCCAGTCGGCGTTGGCCTCGTCGTACGAGTACGGCCCGTCGACCCAGTACGTGTCGCCGTACGGAGACTGGTTCCCGCCGTCAACGTCACGCAGGCTGAGGTTGAGGCTGTTGACGAGGTTGCGGATCGCGTTGTGGTCGGTGTTGATGAACGCGCCGCCGTGCTCGGCCACGAGACCGCCGCCGAAGTAGTCGCGCAGCGTCCAGCACCGCCCACCGACGCGATCCGAGGCCTCGTAGACGGTCGCCCGAACGCCCTTCACCTTCCAGAGCCAGTGCGCGGCCCTCACCCCGGCGAGGCCGGCGCCCACCACGGCGATCCGCGGCGTCGGCTTCGCCGCTGCGACGCCCACAGGCCGCAGTGCCGCCGCTGCGGCGACGGCGGCGCCGCCGGCGAGCACCGACCGACGGGAGATCCGTCGCTCGGCGGCCTGCTCGATCACCTCGTCGGCCGGCCGGCCCGCCCGCTCGGCCTCGGCGTGCGCAGCGAAGATCCGCTGCACCGTCTTCGTGCCCCCCGTGAACCCCCGCATGGCCGCTCCTCCCGACGGTGCCGGCGCTGCGCCGCATTCTCCCACGTCTCGGACGCGGGCAGCGGTCCGCGAGGTCCCGGCGGTCCGGGGCGTACGGGGCGCCACCGGCGGCTCAGCACCGGACGCGTTCGAGTCCTGCGTCGAACAGCGGCCGGAGCGAGGCCCGCGCCGCGACCGGCCGGCCGGCCACATCGACCTCCCAGCGACCCGTGTCCACGAGTGATGCGGTGACCGGCTCCTCGAGGCTCACGAAGCCGATGCCGACAGCACCCCCCAGCGTGTGGCCGTAGGCACCGACTTGGAGGTGGCCGACGGCGTCACCGTCGAGGAGGATGGTCTCCTTGCCGTACAGCAACGGCTCGGGATCGCTCAGGAGGAGCTGCAGCATGCGACGCTTCGGCGTGCCCGCAGCGTGGATCGATGCCAGGGCGTCACGTCCGACGAACCCACCGGGCTTGTCGAGCCGTATCGCGAAGCCGAGCCCCGCTTCGATCGGGTTGTCGGTGTTGTCGATGTCGACCCCGTAGTCGCGGTACGCCTTCTCGAGCCTCAGCGACGACAGCGTCTGCATGCCGGCGTTCCGGATGCCGAACTGCTGCCCGGCCTGCATCACCAGGTCGTACACCTGGACGGCGTGGAGGGCCGGAACGTGGAGCTCCCAGCCGAGCTCGCCCACGTACGTGACTCGCATGGCCATCACGTCGAAGTAGCCGACGTCGATGCGACGTGCGGACAGGTACGGGAAGCCCTCGTTCGACAGGTCGGCGGTGCTGATCGTGCGCAACAGGTCGCGGGCCTTGGGTCCTTGGATGTTGATCTGGGTGATCCCGGGCGTGATGTCGGTGATCGTCGCGAACTGCCCGTGCCGCCGGTGCCGTCGCAGCCACGTCTCGGTATGGCCGTGGCTGTTCTCGCCCACCACGACCAGGAACGACTCCGCCTCCAGGCGGGTGACGGTGAGGTCGGCTTCGAAGCCGCCGGCCTCGTTCGCCCACGCCGTGTACACGACCCGTCCGGGAGCGACGTCGACGTCGTTGCAGCTCACCCGGTTCAGCAGCTCGCACGCGTCGCGACCTTCGACACGGAACTTCGACATCGCGGACATGTCGATCACGACCACGTCCTCGCGCGCCGCGCGGTGCTCCTCGGCGTGCCACGCGAACCAGTGCTGGCGGCCCCAGCTGTAGCGCTCGATGCGGGCCTGTTCCGGCGTCGGCGCGAACCAGTCGGGGAGCTCCCACCCGTGGCTCTCGGTGAAGTACGCCCCGTTCGCTGCGAGCCGGTCGTGCAGGACCGAGCGCTTGAGGCCTCGGGCCGTGGTGAAGGTGCTGTTGGGGTAGTGCGAGCCGAAGCTCTTCGCCAGCAGCTCCGGGGTGCGTGCCCGCCGGAACGCCGGGGTGTTGTGGGTGCCGTCGGCGAAGCGGTCGACGTTGAAGCTCGTGTGGTCAACGGGGCACGCACCCTCGATGATCCACCGGGCCAGCACCATGCCGAGGCCGGGGCCGTTCAGGATCCCGAGTGAGTTGAGGCCGGCGACCACCCAGCAGTTGCGCAGGCCGGGTGCTTCCCCGACGAGCGGGGCGAGGTCCGGCGTGAAGCTCTCGGGCCCACAGAACAGCGTGCGGACCCCGGCGCCCGCGGCGGCGGGAACCCGCACGAAGGCCCGCTCCAGATGCGGGCCGACACGATCCCAGTCGGGTGGGATCTCACCGAACGAGAAGCTGTCCGGGATCCGGTCGACGTTCCACGGCGCCGCGTCGGGCTCGAACAGCCCGATCATCATCCCGCCGACCTCCTCGCGGAAGTACGCCCCGGCGTGGGCGTCCTCCAGGAGCGGCAGGTCACGGTGGGCGCCTTCGATCGCCTCCGTGATGAGGTAGTAGTGCTCGGCCGCCTGCAGCGGCAGGTTGATCCCGACCGAAGCGCCGAGCTGACGCGACCACATGCCGGCCGCGATCACGACGTGCTCGGCGGCGACGTCGCCGCGGTCGGTGCGCACTCCGACGGCGCGTCCGTGCGCCGTCAGGATCTGCTCGACGCGGGTGTCTTGGACGATCCGTGTCCCGTGGTCGCGGGCGCCCCGAGCGATCGCCATCGTCATGTCGACCGGGTTGACACGACCCTCGAGCGGGAACCAGTACGCCGCCAGGGTCGCGGAGAAGTCGCCGACGGGGAACAGCTCGCCAGCCTCGGTCGGGGAGATCTCGTGCACCTCGATCCCCAGACGGTTCATGAATCCGGACGCACGCCGGCACTCCTCGACGCGCTCGGGTGTGTCGGCCGGCTGGAGGTACCCGACCTGGCGCCATCCGGTGGCGTGCCCGGTGCGTGCCTCGAGAACGGCGATCACGTCGCGGCCGTAGGTGTAGAGCTCGCACGCCCACTCGTCGACGAGCAGACCGGGCACCACCTCGCCCGCCGCGTGCCACGTGGTCCCCGACGTCAGCTTGTCCCGCTCGACCAGCACGACGTCGGACCAACCGAGCAGGTTGAGGTGGTAGGCGATGTTGCAGCCGATCGAGCCGCCGCCGATCACGACGACGCGGGCCTGCGAGGGGAGCTCCGCACTCATCAGGTGCCTCCGACGGACTCGGCGATGCGCGGTCCGGACTCTAGGCTCGCTCACGTTCCCCTCGTCACTCTGGGTGAACGCCGCGCAGACGCTCTCGTGGGACCGCGGCACCAACTCCAAGGCCAAGGACAAGGCGCTCACCGCAGCCGTCGAGGTGGTGCGGCCGAAGTTCAAGCAGTGCCGCGGTTGCGGCAACTGGGTGTGCGCCGACGTGTGCTGGAACCACGAGATCGGTCAGTGCGTCGTGTGCTCCCCGCTCGTGGCCGAGGAGATCTCGCGCGCGCAGGCCGCCGCCCAGGTGGAGCAGATCCGCCAGAAGACCCGCGAGCACGACTGGACCAGCGAGCTCGATCTCACCACGCGTGCCAAGGTCGCCTGCCCTTCGTGTGGCGCCATGGTGGAGGGTGGCAAGTTCTGCGCCGAGTGCGGAACCAAGGCGTGACAGCACCCCCCACCCGCTTCACGTGCCGGTAGGCAGGCGAGGCGACGGAGGTCGTCGTGGCCGACGAGGGCCTGCACCTCGACGACCGCCTCGTGAGCTGGCTCGACGCCGACGACGTGGTGGCCAGCGACCACGCGGTGCGATTCGTGACGCCGACCGGCGACGTCGAGCTCACCCACCTGGGGGCCGGGTTCGACCGGTTCGTCGAGGCGGTGCATGCTGCACGGGGTCCGGTGCGCCGCGCCGCCCTCGCCCAGGCGACGGGCGAACCGCGAGCGGTGTTCACGTCTCGGGCCGGTGGTCGAAGCGACCTGTTCGTGCACGACGGCGTCCTCGTCGTCGAGCCCCGGCCCGGGTTGCCCACGGTGCTTCCGCTCCCCCTGCTGCTCGACGTCCGCCGTGACGGCTACGCCCTCACCTTCGTGATGCGCGCCGTGCCGAGCGTGACTCTCGGCGGCTTCGGTGCCCGTACCGACGAGCTCCTGGACGCCGTGGCCGCGGCCCGTGCCGACCTGCGGGCGGCGACGATGGCTGCCGCCGCCGGGTGGGACGCGGCACTCGCCGGCTACGACGCACCCGACGGTTGGGCGCTCGACCGGGCCGAGGCCGGCCGGTGGTGGGGTCCGCTGCGGAGCGCCGTCGGGCGCGCCGCTCGGGCCGAGCAGGCCGAGCTGCTCGCCAACCGGGCCGCCGACAGACTCCGCATCGGCGTCCACACCGATGGCGGGCGCACTGCGCTGCCGTTCCTCCTGGCGCCGGTCGGTGACCGCGTCGTCGTCGAGGCGGTCGACGCCGACGACCGGGCCACGTTCGTGTTCCGCACCGACGACGTCGACCGCCTCAACGCCGTGTTGCTGCTCACCGCGTTCCGACGCGAGGCGCTCTACCTCCCCGACGACCAGCTCGGCCGCTGGGCGCCGGCCGTGCGGTGCCTCGACACCGTCCGCTGGGCACGCTCGATCCTGCACGCGCGCGTCGTGCACGACGCCGGCTGGGCCACCGCTGTCGAGGCCGCGCTGCGCTGAGACCCGGGACCGGGGCCGCCAGTGGGCGACGTCACCGATGATGCGGTGAGCTCGCGCTCAGCCGTCCTGGAACGATTCGGCCGGCAGGAAGTTGGCCAGCTGCACCCAGGAGTCCCCCGTCACGTCTCGAACGACCACCTCCGGCAGCGGGCCGTCGACCGAATCGGCGGCGACGGCAGCTCGGGTCTCGACCCGGAGTCGGCAACACCGTCGGACGCTCGACTGCCGCACGCGGCCAAGGCCGCCGAGACGGCGACCGCGAGGGCTGCTCCTCGGATACCTCGACGTCTGCGCATCGCCGCAGACACCCGGTCGGTGCCGGCAGGCATTCCCGCCTCGCACCGGCACCGGTGAGGAATGCCAGGCCCCGTCGGCCGGTTTCGTGCTCTGCGACCGGATCGCGCACTGCCCTCTCGTCCACGTCGGCGGGAACGGCGGCCTCATGGGAGCGGCACCCGGCCGCTCGACCCGGTCCACGACCCGAGGGGGCGACCGTGGCAACCGACTACGACCTGGTGATCGTGGGTGCCGGGAGCGGGAACATGCTCCCGGGTCCCGAGACCGAGGGGTGGCGGGTGGCGGTGGTGGAGACCGACCGCTTCGGGGGCACGTGCCTGAACCGCGGGTGCATCCCGTCGAAGATGTTCGTGTACGCGGCCGACGTCGCCCAGACCGTCCGCCACGCCGGCCGGTTCGGCCTCACCGCCGAGCTCGTGCAGGCCGACTGGCCGGCCATCCGCGACCGGGTGTTCTCCAGGATCGACCCGATCCACGACAGCGGTGTCGCCTACCGGCGCCGCAGCGGGATCGACGTGTACCTCGGCGAGGCCCGCTTCGTCGCCCCCAAGGTGCTCGAGGTGGACGGCACCACGATCCGAGGCGAGCGCATCGTCGTCGCGGTCGGCTCGCGGCCCGCCATCCCCGACATCCCCGGCCTCGACCGCGTCGAGCACCACACCTCCGACACGATCATGCGCCTCGACCGGTTCCCCGACAGCCTCCTCGTCGTGGGCGGCGGGTTCATCGCCGCGGAGATGTCGCACGTGTTCGGCGCCCTCGGGTCACGGGTCACGATCGTGCAGCGCGGCGACACCCTCCTCGGCGTCCACGACCGCGACGTCCGCCGGCGCTTCACCGAGATCTACGCGGACCGCTTCGACCTGCGCCTCGGCACCCGGGTCGAGCGGGTGGAGCCACACGCTCAGGGGGTCAGCGCCCACCTCGTCGACGCCGACGGGCAGCGCCAGGTCGTGCAAGCCGAGTCGCTCTTGCTGGCGGTGGGCCGGGTTCCCAACAGCGATCGCCTCGACCCGGCCGCCGGCGGGCTGGCCCTCGACGAGCACGGCCACTTCCGCACCGACGACACCTACGCCACCGACGTGCCCGGCGTCTGGGCCCTCGGCGACGTCACCAACCACTTCCAGCTCAAGCACATGGCCAATGCCGAGACCCGTCTCGTGCGCCACAACCTGCTGCACCCGGACTCGCCGCGGCACTCCTCGTTCCGCGTCGTGCCGTCGGCGGTGTTCGCCGACCCGCAGGTGGCCACCGTCGGCGCCACCGAGGACCAGCTCGAACGGGACGGACGCCCCTACATCGTCGCATCGCGTGACTACAGCTCGACGGCCTACGGCTGGGCGATGGAGGACACGACCAGCTTCGCCAAGGTCCTGGCCGATCCCGCCACGCGGCGACTGCTCGGCGCCCACATCCTCGGCCCTCAGGCGGCCACGCTCATCCAGCCGCTCATCACCGCCATGTGCCTCGACCTCACCGTCGACCAGGTCGCCCGCGACGTGCTCTACATCCACCCCGCCCTCACCGAAGTCGTGGAGAACGCCCTGCTCGACCTCGTGTGACGGGCCCTCAGTGCACGGCCCGCAGCCCGAGCAACCCGAGGGTCGTGACGGCGAGGCCGGCGACGAGCAGCACGAGCGAGCGCTCCCGTCGCACCAGCCACAGCGCGGCTGCCGTCGTCGCCGACAGGACCACGAGCTGCGTCGCGACACCGGCGTCGGTTTGGGGGAAGACCAGGTCGCGCAGCACGGCTCACCCCTCGGAAGGGAGCAGCTCCGTGTCGGGGAGGAACGTGGACCAGGCGAACCAGAACGTGTCCACGTGCGGGATGGCCGTGAGGGACGAGCCGACCAGCGGTCCGGCCACGGCCCGGCCGAGGAGGTTCCACACCGAGCCGGTCTCGTCGTCCACGAACCCGTCGGCCTCGGCCCGGAACGTGAGCGACCGGCCGTCGACGATCGGCACGAACACGCCGGTCGCCCCGACGTCGGCACCCTCGGCCACCTCGGCCGCGTCGAGCGCCGACGCCGTGACTGCTGGTCGTCGCCGGCGCCTACGTCGCCTACGACGGCTGGTACGAGATCCGGGTCTTCCGGGGCGACACCGACGACGCGGTCATCGACCGCGCCGTCGCGATCCAGGCCTGGCTCCAGGACCGCATCGTCCCCGACAACCCTGCTCGTGTCGCGGTGCTCGCCGTCGTCGCCCTCGCGGTGGTCGCCGTCGTGACCACCGGGCGCCGGCGTCGCTCGCGCCCCGTCCCGGTCGACCGCAGCACCCCTGCGCAGGAGCCAAGTGCATTGCTTGAACGAGCACCCGATTATGGTTGACGCCATGCGTCCCGTCTCGAAGCGCCTCACCGCCGTCGCCGTCCTCGCGCTCGTCGGCGCAACGCTGTTCGCTGCTCCGGCCCGAGCCCAGACACCAAGCGCCGACATGAGGATCGATGAAATCACCGCTATCCCCTCCAACCCGACCCCCGGGTCGAGTGTGATCTGGGTGATCCGTTACGGCGACGGGCCTGGCGGGGACAATGCAACCGGCGTCGAGATGAGAATATTGGTCCCCACCGGCATGACGTACACGAGCTTTGCTGGTGCTGCAACCACCTGCACACCAAATTTCAACATCGTCACCTGTCAGCTCCCAGATCAGGTTGCTGGAGGGCACGACATCCCGCTCGACATCTTCGTCAATGTCGACCCGTCGGCCAGTGGCAATCTCACGCTCACCGCAGACGTAAGGGCGAAAGAGCCAGATCCAGACCTGAGCAACAATATCCTCTCCAAGACCATCACCGTGGACACCACCACCGCCCCCGGCGCCACCACCACCGCCCCCGGCGCCACCACCCCCGCCCCCGGCGCCACCACCACCGCCCCCGGCGCCACCACCACGACCCGACCCAGCGCCACCACCACGACCCGACCCAGCGCCACCACCACGACCCGACCCGGCGCCACCACGGCACCGCCGCCGAGCGGCACCGGCGGCACCGGCGGCTCGGGTTCCCCGGAGCTCCCCGAGACCGGCGGCGGCGGTTCGACGACCCCGCTGCTGGCCGCCATCGTCATCGCGGCCGGTACCGGTCTGCTCCTGGTCACCCGCCGCCGGACCCCGATCGACGGCTGACCCCCACAACAGCGCAGACGTCGGGGCGATCGCCGCCCGACGATGCCGTCGCCCTCCCAGCGCCGGACGGTCGCCGGGACCGCGCTGCTGACCGCTCGGTGACCGGCCGCGCCAGTCTCAGGTGTCGGCGCGACCGAGGGGGATCGTCACCCGAGCCACGGTCCCGGCCGGCGAGGAGTCGAGCGTCAGCTCGCCCCCGTGGCGGTCGACCACGATCCGGCGAGCGATGTCGAGCCCGAGCCCGGTGCCCTTCCCGACGTCCTTGGTGGTGAAGAACGGCTCGAAGACCCGCGCCAGCACGGCCGGGTCGATCCCCGGGCCGGTGTCGGCGATCTCGACCACGACGTCGTCGCCGGCGAGGGACGTCGCCAGCGTGAGCGTGCCGCTCCCCGCCATGGCGTCGACGGCGTTGTCGATCAGGTTCGTCCAGACCTGGTTGAGCTCGGCGGCGTACACCTCGACCGCCGGCACCTCCGGCGCGTACGAGCGCACGACCGTGAGGCCGGCCAGCTTCGGTCCGAGGACCGTCAGCGTGCTCTCGATCCCGCTGGTCACGTCGGCCTGCTGCGCCTCGGCACGGTCCATGGCCGAGTAGGTCTTCACGTCCTCGACGAGGTGCCCGATCCGGCTGGTCGCCTCCCCGAGCTCGTCGAGCAGCGCCGTCATGCCGAGCGTGCTCGTGATCCAGCGCACCGCCGCCGGCATGGCGTCCGAGCCGACCGCCTCCTCGAGCTCCTCGAGCCACCCCCGGTCGGCTCCTGCGGTCGCCAGCACCGGTGCCATCCGCCAGGCGAGGTCGATCCCGTTGTCCTCGAGCCACGAGCCGATCAGATCCTCCCGGTCGGCCTGGTCGAGTGGGTCGTCGTCGACCGCCTCGTGCTGCTCGAGTGCAGCGCGCCGCCGGTCGATGTCGAGGAACGTGGCGGCGGTGACGCCCTGCTCAGCCAGCGACACCAGGGAGTCGAGCATGTAGTGGGCGGCGTTGCGGACCGCCTCCACCGCCCGCAGCGACGCCGACGCCGGGTTGTTGATCTCGTGCGCCAGCCGGGCGGCCAGCTCGCCGAGGGCCAGCAGCGACTGCCGTTCGCGGGCCGTGGCGTCGATCGTGCGAACCGTGTGGAACACCCCGAGCAGCAGATGGGTGGCGAACGGCGACCACCGCTCCACGAGCGCGCGGAGCTGCTCGGACGGGACGGCCAGGCAGCGTCCTTCGGTGGCGGCCCGACCGGAAGCTCGATAGGTGGCGTCCTCGTCGCCCCAGGCGGTGAGACCCCCGGCCCACTGCCCCGGCGTGCTCATCGTCGCGACGACGACCGTCTGGCGGCCGATCCGGCGCGACAGCTCGATCTCGCCCTCGAGCAGCATCCACAGGTGGTCCGCCGGCCGGCCCTCGTGGAACAGCTCCTGCCCCGGCTCGAAGCAGATCTCCTCGCTCACGGCCGCGAGCTCGGCGCGCTGGGCATCGGAGAGCTCGCGCGTCAAGAACGCGGCGCGGAGGTCGTCGGTCACGCTCATACCGTCTCCAGGAACTGGTGGATGTTGCTGATGGCGCTGGCACCCTCACCCACCGCCGACGCCACCCGCTTCATCGACGACCAGCGGACGTCGCCCGCCGCGAACACGCCGGGCGAGCTGGTCTCGAGCGGGAACGGTGGCCGCGCCAGCGGCCAGCGCGGCCCGTCACCGGCGAGGTTCTCGACATCGTGACCGGTCAGCACGAAGCCCCGGTCGTCCCGAGCGACGACGTCACCGAGCCAGTCGGTGCGGGGCACCGCACCGATGAAGACGTAGAGCCAGTTCGACTCGACCCGCTCCTGCTCGCCGCTCGTGCGGTCGACGAGGTCCAGCCACTCCAGATGGCCGTCACCACCGCCCCGGACGACCTCGGTCTGGTAGCGGACGTCGATCGTGTCAGTCGCCAGCACCCGGTCACGCAGGTACTGCGACATCGAGTCGTTGAGCGAGTCACCGCGCACGAGCATCACCACCCGCCGGGCGAAGCCGGCCAGGTGGAGCGCGGCCTGCCCGGCCGAGTTCGCCGCACCCACGACGTAGACATCGGCACCGGCAGTCGACCGGGCATCGTTGGCCGACGCTCCGTAGAAGACGCCGCGGCCCGTGAGGTCGCCGAGCCCGTCGCCCTCGAGGAGCCGGTAGGAGACCCCGGTCGCCACGAGCACCGCCCGAGCCTCGATCTCGGAGCCGTCGTCGAAGCGCAGCGCGTGGACACTGCCACGCCGCTCGAGGCCCTCCACCTGGCGAGCCAGCACCATCTCGGCGCCCAGCCGCTGGGCCTGCGTGACGGCCCGCTGCGCGAGGTCGGCGCCGCTGAGGCCGCTCGGGAAGCCGAGGTAGTTCTCGATCCGGGCGCTCTGACCCGCCTGCCCGCCCGGCGCGTCGCGCTCGATCACCGCCGTGCGCAGCCCCTCGGACGACCCGTACACCGCCGCCGCCAGGCCGGCCGGTCCGGCGCCCACCACGACGACGTCGTACAGCGACGCCTCCGCCCGGGTGCGCAGACCGAGCGCCGCACCGAGCTCGGACAACGAGGCACCGTGCAGCGCGGAGCCGTCCGGCAGCACGACGAGCGGCAGCTCCGAGCCGGCGCCGAACAGCTCGTGCAGCCGCACCGCCTCGGCGTCACGCTCCAGCTCGAGCCACTGGTAGCTGACGTGGTTGCGCGCCAGGAACAGGCGCGTCTCGTAGGCCCGCTCGGACCAACGGTTGCCGACCACCCGAGCTCCGTCGAATCGCTTGCTGTTGGCACGGTCCCACCCGTCGAGCAGGTCGTCGAGCACCGGGAACAACCGCTCCTCCGGGGGCGACCACGGCTTCATCAGGTAGTGGTCGAGACCGATGTCGTTGATCGCCTTGATCGCAACGTCGGTGTCGGCGTACGCCGTGAGCAGCACGAGCTTCGCGCCCGGCACCAAGGGCCGGCACCGCTCGAGCAGGTCGATCCCGGTCATCTCCGGCATGCGGTGGTCGGACAGCACCAGCGCCACCGGCTGGTCCCGCGACGCCAGCTTCTCGAGCGACGCGAGCGCCTCGTGGCCCGAGGACGCGCGCAGGATGCGGTAGCGCTCGGCGTAGCGAGTGCGCAGGTCACGGGTGATCGCCTTCGACACCGTGTCGTCGTCGTCGACGGCCAGAATGACCGGTCTCACCATTGCCTCCCCCTCGTCGCGCGCTCACCGAGCGCCGGAACCTGGCGTTGCGTCATCGGGCGTCTGCACGTTCTCTGCGTCGTCACCGAGACACCTCGGCGGTGACGACGGTCGACCTCGGCCACGCCGGTGGCTGGTCTCTCACCCTGGAGGCCCGTCACGTCGACCTCACCGATGGGGTCCACCGTCCGTCCACGACGACTGCCTCGTCGTCGCCCGGCCAAGGCGGCATGGCCGTGCACGTGAACACCAAGGGCTCCTCGCCCACGCAGCGGTACTGGAAGCTGGTGCCGAGCGGGATGTCGACGCTCACGCCCGGAACGAGTCGGGTCACGCTCTCGGTGCCGTCCGCACCCCTGCGCCAGATCTCCCCTTCCCCCGAAAGCACGAACCAGTACTCCTCGACGGTCCGGAAGTGGCAGGCGAGGCCGACCATGCCCGGCGGAACGGTCGAGTGGATCAGGTTGCCGTACGGACCATCCAGGAGATAGCGGATGTACGCCCCCAAGGGTGAGCGGCCCGTTGCGGCGGCGTCGAGGGTCGTGGTCTTCATGTGGGTGGCCTCCTCGTTGCTCGTGCCATCCTGCCCGGGAACGGGGGTACCCGGTGACCGATCCCGCGCCACCCATCTGCACGGTCGATCTCGACCCACGGATCCTGTCCACACCGTTGCGGGTGCAGACCCGCTGGCACGTCATCACCGGCGCACCCTCCTGTGGCAAGACGACACTCATCCGCGACCTGGCCGACCGAGGGTTCGCGACCGTACCCGAGACGGCCCGACGCCACATGGAGGCCCAGCTGGCACAAGGGCGCAGCATCGAGCTGACCGAGCGCGGGCTGCTGGAGCCCCACCCGCCGGGCCAGGGAGGCTGACGGCTCTGCGGCCGTCACCTCAGCGTCGGGCCGCAGCCGCCGCTGCTCCGGGCTGCTCAGGCGGGCGTCACGACGCCACGGGCACCTCGTCGGTCCTCGGCTCGCCACGGCGGCCGTCGGGCTCGGCGGGCTTCGTCGTCTGCTCGGATTCCAGCCGGTGGGCCATCGCACCCCGTTACACCACAGCGCGCGGCGGGATCCATCGTGGCGGCGGGGCGCGACCGTTGATCGAGCAACCTCACGCGGCGACGTCACCGGACCTGACTCGTGCCGCGAGACCGAACTGCGGTCCCAACGCCCGGCCAGTGGCGTCCACCCGGCCGCCCTCGGCAACGAATCAGGAGCGTCCCTTGGCGTGGTGGGGTTTGGGGTAGCCGGGAGGGTCCACCGCGCGGTGGGGCCATCGGCGTGATTCTCGGTGTGTACCGCCAAGTACGCACTGAAGGAGATCTCGACCGATGGCCCTGGCTCAGTCTGTCCTGTCCGAGCTGTTGGATGCGCTCCGCGCCGGTGAGGGTGTCGATCTGGTCCGTGACGCAGTTCGCCTCGTGATGCAAGAGCTCATCGAGGTGGAAGCGGCCGAGCACATCGGCGCTGGCCGCTATGAGCGCACCGAGACCCGCACCACCGACCGCAACGGCACCCGACCCCATCTGGTGGCGACCCAGGCCGGTGACATCGAGCTGCGCATCCCCAAGCTCCGCAAGGGGTCGTTCTTCCCGTCGATCCTGGAACCTCGTCGACGCATCGACCAGGCCCTGTACGCGGTGGTGATGGAGTCCTACGTCAACGGGGTGTCCACCCGCGCCGTCGATGATCTCGTGGCCGCGTTGGGGGTGGACTCGGGGATCTCCAAGTCGGAGGTGTCGCGGATCTGCGCCGGTCTCGATGACATCGTCGGCGCCTTCCGCACCCGGCGTCTCGATCACATCGAGTTCCCCTACGTCTACCTGGACGCCACCTACCTGCACGTCCGCAACGCCACCTCCCAGGCGTGCTCGATGGCAGTGATCGTGGCCACCGGCATCACCGCGCAGGGCTCGCGTGAAGTGCTGGGTATCGACGTCGGCGACTCCGAAGACGAGGTGTTCTGGCGTGGCTTCCTACGTTCGTTGGAGTCCCGCGGGCTGGGCGGGGTGCGTCTGGTCATCTCCGACCAGCACGCCGGGCTCGTGGCCGCCCCGCGCCGCAGCTTCCAGGGCTGCGCCCATCAACGATGCCGAGTCCACTTCGCCCGCAACCTGCTGGCCCTGGTCCCCAAGTCCCACCAGGACATGGTGGCGGCGGTGTTCCGCACGATCTTCGCCCAACCTGACCCCGCCACCGTCGCCGCGACCTGGGACCAAGTCCGCGACCAGCTCGCCGGGCGGTTCCCCAAGATCGGCCCCCTCATGGACACCGCCCGCGCTGAGGTCCTCGCCTTCACCGCCTTCCCCCGCAGCCACTGGACCAAGATCTCGTCGACGAACCCCTCGAGCGGATCAACAAGGAGATCAAGCGACGCAGCCGCGTCGTGGGGATCTTCCCGAACGAGGCCGCCGTCGTGCGCCTCGTGGGCGCCGTCCTCGCCGACATGCACGACGAATGGCAAGCCGGCGACCGTCGCTACCTCTCCGACGTTCCATGGCCGAGCTCTACCCCGAGCGCGATACTCACCCCGTCGCCGAACTCAACACTGGCGACTGACACCGAGGATCACCTCGAAGTCCACCACTCCGC
>Ga0114939_10001461_pt1 | contig 18523 bp, 14 predicted proteins | sample AshMeaCrysSpring_FD_87196 | JGI IMG/M metagenome (GOLD analysis project Ga0114939, IMG submission 87196) | Groundwater microbial communities from Big Spring, Nevada to study Microbial Dark Matter (Phase II) - Ash Meadows Crystal Spring | ecosystem: Environmental > Aquatic > Deep subsurface >...
TCAGCAGCGCGCTTTGCCATTTGGGTAACATTTCTTACCGCTTGGGGCGCGAGGTCGATGCCCAAGAGCTCGCGGATGAAGTCGCGGGGATCAGCGGCTGGTCGAAAGACGATAACGCGACAACCCTGCAGCGGGTTTGGGAGCATCTGGCAGCGAATCAGCTGACTAAAGAATCGACGCGCCTGCGTTCCGGGCCGGTCTTGGAACTGAATGTGGACCAGGAGCGATTCGCGGGAAACCAAAGCGCGGACGAGATGTTGACCCGGGTCTATCGGGCTCCATTTATTGTTCCCGACGCGGTCTAGCCGGATGTGGTTGGATGGTCATGCCAGTGACCAGGCTCACTGGCATCCGGCGCCCGTGCAGGCTCCGGAAACGGGAGGGGAGCGTTCTGAATCTGCGAGAGAGCGTTTCCCGCTGCCCGCTGTTCCGCTTCCTTCTTGTTGCGGCCCCAAGCCGGTGCATAGACCTGCGCACCGATTACGGCGGAGACTCGAAACGACTTGCTGTGGTCTGGGCCCCGTTCTCCCAGCACACGGTAGACCGGGGTGGCTCCCATTTCGCGCTGCGCATGCTGCTGGAGCGCGCTCTTGAAGTTGGCGGACGCCTGATCCTGTGTGACTCGTTTGATCTCAACGTCCAGCAGCGGCTGCAGCCATTGGCGGAGTCCCGCTAATCCCCCGTCCAGGTAGATCGCTGCCAATACCGCTTCAAACACATCGGCGGCTAATGAATGGGGCAGGCTGCCGCCGAGTGTGACTCCCTTGCCCACGATCAGGCACGTTTCCAGTTCGAGTTGCTTGGCCCATTTCGTGCACGTCCGCCGGCTCACCACCGACGACTTGATCCGCGTCAATTCCCCTTCACTGTAGGCGGGGTAGGCTCGGTAGAGATATTCGCAGACGATCAATCCCAGGACTGCATCCCCGAGAAACTCCATCCGCTCATTGCTCTTCAATCGATGCGAAGCCGACGACGCGTGAGTCAGCGCCTCATACAGCAATCGGGGATCCTTGAATTGGTATCCCAAGCAAGCCTGACAGTGCTCCAGGCGCCGACTCTCATCGCTTTCAGGCAGATCCGGCATCGGTTGGTGAAAAGGCGAGGCAAATGGCCAAGGGTCTCGGCAATCGAACGAACCTGGCCGCCCCCGGGCACGCATGATAAACGGAAGTCACTTTCCGGATCCACGCATCCGCGGTGCGGTCCGACGGTTCATCCCACAAACGGGCTGCCCGCCGAGGGGAAGTCGGGCTGACCAGGCAGACGAATTTCAGTGGGCTCGTAACTGCTGCTGAGCCCTCGCCCCGGCTTCGGCGATCGCGGCAATGTCACGAGTCACAAACAAATGTCCATGATCGGCGGTTACAAGCACAGCCGTATCGTCCCATCCGTTGCGTTCTTCGACCCAACGGAAGATCTCGGATACCGCCTCGTCACCGCAGATTGCTGCACCGATTGCATTATCCAGGTTGTTCGCATGACAGGCCCAGTCCACGTCGCCCGCTTCCACCATCAACCAGAAGCCGTCCCGATCCTGTTCCAGCACTCGGAGAGCAGCCTGAGTCATCTGTGCCAACGACGGATTCTCGTCGATGTCGGCCGCCGAATAGACTTCGCGAGGACCTTTGTCTCGCACCGGGTCAAACCGGCCGTCCGCGGTGGTGAATGGCAGGTGGCCATTAGGACCTCCGAAGAAACCAAATAGTCTTCGACCTTCGGCGGCGGCTCGCCGCGCCGCCTCATCCAGAACCGTGGCTCCATCTCGACCAGGCGAACGCTGAGCAACGACATACCGCGGGTCAGCCTGTATCTGCTGCAGATCGGGTTCGGCAAGATACCGGTTCCCAGGAATGAAATTCTGTCCTTGCTTCTTGTCTTGATCGCATGATTCACCCCAGCCGGCACCGATCAGAACGTCTACACCCGAGAGCGGCGAGGCTCGGCGGACGACCGAAGGCAACCCGAGCATATCGCGGGTCAAATCCTGATAGTCTTCGCGCGAAACGTTTTGAGCGAACGCAGCGGCAGGAGTGGCATGACTGATTGGCACACTGGTCACAACGCCAATCGACCAACCTCGATTCTGTTGAAGCTCGTGGGCAAGCGGAGCTACTGGCTTGCCCTGGGCGTCGACATTGATCGCCTCGTTGTACGTCTTGATTCCCGCGCAAATGCTTGTAGCGGAGGACGCAGAATCCGTCACGGCGTGTGGCATCGAGCGGTCTTTACCGATCAGATAGTCCAGGTTCACCTTCGACGTCCAAGGGTTTTCGCCGCCCCGCGACGGGTCGTATCCGCCTGTCGGCACGACCGGGGCCGTGAGGATCTGACCGTCGACGTCGACCGATTCGCTTTCACCAAACGGGCTGGTGACGCAGTAGCCGAACGAGCTTTCGGTGCCGCAATAGTCCATGAACTTCAGGCCTGTCCCGCGCCCTTCCTGGTGCGTGACACGACCCTGAGCATAGCAGGCCGCTGCTTGAGCTATCTGCCAGTCCATGCCGTCAAAAATCACAATGATCAGATGCTTCTTACCTGCAGCGACCGCAGCCTGTTGCCACAAAAAAACATCCACTTGGTCAAAGTATGTGGCTTCCGGCGCAAGCGTTTGCGGGGGAACTTGACCGTAGAGCTCCCTCAGTCTTTCGGGGCTCCTGTACGCCTTTCCAAAGCCCGGTATCTGATCAAACTGGAAGCCGAATGCGTAGACCGGGATGAGCCGGTTTGAGTGGCTCGTCCAGCTGCTGTACCGATCCTCCATGGGACCCCAATGCCCCCACGTGGCTCGATCGAGTTCGATCGCGGCACGCTGCATCTCGACCATCGGATCGATCCGCTCGATTCGCGCTCGGGCAGACCGAGGTGCGACGGGCTCCTGGCTTCGAGCGTCGCGAGCCAGCAAAGCGCTGAGGCCGATCAGGCAGAAACCGAAGGCGGCGCGATATTCAAACGAAGCACGTTGAGCGCCAAACGGAACCAGGTCAGAGCCATGGAGGCGGTACATAAGTGGAAAGAATTCTCGAAGGTCGGTATCATCCGGGGCGCGTCGTCGGCCGCCCACGGAAGGTTGCATCCACGTCCGAGCCATGCGGTTTAAGCGAGGGATTGACGCGGATCTGTACGGGTGCCGGTTCCGTAGGGTTTGCTTTTCGGGCCGCACCCGCACGACGAACAGGCCGAAGTTGCCCTTACCGCACCCTATGATTTTCAAAGAAAACCGGGGCATCGGTGGGCGCCAGGGTGATTGGCCCGGTTTTTGCCTTGGCCGGCCCCCGCGAAATCGTTAGCGTGAAGAGATTCTGGGGCCTTTGTGCCGCGACGGCTAGGGTGCGTCGTGAAGCCTTTTCATCGCTTTGAGCCACGCCATGTCCGGCCAGCCTTCGGTCAGTCAAGAAGCTGTCGAGCAAACCAAGCAGCAAATTCGGGCAATCGTCAACGAAATCGCTGCCCTGGGCCGGTCCGGCGTGCCTGCCGAGGAGTATTACCCGCAATTGCTGCAGCGGGTCATCAGTGCCCTCGCCGCGGTCGGGGGAGCGATCTGGATCTTGGATCGCGATCAGCAACCGCGGTTGCAGTACCAGCAAAATGTGAGTCAGTCGCTGTTGGAGGATCAGTCGGATGACGCCGCCCAGCATAACCGGCTCGTCCGCCGGCTGATTGCCTCAGGACAGCCGCAGCTCATTCCGCCACTGACTCGGTCGGGAGAAGAAGGGAACGAAGCCGGAAATCCCACTCGATACCTGCTCGTCGTGGCGCCCCTCCGAGCTGACAAGCATGTCGAAGGCTTGATCGAGATCTTTCAGCGTCCCGACAGCCAGCCCATCACTCAGCAGGGCTACCTGAAGTTTCTTTCCCAAATGGCCGAACTGGCCGGCGAATGGCTCCGCGGAAGCAAGTTGCGGGCATTCAGTGATCGCCAGCAGCTCTGGCAGCAGGCCGACACCTTTGCGAGGGCGGTCCACGATTCGATCGATCTGCGGGAAACGGCGTATGTCGTAGCGAACGAAGGCAGAAGGCTGATCGGCTGTGATCGCGTGAGTGTTGCCTTGAGTAAAGGCCGGCGTTGTCGCGTCGAAGCGATCAGCGGCCAGGACACCGTCGAAAACCGCTCGAATGTCGTCTCGGCGCTCAGTCAGTTGGCGACACGTGTCGTCGCCACGGGGGAGCCGCTTTGGTATGACGGCTCAACGCAAGACCTGCCTCCTCAGTTGGAGGAGGCAATTGAGCAATATGTCGATCAGTCCTATGCGCGTTCGATTGCAGTTCTGCCCCTGCGTCAGCCGGCGCGCGGGCAGCAGCGAGTGCACAGCGGTGCCACGGGTGAGATTGATCGAGATGATTCTCACCGTGGTGAAGTGTTAGGCGCGCTGATTGTCGAACAGATCGAGAGCGATCTGCCTGACGATGTGCTGCGGCAGCGGGTTGGCGTTGTTTACGAGCACAGCACGCGAGCCTTATCCAATGCGGTTCAGCACAACAGCCTGTTTCTGATGCCAGTTTGGCGGGCGCTAGGTAAAGCCAGCTGGATTCTCAAAGCGCGAACGTTGCCGAAGACGTTGGCCGTTGCCGGACTGCTTGCCGCGGTCGTTGCCGGGTTGGTGCTGATTCCGATGGAGCATCAGCTGGAGGCCAATGGCAGCCTGCAGCCGGACATCAAGGAAAACGTGTTCGCGCCCCAAGAGAACTGCGAAGTCATCGAGGTGCTGGTCGACCACGGTACGGAAGTCCGCAAGGGACAGCGGCTGCTGCAGCTCCGCAACCGCGACCTGGAAAAGCAGTTGGAGGATGTGCTGGGTGAAATCCGTGTGACGGATGCGGAAGCATCGCGTGTCCGGAGCGAGTTGACGAACTCGCCGGCCGCGAATCGCTTGGAACGAAAACGATTGGAAGGAGAAGCGGCGGAGATCCGTGCCAAAGCGGAGTCACTGCAGCGGCAGTTGGAAATCTTGCGCCAAAAGGAGTTCCAGCTCACCATCACCAGCCCGATCGATGGGCAGGTGATGACGTGGGACGTCGAGGAATCGTTGCTTAACCGGCCAGTCACAACTGGCCAGGTCTTGGTCACGATCGCCGACCCGAAAAGTTCATGGCACCTGGAACTGTTGATGCCCGAGAAGCGAATGAGCCACTTCGACAGGGGCCTCAAGGTCTATCCAGAGGGAATGCCCGTGGATTACATCCTCGCCACGGATCCAGATCGAACGCTCCGCGGGCGTGTTGAAAACTCTTCATTGAGAACGCGTTTGGACAGTGAAGAGGGTCACGTTGTGGAGGTCCGCGTCAAACCGGACGAACTGCCTGACCAGATGGAAATGCATCCGGGAGCCCGTGTGATCGCAGACGTTCACGTCGGCAAGCGAGCGTCCGGCTTTGCGTTGTTCCATGAAGTTGCCGAATGGCTCTACACGATGATTTTTTAGGGGTGCCGGGGCGACGGTGGCCAGCGGATGCAGCTGTATGTGGACGACGCAGGCTACATCCGATGCAAGCCCGGAATTCAACAGCGGATGATCGTCTTCGGAGGAGCAAGAGGCATGGGATGTGCAGGGCTGGCGCGAAAATGGATCTTGGCGATCGTGGGCGTTTGCGTGGTCTCAGGGCTGGGGTTCGCCCAGGACGGTCGCAGCTCGGCCAGTGAGCTCGGTCTACCGATCCGCGTGAATGGTCCCGAAATCATGCTGATTCAAGACGTGCAAGTCCCTGCGGAAACCAACGGAGTGCTACGTGCCGTCGGTGTCGATATCGGGTCTCAGGTCAAGCAGGGAGAGGAGCTGGCTCGAATCGATGATCGTGTTGCCAAATTGAATGTCGCGTTGGCCGAGAAAGAACAGCGACAGGCCGAGTTGGAATCGACCAGCGACATCCGCGTTCGTGCCGCGGAAAAGACATGGGAGCTTTCCGTTGCTGAGGCCCAGAACGCGAAGGAGTTGGAAGAGAAGCGAGCGATGCCTTATTGGGAGATGATGAAGAAACAATTGGACGCGGTGGTCGCAAAACTGCAGATCGAGCAAGCACAGTTAGGCATCGAAATCGCTAGGGCCACGTTCGAATCTAAGCAGGCTGCGAAGGATATTGCAAACGCGCAGCTGGAGAGACACGTCATTCTGTCACCGTTCGCTGGCTTGGTTGTCGAGCGTTTGCGGCAGCCAGGTGAGTACGTGCGCGAGGGAGATCCGATTCTTCGCTTGGTATCGTTAGATCGCCTGCGGATCAAAGGCAATGTGCGGGCTTCCGAGGTATCCGCAGCCGATTTGATGGGTGCGAAGGTTAACCTGGAAGTTCAGGTTACCGCTCAGCGGTCGGAATCTTTGGAAGCCGTCGTGACGTGGGTCAACCCGGTGATCACGGTGGGCGACGAGTTCGAAGTCGTAATCGATTTCGATAACCCTGTGGATGGAAATGACTGGCTGATCAAGCCGGGGATGCCTCTGCAGATGCTGGTTCACCCCCGCGCAAAGTTGGCGGCTCAGTGAAGTTCATGTGAAGCTGGCGGCAAGGCCGACGAGGTAGGCAGCCGGCGAGGTAGGCGGCCGAGAGAATGGCGAGTCCAAATTTCTGAAGCTTAAGTCAGGCTTGTGAGCACACTCGCGGATAGTTTGATCGCCAGTTCCAGTCGGCCGCTTTCTCTAAGGGCTCGGCCCGATCTGGTTGCGCGCCGCCATCGCTATCAAGGCAATGCTTACTTCGTCATCAAGGAGCCCATCGGGCTTCAGTATTTTCGCTTCCATCCCGAAGAATATTTCATTCTGCAGCAGCTCGACGGGAAGACCAGTCTGCAACAGATCAAGGAGCGGTTCGAGGCCGAATTTGCTCCGCAGAAGCTTAGTTTTGGTGACATGCAGCAGTTCATCGGGATGCTGCACCGAAGCGGCCTCGTGTTGAGCAGTGCAACAGGTCAAGGCAGTGAGCTGAGGAAACGCCGTGATCAAAAGAAGCGGCAAGAATGGCTTTCAAAGCTGACGAATATCTTCGCCTTGCGTTTTCGCGGGGTTGACCCAGACCGTTTCCTGACTGCACTGCTGCCTTGGTTTGGCTGGCTGTTCACGATCCCGGCATTGTGGTGCACGTTGTTGCTCGGTGCGGCCGCGCTGACACTTGTCGGAACGCACTTTGAAACATTTCAGGACAAACTGCCGACTTTTCAGGAGTTCTTTGCTGCTCGAAACTGGATGTTCCTTGCCCTGACGATGGCCGCCGTCAAGGTCGTGCACGAGTTAGGGCATGGCTTGAGTTGCAAGAAGTTCGGTGGCGAATGTCACGAGATCGGCGTGATGCTGCTGGTCTTTACGCCATGTTTGTATTGCAACGTCTCGGACTCCTGGATGCTGCCCAATAAATGGCAGCGGGCCTGGATCGGTGCGGCCGGGATGTACGTCGAATTGATCATGGCCTCGTTTGCCGTTTTCGGGTGGTGGTTCAGCGAGCCCGGCTTCTTCAATTTCCTTTGCCTGGCGATTGTCTTCATCTGCTCAGTCAGCACGGTGATGTTCAACGGCAATCCATTGCTAAGGTTCGACGGCTACTACATTCTGATGGACCTGCTCGAGATTCCCAATCTCCGGCAGAAGAGCACTGCAGTTCTTACGCGCTGGTTTCAGAAAAGCTGTCTCGGGCTGGAATTGACCAATGATCCATTCCTGCCACAGCGTAACCGTTTCCTGTTTGGCCTGTTTACGGTCGCTTCCGTGATCTACCGCTGGGTGGTGGTATTTTCGATCGCCTTCTTCCTTGCCAAGGTTTTGGAGCCTTATGGCCTACAGGTGATCGGGAGGATACTGGCCCTCTCCGGTCTGGTCGGCTTGGTGGTGCAACCGGCACGCGCCACGTGGAAGTTCATTCGCACTCCCGGGAGGCTGCAAAAAGTGAAACGCGCCAAGGCTCTCCGCGCGGCGGCAATTTTTGTGGCCGCCGTCGCGGCGTTCTGTCTGGTTCCATTTCCGCACAGCATCGAAGCCCCATTCGAGGTCCGCCCCGCCAATGCCCGCTACGTTTACGCCGGAACCAGCGGTCGCATCAAGGAAGTTCATGTTCGGCCAGGTCAGAGCGTCCATGCGGGAGATCTGATCGTCGAACTGGAAAACCTGCAGACAGAGTTCGAGGCCGTGCGACTGGTTGGCCAGGTACGAGCGGCTGAGGTCCGGCTGGATAGCCTTCAGCAACAAGCACACTTGGACGCAGATATCTCGGGCCAGGAGGCCGCCCAGCAGCGCGTCCTGGCGACCGCTGAGCAGCTGAGCATGAAAGCTGCGGAAGATTTTGCCCGTTTACGCGTCAAGGCCCCAACGGACGGCGTCGTCTTTGAACCACCCTATCGCGACGAAAAACCCTCGACCGATGGTCGTTTGAGCTCTTGGAGCGGCTTTCCACTCAGTCCGGAAAATCTGGGGGCATTTGTTTCGGCGGAAGACCTGCTGTGCATGATTGGGGATCAAAAGCGAATGGAGGCAATCCTGGTCATTGATCAGCGCGACATACAACTGATTCGGAATGGAATGGATACCGGCATGCAACTCGACAGCGAGCGACTGTCGCCGACCACCGGTCAAATCGACCGGATTTCGCAGATGGAGATGCAATACAGCCCGGCCACTCTCTCCAGCCAGGCCGGCGGTGGGGTGGATACGAAAGCGGACACGGAGGGCGGGCTCCGCCCGATCAGCACTTCGTATCAGGCTCGTGTGCTGCTGCCTGAAGATGCGACGGGCCTTCGGGCCGGGTATCGCGGAACCGCCAAGATTCACACCGAATGGAAGTCCTTAGGGTGGCGTGTGTGGCGGTGGGCTGTCCGGACGTTTAACTTTGAGTTCTAGTATGTGGCTTTCGGCCACTTGGCCGAACAGGATCGGAATGCGCCGGACAGGATCAGGATCCAAGTGCCGCCTGGCTGCGAGGTACCCAGCCAATCGGCGCGAGCGACCTTGTTTCGCAGGCTGCCTGCCGTTATCCATTTCCAATCACGAATCGGGGGCGGCCGAGACCGGTTGCCTTGGGCATTCACAATTCTTGAGGAGCGGAGAAAATGGGCGAAACGCATGATGTCACCGAGAAGCCCGAAGGTGGTGAAGCACAACGCGTCCAACCGGTGCAGGTCCAGGTGAAGGACGACAATGCGATCGCGTGCTATGCCAACTTCTGCCGAGTCACCGGCTCCCCTGAGGAACTGATCATCGATTTCGGCCTCAATCCGCAGCCGATCGGCGTGCCGAAGGACCCGATTCGCGTCCAACAGCGGATCATCATCAACTTCTTCACCGCCAAGCGGTTGCTCGCAGCCTTGCAGATGTCGGTGCAACGCCATGAGGCAGTATTCGGCGTTTTGGAAACAGACATCAACAAGCGCGTTCGCCCGCAGTCGATGAGCTAGACGCTCTCACGTTCGGCAGGGCAACCCGCATTCGAATCTGCTGGCGGTTGACTGGCTTAAGCCGGTTGGCCGCTCAGGGGCGGAGCCCGCCTTTTTCCAGCTTCCGCCTGCCGCTACTGCGGGGCGATGGCGGATTGTTGGATCGCGAAGATCTGGCGCAGACCCACCTCCGCGCGATCCAGCAACTGGTCCAGCTGAGCGCGACTGAACGTGCCCTGCTCGCCAGTGCCTTGAACCTCGATCAGGGATCCATCACCGCGCTGAACCACATTCATGTCGACCTCTGCTCGTGAATCGAGGTCGTAATCGAGGTCCAGGTAGATCAGGTTGTCGATCATCCCGACGCTAATCGCCGCGACGGCATGGATCAGTGGAGTTTCCGCCAGTTGGCCGGCAGTGAGGGCGGCCTGGATCGCATCGTGTACGGCAACGTAGGCACCCGAGATGGCCGCAGTCCGTGTGCCCCCGTCCGCCTGCAGCACATCGCAGTCGATCATCAGCGTATTCTCGCCCAGCCGTTTCAAATCAACGGCAGCACGCAGCGAGCGTCCGATCAGTCGTTGAATCTCCGTGGTTCGGCCATCCATCTTGCCTGATCGCTCGCGTGGCTTTCTTGGGCGGGTGCTGGCAGGGAGCATGCTGTATTCAGCCGTTAGCCACCCCGCACCGGAACCGACGCGCCACGGCGGTACTCCCGACTCGATGACGGCCGTGCAGAGCACGATTGTCTCACCGGCCTGGTAAAGCACGCTGCCGGGCACACTGCTCAAATGGTGGCGGCGGATGATCACAGGACGCAAACAATCCGGAGTTCTGATCACAGATCACAACCTTCATCGAGTGACTTGTGGGGGCATCGGTCTGGTCCGGTCGCCGCAGGCGATGCTGAAAACTGATTTGAGACCAAGGCTTTGTCTCAACAGCCCCTTCACGCTAAGCCTCTTCCCCGCAGAAGCTTGGGGCGTGAAGGCATTTTGAATCGCTGTGCAAACGGTATTTCTGTATTGATGCAACGCCTCGCGCCGACCCAAATCCTTGTTTTGGAATGCAAGCCGCCGTAGAGACGCATTGGACCGCTGCCCGTCGCGAGGAAGGCAGGATCCCATTGCACTGGCATTGCTCGTCGGCAAGCTGCGGCTTCGGTCGCGACGCGCCCGCGGGTGCGGTGGCAGGCTAGGGTTGCCATTCTGGTCTCATTAGCCAGACAAGCAGGCCTTTCTGCGCATGCATCCGGTTGGCGGCTTGCTGAAAGATGGCGCTCTGAGGGCATTCGATCACTTCATTCGTGATCTCTTCACCGCGTTTGGCGGGCAGGCAATGAAGCACGACGCAGTTGCGCGGTGCCAACCGCAGCAGCTCGGCATTCACCTGAAAACCCTCAAAATCGATACGCCGCTGAGTCTCCTCATCTTCCTGCCCCATGCTCGTCCAGACGTCCGTATAAATGGCGTCTGCGGAACGAACCGCGGCTTGCGGATCCGCCGTTTGCGCGAGTTTGGCGTCGGGATAGTGCTTTCTGATTTCCTGGAACCACTCGGGCTCGAACTGATACGCCGCTGGGCCGGCCAGTGTGAATTGCACGTCCAGTATTGCGCAGGCCACCGACAGGCTGCGGGCGACATTATTTCCATCACCGATGAAGACGAGATGCTGTCCGGCTGGACCACCGTTGCGCTCTTGCAGTGTCAACATGTCGGCGAGGGCCTGGCAGGGATGCGCCAGATCCGTCAAACCATTGATGACGGGCAAGGTGTTGAAGCTTGCCAATAGCTCGACGGTCTCGTGCTGTTTCGTTCGGCAAACGATCGCATCGAGATATGAGCCGAGCACGCGCGCGAAATCAGCGGGAGATTCGCGCTTGCCCCACCCCACGTCATTGCCGAGGAACAGGCTGTTGCCGCCCAACTGCGCCATGGCCGCCTCAAAGCTCACGCGCGTCCGCAAGCTCGGTTTTTCGAAGAGCAATCCAATCACGCGCCCCGCCAACAACGGGGGCCGATCCCCATGGGATAACTGCCGCTTGAGCCGCTCCGCAGTCTGGAGGATCTCGACGACTTCAGATCGGGAAAGATCAAGGAGCGTGAGGACGTGTCGCATGGCATTCATTCATAAGCAACGGAAGCAACAATTTACCAAGATCGCGGCCAGCCAGATCCCTGCTGGGCGACTAGAAATCATCTGCCCGGTTGTGATGACAGCAGGGGCACGTTGCCGCGCGAGATCTCCGTTCCGACTCCGCGCGTGGTGTAGATTTCAAGCAACAGTGAATGGCGGAGGCGACCATCGATGATGTGTACCTTTCCCACGCCATGATCCAAGGTTGCCAGGCAGGCCTCCACCTTAGGAATCATTCCGCCAACGATCACTCCATCGCGGATCAGCCGCCGGGCCTCTTCGCTGGTCAGCGAGGTAATCAGGCTCGCCGGATCGGCTGGATCGAGACAGACGCCTGGGGTGTCACTCAAGAAGACAAGCTTTTCAGAACCTAGCGTTTGCGCAACCGCCATCGCCGCGGTATCGGCATTGACGTTTAACAAGGAGCCATCCGCGGCTTCGCAAATCGATGGGATGATTGGAATCTGGTTGGCGTAGCAGAAACTCTCAATGACTTGTCGGTCGACACGGGTAACGTGCCCCACCAGTCCCAGATCGATCGGTTCGTTCGTCGACTCATCGACCAGCAGTTTTTCTCCGAACAGGACGGTCGACTGGGGGGCAGGGAGACCGATGGCACGTCCCCCGAGTCGTTCCACAAATGCCACGACGTCGCGATTGATTTCCTCACCCAAGACCCGCGCTACGATCTCCATGGTCGCTGGGTCGGTGACGCGACGTCCCCTGACAAACTTTGGCTCAATGCCCGACGCTTGAAGGGCTCGATTGATCGCTTTTCCGCCTCCATGGACCACCACGGGAAACATCCCGACGGACTCCATGAATATCACGTCCAGAAGGATGTGCCGGAGTGCGTCGGGATCATCCATCAAGCTGCCTCCCAGCTTGATGACAGTGCTCTTCCCGCGAAAGCGACGGATCCAGCCCATCGCTTCGAGCAAGGTGTCGGCTTTGGCGATCGCTTCTTGCACCCGCGCTGCCTTTCTATTGAACAGACTGAGTTACCGAGAAATTTCTTCGACAGCTATCACGTTGCGCCCCGGGGGCGCGGCAAAAAAGGTTCGCAAATGAGAAAAGTTGGAACGAGGCGATCAGGGTACCGAAGACCCTCCGCAGAGCTTGGGACTGTGGTCAGATAACGGCTCGCCGCGCCATGGCGACGGAGTTCAAGGGGGCCCAAAACGGTCCGAGACCAGCATCCGGATTTTCGGCAGATCGCCATTTCAGCGGAGGAAAACGCGTAAGACTATCGCGAACCGCGGGCATCCGTCAACGATCGCGGGCCCCGCCGGTTGCGTGCCACGAAGGATGTTGCTGAGTGCCGGATCGCGGATTTGCGGCTGGCCGGCCCAAGTCCGCCCGCTAGGATGGCGACCATCCACCGAGGGGAATACCACGATCAAGCCTGCGGAGCGGTCTTCATGAAAACACCCATCGAGAATGTGGGACTGATAGGTGGCGGACAGATGGGGCGTTCCTTAATTGGGGGGATGATTGCGGCCCACCTCGTTTCCCCCGAGCGGGTCCGAGTGGCCGATCCCCACCCGGAGGCTCGGCAATGGTGGATCCAGCACCAGCCCCGCGTGGCCGTAAGCCTGGACAATGCGGCGGTTGCAGAAGCAAGCGACGTCGTCTTGATCGCGGTCAAGCCGCAGTCGTTGGAGGCCATGGCGGGAACACTCCGCGGCCATTTGGCGGGGCGACTGGTGGTCAGTGTGGTCGCAGGCGCGAGTCTCGCCCAGCTTCAGGAACTTTTGGGCACGGAGCTGGTCGTTCGCGTGATGCCCAATACTCCTGCCCAGGTGCGAGCGGCAGCCTCCGCCTTTTGCGCAGCGGCTTCGGTTGACGAGTCCCAGCGGTCGTGGGTCCAGTTAGCGCTGCAATCCGTCGGGATCGCAGAGTGCGTGAGCGAGTCCGCCATGGATGCCGTCACGGGCTTGAGCGGCAGTGGGCCGGCTTACGCGTTTGTGATGATCGAAGCCTTGAGCGATGGAGGAGTCGCAGCAGGTTTGCCTCGAGCGCTAGCCACCAGGCTCGCTGCGCAGACGCTGCTCGGTGCGGCCAAGATGGTTCTGGAAACGGACCAGCATCCCGCGGTTCTGAAAGACGCGGTGGCCAGCCCAGGGGGTACGACGATTGCGGGATTGGCAGCTCTCGAACAGGGAGGGCTTCGAGCGGCGCTGCAAGAGGCAGTCCTGGCGGCTGCAAAGAGAAGCCATGAGCTTGGCCGCATTGAAACGCGTTAGTCATCGGCTACAGGTTTTGCGCTAACTCGTGCGAGGCTGACGCTTCCGCTGGCCACGCTGCGCAAACCGTTCGCGAATCCACCGAACTCCATCCACCAGGTCGGATACCTCTTGTTCCGTGTTGTAGAGGTAAAAGCTTGCCCGCGCCGTGGCAGTCAGCCCCAAAGCATCGTGCAGGGGCATGGTGCAATGATGGCCGGCCCGTACCGCGATGCCGCGGGAATCGAGCGCGTGCGCAATGTCATGCGCATGAACATTGGCGATGCCGAATGACACGATTCCACCGCGCTGTGCGGCGGGCGGTCCGTAGACCCGCACGCCTGGAATCTCCTGGAGGCCTTGCATGGCCAGCCCGACAAGATGTTGCTCATGGGCATGGATGCGATCCAGTCCAGCCGCCGAGAGATATTCGGCCGCCCGCGCTATTCCGATCGCTTCGGCGATCGGGGGCGTTCCAGCCTCGAATTTCTCCGGGACATCTGCAGGCAAGAATCCTTCGGTCGTCACTTTCCGAATCATTCCTCCGCCACCCAAGAATGGCGGCATCTGTTCCAGCAATTCCAGCTTGGCCCAGAGCACACCGATCCCTGTGGGACCACACATCTTGTGACCACTGAAGACGACGAAATCGGCATCCCATGCCCGCACATCGATCACTTGATGGGGCGCTACCTGCGCCGCATCCACCAACAGACGCGCGCCGTGGCGATGAGCCAACTCGGCTAGTTGAGCCACAGGAGGGAGCGTGCCGAGTACATTGCTGCCGGCCGTGACAGAGAGCAGGCGGGGGCGGAACCGCTCGCACAGTTCGGCCGCTGCATTCAAATCAAGCTGCCCATCGTCGGTGATCGGGATCCAGCGAACTGCGATACCATTCTGTGTGGCGAGCTGATGCCAGGGGACAATGTTGGCATGATGTTCCATGATGGAAAGCAGGACGCAGTCACCCGCTTTCAGAAAGCTTTCTCCCCAAGAGCGGGCAACCAAATTGATTGCAGCGGTTGTTCCCGAGGGAAAGATGATCTCACGCGAATTCTGGCAACCAATCCAGTTCGCGATAGTCTGGCGGGCCGCTTCGTATGCAGCCGTCGCTTCTTCGCTGAGTGCATGAATGCCGCGATGGACGTTCGCATAATGCTCGCGATAGAAGCGATCCATCGCGTCAAGCACGCACGTCGGACGCTGGGTACTGGCTGCGTTGTCGAGGTAGACCAGCCGTGAGCCGTTGGTCACAGTCCGCTGCAGGATCGGGAAATCTTCCCGATAAGCTTCGGGATCTAACGCGTTTCGGCGGACCTGCTCGAGCATGAGTTGCTTGAATTCTGAACGGAAGGATGGGCTCAGGCGGTTGGCGGGACAATCCCAGTCAGTCGGATGCCGTGCCCGACGGCCCGCCAAGCCGATAGGAAGCGCCGCGGATTACTGCTCTTCACTGAGAGAAGGTCCATTGAACCCGGCCCCAGAGTCGGGACCCGATGTCGGTTCGAGTTCCTCATTTCGGGGAGCGTGCAGGGCGCCTTGCAGGACCTTCCACGAAAGCAAGCAGCACTTCTGCCGGTTGGGCGTCAGCCGGGCACCGTACAGATCCAACATCTGCTGGGCGGAAAACTGACGCGCCTGATCGCGCGTCATTCCTTCGACTTTTTCCATGAGCATGGAAGCCGAAGCCTGGCTGACCACGCAGCCCCGTCCCTCAAACCAGCCTTCCTCGATCTGTCCTTGCGGGTCGATACGTAACTCGATGCGGACAACATCTCCACACAGCGGATTGCTTCCCTCATCCGCATGAGTCGCGCCGGGACAGCTCCCGCGGTGGAACGGGTCTTCGTAATGATCCAGGATATGGTCCTGGTAAATTTGCTCTTCGCTGCTCATCGGCCAACAAGGATTGCCGTGGTTCCGTGCCGTGGACGTTAACTCTCCGGCAGTGTAGGACCGGCTCACACAGTGGACAACCGACGACTTGAACGACCGACCGCGAAAACCGGCGAAGGTCGCCAAATACAGGAGCCCCCAGCCACGGAGACTCGGGGCTCCTGTCTCGAATCGTTCCTGCCGCTCCGGCCAAGTATGCCAACGGGGAAGCAGAAATTCTGGCTGCCTAGCTGACCGGAAAGAAGACAAGCGGACCTTCACCGAGACGAGTCCGCCGCCGGGCTCCGGATGCCTCGAACGATTACGCTGCGGTCGGACGCTCTTGCCACCGCGGGCCTCCCTCTGCTAATCCCCGACAGATTGGCAGGGGGAAACGCAACGGAAAGCGTCTGTCCATGGCCTATGGGCTTTATTTGTCGGCTGCCGGAGCCAACGCGCAAGACCATCGTTTGCAGATCATTGCGCACAACTTGGCAAATGTTCAGACACCGGGCTACAAGCCTCAGGAGGCCGCGCTGCAAGCTCGGTTTGCGGAGGCAATCGAACGGGGCCTGATCCCCGCTCCCAGCCACAGTCCCGCGGACCAAGGCGGCGGGGTCACGATCGGCGCTGCGGAGACTCGCTTTGCCACCGGTTCGATTCGGCCGACAGGCGTGCAAACCGACTTTGCGATTCCCGGCGAACAGCAGTTTTTTGTCGTCCAGCGAGGCAACGAAACGCTCTTCACTCGCGCTGGAAACTTTCGGTTCGACAACGAAGGTCGCCTGGTCACTGCCGATGGCGATCAAGTGCTGGGCAGCGACGGCCAAACGATTGAGATCAACCCTTCGCAGCCATTCGAAATCCTTGATGGGGGGGTGATCCGCCAGGCGGCGGATCAATGGGAACTGCAACTTGCCCAGCCTCGCTTCCTCGGTGATCTGACGAGGATCGGCACGAATGCGTTCCGGCCGCTGGCGCCATTTGATCTTGTCAGTCGTGATCAACGCCAAGTACTGAACGGCCACTTGGAGGATTCCGCAGTCGAGCCGACCACCACCTTGGTGCAGATGATTGAGGCGTCCCGCGCCTACGAGGCCAACATCCGAATGATCCAGAACCAGGATCATGTGATGGGAAGCTTGGTAAGTCGCGTCCTGCAAAGCCAATAAGCGATGGGATCGGGGTCGCGTTATTGCTGACCCGAGCCATTGCGCCGAACTTTGAGTCTTGCTTGTCCTGCCAGATCCGGGAAATCAATCGATGACCATCCAATCGCTGTACACAGCCGCCACGGGAATGCAGGCGATGGAGACGAAGCTCGACGTCGTCGCAAACAATCTCGCGAATATCAACACCACGGCCTTCAAGCGAGATCGCGCCAACTTCGAGGACCTGTTCTACCGGCACATGGCATACCCGGGCGTCCGCGACGCGAACGATCAGCCCACCGCGGTTGGAACCCAGGTGGGACTTGGTGTGCGCGTCATGAGTACGCAGACGGACCAGCGCCAGGGGTCCATGAAGCAGACAGGTCGTGACCTGGACGTCGCCATCGAAGGCCGTGGCTATTTGCCGGTGCTTGACCCTCAGTCCCAGCAGCGTTTCTACACGCGTGCCGGAAATCTGGACATCAACGCCAACGGACAGCTGGTGATGGGGTCGGCCCAAACGGGGCGATTGCTTGACCCACCGATCCAGATCCCGCAAGACGCCATGGCAATTGTGATCAACTCGAATGGCCAAGTGCTTGTAAAGCAGCCTCAGAATCCACAGTTGCAGCAGGTCGGTCAGATCGAGCTGGCGCAGTTCGTGAATCCGGATGGACTGCTGAAGCTCGGCGAGAACCTCTACGAAGAAACGGATGCCTCCGGTCCGGTGACATTGTCCCAGCCAGGGCTCGACGGGGTCGGCATCCTGCGCCAGGGAAGTCTTGAGGCATCCAATGTTGAGCCCGTTCACGAGTTGATCGACTTGATCACAACCCAGCGGGCCTTTGAGCTCAACAGCCAGGCAATTCAGGCAGGCGATCAAGTCCTGCAGCAACTGGCAAATCTACGGCGGTACTAGGCCGAATAAACGTGTTGGATGAACTGAGTTTCATTCAACCGCACCGCAGGCAGTTTGATCATTCGACGCTGAGGGGCAAGGGACCAAGGGTGAAGCATATGGAAAGGCTGCTGAGCACGCGAGGATTGCGTCGCGCTTCAGCGCTTCCATGGACCGGCACCCGCACGGCTTCCAAGTACGTATTCTGGTGCGTACTTGCCGTGGTCTCAACGGCATATGGTGCTGCCGAGCAAGCTTCGCCACCGCCGCGGCTGATCCCGGTAACGCTCCGTGACGCGGTACAGTCGACGGGCGGACCGGTCACCTTGCGGCAAATTGCTGATGCAGAACCCGCATGTGATGCATGGCTGTGGCTGTCGCACATGACTGTAGCGGAAATCGGTTCGCCGTCCGTTGTGCTCACTCGCGAGCAGATCACCGACGTATTGCGGCGGAAGATGCCGGACGATTGGCAGCTCTTCTGGGACGGGGCCGCAGCGGTGGAAATACGAGGGGCAGCCAACTCGCGAATCGCTCCCCCCACCAATCAAGTGCAGCTTGCAGCGGCTGTGGCGCTGCCAGAGCAAGCCGACATCGGGAGGTCGGCTGAAGAATATTCCGCTGAGTCGTTTGGCAGCGGTCCGCCGCGCTGGCTTATTGCGCAGTTGGACACGCTGATTGCTCGAGCCGCTGCATCCAGCTCGCAACCTGGCATGCAATGCAAACTTGACTGGGCCGGAACCATCGCGCTTGGTGAATCCTGGCGAGACGTCCGGCGCGCGATCGCGGTGAGGCCCGCGGAAGAAATTCGATCGGGTTCGTCTGTCTGGGAAGTTCAGGCGATCGACGTCAAGGGAAACCACGTGACTGTCTCGGTCGCTGTCGTCGTCGA
>Ga0114939_10001462_pt1 | contig 18516 bp, 20 predicted proteins | sample AshMeaCrysSpring_FD_87196 | JGI IMG/M metagenome (GOLD analysis project Ga0114939, IMG submission 87196) | Groundwater microbial communities from Big Spring, Nevada to study Microbial Dark Matter (Phase II) - Ash Meadows Crystal Spring | ecosystem: Environmental > Aquatic > Deep subsurface >...
ATGATCGGCGCCGGCCTGGGCCCTGCGGCGCTGGAGCTGCTGCCGCCGGGGCTGATCCGGCTGATGAACACCGAAAAAGAGCTCGGCCTGCCGGAAGTGCCGTCGCTCTTCTGCGAGTTCCACGCCGTCAGCGCCGCCGCGCTGGACGAGACCGCCCGTCTCGCCAAGGAGCTGTGCGAGGAGTGCGGCGCGACGGGCTTCAACTATGCCACCGCGGAAGGCCCCCGCCAGGAGCTCTGGCGCGCGCGCCACGAGGCCTGGGAAACCATCCACCGCGCCCACCCCAGAAAGGAAACCCTGATCGTCGATGCAGCGGTGCCGATTTCCAGCTACCCGGAGATGGTGGTGTTTTCCCAGCAGGCGGTGGACGCGCACGGCTCCGTCGGATATGTGTTCGGCCACGCCGGCGACGGCAACCTGCACGTGGTGCTGGTCGGCGACCCGGCGGACAAGGCCGGGTGGGGCCGCCTCGAGGCGATCAACCAGGCCATCGTCGCGCGGGCCATCCAGGTGGGCGGCACCTGCACGGGCGAGCACGGGGTCGGCATCGGCAAGCGCAAGTTCATGCAGGCCGAGCACGGCGAGAGCTACCGCCTCATGAAGCAGATCAAGGACCTCATCGATCCGAAGGGGTTGATGAATCCGGATAAAATCTTCTAGAAGGAGTGAAAAAAATGAAAGTCGCATTCATCGGCATGGGCACCATGGGGGCAGCGATGGCATTGAACCTTCTCAAGGCGGGGCACGCCGTCACGGTGCACAACCGCAGCCGCGAGCGCGAGGAGCCGGTCGCGGCGGCCGGCGCCAAGCGGGCGGCTTCTCCCCGAGAAGCGGCGCAGGGGGCGGAAGTCGTCGTCACCTGCGTCAGCGACACGCCGGATGTTGAGGCCGTCATTTTAGGCGACGGCGGAGTCATCCACGGCGCGCCGGCCGGCGCCGTCGTGATCGACATGTCCACGGTCAGTCCCTCGGCCACGCGCCGGATCGGAGCCGCGCTGGCGACGAAAGGCATCCGCATGCTGGATGCCCCGGTCTCCGGCGGCTCCGAGGGCGCCCAGAAGGGAACCCTTTCGATCATGGTCGGCGGCGAGGCGGCGGATGTCGAGAAGGCCATGCCGGTGCTCTCCGCCATGGGCAAGAACATCACCCACGTGGGGCCCGCGGGTGCGGGCCAGCTCACCAAGGCCATCAACCAGATCATCATCAGCGGCACCTACCTGAGCGTGGCCGAGGGCCTGGCGCTGGGAATCAAGGCCGGGCTGGACATGCCCAAGGTGGTCAAGGCCATGGCCGGCGGAGCGGCCGATTCCTGGGTGCTGAGCTACCGCTCCGGAAACGTCATCAAAAACGAATACCCGCTGGGGTTCAGGGTCCGGCTGCATCGCAAGGACCTGGGCATCGCCCTGGAGGCCGCCAAGGAGATGGGGGTGTTCCTGCCCTGCTCCGCGCTGGTCGCACAGATCGAAAACGGGCTCGTGGCCCAGGGCTACGGCGACGAGGACGTGTCGGCCATGGCGCGCGTGATCCGGAAGTCGTCGGGTCTGGACTGAGCTGGAGGCCGGCAGATCGGATCGATTTCAAGCCGAAATGATCGGGAGAAGGAAATGAAACTCGAAACCGCCTTTACCATGGACACATCCAGCATCAAATACGGCCAGGGCGTCACCCGCGAGATCGGGTTCGACATGGAGGAGCAGGGCTGCCGGCGCGTGATGGTGGTCACCGACCCGAACCTGGGAAAGAGCGCCCCGGTCGCCGTCACGCTGGAAGCCCTGCGCGGCCGCGGCATCGACGCCGTGCTCTTCGACCGGTCCAGCGTCGAGCCCACGGACGTGTCGTTCAAGGAAGCCATCGCCTTCGCCGCGGACGGCCGGTTCGACGGCTATGTCGCCGTCGGCGGCGGCTCCAGCATGGACACCTGCAAGGCCGCCAACCTGTATGCGACCCACCCGGCGGATTTCATGACCTACGTCAACCCGCCCATCGGCAGGGGCGCGCCGGTCCCGGGGCCGCTGAAGCCCATGATGGCCATCCCCACCACGGCCGGGACCGGCAGCGAGACCACCGGCGTCACGATCTTCGACTACCTGGAGATGGGCGCCAAGACCGGCATCGCCAGCCGCGCCCTGCGGCCGATCCGCGGCATCATCGACCCGGAGAACACCCGCACGCTGCCCAAAATGGTGGCGGCCTGCACCGGCCTGGACCAGCTGACGCACGCTTTGGAAGCCATGACGGCGCTGCCCTTCGACCGGCGCCCGGCGCCCGAGCACCCGCGCCTGCGGCCGGCCTACCAGGGCGCCAACCCGATCAGCCACGTGTGGGCGTCGCGGGCCGTCGAAATGATCTCGCGCAACCTCGTGAAGGTGGTGGACAACCCCGGCGACGACGCGGCGCGCGGGGAGGTGCTGCTGGCCGCGACCTACGCCGGCATCGGCTTCGGCAACGGCGGCGTGCACCTGGCCCACGGCATGTCCTACCCGGTGTCCGGCATGGTGCGCGACTACGTGCCCGAGGGATACCCCGCCGGGCACGCCATCGTGCCGCACGGCATGGCCGTGTGCCTGAATGCGCCGGCCGTGTTCCGCTTCACGGCGCCGGCCGACCCGCAAATCCACCTCTACTGCGCCCGGCTGATGGGATGCGACGTGTCCCGGGCCAAGCCGGAGGAGGCCGGCGAGATCCTGGCGAACGCCGTGATCGACATCATGCGCAAGGTGGGAATGCCCAACGGGCTCAAGGCGGTCGGATTCGGCCCGCAGGACGTGGATAAGCTCGTGGAAGGCACCCTGCCCCAGCACCGGGTGACCAAGCTCTCTCCCCGGCCCGCGGCTCCCGAGGACCTGCGCCGGCTGTTCCTGGACTCGATGACCCTTTGGTAACGGCGCATGCCTGACGACACTCGGACGGAAACCGTCGACGACCTCGAGCGCCGGCTCGAGATGTACCGGCTCATCTTCGAGAGCATCCACAACGGCGCGATGGTGACCGACGCCGACGGGACCATTACGCACTTCAACAAGTTCTACGGCCAGTTTTTAGGGGTCGACCCTCAGGCCCAGATCGGTCGGCACTGCACCGAAGCCGTCGAGAATTCCCGCATGCACATCGTGGCCAAGACCGGCAAGGCCGAGATCAACCACTCGCAGCTGATCCGGGGGCAGAAAATGGTCGTCCAGCGGGTGCCCATCGTCAAGGACGGCAACATCATCGCCGTCTTCGGCCAGGTCATGTTCAAGGATGTCAGGGACGTCAGCAAACTGGCCCGCGAGCTATCCCTGCTGGAGTCGAAAGTGAAGCTCTATGAGGAGGAGCTCCTCTCCCTGCGCTCCACGCGCTACACCTTCGACAGCATCATCGGCCGCAGCGATGCCGTCAACAACCTGAAGCGCGAAGCCCTCCGGGCGGCCGCCACCAATTTCCCGGTGCTCATCACCGGCGAAAGCGGCACCGGCAAGGAGCTCTTCGCCCAGGCCATTCATCATGCCAGCGCGCGCCGGCTCCACCCTTTCGTGCGCATCAACTGCGCAGCGATTCCGCGGGACCTGCTCGAATCCGAGCTCTTCGGATACGAAAAGGGCGCCTTCACCGGGGCCAAGGCGGAAGGCAAACCCGGCAAGTTCGAACTGGCGCACGCCGGAACCATTTTCCTGGATGAGATCGGGGATCTTCCGGCCGAGATGCAGCCGAAGCTGCTGCGGGCGATCGAGGACAAGGAATTCGAACGAGTCGGAGGAACGAAAATCGTGAGGTCGGATTTCCGCGTGATCGCCGCCACCAACCAGAATTTGGAATCCATGCTGACCACGGGCCGCTTCCGCAAGGACCTCTTCTACCGCCTGAACGTCATTTCACTGCACATCCCGCCGCTGAGGGAGCGGCCATCGGACATTACCGCCCTCGCCGACCAATTCCTGGAGCGGACCGCACGGGAGGCGAACATGGAGAGGCTTTCGATCGACAAGGACGCCGAACGCGCCCTGCGCGCATACGCCTGGCCGGGCAACGTCCGCGAGCTGATGAACGTCCTGGAGCGCAGCGCCTCCGCGCTGGAAGGCGGTGTCATCCGCGTCACGGACCTGCCGTTCTACGTGCCGCACGGAAAGCGCCGCGAGACCTCCCCTCAGCAGACCTCCCTGCGGGAGATGCGCTCCCAATCCGAGCGCGAGGCCATATGGGCGGCGCTCCAGGCAGCCGGCTTCCAGAAGGCCCGCGCGGCGCGGACCCTCGGCATCCACCGCACGCTGCTGTACAAGAAAATGAAGAAGTACAACCTGCCCTTGCAGCCGCCGCAATGAGAATTTTGACCTGCCTTAGCCGCAAGATGTGCGACAGGCCCTGCGTGGACGGATTTCAGCCAGCGGCCGAACGATAGGGCGATGCGGCATGTCTTCCGGAAAGCATCCGGCCATCCTATTGGCCACCGTTGGGGTCTTCGGGATCTGGTCGGGAATCGACCCGGTCGACACCCGGCTCACCAGGTTCCTGGAAACCCTGCCCGTCATGCTCGCCCTGCCGGTTCTGCTTTTCACCTGCAGGCGGTTTCCGCTGACCCGTTTGACCTGCACGCTCATCGCCCTCCACGCCGTGACCCTGATGCCGGGCGGCCGCCATTCCTACGCCAAGGTTCCGCCGGGTTCTTGGATGCAGGAAGGGTCCGTCCGGACGGCCAACAACTGCGACAAGACCGGCCACTTCATGCAGGGCTTCGGCCCGGCCATCTACACACGCGAAATCCTGTTGCGCACCTCTCCGCTCGGGCGCGGCAAATGGCTCGGCTTCCTGCCCGGCCCCGCTTCGGCAACCCCGATGGCCGTATCCAGGTCCTGCCCGCTGCAAGGTGGAGAGGCAAGGATAAGGGTAATCTGTTTCATGTTACACCTCCCGAAACCGAGATGAACGATCCAGTCGGAGAGGTCGATGGAATGATGCACTCCAAAAATTCAGCGATCTAGAGAGAAGGGGCATTGAGCGTGTCCAAGGCAAGCCCCATGGCGCGCCAGTCCTGGATGCCTCCTTCCAGCCGGATGGCCTTGAAGCCGAATTTTCGCAGCATTTCAACGGCCTCAACCGCAAGCACGCAATATGGCCCTCGGCAGCAGGCGACGATTTCCTGCTCGCGAGGCAATTCGGAAAACAGTTTTTCAAATGGATTCAACGCTCTTTTCGCCTTGGCAGAGCAGGTTAAGAAGTTCCAGCCGTTTGGGGCTTGAAACCGCCTTGCCGATTCTCGCGAACTGTTCGTAAATCGAGTCCTTGAATTTTCTGTTGGGATTCTTCATGACAAACCTTTCAATTATTCAATATAGTTATCGAATATTTTCAAATCTCGTAGCGCTCGAATGTCAATCACCAAATGCATCCGGCCAGTCGCATTTTTCCGCACTTCAGCCGATTGAGGCTGCAATCTGCTTTTTGGATTGACAAACATGTAGATGAACATATAAATATTAGTTGATATTTAGCACCCCGCCGATCCGCTTGGCGAAAGCCGTCCGTTCAGGGCTTCCCGCATGATGGCCCGGGGCTGGCCGCAACAGCGCGAGGATGATTGCCGATGAAAAAAACTGTCAAAGCAAATCTGGAAACCGATTCGGAGACGAAAATAAAAGGAGAGGTTCGTGATGCAACCGAGCCGCCGGGCGCGAGGCTGCTGGATGAACATTTCCAAAAAGTCGCCTTCCTGGCCAAGAGCCTTTCGGACGAGAACCGCCTTCGGATTCTTCAGTGTGTGGGCTGCGGCAAGAAACCCGTTTCGGGCATCGTCGAAGAGATGGGGCTCTCCCAGCCTCTTGTTTCCCATCACCTGAAGGAGCTCAAACGTTCGCTTTTGGTCAACGTCGAGCGAAGCGGCCCCTTCATCTACTACGAACTGGTCGATCCGAGGATATTGGAGGTCGTTCACACCTTGAGTGCCGTCGCGACCGATTTGTTGGCCGCCAGAAAAACTTTTTAAGAGACAGGGAGAAACAGATCCGCATGGAAGACTTGTCTGAATTGGTCAGCCGCATGGAGCCGGAGCGCGCGTTGGAAGAAATTTCCAGCGCCCTGAAAGTCCTCTTCGCCTCTTTGGGCGAGGAGGCGCGAACGCACTTCCTATGGGAGCTATTGGGAGAGTCAAAAGATGACAAAGTATCCAGCCTGGTGCATCTCTGACTGGCCGAGTGCATGGGCGAAGGTGTCGACCCGACGCAGATGTGCCAAAGACTTGTGGACAAGGTCGCTCAATCCAAGCAGCTGATGGCCATCACCGACCCCGACCTTCTGGTCCTTTTCGAAGACTGGCTGGAGGAATTGGAAGAGGAAGTCATCGCTATCGGCAAAACATCCCCACCGCTGGATGCGAAAATGCTCGTTCAAAAGACCGGTCTCTCGATGAGAGGGGCGACCTTCCTTCTTTCGAAACTCGATCGTGAAAGAAAGCTATATCCCCAGCACGACAAATAATTACCTTGAGTCGATTCAACAATTCAGAAAGATGGCTTTTCCCAATCCACCGTCTATCGAAAGGGGCAGACATGGCGATTATCGAAAAATTTCTGGGACAAACGGTGAGCATACCGGACGAACTCCGTTATGACGCCAAACAAGGGCTGTGGGTTAAGAAAGAAGGTGCGGATGCGATCTTGGGCTTGACCGAACCGGCCCTGGTCTTGAACGGTGGCATCAATGACCTGGACTGGCTCGTAACCGAAGGTGCAGAGGTAACTGAAAACCAGGACGTGGCCTTCGCCATCACCGGGAAGATTCTTTACCTCAGCACGCCATTCGCGGGTCGCATATCCTTCAACCCCGATGCGAAGAAGCGCCCGGTCGGTTTAAAAGAAGACCCCTACGGTCGCGGCTGGCTCTTCCGGGTGGCAATGGCGTCCGATGCGGATCAGGTTTTTCCCGGGCTTGCGGATGCGGGCGACTACATCGAAAGGCTAAAGGAGAGCGATGGCTGCAAAAACCCGGAAGGCCTCAAAGGTGGAGTCTCCGGAATCTGCAAGGCCGTGTATTCCGGGATTCGCACGCAAAAGATAACGACCTAATTTCGCATCGGTTGTATCATCACCGGGAGGTTCTCGATGGAAAACCATAAGACGGCACTCATCGCCTTGGCAGCGGTTGTAATTACGATTGGAGCCCTTTGGTTTACCAATCGCGCCGTTACCCCGAAACAGGCCTCATGGGATGATGTTTTGGCTGAAGCGAACAATGGGGGCTATCGGATCATCACCACCGAGGATCTTGCCACGCGCTATCGAAAAGATCCCCAAAGTCTTCTCCTGGTAGATACGCGCCAGGAGTGGGAGTACCGCACGGGCCATCTGAAGGGAGCCTTGAACTTCTCCATGGAGCCGACCTGGTGGGCGAGGTGGCGCAACGCGTCGGCATTGGAGGCAGTTCTTGGGCCGGATAAAGAGCGCACCATCGTTTTCTACTGAGCCGGCCTGACATGAGTCCGCAGCGACTCGGCGGCCCGTGTGGCCGTCAAGCTTGGATATAAGAACGTCTATCGCGACCCTTACGGCTATCCCGAATGGCAGAAAATCGGCATGCCGGTTGAAACCGTTCCAGCCGGATCCGCACAAGCGGCCGAACCGCCTCGGGCGCCGGGACCCCTCTACGGCTGGGCCATGATTTGGACGCTCTTGGGGATTTTTGCGGGCGGCATGGCGTTGAACCTCACCCCTTGCGTTTACCCGTTGATCCCCATCACGGTTTCATACTTCGGCGGTCAGGCCTCAACGAACGATCAGGGCCACCGCAAGCTCATCGCGCACGGGTTATGTTACATGCTGGGTCTTGCGTTCACCAACTCCGTGCTCGGCGTGGCGGCGGCTCTGACCGGAGGATTGATGGGCTCGATCCTCCAAAATCCATTCGTGCTTGCCGCCATCGCCGTCGTTCTCATTTCGTTTGCCACCAGCCTTTTCGGCCTCTGGGAGCTTCGTCTTCCGAGTGCCGTCACACAGGCGGCCGTAAAATCTTACAGCGGGTATTTCGGCACGTTATTCATGGGATTGACATTGGGGGTGGTCGCGGCGCCCTGCATCGGTCCTTTCATTCTCGGTCTGCTCACATGGGTCGCGAGCATGGGCAGCCCCTGGCTGGGTTTTGTGGTTTTTTTCACCCTGAGCCTTGGACTGGGGCTGCCGCTTTTTTTCCTCGCGGTTTTCTCCGGCCAGCTGCAGAGGCTTCCCCGCTCCGGCGGCTGGATGCTCTGGGTCCGCAAGGCCATGGGATGGGTGTTGGTTGGAATGGCCGTTCATTTCATAAGACCGATTCTGCCCGGCTTTGGCGCAGTAGTGATCATGGCCGCGGTCGTTACAGCGGCGGGAATACATCTGGGGTGGTTGGATAAAAACACGGCGAGCTTCCGTCTTTTTTCCTGGCTGAAGGCTGGTGTCGGTGTTGCATGCCTGGTTTTGGCAACCTTTCTCGTCGCATCCTGGGCGATGAAAGGCCCCGGCGTCAGCTGGAAATCCTACTCGGAGGAAACTCTGAGAAAGGCTCAAATTCAAAACAAGCCGGTTATCATCGATTTCTATGCCACATGGTGCACCCCATGTCGCGAGCTTGAAGAAGTGACCTTTCACGATCCCGAAGTCGTCAAGCGGGCGGAGAAGGATTTCGTCATGGTAAAAGTGGATGTGACCCAGGGGGGCAATCCGTTTCACGAGCAATTGCTGCAGCAGTACGGCGTAAAAGGTGTACCCACCGTTGTCTTCTTAGACCCCGGCGGGAAGGAATGCCGGGAATTGCGCCTGGTGGATTACCTCCCGCCGGATCGGATTCTAAACAGCATGAGCCGACTCCAAAATAAGTGCAGCTGAAGAAAGGAAACCCAATGCTCAAAGTGCGATTTTTTTTGAACGAACCCAACGGCAAGCCCTGAAAGGGATTCAAGAACATGATGCCCAGGTTGGGCTCAACCTACCCGATCGAGATCGAGGTGACATCCAAGCCCATCGCCGAGTACCAGACCGACGAATACTTCGAGTTGGATCTGCCCGTTGCCCCGGCGGTCATGGTGGGGGACGAAATCGTGGTCGAGGGCTCCGCTATTTCGGAGGAGAAATTGGAAGCGTCCATCTGCCGACACCTGGGCTTGCCCGCGCCGGCCGCCCGGAAGAAGGGTATTCTGGGCAGGCTATTCGGCGGCTGAGATTGAATCCGGGAAAAGAATTCATTCCATCATGGGAGCGCGATGGTGCCGTTAACACCCCGAAAAATTTGGAAGGCGTACCGATCCCCTTCTGCAGCCCCGGCGACCCATTCTTCGCTTGACGTCAGGAGATCCATTTCTTGTGTATGTTTTTCAAGCTGAAATAGAACAGCACAATGCAGAACAGGCAAATGCCGACAAAATTAAGCGGGAGCGGCATGATGTTGCCGCCGTGAAAACCGCCCTTGAGGATGTCGACACCATAGGTCAACGGCAGCACATAGGCCAGCGGTTTCAGAAGCACCGGCAGGGCATCGATCGGAAAGAAAAGGCCGCACAGGAAAATCATCGGAAACCTGAAAAAGTTGGAAAACGTTTGGGCTTCGAAGATCTCGCTGACCGACACCGCGATGAACAGCCCCATGAAGGTGGAGGCGACCGCTATCAGCACGACCGCCGGGACGACCGCGCCCCAGGCGACACGGGAAAGGTCCGCCAGAAAGCAGGCGATGGCGACCGGTACGAGGGCATTGACGACGCCGAACAAGACGGCCCCGCCGGTTTTGGCCAGCATCAGCAGCTCGAGCGGGATCGGAGCCAGCAGGAGGCGCTCGAAGGAGCGTCCCTTTTTCTCGAAGGTGACGGTGACCGCCAGCATCGAAGTGGTGCCGAAAAGGATCGATATGGCCACCACCCCGGGCAGCACCGCCAGGACGTCGTCCAGCCCGCGTCCGGACTTGATGAAGAACATGGCCGTCCACGCGACCGGAAATATCAAGCCCCAGCTGATGTTGGGCGGTTTCAGATAGTACGCCCGCATGTCCTTCAGAACGATGTTCCAGAACGCAATCCAGGCTTTCATGCCGCCGCCTTCATTTTTTCCTTTTTCATGGCATCGGCTTCGATGCCGGTGATTTGAACGAACACATCTTCAAGCGACAACTGCAGCCGTCGGGCTTCCGTCACCGCCACCCCCCGGTCCTCCAGAAGCTTGACGATCGGTCCGATGTGGATGGGGCTGGAAGACTCGACCCGAATGCGATCCTGGGAGTGTTGCTGAAAATCCAGTCCGGGGAAGGACGATGAGAGATCTCCCAGAAAGGATGGACTCAAGCCGGTGCCATTGATCAAGGTCGCATACCGGTCGTGTACCGGCTTGAGGAGGCTTGCGACCCCGTCGGTTTTGACAATCCGGCCGTTCACGATGAAGGCGATGCGGTCGCAGAGCCGCTCGGCTTCTTCGATGTAGTGAGTGGTCAGAAAGATGGTGGTGCCGCTGCCGTGGAGGTCGGCCAGCAGCTGGCGGATGCTGCGCGCGCTGGCGACGTCGATGCCGGTGGTCGGCTCGTCCAAGAACAGCACCTGGGGCCGGTGGACGATGCCGGCCGCGATGGCGAGCCTGCGCTTCATTCCCTTGGAGTACCCGCCGAACCTGCGATGAGCCGCTTTCGTCAGGTCGAAGTCCTCCAGCAGTCGGGTCGCCCGGGCCACCCTTTCGGCCTTGCCCATCCCGTAGAGAGCGCCGCAAAAACAGAGGTTGTCAAAGCCGCTGAGCTCCGGATACAGGTTGCTTTCATCGGGGACCACACCGATCAAATGCTGGGCGGCTTTCGGATTTTTGCGGCAATCCAGCCCGCCGATCCGGATTGACCCGGAATCCGGCCGGGCGAGTCCGATCAGCATGTTGATGGTGGTGGTTTTACCGGCCCCGTTCGGGCCGAGGAAACCGAAGAACTCCCCCGGGTGAACCTGGAAGGAGATGCCATCGACCGCATTGACCTCGTCGAATCGCTTCGTTAATTCGGCCACTTCAATGATGACGGATGACTTGAGGTCTGTCGCCATGCCAATACGAGCCTTCCCATTATCCCCCAAACCGGAGAGCTGTGAAAAATCCTGAGGTTGAATGGATTGAATGATCTCAAACCCTCCTCGCCTCCCTTTTCCAAAGAGGGACACAGAGGAAGGCTTCCTTTTCTCGTGGGAACGGCGTCCTGCCGCGACGGTCGAGGCTGAAAGCCTTGCTCTCCGACAACCAAACCGTAATGTGAAATGCTTCAATCGACATGAATCACCACCATCGCCGAATTGAAAACCGCCCATACGGCATCGCCTTTTTCAATTTTCAGAGCCCTGCGGCTTTGCTCGGTGAGGATGGAGCACAGTTCGGTGCGGCTTGAAATCCGAACTACCACTTCCGAATTGATCCTGCCTTTCAAAACTCGAAGCACCGTTCCTCCGAATCGGTTTTCGGCCGAACAGGCCGGTTCTTCGGCCCCCTTGTAAAGCACCACCCACGGGGCCTTCACTTCGGCTGCGACCAAAGAACCGGCCTTTAAACCAAGCCGGTTCTGGCTGTAGTTGGTGACGATGGAATGAATTCTCAGGCCCTCGATCGACACGATTTCGATCGTGGCCTGCACATCGCCGATATGGACTTTATCGATCTTCCCGAAAAAAGAGTTGCGCGCGCTGGTCCTGCGTCTGTTTTCGCGCTCGACATGGAACCGCTCGACCTTGCGGATCTCCTCATCGGAAAATTGAACGTATGAGGCCGCCAAATTCGGCGTCGAGTGGCCCAATATTTTTTGAACCACCGGAAGGGGCACATCGCTTTGCATCAACTCAACCGCCCTCGACCTCCGGATGGACTCCGGCGTGCCCAATTCGCGTTTAATGCCCGCCGCTTCGGCGCAATCATAAAATTTGCGGCGCACATGGGCGGGGTCAATCTTAAAAAAACCGGGGGCGGAACCTTTAGGGTCGAATTCGTCCAGGGTGTTCTTGATTTCATCCTGCAGCAGCTCCGGTATCTGAACCTGCCTGCCGCCGCCACCTTGGCTGCCTCCTTTACGAAAGAGAACCTTGTGGTTTCGAAAGTCGATATCCTTGAGAGGATTCAAGCTGAGGATTTCATTCAGCCGCGCCCCGGTGTACCGGATAAGAAGAAATATCAAAAGGATGCGCCTCCTCGACCATCTGCGATGAACTCCTGAAGAGGAGTCCGCCCACCTGCGGAAGGACTGTTCGAGGCGCTGCAGCCGCACCGGATCAATCGAATTTTTGGCGGTCGCGGACACGATCCCGGCATGGCGTGCCGATGCGATCATCGATTCTCCCCGAAGACGGTTGCGGCGGAGGCCTCGTTAAACGTCTCGAAATTGAATTGACCTCGTTCGAAAAATCTCCTCGAGCCCCTCTTTGTCAAAGAGGGGTGACGCCTTCCTTTGGCAAAGGGGGGTCAGGAGGGATTTATAGGGAATGCCCAGACAATTACGGGACCCTTAAAAAGCGCAGAACTGGAAATCTTCTTGCCAGGCCGACACCAACTGCGATAGCTGAATTTAGGCACGAATGTTAAATTATTCGTGCTAATTGTCAAGCAAATGCTGACGAATGCGTCCCAAGGGTTTCAAAAGTGTCCGAACACAACCTCGGAATTCTCCCCTGGCCCTTATTTCTGCAGAGAGGGGAAAGCCCTTATTTGGACCAGGGAGGATTTAGGAGGGATTTTCCATGGCGCAGTCTATTCAATTTTCGGACCCTCGATAATCCCGACGGGGTGCTTTATTAGGCAGGTTCGCGCTCACCATGGGAATCGCCGACCTATCTGCGGGGATATTCGGTGCGGTTCGGATGTGCCACGGCAGCGGGGGCCTGGCAGCCCATTGCCGGTTCGGGGCACGGACGGGAGGGGCTCAGTTGAGGAATATATCGTCGCGCTCTTGATCACCGGGATTGCCCCGGCGGTGCCGAACATGGCGCGGGCGCGACCTTCCTTGTTTTTTGGAACGGCTGGTCTTCTTTCAACCCAGCCGTTCGGAATGAGAAATCATCATTTCAAAATCCCCGATTTGGCGATGAAGTCATCATCTCCCGGGTTGAACAGCCACTTCTTGATCATGTCCCGAATCGCGCGAACCTGGGCCAGTTGCTCCTCCCGGGTGCCGGTTGCCTCGGACGGATCGGGAAACGGCACATGCCAGCGCTGGGTGATGCCGGGGAATATGGGGCACTGGTTTTCGGTATCGCTGCAGACGGTCACGACGTGACGGAAAAGCCTGCCTGCCTTGAAAAGCTCAAAGGCGCTTTGAGGCTTATTTCCGGAAAGGTCGAACCCTTCTTCCTTCATAACTTCCACCACCAGCGGATTAACGCTTTTGGCAGGCTCCAGTCCGGCGCTTTCGACATGGATGCGGTCACCGGCGAGCTTCTTCAGATAGGCTTCGGCGATTTGGCTTCGACCGCTGTTGTGCCGGCAAATGAAAAGCACGTTTAATAGCTCTGACATATGCTCCACCATCTTTCAGGTTGCGGTTTGCTTCATGGTTTGCAGCCAACATGGCCTATGCCGGTGGGCCCCTTCACGGCATACGGAAAATAGCGGCGCTTGAACCAGAAGGCCGCGTTCACCAAGGTGATCAGCACCGGCACCTCCACCAGGGGGCCGATGACCGCCGCAAACGCCTCGCCGGAGTCGATCCCGAAGACCGCCACCGCTACCGCGATGGCCAGCTCGAAGTTGTTGGAGGCCGCCGTGAAGCTCAAGGTCGTTGACTGCTCATAATTAGCCCCCACTTTCATCGACAGGAAATAGGACGCGAAGAACATCAGAACGAAATAGATGCACAGCGGGACGGCGATCCGGACGACATCGAACGGCAGCTGGACGATGTATTCGCCCTTCAGGGAAAACATCACCAGGATGGTGAACAGCAGTGCGATCAGGGTGATCGGGCTGATTTTCGGGATGAACTTCTGTTCGTACCAATTCCGACCCTTGGTTTTGAGCCCCGCGAAGCGGGAGATCATTCCGGCGATGAACGGGATGCCCAGGTAGATGAATACGCTTTCGGCGATCTGCCCGATGGAAATATCGACCACCGACCCTTTCAAGCCGATCCAATCGGGCAGGACTGTAATGAAAACATAGGCGTAAACCGAGAAAAAAAGCACCTGGAAGATCGAGTTGAACGCCACCAGACCGGCGCAGTACTCCCGGTCGCCTGCGGCCAGGTCGTTCCAGACGATGACCATGGCGATGCAGCGGGCCAGGCCGATGAGGATCAAGCCCACCATGTATTCTTGATGGCCGGAGAGGAACGTGATCGCAAGGACGAACATCAGAACGGGACCAATCACCCAGTTCTGCACCAGCGAGAGCGTCAGGACTTTTACATCTCCGAATACCAGCGGCAGCTGTTCGTATTTCACCTTGGCAAGCGGCGGGTACATCATCAGGATCAGCCCGACGGCGATGGGGATGTTGGTGGTGCCGGCCTGGAAATAGTTGATCACCTCCCGGATGCCCGGAAAAAGATAGCCCCACATCACCCCCGCGAACATGGCCAGAAAAATCCACACGGTCAGAAAGCGATCCAGAAAGGACAAGCGCTTCGCATTCGCGTTATCCACGGGTCGTTCACATCCTTGTGTCGTCGTGCCTGGGTGACCGTCTTGCGTTCAAACCGCAGGCGCCGGTACGCGGCCTTCAATGATCTGCTTGCGCCGAATCGATTGCCGCTCGCATATCAACTCACGGTCTGTTCCCAGAATCCTTTTCATCCGGTCCGCATCCCTTTGCACCCCCTCGTCATCCGCGCTCGCCTGCCGCACCCACGAGAGCGCTTGGCGTACGATTGGAGGGGCAGCCTTTCCGGGCAGGCTGTAATACATCCAACGACCCTTCTTGTTGCCCGCAACCAGCTTGGCTTGTTTAAGGATCGACATGTGTTTCGATACGGTAGACGGCGCCAGCTTCAGCAGTTCGATGATCTGGCACGCGCAAACCTCTCGGTCGCCCAATGCCAGCAGGGCTCGAACGCGGTTTTCATCCGACAGGGCTCTTGCGATTGCCAGGAGCGATTCCATGTTGAGAGAGCCTCCATTTCGTTGTTTGGCGAAACATAGAAATTTTTCCCCCGTGTGTCAACCCCCATGACTCGATGGGTCCGTGAAGCCGACCTCCCGGTTTTTTGGGTGGGCGATGAACAGCTCGGAAAGGTGTTTGGAGGATTAGCTGAATGGCACGACCGTTGTCATGCGAAATGGGCCGTTCGGGCAGAAGGATGAACTGGAACAGCTGCCGCCGGCCCGCTCTGACGTTGATCCGGGTTTCTTCACATGCCTTCAAACTCAAGGCTGATTGGTCAAGACATGGACACTGTCAGATCCGTTATCGGCGGCCGCCAGATCCAAGAGCCCATTTCCGTTAAGGTCGCCCGCCGCCAAAGCACTGACTCCTAACTGGCTGCCGATGGCGCTCAATAACGAAAAACTGGCGGTCCCGTTGTTTCTCAGGACGGCGATGCTGTTGCCGCCGAAGTTGGCTGCCGCCAAATCGAGATCGCCGTCCCCATCCCAGTCCCCTGAAACAATGCCCGCGACCCCCTCCTGCCCGAAAATGTTGCCCGCCAGGGTGAACGCGCCTGCGCCGTCGTTTTTCAGAATCACTACCGTGTTAACACCTGAGTTCCCGACAGCAAGATCAAGGTCGCCGTCGTTGTCCCAATCTCCCGCGGCCAGGGCCCTGGCGCCTATCATGTCCGGAACCGGGCTGGCCGTTGCGAAATTGCCCGCGCCGTCGTTTTCGAGAACGGCCACCGAATTGGCTCCAAAATTCGCCACCGCGAGGTCCAGGTCCCAGTCATTGTCCCAATCGCCGGAAACCAGGGCGCTGGCCCCGGCGAAGGCGGATGCGGTGCTGAAAGCCGTGAAAGCTCCCGTCCCGTCGTTTTTCAAAACAGTGATGCTGTTTGAACTAAAATTCGCCGCAGCCAGATCCAGGTCTCCGTCGCCGTCCCAGTCTCCGGCGGTTAGAGCCTTCGGACCTGTTTGAGCCGATATCGTCGCCGCAAGCGTGAAAACGCCGATGCCACCGTTCTCCAGAATGGTGACGGTGTTGGATCCAAAATTGGCCACGGCCAGGTCCAAGTCGCCGTCGCCGTCCCAATCCCCGGCTGCGATCCCTGTTGCGCCCACCTGGTCGGCGATGGCGCCGGATACCGAATAATTCCCGGTGCCGTCGTTCGTCAGAATTCCGACCTGATTGGCGCCGAAATTGGCTACCGCCAAATCCAAATCCCCGTCTCCATCCCAATCCCCGGCCGTCAAGGCAACTGCATTCGCCTGCCCGGAGACTGTCTGCACGTCAAAAAACACCCCTGTGCCGGCTCCCGCCTCGGCCCAAAATCGATAGACATAGGGCGGGTCAAGAGACGCACCGCCGGTTGAGGTCAGGGACCGGGTCAAGGCCACTTCGATCTTTTCGCCCGGCTTGAAATTGGCGGCCGGGCTGAAACTCAAGGCGGTGGTGCCGTCTCCCGCGTAAATGCCGGATAGTTTGCCGGTCTGGGACCCGTACACCGTGAAACTGTCGGCCGACGCCGAGTTCATGTTCGCATCGAAAGTGGCGACAACCTCGGCGATAGAACTAGCTGCGGTCTCGTTGGACAGCGGAAAGACGTTGACCACATCCAACGGCTGCGGCGGGATATCGGAGGAGTTGTCTCCAGAACCGCCGCATGCCGAGACTGCAAACATGCAAAAAATAGCCGTTATTTGCATCCATCGGAACTGGTTCACAGAACCTCTCTTTCCTAATTGTCTCTTGAATGCACGCGCTTCGTTGCAGAAAAATTGCTGCGCGCCAGCTACTGCAAAAAAAACCGCATGCACCTTTTCTGGAGCCGCTGCGGATGTTGACCCCATCCGCCCTCCGATGGTAAAAACAGAACACCATCGGCAACCGAGTGGCTGCTCTTTGCTGACTATAGGCTGATCGAAGAGGAGAGATCAAGGCCGTGGTGTCGGCGCGCGCCGGGAGGAATGACTCGACAGGCCATCGGGTGATATTATGTGACGAAAATAAATTTCGCTCACGAGGTCTATTTTTGATGAAAAACACGCTGAACACGCTCAAGAGCCTGACGGTCCTTACAGCCACTCTGTCCGTGGTGATGCCATTTAGCATCCTCCATGCGGCCAATTATCTCTATTTCTGGAAAGCCAGCGCGGACCCATCCGTCACCGCCTATGGCATCTACCAGCGCATCGGGGATTCGGACTACGCGAAAATCGACGAGGTAAGAGTTCAGGATCTCGACAACCCCTCCAGCCCATCCTACCTGGCGACGGGTTTGGAGGACGGCAACAGCTATTGGTTTGCGGCGACCTCCATCACATCTTCCGGTACTGAAAGCGATCATTCCGACCAGACCTGCATAACGGTAAACGGCCAAATCGTCGAGTGCACCGACACTAACGACAACGGCTCGACGGTTTTTATCAGCTGTTTCATCACCGCCGCCGGTCTTCGGGCTGAAAAGAAGAAGCCCGGCGCCTGGTTCGGCATCCCCGTCGACCGGTCGCTGCATCGGAGCCTTGGGTCGCATGAAGCCGCGCACTGCGTGCCCGACTGAAATTTCAGGATCGCCGCCCCGGCGATCCAGGCCAATAAGGTGTTGTTGCTCCCGGCACCGGTTAGAATCCGCTTGATTTTCCTTAATCGGGCGGGGTATATTCGATTCAAATCGGATCAGCGTTTCCTTCTTTGCCGGACCGATGAATGCTACCTCCTCCTCGGCGGCGGTCCGGAGCAGTCCTCGCCTGTCAGTGCTTCATATCGTCAACGCCTTTTTGATCAACCCCGCAAAAAGGAGGTGTGCGAATGAAGTGCTTCCAACCCATCAAAGTACCCACGGCCGAGCCCCTGAAGGATTAGTTTCTCCTTTGGGGGCTTTTTATTCGAGTCATCCAAAAGACCCAACCAGAACCTGGGCACCGATGCATTCGGAGAGGAAGACTTGTTTATCGTCCCGAAATTGAACTTGCATCGTTTGTGAAATCTCCCCCGGCCCCTCTTTGTCAAAGAGGGGTGATCCCTCCCTTTGGCAAAGGGAGGTCAGGAGGGATTTTTAGGAAATGTACTGACAATTACGAGACCCTCAATATGCCCCGAATAGCAGGTCAAAATGAAAAAATTCGCTCTTATTTTGATCATCGCCGTGATGTCGACATTCGCGTCGGCGGCTGTGGCATCGGATTTTGGGCACAACTGGTGGCATTATAACCCCTTCCGTCATTTCAGCGGAACCTTCGAGATGATCTCTTCGGGCATCTGTCTTCATTCACTTGATGGTTGGGAACAGGTAAATGATCCCCCAAATTTCGTCGGTTTTGTTCCTGTAGACCCTTTAAAGGTCTAGGCCGGCACTGCCACGGCCCGGGCCACTTGGATGTTCAAGCGTGATGGGACAGGTACGGCCGAAGGGAAAAATTACGCATCCATTTTTCCTGGCAGTGAAATAAAACCTTCGTATGAAGCTGAAAGTGATTTCAAATTTAGTTTCATATACGAGATC
>Ga0114939_10001463_pt1 | contig 18514 bp, 18 predicted proteins | sample AshMeaCrysSpring_FD_87196 | JGI IMG/M metagenome (GOLD analysis project Ga0114939, IMG submission 87196) | Groundwater microbial communities from Big Spring, Nevada to study Microbial Dark Matter (Phase II) - Ash Meadows Crystal Spring | ecosystem: Environmental > Aquatic > Deep subsurface >...
CAGCGCGAATCCGGTGGCGCGCGGTCGCGACCCCGTGAGGAGGGAGAGCGGATTGCCGGCGAGCATCCAGGCGCCGAGCACGACGAGCAGCGCGCCGGCGAGTGCGATCGGTCCAGGCCGCTCGCCGAGCACGATCACCGCGACGGCGATCGTGAAGAGCGGCCCGGTCGCTCGCGCGAGCGGGTACACGACCGAAAGGTCGCCGCAGCGGTAGCCGCGGTCGAGCAGCAGGAAGTACGCGGTGTGGATGACGGCGCTCGCGAAGATCGGCACGAGGTCGATCGGCGCGAACGTGTAGTCTTGCATCCGCCACGCGACGAGGGCGACCGGCGCCCACAGCACGCCCGCGACGATGGCGACGAGCGTCATGAACGCCGGCCCGCCGGTCGCCCGCTTGAGCATGTAGTTCCAGCCCGCATGCGCGGCAGCGGCAAGCAGCACGAGCGCAAGCGCCGCAAGGCTCATGTCCGAGGGAGCCTCCGCGGCGCCCTCGCCTCGGCTGCCGGGGTCCGTTGTCGGGAGAGGATGGGGTGAGCGGGCATCTGCCGCGCTTCGCTTGCCCGTGGCGCTGGATGGACGAGGGCGCCGACTCTACACTCGCCGACTTCTGCGCGGTCCGGGCCGTTGCTCAGAGGAGTGGACGATGGACGAGATGGTCATGCGCGCGATGCAGAAGTGGCCGCACGTGCCGAACGTCTACGGCTGGCTGCGTCTGGACCGGCGCGGCCAGTGGCTCGTGAAGTCGCGCGCGAGCGCGGCCGGCGAACCGGTCTTCGAGCGCATTACGAACGCCGCGGTGATCGAGTTCATCGGCCGCAACTACGAGCACGACGCGGCCGGTCGCTGGTTCTTCCAGAACGGGCCGCAGCGCGTCTTCGTCGCGCTCGATTACACGCCGCTCGTGTACCGCCTGCGCGCCGACGGGCGGTCGCTCGAGGCGCACACCGGCGCCGTGCCCAGGGCGATCGAGCGCGCGTGGATCGACGACGGCGGCATGCTCGTGTTCGCAACCGAGCTCGGCCCGGGCGTCCTGCTCGACCGCGACCTCGCTTCGATCCTGCAGCACATCGCGCCCGCGGACGGCGCAGGGAACGACGCACTCGGGGCGCTCGAGTGCGGCGGCGATGCCGTGGGTCTCGAGCTGCATCTGACGCGTCCGGTGCCGCTCGCGCCGATAGTGGCGGCGGAAGTGCCCGAGCGCTTCGGGTTCGATCCCGCGCCACGGCCGCCACCGGGTGCGCCGGAGTGTTGAGGCGCGGCCGCGACCACGGTAAATTCGCCCGCGCCGGCATCGGCTCGTCGCCGCGATTGCTTTCCCTCTGTTCTGGATGGCGTCCTTCATGGCTGACCGTTCCTTTCGCCTGCGCGCCGCGGCGGCGGTCGCGGCGGGCGCCGTATCGGCCGGCATGGCGGCGGGGTGCAGCTGGTTCCGCTCCGAGCCATCGACCGGCGCCGAGCCGAAGCTCCCTGCTGACGCCGTCGCCTACAGGTGCGACCAGAACAAGCGCCTGGTCGTGCGCTACCCGAGCGGCGGCAAGTACGCCGTGGTGATGCTTCCCGACCGCGAGTTCCGGCTCGACGCGATGGGGTCCGCCTCCGGTGCGAGGTACGGGAACGGCCGCACGACGCTCTCGACACAGGGTGACGAGGCGTCGCTCGAGGATCAGGGCAACGTGCTGTTCGCCAACTGCGCGGCGGACAGCGCGAAGAAGTGATGCCGCTCGAGAGCTTGCGCCGATGGCCGAGCGTCGTGCGCACCTTCTGTTGCGCCATCGCAACACCTGTTGCGCGGCGGCGGACACTCCAGGAAAGGTTTGCTATCCTGCTCGAAGAGTGTCGCCGGGCCAGGGACACTTGCGGACTTGCTGTCGCCGGGCGGCGCCGAGAGGCGAGGGGGAACGGATGACGGCGGGATGTGGCGAAGTTTCCTCCCCAAGGGAGCCAACGTGAAAATGAAACGCTTTGCAGTCGGCGCCGCCGCTGCTACCGTGGCGGCCGCGCTGAGCGCGCCGGCCCTGGCGCAGACGTCGAGCAGCTCCACCAACTGGCTGGATCCGACCGGAGCGCGTTACTCCGGCTACACCTACGGCCCGTACAACAACCCCACCTGGTACGGGATCATCAACGGCACCATGACCATTCCCGACGGCGGCTGGCAGACCGACAACGGTCCCGGCTGGGGTGCCGGCGGCAGGCTCGGCGTGCCGATCGCCCCCAACTGGGACCTCCAGATCATGGGCAACTGGTCGCGCTCGAGCAAGGGCGGCAACGATGCCGACCAGACCCTCGTCGGCGTCGACGTGCTCTACCTCTTCAACCGCAGCCAGCTGCGTCCGTTCCTGGTGTTCGGCGGTGGCGGCGAGTACGACTCGATCAAGGGCACGCGCAACAACGTCGGCTACAGCGAGTCGGGCTGGGCGCCGTACCTGAACGCCGGTCTCGGCCTCCAGTACTACTTCACCGACCAGTGGTTCACGCAGGTCGACGCGCGCTACAAGTACTCCTGGATCAGCGACAAGTTCTTCTTCGACACCGCCGGCGACTGGTACTTCAACCTCGGCATCGGCTACCACTTCGGCAAGCCGCCGGCGCCGCCCGCGCCGCGTGTTGCGCCGCCGCCCCCCGCGCCGGTCGTGGTGCCGCCGGCACCGAAGCCGCCACCGCCCCCGCCGCCGCCCCCGCAGCCGGTCACGCGTAAGTTTGACCTGTCGGCCGACGCGCTCTTTGCGTTCGGCTCGTCGACGCTGACGGCGGACGGCAAGCGCCGGATCGACGAGGTGCGGACTGCTCTGCAGCAGGCCGGTATCGCGGGTGGCGACATCCTCATCACCGGTCACACCGACCCGATCGGCTCCGAAGCGTACAACCAGAAGTTGTCGGAGCGTCGTGCGGAAGCCGTGGCTGCCTACCTGAAGAGCACCGGTAGCACCGCGACGATCCGCACCGCAGGCGCCGGCGAGTCGCAGCTTCGGATTACCGAAGCCGACTGCAAGGCGAAAGGTCAGGCGCGCACGCGTGCAGCCCTGATCGCCTGCCTGGCACCCGACCGCCGCGTGGAAATCACCGGTACGGGCATCGTCAAGCAGTAAGCCTCGGCCCCGACTCCGGCCGTTCCAAACCCTCGCGCCGCAAGGCGCGGGGGTTTTTTAGTTGGTGCGCCGGGATGCGGACCTCCTGCCCCTCTCACCAGCGACAGGTGTCGGCCTCGGTCAGGTACGGTGGGCCGCAACAGCTGCATCCGAGGGGGAAGGCCAGGATGGGGGCAGCCCATCGCAATCTCACGAGGATCGGCCCGGGTTCCGCTCCTTCGCCATCTCCTCCGCAGCGAGCTTGCGTATGTACGCCGCGAACTCGGCGTCCTCGCTGCGCAGCAGGTCGGGCAGCAGGTCGCGAAAGTCCTCGCGGCGGCACCACTCGCGGATCCAGTCTTCCCAGGTACGCCAGCGCCGCAGGGCCCGGCCTTCGAGGCGCTCGTCGTAGAGCACGATGTAGGCGCGCTCGAAGAGCGACACCAGCTCGTCGAAGAGGATGAGCATGCGCTCGTGCTGCTCGGGCGTCAGGTTCGGCGTGCGCCGGAGCGAGCGCAGCTGCAGGTCGGGATTGGCGAGCACCAGCTCGAGGAACTTCGCGTAGGCGTCGGAGAGCTGGAGGTAGCCCGCCTCCTCCTCGTTCTCGCGCTCCTTGCGCTGCTCGTAGAGGAAGATGCCGATCGCGACCGGCAGGCCGACCACGGTGACCACGTAGGAGGCGAGCTCCCACAGCTGCATGGCCTCCACGGGGGCGCCCTTGCGACGTGGGTCAGCCGGCCCCGGTCTCGATCACGACCTTGCCGACCACCTTGCGGTTCGCCATCGCGACGAGCGCGTCGGCAGTGCGTTCGAGCGGATAGGTCGCCGACACGACCGGCTGCAGGCGCGCGTTGCCGATCCAGGTGAGCAGCTCGCCGAGGTTGCGTGCATTCGCCACCGGCTCGCGGCGTGCGAACTCGCCCCAGAACACGCCGACGATGGAGCAACCCTTGAGCAGCGTCAGGTTGAGCGGGATCTTCGGGATGTCGCCCCCGGCGAAGCCGATCACGAGGTAGCAGCCGCCCCACGCGATGCTGCGCAGTGCGGGCTCCGCGAAACGGCCGCCCACCGGGTCGTAGACGACATCCACGCCCTTGCCGTCGGTGAGCTTCTTCACCGCCTCGCGCAGGTCCTCCTGCTCGTAGGCGATGGTCGCGTCGGCGCCGCGCTCGCGACACACGGCGAGCTTCTCGGACGTCGACGCAGCGGCGATGACGCGCGCGCCCGCCAGCTTGCCGAGCTCCACTGCGGCGAGGCCCACGCCGCCGGCGGCGCCGAGGACGAGCAGCGTCTCGCCACTCTTTAGCTGCGCGCGGTCCTTGAGCGCGTGATACGACGTGCCGTAGGCGAGGATGAACGACGCCGCGATCTTCGCGTCGATGCCGGGCGGCACCGGCGCGACGCGCTCCGCGTCCACGAGCACTTCCTCGGCGAAGCCGCCCCAGCCGAGGAACGCGGCCACCGTGTCGCCGGGCTTCACGTGGCGCACGCCTTCGCCGACCGCCTTCACGATGCCGGCGACTTCCGAGCCGGGCGAGAACGGCAGCTCCGGCTTGAACTGATACTTGCCCTGGATGATGAGCACGTCGGGGAAGTTCACGCCCGCCGCCTTCACGCTCACCACCACCTGGTTCCTGCCCGGCAGCGGCGATGGCAGGTCCTCGATGCTCAGCGACTCCGGGCCGCCCCAGGCCTTGCACAGCACGGCTCTCACGAAACGCTCCTCCTGTCCGCTGAACATGCCGTGCGCGTCGGTCGCGGCGGCTCCGCGCGTCCGCCACGGCGGGACGCCCGACTCGTTCATCAGTGACCCTGCAGTCGCCGCCGCGCATCGAATGATGCGCTGCCGCGAGCCGGCCTGCCCGCCGGTCTTCCGGCGCTCGCGCAGGGAAACCCGCACTCGTCAGACGTGGACAGCGAACCGAGGAGGGCTGCGTCCGCTCGCTTTCGAGTTAGGCGCACCCCTCTAGTCCGCGGGCCGGGTGATTGCACGGCTTCTCCGCCAGAGGCTACCATGCCCCTCTTCCCGCTCGCGCCGTCGGCGTCGCGATCGCGGTCTCCCGATCCCCCGAGGAACTTCATGGATCTCACCTACACCGCGCAGGAGCTCGCGTTCCGCGACGAGGTGCGCGAGTTCTGCAAGGCGCGCCTGCCCGACGACATCCGCCGCAAGGTCCTCGACCACCGGCACCTCGAGAAGGGCGACTGGATGCGCTGGCAGGACATCCTCGCCGAGTGCGGCTGGCTCGTCGGCCACTGGCCGAAGCAGTTCGGAGGCCTCGGCTGGACGCCCACCGAGCAGCACATCTTCGACGAGGAGACGGCCGCCGCCGGTGCGCCGCGTCTGATGCCCTTCGGCCTCAACATGGTCGCCCCGGTGATCATGGCTTTCGGCTCGCCCTGGCAGAAGGATCACTACCTCGCGCGCATCCGCGAGAACAAGGACTGGTGGTGCCAGGGCTACTCCGAGCCCGGCTCCGGCTCCGACCTGGCCTCCCTCAAGACCAAGGCAGTGCGGCAAGGCGACCACTACGTCGTCAACGGCCAGAAGACCTGGACGACGCTCGCGCAGTACGCCGACATGATCTTCTGCCTCGTGCGCACCAACACCGAGGCGCGCAAGCAGGAGGGCATCAGCTTCCTCCTCATCGACATGCGCACGCCGGGCGTCGAGGTCCGGCCGATCATCATGCTCGACGAGGGCCACGAGGTGAACGAGGTCTGGTTCGACAACGTGAAGGTGCCGATCGAGAACCTCGTCGGCGAGGAGAACAAGGGCTGGACCTACGCGAAGTATCTCCTCGGCCACGAACGCACGGGCATCGCCGGCGTCGGCGCCGCGAAGCGCGAGCTCCACACGCTGAAGGAGATCGCGGCGAAGGAGCGGCGCAACGGCAGGCCGCTCGCGCAGGATCCGGTGTTCGCCGGCAAGATCGCTCAGGTCGAGCTGGAGCTGATGGCCCTGGAGATGACCGTGATGCGCGTTCTCTCCGCGCGCACCAAGGCGCCCGGGCCCGAAGCGTCGATCCTCAAGATCAAGGGTACCGAGATCCAGCAGACGATCTCGGAGCTGATGATGGAAGCGGTCGGGCCCTACGCGCTCGCCTTCGACCCGCACTGGACGCGGCTCGAGCACATGAAGGAGGCGCCGGGGCCGGAGTACGCCGCGCCGCTCGCCGGGCACTACTTCAACCTGCGCAAGACGACCATCTATGGCGGCTCGAACGAGATCCAGCGCAACATCATCGCGCAGATGGTGCTCGGCCTCTGACCGCGGAACACGCACATGAACTTCTCGCTCGCTGAAGAACAGCAACTGCTCGCCGACGCGCTGACGCGCTTCGTCGAGCGCGACTACGGTTTCGAGGCCCGCAAGGCGATCGTCAAGTCGAAGGAAGGCTGGAGCCGCAAGGCGTGGCAGCAGCTCGCCGAGCTCGGGGTGCTCGGGCTGCTCGTGCCGGAGGCACACGGTGGCTTCGGCGGCACGTCGGTCGACGCGATGATCGTCATGAACGCGCTCGGCCGCGGCCTCGCCGTCGAGCCGTACCTGCAGACGGCGGTTCTCGCCGCCACGCTCATCAGCGCGGCCGGGCACGAGCAACAGAAGGCGAAGCTGCTTCCGGGCATCGCCGGCGGCGAGCGCGTGTTCGCACTGGCGCACTTCGAGGCCCACGGCGCCGGTATCGAGACGCAGGCGAAGCGCGATGCCGACGAGTGGAAGCTCGCCGGCACCAAGCGCGTCGTCCTCCACGGCGGCCAGGCGGATTCGCTGGTCGTCTCCGCGCGGACGGACGCGGGCCTTGGGCTCTTCCTCGTGGATCCGAAGTCCCCGCACGTGAAGGTGCGCGACTACCGCACCATCGACGGTCTTCGCGCGGCGGACATCGCGCTCGACGGCGCAGTGGTTGCGCAGGACGAGGTGCTCGGGGAGCCGGGCAAGATCGACGCGGCGCTCGCGCTCGCGCTCGACCGCGCCACGGCGGCGCTGTGCGCGGAAGCCGTGGGCGTGATGGAGGAGCTGAACCGGCAGACGCTCGATTACATCAAGACGCGGCAGCAGTTCGGGCAGCCGATCGGCCGCTTCCAGGCGCTGCAGCATCGCGCGGCGGACATGTTCATCGACGGCGAGCAGTCGAAGTCGATGGCCTACCTCGCGGCGATGAAGTACGCGAGCCCCGACGCCAGCGAGCGCGCCCGCGCGGTGTCCGCGGCCAAGGCCTACATCGGCCGCAGCGGGCGACGCGTCGCGCACGAGGCGATCCAGCTCCACGGCGGCATGGGCGTCACCGACGAGCTGCCGGCGAGCCACTACGCCAAGCGGCTGCGGATGGTGGATTTCTGGCTCGGCGACGCCGACTCGCACGTCGAGCGCTTTCTCGCGCTGGGCTAGCGAAGGGCTAGCGCGGGGTAGACCGCCATCCCGATTGGCACGGACCCGCGCGATGCCCGTGAACCGCCGCATCGTGCTTGCCTCGCGTCCCGTCGGCTGGCCGACCGAGGCCAACTTCCGGCTGGTCGAGGCCGAGGTGCCGCAGCCGCAGGACGGAGAGGTGGTGGTGCGGAGCCACTTCCTCTCGCTCGACCCCTACATGCGCGGCCGAATGGACGACGTGCGCTCGTATGCGAAGCCGGTCGAGATCGGCGGCGTGATGGAGGGCGAGACCGTCGGTGAGGTAATCGCTTCGCGAAGCGAGCGCTTCGCGCCGGGCGACTTCGTGCGCGGCCGTATCGGCTGGCAGGAGTACGGCTGCGTGCCCGCTGCGACGCTCGTCCGCGTCGACGCGCAGCGTGCGCCGCTCTCGCTCTACCTCGGCGCGCTCGGCATGCCGGGCGTCACCGCCTGGGTCGGCCTCGTCGACATCTGCGCGCCGAAGGCCGGCGAGACGGTCGTGGTGTCGGCGGCCTCCGGCGCCGTGGGGAGCGTCGTCGGCCAGCTCGCGAAGAAGCGCGGCTGCCGCACGGTCGGCATCGCCGGCGGCGCGGCGAAGTGCCGCTACGTCGTCGACGAGCTGGGCTTCGATGCGTGCGTCGACTACAAGGCCGGCCGCTTGCAGGAGGACCTTCGGGCCGCGTTGCCTGCAGGCTGCGACGTCCTGTTCGAGAATGTGGGCGGCGAGGGGCTGGACGCGATGCTGCGGCTGATGAACGCCCACTCGCGCATCGCTATCTGCGGCCTGATCTCGCAATACAACGCCACGGAGCCCTATGGCTACCGCAACCTGCGCTCGGTGCTCGTGAACCGCATCCGCATGCAAGGTTTCATCGTCTCCGACCGCATGGAGCTGTGGAAGCCGGCGCTCGCCGAGCTCGGCGAGCTGCACGCGCAGGGCCGGCTCAAGTACCGCGAGAGCGTTGCGGAGGGGCTCGCAAGCGCGCCGCGCGCGTTCATCGGTATGCTGCGCGGCGAGAACTTCGGCAAGCAGGTCGTGAAGCTCGTCTGAGCTGCGGATGCGCGAGCGCTCCCGATGACGCCCGAATCGACCGTCCCGCCGCCGCCCCTTCCTGCCGGCGAAGTCGAGCCAGCGCCGCCCGCGGCCGGGTCGCAGCCGGCGCAGTCCGCGTGGCCCGCAGGCGTGGAATACGTGGGCTTCTTGCGGCGCGCCGGGGCTGCCGTCATCGACCTCATGATCCTCGGCCTCGTCACCATGCCGCCGCTCTACGCAGTCTACGGCGAGGACATCTTCGAGGCGGATCGCCTGCTGCTCGGGCGCTTCGACTTCTTCGTCACCTACCTGCTCCCCGCCCTCTACGCCGTGGCCTTCTGGCACTACAAGCAGGCGACGCCCGGAAAGATGGCGGTGTCTGCCATCGTCGTGGACGCGCGCTCCGGCGGGCAGGTGCCGGTGCCGCGCCTCATCGGCCGCTATTTCGCGTACTTCATCTCGCTCGCGCCGTTAGGCGTCGGCTTCCTGTGGATCGCCATCGACCGTCGGAAACAAGGCTGGCACGACAAGCTGGTCCGCACGGTGGTGATCGAAGAGCCGTACTGAGACCGAGAGCTCGTGAAGAAGTCGTCGCAGCAGCGTCGTTCTTGAGCTCCGAGACGGCGCGCGGCCGGGGGCTGGCCCGGCAACAACGACGAGGGACGCAGAAGCGGTATGCAAAACTCACGCACGATCATCGACGTCCACAGCTGGCCGACGCCGAACGGCCACAAGGTGCACATCCTCCTCGAGGAGACCGGGCTGCCGTACCGGATCATCCCGGTGAACATCGGCGAGGGCGACCAGTTCAAGCCGGAGTTCCTCGCCATCAGCCCGAACAACAAGATGCCGGCGATCGTCGATCCCGACGGTCCCGACGGCGCGCCCATCGCGATATTCGAGTCCGGCGCGATCCTCATCTATCTCGCAAGCAAGGCGGGACGCTTCCTCCCGGAGAGCGTGCGCGGCAAGTACGACGTGCTGCAGTGGCTGATGTTCCAGATGGGCGGCGTCGGTCCGATGCTCGGGCAGGCGCATCACTTCCGCATCTACGCCCCGGAGAAGATCGACTACGCCGTCGAGCGCTACACGCGCGAGGCGAACCGTCTCTACGGCGTGCTCGACCGCCGGCTCGCGAAGCACGAGTGGGTCGCCGCCGATGAGTACTCGATCGCCGACATGGCGATCTTCCCGTGGCTGCGCTCGCACAAGAACCAGGGCGTCGACCTCGACCAGTATCCGCACGTGAAGCGCTGGTACGATGCGATCGCCGCGAGACCCGGGGTGCAGCGCGGGCTCGCGGTGCTCGCCGATGTCCGCCGGCCGGCGCCGAGCGACCCCAAGTGGCGCGAGAACCTCTTCGGGGCGAGCCAGTACCAGAAGCGCTAGAAGCTGAGTTTCACCGCAGAGGTCGCTGAGGACGCGGAGAAGCGCAAGGAGTCTATTTGTTGGAGCCAGCTAGGAACCCACGTCCACGCCACCGTGATGCAAGTGTCGATCAATCCGCCGATCAGACCGGACTCTCTGCGACGCTCCGCGTCCTCTGCGCTCTCTGCGGTGAGCGCTTTTGCCGGCGCTTGACCGAATGCGACCACTGACAGGCAAGGTCGCCTGGATCACCGGTGCCGGCAGCGGCATCGGCCAGGCGTGTGCGGTCGAGCTCGGGCTGGCCGGCGCGCACGTCGTCGTCACCGGCCGCCGCGCGGAGATGCTGGAGGAGACGCGCGCGAAGATCGCCGCTGCCGGCGGCGCGGTCGAGAAGCTCGCCCTCGACGTCGCCGACCGCAGGCAGGTCGAGCACGGCGCGCACGCGATGCTCGAGCGGCTCGGCCGGTGCGACATCCTCGTCAACAGCGCCGGCATCAACGTCGCGAAGCGCTTCTACCGCGAGCTTGCGGCCGAGGACTGGGACCGCGTCATCGCCATCAACCTGAACGGCGCGCTCTACTGCATGCTCGCTGTGCTGCCCGGCATGCGCGAGCGTCGCGACGGTCTGGTGGTCAACATCGCCTCGTGGCTCGGGCGCTGGCCGGCCTATCTCGGCGGTGCCGCCTACGCCGCGACCAAGCACGCCATGGCCTCCATGACGCACCAGCTCAACATCGAGGAGGGTGTGCACGGCATCCGCGGCTGCGTGGTCTACCCCGGCGAGGTGGCAACGCCGATCCTGAAGAACCGGCCGGTGCCGCCCTCGGCGGAGGAGCAGGCGCGGATGCTGCAGGCCGAAGACCTCGGCCGCGCGGTGCGCTTCGTCGCCGAGTCGCCGCCGCACGTGTGCATCAACGAGCTCGTCATCACGCCGACGTGGAACCGACTGCTCGTCGGCGGCGAGGACATCCGGCTCACCCCGCCGCGGCCGTAACGAAGCGCAAGGCTACGTCCCGGACGAGGAAATCGCCGGAGGGCGGTCATGAGCATCTCTTGCGCGGGCTTCGCGGCATCCGCAGAAACTCGCGGAAGCGCGATTACGCCAGGAACCGGGGCGTTGCTAGAAGAGCTCTCAGCGGAGGAGCTCCGACAGATGGAGCTGCACGTCGCGAAACGCAGCCGGAGAGGCGACGTCGCCGCGCATGAGCTCCCGGGTCTCTCCATAGCTGCCGTCCGCGCGCGGCTCGAGGCTGACGAGCAGCCGCCCTCGCGACAGGTCGAAGATCCAGACCTCGGGAATCGCCGCGCGGGCGTAGAGCGGCCGCTTGACTTCCACGTCGCGCTTCGAAGTGCTGTCCGCCACCTCCACGAGCAGGAGCACGTCGGCGGGCTGCGGCAGCCGATCCCTGTAGGCCGCTCCCGGGGCACGGAGCAGCATCAGGTCGGGTTGCAGCTCGTCCTGACCCGTGAGCACGAGCGGATTCTGGATCGAGACATAAGCGCGATCGCGCAACGTGAGCACGAACGTCGCAGCGAGTTGATTGACTGTCCACGCGTGGTCGCGACCGATGGGCGCCATCCTCACAATCTCCCCGTCGATGAGCTCGACGCGGTCGTCTTCGGAGAGCACCCCGGTTTCCACCATCTTGTGGAAATCGGCCACGCGCCATTTGATGCGCTCGAGCGGGGCAGCTTCACTCATAGCAGTGTCCGGCCGAAATCTTCCGTCCCATGATAGCGCGAAGGGATGCATCGCCCCCTCCGCTAACGCTGCCGCCGCGCTGCGCCTTTGTCGTCCCCAGGAAAAGGGAAGGCCGCTCGCGGCGGTTCTCGCCGCGAGCGGCCTAAGTGGTATCGGTTCGCCGCCTCCCGACGGCCGCCCGGCTCGTCAGGTGCGGAACTTGACGACGAGCAGACCGACGAGGGCGATTGCCATCACGACCAGGTAGATATCAAGAAAGGACACTCTGTCGCCTCCGAGAGACTGTTCGTGTTTTTCGTGAGCATAGCGCGTCGAAACTCCGACGCAAACAGCTTAGCGGGCCGATGTGATGGATTTCCCGCAGACGGCTGCCGCGGCCGGTGCTGCAACGCCGCGCGATAGACGGGACCGGCACCGGGACGCATATTCATTTGGCATCTCGAAGCCCGAGCGGCGACCGTCCGGATCGCGATAATCGCGTCATGACATCCCCGAACCCCGACCTGCTCGCCATCAACGTCGCCACCCTGCGCGAGCAGTGGGACCTCCGCCGTATGGTCGAAGCGTGCGCGCGCCATCGCGTGCGCGGGGTCGCGCCGTGGCGCGACCAGCTCGCGACGATCGTCGCGAAGGACGTGGCGCGGATGTGCCGCGATCAGGGCCTGACGGTGACCTCGCTCTGCGGCGCCGGCGGCTTCTCCGCCGCCGACCGGAAGGGACGCAAGAGCGCGATCGAGCAGGGCCTGCGCGCAATCGAGGAGGCGGCGACGCTCGAAGCCCGATGCCTCGTTGTCGTCGCGGGCGGGTTGCCGCGCGGCTCCCGCGACCTCGCCGGCGCGCGCGAGATGGTCCGCGACGCGATCGGTGAGATCCTCGACCACGCCCGTTCCTGCGGCGTGCGTCTCGCGATCGAGCCGCTCCACCCGATGTACGCGGCCGAACGTTCCTGCGTGAGCACGCTTGCGCACGCGCTCGACCTGTGCGACGAGCTCGACAGCGGTCGAAGCGGATCGCTGGGCGTCATGGTGGACGTCTATCACGTCTGGTGGGACCCGACGCTCGCGCAGCAGATCGAGCGCGCCGGCGACAAGCGGCTGCTCGGCTACCAGATCTCCGACTGGCTTGTGCCGACCACCGACCTCGCCGCCGACCGCGGCATGATGGGTGACGGCGTCATCGATCTGCCGCTCATCCGGTCATGGATGGAGGCTGCGGGCTACCGTGGCTTCCACGAGGTCGAGATCCTCTCGAAGGCCAACTGGTGGCGGAAGGACGCCGACGAGGTGCTGCTCACGTGCAAGCTGCGGCACGAGCGCGCGTCGTGAAGTCGCACCCGTGTCCCTGCCGTCGGCTTCGTCGGCCGCGCTTGTTCACGGTCGGGCTCGGCTGCGAGGCTTGCGAGCAAGCGTTCGAGCAGGTGGGACGCCGCGACTGCGCGTCTGCCCGACCCACACGGCTCCATGCCACCCAACCCGTAACACCCTCGCGGTTGCACCACCTCAGCGCGTGCACGGAGCGGCTCGTTGGTGTTTCCCCGCAGGTAGGAACAGTGATCGGGAGGGCGTAAACTAACGGGTTGGGCCCATCGACCACGCGGACCCTCTACCGCACCGCTGCACTCTCCCCTCACCCTCGCGGCCGGCCATGGCCGCGCAGACGCAAGGAGTCGTCATGAGCACTGTCGTCGAACTTCTGGGCAAGGACGCCGAAGCACTTCTCAGCTACAAGGCCAAGGGCGTGGACAAGTCGCTGCTCCATCTCCCCGGTCCCGATTCCGTCGACCGCATCTTCGCGCAGACCGACCGGAGCCCGCAGGTCCTGCGGAACCTCCAGGCGATCCTCGGCCACGGGCGCCTCGCCGGCACCGGCTACGTGTCGATCCTCCCCGTCGATCAGGGCATCGAGCACTCCGCCGGCGCGAGCTTCGCGCCGAACCCCGCGTACTTCGACCCCGAGAACATCGTCAAGCTCGCGATCGAGGGCGGCTGCAACGCCGTCGCATCCACCTACGGGGTGCTCGCCGCGTGCTCGCGCAAGTACGCCCACAAGATCCCGTTCCTGGTCAAGATCAACCACAACGAGTTCCTCAAGCTCCCGAACCAGTTCGACCAGATCATGTTCGGCTCGGTGAAGCAAGCCTATGACCTCGGCGCCGCCGCGGTGGGCGCCACCATCTACTTCGGGTCCGACGAATCCACCCGGCAGATCCAGGAAGTGGCACGTGCGTTCCAGGAGGCGCACGAGCTCGGCCTGGCCACGGTGCTGTGGTGCTACCTGCGCAACAGCGGGTTCAAGACCGCCGACAAGGACTACCACGTGGCCGCGGACCTGACCGGCCAGGCCAACCACCTCGGCGTCACCATCGAGGCGGACATCATCAAGCAGAAGCTCCCCGAGAACAACGGCGGCTACAACGCCCTCAAGTTCGGCAAGACGCACAAGAAGGTGTACAGCGACCTCACCCCGGGCGACAACATCATCGAGCTGACGCGCTACCAGGTCATCAACTGCTACATGGGCCGCATCGGCCTCATCAACTCGGGCGGCGCGAGCGGCGACAACGACTTCGCGGAAGCGGCCAAGACGGCGGTCATCAACAAGCGCGCGGGCGGGATGGGCCTGATCAGCGGCCGCAAGGCGTTCCAGCGTCCGATGGCCGAGGGCGTCAAGCTGCTGAACCTCATCCAGGACGTGTATCTCGACAAGAGCATCACGGTGGCCTGATCATCGGGGCCTCCGGCGAGTCCCGCGAGGGCCGGGGGCCTCCCCGGCCCTCTTGCTTTTTCCGCGGGCCGGGCCGCGGTCCGGCTGCACGGGCACAAGCGCGGCCGGACTTCCGTGAGCAAGGGGCGCGCGGGGGCGATATCCCATAAGCGGTGTCCCCCATGTCCATGCAACCGTGATCCGACGTTGAAGCCGCTCTTCGAGACGAACATCGCCAGCCTGCCGCTGCTCGGCCGCGGCAAGGTGCGCGACCTCTACGCAGTCGGGGACGACAAGCTGCTCGTCGTTGCGACCGACCGCCTCTCGGCGTTCGACGTGGTGCTGCCCGATCCCATCCCGACCAAGGGCGCAGTGCTCACCGCCATGTCGCTCTTCTGGTTCCGGAAGCTCGCGCACCTCGTGCCCAACCATCTCACCGGCGTCGCGGCCGAATCGGTCGTCGCGAACGAGGCCGAGCGCGAGCAGGTGCGCAGCCGGGCGATGGTCGTGCGGCGCCTCGAGACCCTGCCCGTCGAGGCCGTCGCCCGGGGCTACCTCATCGGCTCGGGCTGGAAGGACTACCAGGCGACCGGGCAGGTCTGCGGCATCGCTTTGCCCGCCGGGCTCGTTCAGGCCGATCGGTTGCCGCAGCCGATCTTCACGCCGGCGACGAAGGCCGAGCGCGGTGAGCACGACGAGAACATCGACTTCGCGCGTGTCGAACGCCTGCTGGGCGCCGATCGCGCCGCGGAAGTTCGCGACGTGACGCTCGCCCTGTACCGCGAGGCGGCGAGCTACGCTGCGGAGCGCGGCATCATCATCGCCGACACCAAGTTCGAGTTCGGCGTGGATGACGCGGGCAAGCTGGTGCTGATCGACGAGGCGCTGACGGCCGATTCCTCGCGCTTCTGGCCGGCCGACACGTATCGGCCCGGGACCAGCCCGCCGTCCTTCGACAAGCAGTTCGTGCGCGACTATCTCGAGCGCATCGACTGGGACAAGCGGCCGCCCGCGCCGAGCCTGCCCGGCGACGTGATCGGCAAGACCGCCGAGAAGTACCAGGAGGCGCTGTGGCGCCTCACCGGAGAGCGCATCGAGGGATGACGGCAAAGCACGTGAAACCTTTGGTCGGCGTCGTGATGGGCTCCTCGTCCGACTGGGAGACGATGAAGCGCGCGGTCGAGGTGCTCGAGTACTTCGGCATCGCGCACGAGGCGCGCGTGGTGTCCGCGCATCGCACGCCCGACGACATGTTCGAGTACGCCGGGAGCGCCGCGGAGCGTGGCCTGAAGGCGATCATCGCCGGCGCCGGCGGCGCGGCGCATCTGCCCGGCATGCTGGCCGCGAAGACGACCCTCCCGGTGCTCGGCGTGCCGGTCGCCTCGAAGCACCTCGCCGGGCAGGACTCGCTGCTCTCGATCGTGCAGATGCCGAAGGGCATCCCCGTGGCGACGTTCGCGATCGGCGAGGCCGGCGCCGCGAACGCGGCGCTCTTCGCGGTGGCGATGCTCGCCACGACGGATGCGGCGCTCGCGAAGAAGCTTGCGGCCTACCGGGCGGACATGGTGGAGCAGGTGCGGGCGATGAAGCTGCCGCGGTGAAGGGGAAAGGCATCACCGCAGAGGGCGCAGAGAACGCAGAGGAACGCAGAGTGATCTTTTTTGTTCGCATCAGGAACTGTCGATGCGATCTTGGCTCGAGCTGTTTTCCGTCTGGAGCCTTTCGCCAGATGTTTCTCTGCGCGCCTCTGCGTGCTCCGCGCTCTCTGCGGTGTAGTAGTGCGTAGTCGGCAGTAGGCTGCGCCGCCATTCGCCCTCGATGAACGAAAGCATCCCCCCCGGCTCCTGGCTCGGCCTCCTCGGCGGCGGCCAGCTCGGCCGCATGTTCACCATGGCCGCGCAGAGCATGGGCTACCGCGTCTGCGTGCTCGACCCCGGTACCGACTCGCCCGCCGGTGACGTCGCCGACCGGCACATCCGCACCGACTACCTCGACCAGCTCGGCCTCTTCGAGCTCGCGTCGCTCTGCAAGGGCGTCACGACCGAGTTCGAGAACGTCCCGGCGCGCTCGCTCGAGTTTCTCGCGAGCCACGTCCGCGTCACGCCGTCGGCCAGTGCCGTCGCGATCGCGCAGGACCGCATCCGGGAGAAGGACTTCCTGCGCCGGACGAACATCGATACCGCACCGTATGCCGTCGTCCTGAAGACCGACGATCTCGACGCGGCGGCCCCGACGCTCTTGCCCGGCATCCTCAAGGTCGCGCGGCTCGGCTACGACGGCAAGGGGCAGGCGCGCGTCGCGGACCGCGAAGAGGCGAGGGCGGCGTTCGCGCGGCTCGGCGGCGTGCCCTGCGTGCTGGAGCGGCGGCTCGCGCTCGACTGCGAGCTCTCCGTCGTCGTGGCGCGAACCGAGAGCGGCGATGCGGTCACGTGGCCGGTCGCGGAGAACGTGCATGCCAGGGGCATCCTCGACACGAGCATGGTGCCGGCGCGCGTCGAGCCGGCGCTCGCGCAGGAGGCCACCGAGGCGACCCTGCGGGTCGCGGCGGGGCTCGATTACGTCGGCGTGCTTTGCGTCGAGTTCTTCGTTGCCGGCGGCAAGCTGCTCGCGAACGAGATGGCGCCCCGCCCGCACAACAGCGGGCACTACACGATCGACGCCTGCGTGACTTCGCAGTTCGAGCAGCAGGTGCGCGTGCTTGCCGGGCTGCCGCTCGGCGCGGCCGCGCAGCACGTGCCCGCAGTGATGTGCAACCTGCTCGGCGACCTCTGGTTCACGCGCGGCGCCGGTCGCCCGGTCGAGCCCGACTGGACGCGCGTGCTGCGCCATCCCGCGGCCAAGCTCCACCTCTACGGCAAGCGCGAGGCGCGGCCCGGCCGCAAGATGGGACACGCGACGGTGCTCGGCGCGTCGGTGGACGAGGCGCTCGCGGTCGTGACGGAAATCCGGAGGGATCTCGGCGGCAGCGACTGAAGAGGAGCTTCACCGCGGCGGGCGCGGAGGACGCGAGGGCCGGTACCCTTTTCTCTTCCCCTCCCTCTCGCAGGGGGCGGGCGAGGAGGCCGGCACGATCGGCTCTTCCCCTCCCCCTCGTAGGGGAGGGTGGGGTGGGGGTTCTGTGGCGGAGCGACCGCTGCTTCTCGCACGAGACCAGCATCCCCACCCCGACCCTCCCCCTGGAAGGGGGAGGGAAAGCGAGGCGCCGACACCGTGTCGGATGGGAGATCGATCGAACGACCAACAGCCCGGACGACGAGCAGCGTGCGGAGGACGTCGAGGGCCGGCACAATCGGCTCTTCCCCTCCCCCTCGTAGGGGGAGGGTGAGGGTGGGGGTTCTGAAGCGGAGCGAGCGCTGCCTTTCGCACGACACCGGTCCCCCACTCCGACCTTTCCCCTGGAAGGGCGCGGCGTGCGAGGCGCCGGCACCAAGCATCGAATGGAACATCGATCGAACGACAACCAGCGTGGGGCCGACGCGCAGAGCCCGGAGGCGCCTGCCGGCCCCGCCGCCGACCCGCACGTCGGGGACGCGCCGCCGCCTGCGAAAGCCGCGGCGCCTGATGCGCCCGATGCAGGGCCGGAGCGGACGAGCGCGGCCGTGCCGGAGGAGACCCGAGGGGCCGCAACGCCTCTCCCTTCCGAGGGCGCCGCACCCGGGGTTCCGCAAGCGCCTGAACCGCCGCGCATCCTCCCCGCCGACGCGGATGCGATCGCGCGCGCCGTCGAGCTGCTCCGCGCCGGCGACGTCGTCGCTTTCCCCACCGAGACCGTCTACGGCCTCGGCGCCGATGCCTCGAACGCCGACGCCGTGCGAAAGATCTTCAAGCTCAAGGGCCGGCCTGCGAATCATCCGGTGATCGTCCACGTTCCCGATGCCTCGTGGCTCGAGAAGTTCGCGCGCGAGATTCCGGAGTCGGCGCACAAGCTCGCACGTGCGTTCTGGCCGGGCGCGCTCACGCTGGTGCTGAAGCGCGATCCGAACGTGCCTGAGGTCGTGACGGGTGGCCAGGACACGGTTGGCATTCGCGTGCCCTCGCATCCCGTGGCGCAAGCGCTCCTCGTTGCCTTCATGGGCGGTATCGCGGCGCCCTCGGCCAATCGCTACGGCCACGTGAGCCCGACCGCTGCCGAGCACGTCGGGAACGACTTCGGCACGGCTCTGCCGCTCATCCTCGACGGCGGCGCGGCGCCCGTGGGGATCGAGTCCACGATCGTCGATCTCTCCGGGGAGGCGCCGCGCCTGCTCCGG
>Ga0114939_10001464_pt1 | contig 18497 bp, 18 predicted proteins | sample AshMeaCrysSpring_FD_87196 | JGI IMG/M metagenome (GOLD analysis project Ga0114939, IMG submission 87196) | Groundwater microbial communities from Big Spring, Nevada to study Microbial Dark Matter (Phase II) - Ash Meadows Crystal Spring | ecosystem: Environmental > Aquatic > Deep subsurface >...
AGCAGAAGCCGCTGGCGGCGCGAGCCGCCGGGGCGGTGCTCTTCTACCTTCAGGAAACCCAGCGCGGCGGCATCGGCCAAATTCAGCGCTTGCGAACGTACACGACCGATGGCTACATGGCCCTGAGCGCTTCAACCCGCTTGAACCTGGAGCTGACGAATGCGATCGGCGGCGAGCGAGCCGGCAGCCTCCTGTCCGTGCTCGATAAAACGGTCACGCCCATGGGCGCGCGACTGCTGCGCCAGCGGATCACCCGGCCCCTGATCAATGTCGATGGCCTCAACAAGCGACTTGACCAGGTTGATACCCTGATGAACAATGGCCTGTTGCGGGCCGACTTGCGCGCGGGGTTGAAGGGTTTGCCCGATCTGGAGCGATTGGCGAACCGCGTGTTGAGCGGCCGGGCTTCGCCGCGCGACCTGGAACACATTGGCCTGGCGCTGGATGCCGTCACTCGGTTGAAAGCATCCCTCCGCGACACGGCCGCCCTGGAGGAGCCGGCCAGGCAGCTGGACCCATGCCCGGAATTGCGAGCGACAATTGATCGCGCCCTGGTCGAGGACGCGCCGGCGAACCTGAATCGGAGCGGCGTCATCCGGGCGGGCTTTTCGGCCGAACTGGACGGCATCATCAGCACATCGGCCCATGCGCGCGATTGGGTGGCCGGTCTGGAGCCGCGCGAGCGCGAGCGAAGCGGTATCCAATCACTCAAGGTCGGCTTTAACAAGGTTTTCGGCTACTACATCGAAGTCACTCATGCCAATGCCCATCTGGTGCCTTCTGACTACATTCGCAAGCAGACCCTGACGAATGCCGAGCGCTACATCACGCCCGAACTCAAAGAGTATGAAACGCTCATTCTGAACGCCGAGGAGCGCATTTTACAGATCGAGCGACGCCTGTTTGTGGAATTATGTCAATATGTAGCCGGCTACAGCGAGGCGTTGCTGGCGACCGCGGCTGGGTTGGCAAAACTGGATGTCGCCGCCTCGCTGGCGGAAGTCGCCGCGTTGAACGACTATGTCCGGCCGGTTCTTTCCGAAGACCTGGCGCTTCATATCGAGAACGGCCGCCATCCCGTCGTCGAACAGGCCATCACCGAGGGCCTGATCCCCGGCAAGGGACGAGGGGAGCGCTTCGTGCCGAACGACACGAATATGGCCGGTGACGAGAGTCCGGCGGCATCCAAGCGCATCCACATCATTACCGGGCCGAACATGAGCGGTAAGTCGACCTATTTACGGCAGGTCGCGTTGATCGCTCTGATGGCCCAGATCGGCAGTTTTGTTCCGGCCGCGGCGGCTCATGTCGGCCTGGTTGATCGCATCTTCACCCGCATCGGTGCTCATGACGAGCTTCATGCCGGGCGGTCGACTTTCATGGTCGAGATGGTGGAGACAGCCGAGATTCTCCATCACGCGTCCCAGCGCTCGTTGCTCATCCTCGATGAGATCGGCCGTGGCACCAGCACCTATGATGGCCTGTCGCTGGCCTGGGCCATCGTCGAATACCTGCACAACCATCCCCGCTTGCGGCCGCGGACCCTGTTCGCGACACACTATCATGAATTGACCGGCCTGGCCAACTTTTTGCCGGACGTGGCGAATTACAATGTTGATGTCAGCGAGGCAGGCGGCGAAGTCACCTTTCTGCATCGTATTGTGCCCGGTGGGGCGGATCGCAGTTACGGGATCCACGTCGCCCAGCTGGCCGGATTGCCGCGCGATGTCATCCTCCGCGCCGACGAGATCCTCAAGGACCTGGAGCGCCACGCGCCGACGGCGGCGGTGGAGCCAAGCCGGCTGTCGAGCGGCCAGCAGATCGCCTTGTTTCCGGAGGCCAGTCCCTTCCTCGAGGAGCTGGGGCAGTTGGATGTGGATGGGCTGACCCCCTTGCAGGCGATTAACAAGCTTTACGAGTGGAAACAACGCTATACGAGCAAGGGCGAGTGAGTCGGAACGACCGGAACAAATGAAACGAGCCACCCAACCGGGGGTTTCTTCCCTGGGAGACGAACAGCCTTCAACCCGACCGGCATCAACCACCGGTTCAACCTCCGGACCGGTCGAGACGGCCGCCACGCGGTGGGTGACCATGATAGCGCACGAACTGCGCTCGCCGCTGGCGGTTATCCAGGGCTACAGCCACCTGCTTGAGAGCGAACTGCCGCCGGAGACAACTGGCGAATTGCGCGGTTACCTGGCGACCATCAAGGCCCACGCGAACATGCTCAATCACCTGATCGACGGGCTGGTCCTGGTCGATCAGGCGGCGGAAGGCTATTGGCCGCGTGCGTTGGCGATCTGTGAGTTGGACAGGCTAGCGGATCTATCCATCGCCGATGTGAGCGAGCTGGCGGTGGAAAAGGAGATCGCTCTCCACTTTGAGCCGCCGGCGGGATCGTTTTGGGTTGAGGCAGATGAACGGGCGGTCCGCCTGGCTTTGTACCACTTGCTCTGGCACGGCATCCGGCATGCACGGCCAGGCAGTGAATTGACCCTCGCCGCGGTTTCTACAAGGGAATACGCAGGCTTCAGGCTTTGCGATTTACACTGCCGGGAGGATGAGTTCTCCGAGCCGGTGTTTGTCCTGACGGGTTCAGCGTCGGAGCGGGCTGGGGAGACGAGTGTGGTGTCAGATCTAAGCCTGCTGGTGGCCGGCGTGGTCGCCACCGCGCATCATGGGCAGCTGGAAGTGTTGCGGGAGCCGGGCGGCCGGTTGATGCTCGCCTTTTATTTGTCGCCGCCACCGGAGTAAGTGGGCAGCCGGAGCGGCAAGAGGCGGGGCACTCGCGCGCGGTAAGCGTGGTACTCTGCCCCGAATTCCCGGATCAACCGCCGTTCTTCGAATATCGAGCCGATCAGGAAATAGGCCGTAACCCATAGGCAAAGCACCAATGATGAGATGGTCATCTCCGGTCTGACCCAGAGGTAAAGCAAGCTGAAGAAATAGAGTGGATGCCGGACCAGAGCATAGGTGCCGCGGTCGACAAAGCGCGCCGGGGGATCGGGTTGTTCCTGGCCCTGCAGGTAACGAAGCAGCTGGCGCAGACCGATAAAGGACCAGACATCGGTCTGTAAGAGCGAGAGGGCCAATCCGGCCAGGGCGGCGACTTGTACGACAGCATTTAACCACTGGTAAGGCGCGGGCACGGACCAGAGCACCTGATTTGGCAGATTGACCGCTAATAGATAAAAAACCGGGACGAGGGTGACGGCCGAGAAGACGTTATACACCAGCCGATATGTACCCTGATAGGCGCGCTCACCGATGAGACGGCGGACGAACGACTTGGTTCGCGGACCGGCAGTCAAACTATGAACGACAGCCCAAACAAGAAGAGCTAAAAGTAATTGAGCCATATGGATAACCCGGATAATTTACCAAACGCTATCCCTTTTGACGAAGATACCTGGCGGCAGTTACCGGACTTCCTGGGACATTTAAACGAACCGGTCTGCCTCCATGTCTGGGGCGACGAGAGCGCCAGCCCGGCCGAGCGCGAAGCCGCGCGACTGGCTCAAACCCTGGCCGATCGCTTTTCGCTCATCACCTTCCGGTTGCTGCCGCGCCGGGCTAACTATGCCTACTATCCGGTGATCGGCATTATGGCCGGGACAACGGCCACCGCGACCGATCACGGGCTGCGGATCATCGGACTGCCGGTCGGTTACCAGCTGACTTCACTCATCGCGGCCATTCAGGCCGTTGCCTTCCGCGGCCAAACCCTCGAACCCCTGACGCGCATCAAGTTGCATCGATTGGCCGGCCACGAAAAAACGATCCGCATCGAGTTGTTAACTTCGGCCACCGATGTGACCGGCTCTCTTGTGGCCAAGACGATCTTCGGCGCGGCAATGGTCCATCCCGCTATCCATTCGTTCTTGATCGTCACTGATTTCTTCCCCGAAGCCGCGCGACGATATTCGGCCGCGACGCTTCCCCATACCGTCATCAACCAACGCTGGCATTACCAGGGCGAACTGAGCGAAGCCGGGCTGGTGGAGATGATCCTCAAGACCTTGGAGAGCGGTCTTTCGCAGAACCACCGGTAGGGTCGGCAAGCGGAACGGGTGATATTTCATCACTCGAACTCCGGTCGTCATTCGGCCGGGCAACCGCCGCCCCTACCCGCCGCTGCAGGCGCTTGATGCGTGAGCGACCGCGAGCCATCATGTAGCGCACGCGCTTCCATTCATGATCCACGAAAGAGACTTGCGGCGGCGTTACATCCCATTTAACCAGAGAAGCGCCCCAGGTAAGACCGCCGCCGAAACCGACTAAGATGATGTTGTCATCCGGTTTCAGTCGTCCTTCATTGACGGCATCGCACAGCGCGATAGGGATGGAGGCCGCCGAAGTGTTGCCGGTGTGTTCGACGTTCAGGTAGAACTTGTCTATCGGCAGCTTTAATTTCCTGGCCGCGGTTTCGATGATGCGAACATTGGCCTGGTGGGGAATGATGAGGGCGATGTCACTGGTTGAGAGCTCGGCTTGGCGCAAGACTTCTTCGATGGAGTCGGCGATGACGTTGGTGGCGAAGCGATAGACCTGCCGGCCGTCCATGTCGATGATGTTCTTGTGGTGCCCATTGCTGGAAAACTCCGCGCCTGCGAAAGGCACCGGGTTATGGTAAAGCGCCGGCAAGCACAGCAAATCGGCCCCGGAGCCGTCGGAACGAAGGGTTGTGGCCATCACACCCCCGGGCACGCTGGAACCGCGCAGCACGACCGCGCCGGCGCCATCGCCAAAGAGGACACAGGTGCCGCGGTCGTTCCAATCCAATACCCGCGACATCGTCTCAGCGCCGATCACGAGGGCATTGCGCACCGAACCGGTGGCGATCGATTGCGCGGCCATCTGGAGGCCATAAATGAAACCGGAGCAGGCGGCGCTCAAGTCAAACGCCCCGGCTCGCTTCGCGCCGAGATAATCCTGCACCAGACAGGCAGTTGACGGGAACATGTATGCCGGCGTCGAGGTGGCCACGATGATCAGCTCGATCTGCGTCGGCGACAGATCGGCTACGGTCAAGGCGCGGGCCGCGGCCTCAAAGGCCATTGTGGCCGTCGTTTCGTTTGTGGCGGCGATATGGCGCTGGCGAATACCGGTGCGCTGGAAAATCCACTCGTCGGATGTGTCCAGGAGCAGTGACAGTTCGTCATTGGTCACCATACGGTCGGGAAGGTAGCGGCCCCAACCGACGATGTGGGCATTTTTCATCATGAGCAAGAATTCTCGAGCAAGTCGTCCGGTAATTAGAACCCCCCCAGCTTCTAACAGTTGCGCGGCACGATCGGCGCTGGATACAATCGCACGGACAAAATGACAGATCAAGAGAAAGAAAAACCCCCTCGGTGGTGGCGAGCCCTTGGATGCATCATCCCGCTCGTTGTGCTTGTCGCGCTCGGCCTAAGCGTTACCAACCTGCGACACCTCATGCCCGGTCAGGCTGTTGACCAATCGCCGCCGGCCGCGCCACCCGCGACAAAGACGCCCGGTGGCGGCGAATCCCCACGGGGAACAGAGGGCAAGCTGATCCCCACGCCGACCTCAAACAGCCCGCTGGGTACGCTGGTCATACCAGCGGCGATCGCGCAAGAGCCTGTACCGGTTCGCGTGCCGCTTGACCTGGCGCGCCTCTACGAGGCGATCGTTCCTATCCACGATTATTTTCGGGCGGCGGTCGATCTGGCCGGATTTGACTTGGGCGACCGCCAGATCAGTCGCGCCGGATATCGGGTCGGGGATCGGGCGACTTTCAACACGGCTGACGGGTCGCGGCAAGCTGAGCTGGTTTATAAAGATGACCTGGCCTATTACTGGGTTGAGACCGGGCTGGCACTGGATCAAGCCGCCTTGATGCGGTCGACCGAACGACTGCGCGAGAACGATTACCCGCTTCTGGCGCAGACCTTCGGCACGGAATGGCGGCCGGGGGTCGATGGCGACCCGCTTTTTTCGATCCTCCATACCCTCGGCCCGCCGGATACATACGAGCTTGGTTATTTTATCGACGAAAATTCTTTTCCGGCGTCCCTGTTCAGCCAATCAAACGTGCAAGAGATGATCTATCTGAACATGTCCCGGCTGTCGCCCGGTACGCCGCTGTACGAAGGGACCTTGATCCACGAGGTTCAGCATCTCATCCAGTGGAACCTGGATGCCAATGAGGATACCTGGCTCAACGAAGGCCTGTCGCAGATCGCTGAAAAGATGGTGGGGTTGGAGACGGTTAATCCAAAGCCATATCTGGAGCGGACGAACATCCGGCTTGATCGCTGGCCGGAGGACGATTTCAATATCTCAGCCCATTACGCCGGAAGCTATCTGTATCTGCTCTACCTCTGGGAGCAAGCGGGGGATGCCGCCTTGCAGGAACTGGCCCGCCATCCGGCCAATGGCCTGGCCGCGATTCGTGCCGTCCTGGCCGGCCACCGGCCCGACTTGAGCCTGGAGACCTTCACGGCCGACTGGGCTACCGCCAATTATCTGGCGAGCTCAGGCGGTACCCCGCCCTTCACCTATGATCGGGTCACCCTGGATCCGGCCTTCTACGCCAATCGGGTGCGGCAGCTACCCTATGATGCGGTCTCTTCCCTGGATCAGTTTGCCGTCGATTACATCGACCTGGACCTCAGCGGCCGGACCGTCATCACCTTCGCCGGCGACACGGTCGCGCCGCTGATCGACGCGCCGCCACCGAACGGCGACGGCTTCTGGTATGCTGTGCCGGGCAACAGCGGGCGGGCGCAACTGGCGGCGGCGGTGGATTTGTCAGTTCTGGAATCGGCCGTGCTGGAGTTCGATGTCTGGTATGAGTTGGAAGAAGGCTACGATTTTGCTTATGTGACCACCTCGGCTGACGATGGCCAGACCTGGGAAATCCTCCCGCCCCGGCAGCCGGTGATCGGGGCCTATGGTCCGGGTTTGGGTGGCCGCAGCATCGCTCAAACTGGCAACCGAAACGGGTGGGTGCGCGAATCGATTTCCCTTGACCGTTATGCCGGCCGGCGCGTGTTACTTCGCTTTGAGGTCATGACCGATTTCGAAGTGACGGGTCGCGGGCTGGCGATAGCCAATCCGGTCATTACGCCATTAGAGACCCAACCGGTCTGGGAACCGGCTGGATTCGCCTGGACCGGTGCGACGCTGCCACAGCCGTGGGCGGTGAGAGTGATCCGGCGTGGGTCGCCACCGGAAGTATTTCCTCTGGAACTGGACGCCCAGAATCGCGGGCAGATGGTTGTCGAGCTGGGACCGGCAGGTGGAGTGATGGTGGTGATACCACTCAACCCCTTCGTTGAGACCGCGGCTGATTACTGGCTTCAGATCAGCCGGTAGTCGATGGTCGGACGTCGATTTAAAGTTGTTTCGCCTGATGGAACTGCTCTTCCAGTTCGTGTTGCTTGGCGGCGCGGGCATTCCTCGCTTCTTCAAGAGTTAACTGCCAGCGCTCTTCGGCGCCCCGGATAAGTTCTGAACCCGAAGCCGGGGTGAAGAGCAGAACGACGACCGCACCGACCAACGCCCCACAAATCGCGCCTGCCGTGAATCCCAATACTTTGCCCATCTGGTTTTTCTCCTGAGGGATTAACAATCCCTATCGGGTGAATTCTAACCCATCTTCTCCGGCTTGACGGTTATGGCCAGGCGAAGTTCTTCCAATTGGCGCGGCGAAACCTGGGACGGCGCATCGGCCATCAAGTCCGATGCCTGGGCCGTCTTGGGGAAGGCCATGACCTCGCGAATGTTAGGTTCGCCGGCCATCAAGGCGACTAGCCGGTCGATGCCCGGCGCGATACCGCCATGAGGTGGCGCGCCGTATTCAAATGCTTCCAGCAGGTGACCAAACTGCGCGCGGGCCTGTTCCACGGAAAAGCCGATGAGAGCCATGATCTTGGCTTGCAGAGTCTGATCGTGGATCCGGATGCTACCGCCGGCGACCTCGAAACCATTGCATACCAGGTCATACTGCTGGCTCAGAACAGCGCCGGGGTTGGTTTCCAGTAAAGGAATGTGCTCCGTTTTGGGGGCGGTGAACATGTGGTGGCTGGGCGCGTAGTGACCTTCTTCCATCTCTTCTTCAAAGAGGGGGAAGTCGATGATCCAGGCAAAGGCCAGTTCTCTGCGGTCGGTAAAACCGAGACGGCCGGCCATCTCCGTCCGCAAGGCGCTCAGGACGTTGTGAACGACGGATTTGGCATCGCTGGCGATCAAGATCAGGTCACCCGACTTGGCGTCCAGCCGTTCGGTGATGGCGATGAGCTGGTCAACGGTGAAAAACTTGGCGATGGGGCCGCGAATCTCGCCTGACTCGGGCTGGATTGCCAGCCAGGCCAAGGCCTTGGCACCCTGCTCGCGGGCTAGAGTCTCCAGGTCATCCAGCTGCTTGCGGCTGTAGGTGGCGCAACCCGGCGCGCAGATTGCTTTCACGGGCTTGCCGGCGGCTACGTTCTCGGCAAACACCCGGAAAGCGCTGGTGGCGACGATGTCGCTGATGTTGACCAGTTCCATGCCGTAACGCAGATCGGGCCGGTCGGTGCCGAATCGCTCGGTGGCCTCGGCATAGGACAGGCGCGGGAACTTGGTGTGGGCTAACGGCACCAGGCTGACAGCCTGGACCATGCCGATCATCAATTCCTCGATCAGGTTGAGGATGTCGTCGCGCTCGACGAAGCTCATCTCGAGATCGAGCTGGGTGAACTCGGGTTGCCGGTCGGCGCGCAGGTCTTCATCGCGGAAGCAACGGGCGATCTGGAAGTAGCGCTCGTAACCGGCGACCATGAGCAATTGTTTTAGCTGCTGAGGGCTTTGGGGCAAGGCGTAGAACTTGCCGGGATGGACACGACTGGGAACCAGATAGTCGCGCGCGCCTTCCGGTGTGCTCTTGAAGAGAATCGGAGTCTCTACTTCGATGAAATCCCGCGCGCTCAGAAAGTCGCGGATGAACTTCACCGCCTGGTGGCGCAGGATGAGGTTGCGTTGCAACCGCTCGCGGCGCAGGTCCAAATAGCGGAAACGCAGGCGCGTGACCTCGTCGACGTTTTCGTCGCGGTCGATCAGAAACGGCGGCGTCTTGGCTTGATTGAGGACGACGACCTGATCGGCCAGCACCTCGATCTCGCCGGTTGGCAGTTGCCTGTTTTCCTGACCGGCCGGCCGGCTGGCGACGACGCCGGTTACCTGCAATACGTATTCACTGCGGACAAACTCGGCCGCGGCGAAACCCTCCGGCGTTCGCCCGGCGTCGACTACGACCTGGGTTTTGCCGTTGCGGTCGCGTAGATCGATGAAGATCACGCCACCCATATCTCGCCGGCGGTTAATCCAACCCGCCAGTGTGACCGTGGTGCCGACATGTTCAACCCGAAGCTCGCCGCAGCTATGCGTTTTCAGCATGAATGCCCTTCCTACATGATTCCAGATTATGATGTGATTGCCCTGCCGAGCCGGTCGCGCCATTTGTGGATTTCGCGGGGACAACCCGCCAGAATCCCGCGTATCCGGATCGTCTTTCTTAGAAACCCGTGCTCAGCCTGGGCAAGTGCGAATTCTAACATGATGCCGGGCAAGCGACAAAAGCCGACACACGCGACCGCCGGGATTAAGGACCGTGAGGTATATTTTCAAGAAAATATTCATAAAAATTGACTATTGGCCACCCGGCTGATATGATTATGTGCGAATCGATTTGGTGTTTAGGATAATTACAAGCAAGGATTGAGGCAATCATGGATATTCAACTGGATCAGGTACAGACAGAAACGGTTTATCTAACCGATGCTGCGGTTGATACCGTTCGCAACTTGCTGGTGCAGAAGAACGTCCCCGATTACGGGCTACGCGTCTTCGTCGCTGGTGGGGGGTGTTCGGGCATGCAGTACGGCATGGCTCTTGAAGCCGAGGCCCGCTCCTACGATCACGTTATCGAACAGAACGGGGTCAAGATCTTCATCGACCCCACGAGCATGATGTACCTGAATCAGGCAACCATTGACTATGTCGACAGCATCATGGGCGGCGGGTTCAAGATCGAGAATCCCAATGCTGTCACCTCCTGCGGCTGCGGGACGTCGTTCAAGGCCAAGGGCGATAGCGGCTACAGCGGCGCGTCGGGTGGCGGCTGCGGTTGCGGCAATTAATTCACTCCGATTTTTCCGATGGTAACAGGGTGACGGCCGCGAGGTTGTCGCCCTGTTTTGTTATCGCGACGTTCGAGAGAGGGTAGATCATGAGTATGCGCTATTTCACCATCGACGAAGCCAACGCATTGATCCCGGAATTGGAGCCGCTGGTGAGTGAGCTATTGAAACGGCGCGCGCGCGCCAGCCGGGAAAGTCGCGAGATGGGGCCGATGTTGAGTGACCTGCGAAGCGATGTCGGCGGGCCTCAGGCGACCCACCTGGCCGGTGAATTCGCCGAGATCGAGCGACTCGTCGGCCAGGTTCAAGCCTACGGTTGCGTGATCAAGAGCCTGGAGGCGGGGCTGGTGGATTTTCTCTGTGAACGCGACGGGCGGGATGTCTTTCTCTGCTGGCGGTTTGGGGAGCCGCACATCGAATATTTCCACGAACTTCACACCGGCTTCCAGTCCCGGCAACGATTGTAACAGCCGGCGTAAACCGCGATCTGTAGACGCTAGCAGGCGGCCACGACAAGGCCGCCTTTTTTTGTCCAACAATTGCGCGTAAATCCTTTCTTAATGTGCTATTTACTTGACAAAATATGGACAATACTGTATTATCCTGAATGGTTAAATTAAACGTCATGGATTTAGTAAAAAAACGCCCCGGCGAATCGTCTTGGGCGTAAAAATCCGGAATGGCTGAGGGTTAACTGTAAAAAACGAACAAAGACAGCTAAGCAAGGCTTGCACACCGGCCGTTGGCCTAAGTGAGTTCTTGTAGATACATAAAAGAGGAGTAACTCATGTACGATTTGAAACAGACCAACGGACATGCCAATGGGCATAGCACCGAATTTGATAACGTCATCCTACACAAGAACAATGGCCACAACGGCAACGGGAAATCCGTTCTTCTGGGGCCATTTGCCGCCACCGACTCCAAGCTGGCGATCGAAGATGCGGTCTATACGATTTTGCAAAATGTCGGTGAAGACCCGGAGCGGGAAGGCTTGTTGCGCACGCCCCATCGCGTGGCCAAGATGTACGGCGAAGTGTTGGAAGGATACAACATCGACCCGGTGGCCCTCGTCAACGGCGCGCTGTTCGATGTGGAATACGATGAGATGATCGTCGTTAAAGACATCGAGTTTTTCAGCATGTGCGAACACCACATGTTGCCCTTCTACGGTCGCGCCCATGTGGCCTATATCCCCAGCGAGAAGATCATCGGTCTTTCCAAGATTCCGCGAATTGTGGATATGTTCTCCCGCCGTTTGCAGGTTCAGGAGCGCATGACCCGCCAGATCGCCGAGATGATCGATGAAGTACTGAATCCCCAGGGGGTGGCCGTGGTCGTTGAAGGCTCCCACATGTGCTCGATGATGCGAGGCGTCGAAAAGGAACACCCGCGGATGGTCACCAGCACGATGCTGGGATCCTTCAAGAGCGATACCGCGGTTCGGAACGAGTTTATGGAGCATCTGCGCCGGCAGGGTGGGGCGCTGCTCTAGCGACGATCGGTACAGATTATGAATGGGACCGGGTGGCTGCCGTTAGGTAGCCACCCGTTTTTTATGGCGTGCGGTATTGTTGCCGGACAAACGCGATCGCTTCCGCTTTTGTGGCGATCTCACCGGCGGCCTGCGCCTCTTCCAGCAAGCGGAGCAGACGGCCGATTTCCGGCCCGCCGTCAAATTTTAATATTCCCATGACCTCGACGCCGGTTAGCAGCCGGGCCGGGCGAACGGTTTCCCCGTAGGCGGTGAAATAACTTTCGTACAGACTGCCGATCACCGTCAATAACCACCGCCAGCTCGTTTCATCGCCAATACCGTCATAGGTAGCCAGATGATCGGCCAGGGCCAGGAGGGGGATGGATAGCCCGGCCGAAGGTAAGGAACGGTAAAAGCGGTAGATCGTCCGGCGTGACGGCGGGCGCTTATCCGATGCCAGATAGAGCGGGCGCATGTGACCGGCTACGATCTCGCCCACGTGGCGAGTGGCCTCGTTGCTGAAGTTTAGCGCGTTAAGGCGTTGCCTCGCTACAGCCGCCCCGACTTCGTCATGCCGCAGGAACCGGATGCGGCCATCAGGGTCCACTGTTTGAGTCAGCGCCTTGCCGGCGTCATGCAACAGCGTTCCCCAGCGCAAGAGCTGGCGAATGGTCAATCCGCCGTCAACGCCCCGGTTGAGATGCTCGATCAACCCCGCCCGGTAAACCCCGGCGACCGGCTCGATGGCGGCGAACTCGACGGCACTATCCGGCTCATGCAGCCATCTTTCGATGTCGACCAGCCGGTGCAAAGCGCTCAAACTGTGCTCAAAAACCGGCTCGTGGTGGGGTGGCGACTGCGTCAATCCCTTGAGCGCGGCTATCTCCGGCAAGATCGCCGCCAGCAATCCCAGTTCGTCCAGCAGGTGGATCCCGGCATCAGGTGTTGCCAGGTCGAGCAAGCGAATCAGCTCATCCCGGATTCGCTCGGCCGAGATGCGCGCCGGGATAGCCGGCGCGGCCGCTTTGGCGGCGGCGCTGGTATCGGCCGTGAGACGAAAATCAAGCTGCACGGCCAGCCGCACAGCCCGCAAGGCCCGGACCGGGTCTTCGGCGATTGACCGCTCGTGAACCGGCTGCAAGCGCCGGGCGGCCAGGTCGATGCGGCCGTCGTGGGGGTCGATGATCTGATCCGGAGTGGTCGCCCCGGCCGGGAGGGCCATGGCGTTAATTGTAAAGTCGCGACCGCGGAGATCAGCGAGCAGGTCTTCGCCCCGGAAGCGAGCGATGTCGAGCGTCGTGGATTCTTGCGCGGCGACGATGCGGCCGACATCCCGTTCCTTGTCCAGCGGATAGACGGGCAAACCCAACCGATCGGCCAATTCGTAGGCCAGGTCCATGGCGCCGCTTTCGACAGCGATGTCGATGTCGTGCACCGGACGGCCGAGCAAGGCGTCGCGGACGACACCGCCAACGAAGTAGGCCGGCGGATCGCGATAGGCGATCAGAGGCGAAAGGCGGTCAAGGAGCGTCGATGACGGCAGGAGCGGTTCAGCCATCGGTTAGTGATAGGGTAGATGGCCGGTTTGCGGCGTGGCGCTGTCGCCTAGCCGACCAGATGGGCGAACAACTCCGGTTTGAGGACAGCGATGAAGGGCAGGTTGCGATACAACTCGTTGAAGTCAAGCCCGTAGCCGACGACGAATTCGTCGGGAATATCGAAGCCGACGTAGTCGACCGGCACTTCGATCTCTCGCCGCGAAGGCTTGTTCAGCAACGAGCAGATACGCAAGGAGGCCGGCGCGCGTGACATTAAATTGCGGCGCATGTAATCGAGTGTGCGACCGCTGTCGATGATGTCTTCGACGATCAACACATGGCGGCCATCGAGGGGGGCCTTGAGGTCCATGATGATCTGGACCGCGCCACTGCTGGTGATGCCTTTCCCATAACTGGAAATGCCCATGAAGTCGATGCTATGGGGTCGCGTCAGTGCCCGGCTCAGGTCGGCCAAAAACATGTAGCCACCCTTCAGGACGCAGATCAGCAATAAATCATCGATGCCGGCCGTGTCGTCATCGATTTGGGTGGCCAATTCCTGAATGCGGGCCGTCAGTTGCGCTTCATCGATCAAAACATGGGCAATATCCTCGCGCAAGTCTCTCATGGCTCTCCTCGGTTTAAGCAAATGTTTTTAGGCCGGCTGGCATGACCTCGTGGCATTGGCGGCAGCGCGCCTCATACACTTCAGCGGCGCCCACCAGAACGACCGGGTCGTCGAATGCCGCCGGATGACCCTCGATCAGGCGTTGGGTGCGGCTGGCTTCCTGGCCACAGATGACGCAAATGGCGTGAAGCTTGTCGACATCCTCGGCCCGCGCCAGAAGCGCCGGTATCGGGCCAAAAGGCACGCCGCGAAAGTCCAGGTCCAGCCCGGCGCAGATGACCCGCTTGCCGCTCTCGGCCAGTGTCTCGCAAACCTCGATAATGGCTTCGTCGAAAAACTGGACTTCGTCAATGCCGACGACGTCGGTGGTTGGCGAGACGGCCGTCAGAATGTCGCGGGCAAACGCCACCGGCTGGGCTTCGAAGTGTAAGCCGTTGTGGGATGTCACCTTTTCGACGTGATAACGTTGGTCGATGGCCGGTTTGAACGCCTGCACTTCCTGGCGGGCGATCACCGCCCGGCGAAGACGACGGATCATCTCTTCCGTCTTCCCGCTGAACATGCTGCCGCATATGAGTTCGATTCGTCCGCGTGGATGATTGGTCATGGGACCTCCTGGAAATAAAAAAGGCAGATACGCCTTGCGCCGTATCTGCCAATTATCCTTGGGAATGTCTTTGGCGACAAAGACAAAATCGAATCTAGTCGATGAGTTCTTCGCGCCGTAGGTACCGTTTGATCTCGATCAGGGCTTTCTGGCCGACGCCTTGCAGGGCCAGGACGGCGTCGTCGCCTTTCTTCAAGAGGGCCATGACATCGCCGACTGTTAGCAATCCGGCGTCTTGCAGAGCTTTCGTCGCGCGCGTGCCGAGTTCCATCTCTTCAACGCCCAGATTTTCCGGCATGTGGCGCTGCTTGACGACTTCGGCCGTGGTCTGGATTTCTTCGCGCTTTTGCAGGCGGCGCATGAAGCGGTCGACCTGGCCTTCGGTGTCAACCAGACGCTGGGTGCCGGTATAGAAGGGGTGGGTGCCAGACCAGACTTCGATGTGAATTTCGGGGCGGGTTGACCCGACTGTCATCACCGTTTCGCCTTCGACGATCACCTTGGCATCGGGATACCATTTGGGATGGATATCTTTTTTCATGTCCCGTTAGCCTCCCGCGTTTTCAGCCTCGAGCGGATAGACGCTGATGACTTTGCGGCCCAACTTGTTCTCGAAAGTTACCTGACCATCGATCAGCGAATAGATCGTGTAGTCTTTGCCCAGGCCGACATTGTTGCCGGGGCGATATTTCGTGCCTCGTTGCCGGACAATGATCATGCCTGTGTTGACGACTTCGCCACCATAGCGCTTGATGCCCAGACGTTGGGCGTTACTGTCGCGGCCGTTGCGGGTTGACCCGCCACCTTTCTTATGTGCCATGATACACTCTCCTCGACCGGCTCATTAGCCGGCAACGATCTCATCCACGCGCAGGCGCGTATAATCTTGCCGATGACCGCGACGCCGGCGGTAACGAAGCTTCGGGCGATACTTAAAGACGAAGATCTTCTTACCCCGGTATTGATCGACTACTGTCGCTTTAACAGCCGCCCCGTCTACTGTCGGACGGCCCACCTGAATGGCGTCTCCGTCGGCCAGCAGCAAGACGTTTGTCAATTCGATCTGGTCACCGACTTCATGGGGCAACTTCTCCACGGAGAAGGTATGGCCCGCTTCGGCGCGGTATTGCCGGCCACCACTTTCCACAATCGCGTACACAATAACCTCCAAAAAGAACCGGCATCCGTCTCGATGCCGGCTGTCGTCTATATGACTGATTCTTTAAGCTTACACGGTGGGGCGTGGATGGTATCCTCCACCATGCGAACTCGAATTATAGTGTGAATCCGGCGTATTGTCAAAGCCAAACGCTGATTTCTCAGGGTTATTCCGCCGGTGAGTGGCCGGTCAGCGAGCCGATTTGCTTTGTTGGTCGAGGGTTGGATCGTCCTGAGTCTCGACTAGCTCCTCGCCAAGGCTATTTTCATGGGCGGCGGCTGAATGCGCTGGCTCTTCGCTTGGCGGATTGGATATGACCGCGACAGCGTCGACCGGTTCGATGGCCTGGTCAGGCATTGCATGGGGCCGAGGCTCGTTCGGATCGAAGCGGAGCAGGGCTTCTTCGAGCGCGGCGTCCAATTCCGGGGTATGCTCGCGGCGGGCGATGCGCAAGCCGCGCCAGGTGCAGTTCCGGCAGGCGTATCGATAGGCGGGAATGGCGGCCAGGGCATATAGCCGGTCGCCTCTGATGCGGGAAACGCGTACCAGTTCTCGTTCGAAGCAAGCAGGGCAGCCGGTGCCGAACCACAGCCGTTTGTCATTCAATAATTGCCGGCGTTTCCATAGCAGGAACAGAGCCAGCACCCCCAGCAGGACGAGGCTGACGATCCACGTGCCGTTGTCGTTAACCAACCACGTGATTAGCGAACGCATGCCCGGCAGACGGGCCAGACGCCTGATAAAGACCGCATCGAGCAGCGGCAAGAGGATAACGCCGATGGCTATCGCCGGCAGCAGGACGACGATCAATTTTTCCAGGACGTTGAATCCGCGCCAAGGGATCGGTTTTATTTCGTCCAAAGACCCATCCTCACAATATTAATGCTTCCCCACTTAAAGGGTAAGAATCAATCCTTACGGAGACCCTTAAACCGGGAGAATCCCCTCCCGGATGATCGTCGTGACACCGTTTTATTTGGAATACAACCTCCTTAACCACCAGGTCCTACTCCTGGTAATCCCACCCGAAATCGATCGCCGGCCGTTCCTCGCCGAGAGCCAGCCGGATGCCGGCCCGGCCCGTTCCCGGAGCCGGGAAGGTCCAGTTACCGGGAATTAACAAATCGACATTTTCCGGGCTTAGCGCATCGATGGACACGCAATAGATTCCCGCATCCAGTCCCTCAAAGCGATAGCGGCCTTCCGCATCCGTCACCTGGGTCGCGATGCGATCGGCCGGCGCGGGAACACCACCCTCCGGGCAGGCTCCCTGGCCCAGGATCACAGTGATGCCACTGATCGGTCTTTCGCCGAAGTTCAGCGATCCGTCGGCCCGGTAGAAGCCGCTGCCTTCCTCGGTTTCCACACAGCCGCGCGACGGTTGGCCGTTGGTTAGAATACAGACATCGTTCCAAACGACACCACCCACCACTGACGATCCGGGGGCGGGCGTGCCGATGGGTTCTGCGCCTTCCTGGACGACGATTTGAACCCAGAAGGCGTCCTCGATCTGACCGTTGATCCCGAAGACGGTTCCGGCCGCATCACTCAATTGCCAGTTACTGCGATAGGTCCCCTCGACATCGGGGGCAGTCAGGGTGATGGCGACATCGCTGGATTGTCCGGGCGCGACCGGCTCGGCGAGGTTGATGTTGGTGTTTGTGCTCATCGGGTCGCCGCCGATAAAAGCGACACTGTAGTCAGTGGTCCAGGGACAGCTGCCGTTATTTCGCAGCCGCCAGGCTGCCTCGAACTCCGCGCCGGGCGGAAAGACGGTGTTGTCGGGAATGGTTAGGTCCTGGACAAATTCAAAGCTGTTGGTGCAATCAGTAGCGCCCTCCGGCACCGGACGGAACTGGTAGTCGTAGCCGAAATCGATCGCTTCGGGCGCGACGCCTTCTTCGAGCGTAGCAGAGACGCTGTTGGTCACAACGCCATTGGTGGCCGGCGCGGTCAGAATGCCCTCTTCGAGGATCGGCACGTTTACTTCATCGGCCGTATCCAGAAAAACGCAATAGTCGCCCGGCGTCACGGTCGCAAACCGGTACGCGCCGGATTCGTCCGTCTGGGCGGTGATCTCATCGCCCGGCACGGCCGAGGTGCAGTCTCCGGCCAGCAGGCGAATCTGGACGCCGGGAATGCCCGGCTCTTCCGGCTCGCGGAGGCCATTGGCGATGTAGGTAGCGCCATCGGCGGCCACCACACAACCCTCAGGTGGCGTCGCGCCAGCCTCAACCGGCGTGCCGGTGAAGGCGCACAGATCGTGCCAGACCAACCCGCCAATCGTTGCCTCAACTTCGCCGGTCGGCGTTGCCTCCGTCTCGACATCAACCGGCAGCGCGTTGTCGACATCCAGGGTGAAGGTGGCTGGTACGCCATTGACCGAAACGTTGTAGGTACCCGCTGCCAGTCCGGCGACATCCAGCGCCACGGTTTGTTCAAACGGGACGACCACCTGGGTGCACATCTGGTCCGGTTGGCGGAAGGTTGTGATGGCGACGCGGAATGTATCCTCCGACTGCTGGCTGATGATTTCGTCGATACGGGTGCAGGAGTCAGGTAATTCGCCGCGGGCGATGACGCTGACCTGAACCGGGAAGGACTCCATGATCAGGACGTCGACACTGTTAACCTGCGCCTGGCCGCGCTCCGGTTGGTTGGAACTCGCCGCCATTGTCGGCACGCTGGTTGGGGTGGCTTCCTCTGAGCTAGCCTGGTTGTCGCCTGAGCCGCAAGCGACCAATAAGACCAACAGGCTCACGAATATTAACGGGACAACCGGCCGAAACCGGCTGATTTCTGGTGGTGTGGGTTTCATGATCTTCTCCTCTTCGATCGGGGCGCAGAAGCATCGATTTTTCGGCCAGCTTTCGGCTTGGGTTTGCGGGCCAGTTCATGGGCGTTCATCTCCGCATCGCGCCAGAAACAGGTCAAATGAATGAT
>Ga0114939_10001465_pt1 | contig 18495 bp, 12 predicted proteins | sample AshMeaCrysSpring_FD_87196 | JGI IMG/M metagenome (GOLD analysis project Ga0114939, IMG submission 87196) | Groundwater microbial communities from Big Spring, Nevada to study Microbial Dark Matter (Phase II) - Ash Meadows Crystal Spring | ecosystem: Environmental > Aquatic > Deep subsurface >...
ACCCGGCCCCGGCAGCCAGGACCTCCGCATCGCGGGGGTTGCGGCGGCGGCCGACCGCGACGGATGGCGCACGCTCGATTTCGCGGTGCCCGCCGCCACGATCACAGAAATCACCATCGCCGGGCTCCCGGCGGGGACCGAGTTCCGCGAGGACGCCCGGGTGCGGCTCGAACGGCGCGGAGATTCCGCCGTGGGCTGGCTGCCCGCGAGCGGGATTTGTGACGCCGCGTGGCGCGAGGCCAGCGGGCTGGCCGACCCGGGCTCGGATACCCTCTATTTCAATGCCACCGCCCGCACCGACATCCGTGTCGGCCCCGGCCTTGTCAACCAGGACACGACACTCGCGGTGCGCGTTCTGCAGGGCCGCATGGAAGCGTTGGAATTTTTCCTCGAAGGCCGGGGCGATGTCGTGGATGCCTCGGGCACGAATTCCAGCGGATGGCAGGTTTCCGCCGCAGACGGCAAGCGGATCATCCGCATCTCGCTGAGCCGGCCGGTGACCGGCGAGGCCGGGTTCCGAATCCGCGCGCAATCCGAGACCGGCGCGTTTCCGGCGGTGATCGAGCCGCTCCGCCTTGTGCCGGTTTCCGGGAACGCGCGGCTGAGCGGGCTTGTGCGGATCGCGCGGGCGGGGGCCGTGCGGTTTGATGTGACCGACGGATCCGGCCTCATGCAGGTCTCTCCGGCGCGCTGGGAGGAGGGCGTGAAGCCCTCCGCGCCGTCCGCGAAAGCCCCGTCGAAGGCAGACGCGTTGGTTTACCAATTCCCTTCGGCGCGGTATGCGCTTGTGCTGGAGGCGCGGCAGGTTTTTCCCGAGGTCGCGGTGAATCAAGTGACCGTGTATGAGATCGCCGCCGCCGACCGGGTGATCCGCGCGTCGCTCGAACTCGACATCAACGAGGCCCCCCTGCGGGATTGGGAAATCCGGATCCCCGAGGGCTACGCGGTCGCCTCGCTCACGGGAACCGAGGTCGCGGATTACCAGACCGGCGCGGCCGAGGGCGGCACGCGCCCGCTTCGCGTCATTTTCGGCAATCCGGTCCAGGGCCGTGCCGCGATCGAGCTCCGCCTCGAGACCGGATCGCCGGCGGAGGCCGGCACATGGGACCTGCCCGCGCTCGGGTTTCCAGGCGCGAAGTCGGTGCGCGGGTTTGTGGGGGTCGCGAGCGCGCCCGGCTTCCGGCTCACGGCGCAGTCGGCCGAGGGCCTCGCCGAGGCTCCCACCGGATTTTTCCCCTCGGCTCCGCGCGGCCTCCAGCTGGCATTCCGTCAGCGCGAACCCGGCTGGGCGGCACGCGTGGGGGTCGAGGCACTCGGGCAGAGCGTGGCGGCCGACCTCTACCACCTCTACTCGCTGCGCGAGGGGGCCGTCTTCGGCAGTGTCGTGCTCAACTATTTTGTGGTCGGCGCGCCGGTGGCCGAATGGCGGCTGCGGGTGCCGGAGTCGGCCGGGAATCTTGCCATCGACGGCCAGGACGTGCGTTCGTGGCGGCGCGAGGGCGGCGAGGTGATTGTCTCGCTCGACCGTCCGGCGCTCGGGGCCGCAACTCTGCTTGCGACCTTCGAGCACCCGATGACGGCGGAGGGCGGCCGCATCGCACTGGGGGCGATCGAGCCGGTCGGGGCGTCTTCCGAGCGCGGCTACATCCAGGTGGTGAGCCCTCTGCAGGTCAAATCGACCTTCTCGGCCTCGGGGACCCTGCTCGGCCTCGAGGCGTCCGAATTGCCGCCCGAGCTGCGCCTGCTTTCGACCGCGCCCTCGCTGGGCGTGTATGAATACGCGTCACGGCCGTTCGCGCTGGAATTGGGGATCGAGTGGTTCCCGCGGGCGGAGACCCTCCCGCAGATTGTGGATTTCGCAAAGCTTGAAACGCGGGTCTCCGGCGACGGACAAATCATGACCGACGCGAAATATTTCGTGAAGGCGCGCGGCGCGGCCCCGTTCGCGCTCGCGCTGCCGAAGGGAGCGAAACTCTGGGAGGCCCGCGTGGACGGCCGGCTTGCCACCGCGCGAAGCGAAGGCGGCCGCACGCTGGTCCCGCTCCCGGCGGGCGGCGACCCCGGGTCGGCGGTCGAAGTGTCCCTGCGATACGGGTCGAGGGCGTGGTTTCCGTGGCGGGTGCGCCTTGCCGCGCCGACTGTGGACGCGCCGGTGCTGGCCGCCGAATGGACGGCCTCGGCCGACCCCGGGCGCGTGTTGGTGGCGGGCGGTTCGCCCGCGCTGCACGCCTCGTCGTCCGTCCCGGCGAGCGGATTCGCCTGGCTGGCCGGGCGGAGCGGCTGGGCGTGGGCGCTGGCCGGCGTGTGGGTCGCGGCGCTGGTCGCGATTCCGCGGGCGGGGTCGCGCGCGGCCCGTTTCGGCGCGGCGGCGCTGGGGGCCGGCTTTGTGCTGGTGGCGCTGGCGGGCGCGGCGGCCGCGATGGGGAGCTCGGGCGTGGCGCGGAGCGCGCTGGAAATCGCCGTGCCGGTCGCGGCGGACGGGCGGGAGGTCGCCGTGGGGGCATGGAACCTCCCCGTCACGCTGGCGACACTTTCATTTCCCGGCCTGCTGGTCGTGCTGGCGGGCGCGGTGCTCTGGCTGGCCGCGCGGTTGCGCTGGCGCGGATGGAGTGCGTCGGCGTGCTGGATCGGCTGGTGGGTGATCTCGGTGGGGATCCTGCTGCAACCGCGCGGCGGGTTGTGGTTTTGCCTGTGGGTGGCGGCCGGGGCGGCGGTCGTGATGGTTCCGCGCCTGCGCGGGCTCTGGGCGGCGGCGTTGCTGGCTGTCGCGGGCTCTGCCTGCGCGGCGGCTCCCCCGGCCGGGTTGGTTTCGCTTGAAGAATCCTGCGTCCTGCGCGAGGGGATTGCCGAGTTCGATGCGCGGTTCGTGCTCGACGTGAGGGATCCCGCCGGGGCCGCCGCGTTCCTGCTTGGCGCAAGCGGGGTCCCCACGGCGTTTTCCGGAGACGGACTCACGCTGCGCAAAATTGACGGCTCCGGCGGCGGGCGGGACGGGTATTTTGTTTCGGCCGCGCGCGCGGGGAGGTTCGCCGGCACACTGCGCTACACCTTTCCGATTTCCGGAATCGGCGGTTCGTGGAAAATCCCCGGCGGCTCCGCCGCCTCGCGGGCGCTTACCGTGCGGGTCGGGGAGCCCGGATGGATGTTTTCCTCGCCGGCGGCCGTGCGGGTGGCCGGGATGGACGGGTTGGCGGCGGACGCGAGCGGTGCGCGGCTGACCCTGCTTCCGGCAGAGGACGTGGTTCTGGATGTGCGGCCGGCCAGGCGGGATCCCTCGCGCGAGCCGCTCGGATTTTTCGCTTCGTCGAACCAGCTCATCGTGCCCGGGCCGGGGGTCGTGCGGGGACGCGCCGATCTGCGGATCAACGTCTCGCGCGGCGAGATGCGCGAGATCCGCGTCGTCCTCCCCGAGGGATTCCTGCTCGAATCGGTCGGCGGGAAAATTTTCACCGGAGCACCCCAGTGGAATTTCGACCCGGCCACCCGCGAGGCGCGGATCGCGCTGCCCGCCGCGAGACGGGGCGATTTTTCCGTCCAGCTCGATTTTCAGAAAGCCTCCGGCAACCTGCCCGGGGAACTCGCAGTCGAGCCGGTGCGGGCCGTGGGAGCCGAGCGCGAGGGCGGGCTGCTTGCGCTGGCTTTTCCGGGCGATGCGCAGCCCGGGGGGCTGACGCCCGGGAATCTGACGGTGGTCAATTTCGAGGATTTTCCATCGCCGCTGCCCGAGATCGGGGACGGCCGGCCGGCTTTGCACCGTGTGTTCCGGTTCGAGGGAACCGGCGGCCGTCTGGAATTGCGGGTCCTGCCCGTCGAACCGGAAATCCGCGCGGCCGTCGCGCAGACGCTTTCGGTGGGAAGCGAGCGGTGCGTCCTCTCGGCGGCGCTCGTGGCCGACATCCGACGGTCGGCCATTTTCCGGCTGAGCTTTCCGATCCCGGAGGGGTGGGAAATCGAAAGCGCAAGCGGCGATTCGCTCGCCCAGTGGATTGAAACCGGCTCGGGCGCGGACCGGAGGGGGGTCTTCCAACTGGCCGGGCGCACCTCCGGCGAGCAATCCTTCGCAATCACCCTCGTCGCGCCCGGTGTGTCGTCGGCCGCCTCATGGACGGTCCCGCGCATCATTCCCGACGGGGCCGCGCGGACCGAGGGCAGCCTCGTTGTGACGCCCGAGCGGGGCCTGCGGTTGCGACCCGCCGCCCGCAAGAATTGCTCGCCCGCCGACCCGGGGCAGACCCCGCAGCCCGGCGCGCTCGCCTTCCGCATTCTCCAGCAGGACTGGAACCTCGACCTCGCCATCGAGCCCATGGAGGCGTGGGTCACCGCCCAGTCGCTCGAGGACGTCGAAATCCGCGAGGGCCAGATCCGCCACTCGGCGGACATCATTTTCCGGGCCGACCATGCGGCCATCAAATCCGTCAAAATCCGGATCCCCGGCCTCGATGACGACGCGAGAAAAACCGTCCGCTTCGAGGGCGAGGCGGTCGCCGACTTCGCGCCCGCCGGCACCGACGCACCCGCCGGAGCCGACACGTGGGAAATCCGCTTCCGCAGGGGAATGCTCGGCGAGATCCCGATCGGCGTCGAATTCCAGCGCCGCGCCAATCCCGGCGACGGCTCATTCGCCTTCCAGCCGGTCCTTCCCGAGGGGACCCGGCAAACGACCGCCTTCGCCGCCCTGCGGGCAACGGGTCGGCTCGAAATTCCGCCGCCCGCGCTGCCGGCCGGCTGGGAAACCGCCGACTGGAACGCGGTCCCTACCGGGCTCAAATCCGACGCCGCGCCGCCATCGGCCTGCCTGCGGGTCGCGGCCGGCGGAGGTTCGCTGACCGTCGCCTTCCGGCGTCAGGAAATTGCCGACGCGCTGAAGTTGCGGGTGGCGCGGGGCGATTTTGCGACGGTTTTTTCACCGCGCGGGGACTCTGCGACGGTGGGACGGCTGGGGGTGCGCGTGAATGAAAAATCGACCATGCGCGTGAGCCTGCCGGGGTCGGCGAGGTTGGTGCGCGTTGCGGTGAATGGCGAGGATACCCTGGCCGTGAAAGACGGGGCCGACTACCTGTTTTACGTCGTCCCGCCGTCGGACCCCTCCCAGCCATCGGCCGTGGAAATTGCCTACGGGGTGCCCGGCGGGCGGGGGGCGCGCAACCGGGTGGCGTTGAGCGCGCCGGGCTTCAACGCCCCCTTGGAGAACCTGACCTGGCGGGTGAGCCTGCCCGATGGATGGAGCCTGCGCGGGCACTCCGGCGACCTCGAATTGCGTGAGAAAAGCGGACCCCGGCGGTTCTCGGTCGAGGATTACCTTTTGCAATCGTCGGCCGCCAGGGACGCCCGGGCCCGCGAGGCCGGCGAACTCATCGCCAAAGCCGGTCAATACCTCCGCGAAGGCGACCAGGGACAGGCACGCGCCGCGCTCAACAAGGCCGCCAAAACCCGAGGCATCGACGAGGCCACCAACGAGGACGCCCGCGTCCAGCTCCAGAACCTCGCCAGCCAGCAGGCCGTCCTCGGCCTCAATACCCGCCGCCAAAAGCTCTACCTCGACAACGCAGGGGAGGACACCACCAACGACCAACTCGCGCAGGCCGCCCGCGCGAACCCGCTCCTCCAGGGTCGGGCCGACATCGCCCCGGCGCAGATCGAGCAGATCCTCCAGGGCAACACACTCGAAGAGGCCGGAGCCCTCCGACGTCTGGCCGACCGGCTGGTTTCGCTGCAACTCGCCGCCGAACCCGCCCCCGTCGCCGTCGCGCCCACCCTGCCCGAAGCCGGCGAGTCCCTCACGTTCACGCGCGCGCTTCAAGTCGATGGGTCCAGGCCCCTCGATTTGAAAATTGCCATCGAGCGAAAACATTCCACCCCGCTCGCATTCGGGCTCCTCCTCTGCGCGGCCACCGGCTTCGCCGCATGGGCGTCGCGCAAGCGCGGGTGAACCGCCCGCGAGCCCCGGCAACACGCTCATCTCCGGAATCGCGCGAAGCGATTCCGGATGCCCGGGCGTCTTGAAGATCCGCTGGCGGACATGCCTCCGGCTTGCTAAGCTCGTCCCCAGCCATGCAGAACGACTGGGACATCAAAGGGCGCGCCCATGCGTGCGCCCGCACCGGACAGCCCTTCTCCGAGGGTGACTTTTTTTACACCCTGCTCTACCGCGAGAAAGACGGCTTCCGCCGCGAGGACCTCAGCGAACAGGCCTGGGCCGACCGCAACGACAATATCCAGCCGTTTTCTTTCTGGCGGTCGAAATACGAGCCGCCCGCGCCTCCGCCCCCCGAGCCGATCCGCAAGGACGACGCCGAGGGCATGCTGCGCGAGTTGCTCGCCCGGTCCGAACCCGAAACGCTCAACGCCGCCTACATCCTCGCCCTCATGCTCGAGCGCAAAAAGGTGCTCGTCCCCGCCGAGTCCAGCGAGCCCGACCTCCTCGTTTATACCCACTCGAAATCCGGCGAGACCTTCGTCGTCCGCAACCCGGCCCTCTCGCTCGACCAAATCCCCGCCGTCCAACGCCAGGTTTCCGAACTCCTCGCGGGCGGACTGCCCGCCTGACCGCCCGTGCCGCTGGAAATCACCGCCCTCGGGACCGGCCACGGAAATGTCGAACCCGGACGCGGGCAGTCCGCCTTCCTCTTGCGGGCCGATGGCGCGGATTTTCTGGTCGATGCCGGCGAACCGTGCGCGGCGTCCCTCCGCGCGCTGGGCGTCGCGCCGGGCGCGCTCAAGGCCGTGCTGCTGACCCACTGCCATGCCGACCATGTCGGCGGTCTGCCGCTCCTGCTGCAGGCGGCATGGGGCGACCGTCTCGGGCGCGAGGTGCCCGTGGTGGCTCCCGCCCACGCGCTCGAACCCCTCGCGGCATGGCTCAATTTTTCCCTCGGACTGCTCCCGCCCCAGCCGGGTTTCGGATGCCAATTGTCCGCATGGCGGAATACCGACGAATTCGACTTCGACGAGATTTCCGTGACCCCCTTCCGCACGACCCACCTCGCGCGGGCGGGCGGCGCGGCCGAGGCGTTCTCGCTGGATGTGCGCTTTCGCGGACGCCGGATTTGCTTTTCCGGCGACATCGGCCACCCGGACGACCTCGGCTGGATGGACGGCGGATCATTCGCCTTCGCGGCCTGCGAGGTCTCCCACATCGAGCCGTCCGCCCTTGTGCGCTCGTTTGCCAATCGTCGCATCGGCACCCTCGCCCTCACGCACATTTCGGCCGAAAACCTCCCCGTCGCCGAGTCCATCCGCCTCCAGTTTGTGGCCGCCTGCCCGCGCATCGACCGGGTCGTTCTGGCCGCCGACGGGATGAATTTTTTGGTTGACGAAGAATTGTGAACAACTTGGGAAAAAGATCCGGCGACGCGGGGAATTTGTTCACACCGGCATTGTGAACAGCCCCCCGCACTCCCGTCGCAAATCCATGACACTCACAGAAATCCGCAGTGCGCTGGCCGGCCTGGGCGAACATCCCAAAAAAGCCCTCGGCCAGAACTTCCTCCACGACCAGAACCTCGCCGCATGGATCGCCGCCCAGGCCGGCATCGGGCCGGACGATTGCGTGGTCGAGATCGGCCCGGGGCTGGGATCGCTCACGGCGTTCCTCACCGGGCGCTGCCGCCGCCTGGTGCTCCTTGAGAAAGACCGCGCGCTGGCGGGCTGGCTGGCCGGGCGATTCGGGGGTCCGGGGGTGGAAATTGTGACCGGCGACGCGCTGGATTTCGACCTGCGCGGGCTGTGGGGCGGCGGGCCCGTGAAGGTGCTCGGCAACCTGCCGTATTACGTCTCGACGCCCCTCATCGAAAAGTTCGCATCCGCCTTCTCACCCGCATCAATGCTTGTTTTCACGCTCCAGCGCGAGGTGGCCGACCGCCTGGCCGCAGGGGTCGGCGACGAGGGTTACGGGGCGATGTCGGTCTGCGTGCAAAGGCGCTGGCGGGTGAAATTCCTGCGCCGCCTGCCGCCCTCGGTCTTCTTTCCCGAGCCCCGTGTGGAATCGGCCGTCGTGGAGCTCGCGCGACGCCCGGCCGCAGAGGTCCGCCCGCTGGACGACGACCTCTTCGAACAAGTTGTGCGCAAGGGGTTCTCCGAGCGCCGCAAGCAACTCCGCAAGCTGCTCGCCGGCACGCCCGCAGCCGCCCCGGAAATCTTCTCCGCCCTCGGAGTGCCGGAGTCCGTCCGCGGAGAAGCGCTCACGCTGCATCAATGGGAGGAAATTGCCGCGCGCATCGCTCCCTCCGCCGCCCAGAAGGGCTGCGAACTCTTCGACGAGGTTGATGCGGAGGACCGTCCGATCGGCCCGAAACCGCGGGACGTCATCCATGTGAATAACTTGCGCCACCGCGCCGTCCACATCTTTCTCTTCAACCGGCGCGGCGAGCTCTTCCTCCAGAAACGCTCGTCCTGGAAAGACAAAAACCCCGGCCTCTGGGATTCCTCGGCCGCCGGCCATGTGGACGCCGGCGAATCCTACGCCGCCGCCGCCGCCCGCGAGACGCGCGAGGAACTCGGAGCCGACCCCGGCCCGCTCGAGCCACTCGGCAAACTCGATTCCTCGCCGGAGACCTCCTGGGAATTTGTCGAGTATTTCTGCGGCACGCACGAGGGCCCGTTCCAACTGGCGCGGCTCGAGGTCGATACGGGCGCGTTTTTCGACCCCGCGATGATCGACGCCTGGCTCGCCGCCCGCCCGCAGGATTTCAGCCCCCTCTTCCGCCTCATCTACCCGCGGGTGAGAAACTTTCCCACCTGACACGCCTGCGGCGACCAGCCGAACCGGCCCCTTTCCTCCTACCACAACGCCAAAACCTGTTCATCTGGAAAGTTCGTGTTTCACCACGGAACCCGGGAGAAGGTCCCGAGCCGGAATCGCGCGAAGCGCCCTTGGACTGCGGAATTCTTTGCCGCTCTGGAGGAAAAACCGATTATCCTAAAAGGGAAAATGGGAATTAACCAGTAGAGTAGATGCATGTTCCAATACTTGCTGTCCCGCCCATAAAGATCCCGGTCCAGCCGGAAGCTGTAGCCAAGGAAGTCGAGCGTTTCGCCCTCTCCGCGCAGGTTGACCACGCGGGTCTTTTCCCGGTTGATTTTCAGCCCCAGCCAGCCTTCGATCTTTTCGCCAACAAACCTCTGGAGGTCGTCTCCCGGATACCGGGCCATGACGACGAAGTCATCCGCGTAGCGCACGGAATGGAACAACGTAAAGCACGCGGTCGGTGGCCTTGTCCGTTGAATCAGATGAGTTCCAACCCGTGGACGAGAAATGGCTCGAAGTCGTCGCGGTTGTTGGTGGCGCGCGGCATGCGGGCCACGATGGCGGTGGCGGCGATCATGGCATCCACACGCAGGCGGCGAGGCTTGTTCAGCGAACGGAATCCGTAGGCGGCAACCCGCGCCTCGGTTGGAGTGAAGGGAAGGATTCCGCCTTTCAGCAGCGCGAGTGCCAATCGCTCTTCTTCTTCCGTGCTGCCGCACAGGAATTCATACCATCCAACCGCGGGGATGCCGAGTGCTCGTTTGCCGCGCGGCCACTGCTCGATGGATAGTGCTTCTTTCGTGCCGGGAATGAGCGAACAAATCAGAAAGTTTGTGTCGAGGCAGATCATGACGAAGCCCGCCAGCCGCTTCTGCGGGACCGCGACGAGAAAGTGTCGGGCGCTGTCGGGGCGGATGGGAATTTCGAGCCGACACCTTTGAAGCGACCCTGCGCCGCATGAGGCGGCCGGGGTTCCGGGGGATGTTGTCATCGATGACGCCGGCGGCGCGGTCGGGGTTCGGGCGGGTCAGCGGATCGGGCGGGTGAGGGTGCGCGATCTTCGGAACCGGCCTTTGAATTCGCGGGCGAGTTCCTTGAGAAAGACCTCGTCGTCGGGGGTGGTCACATAGCCGATGATGTAGATCTTCGGCATGGGGAGGCCGTTCTTTTTGTAGAGGGCTTCGGCGGTCGAGTGGATGTATTCGACCACTTCAGAGTCCTGGAAGAGAGGGGCCCCCGGGCCGCCTTCGAGTTCGATGACCTTGGGGGGGAGTCCGCGGCGGGCGCGGCGTTTGTTTTCCTCCTCGCGGTCCTTCTGGATCTGCTCGCGGCGGCGGAGTTCGGCCGCGCTGACCTTCGATTCGCGCTCCTTGCGGGCGGCGAGTTCCTCGGCGGTTTCGTTTTTGGTGATGAAGTGCACGCCGTCGGTGACGATGAAGATGGTATCGACACCGGATTCGAAGGCGGCGGCGAAGGCGAGGTCGAAACGGGTCTTGCCGCCGGTGGCGTCCATCATCGGGGTCTCGGGTTTGGGCCGGTAGTTGTTGAGGCGGGTGCCGTTGTTTTTGACATTGACCCGGTCGGTCATGTAGGGGGCGATCCAGTCGGCGGCGGCTTTCTTGTTTTCGTCGGTGGCGCGCACGGCTTCCGATTTGTAGATATCGATGCCGGTCGCGAAGGCGATGAGGTTGAAGAGGGAGCCGCCGTTGAGGCTCATGACGAGTTCTTTAATTTCGTCCTTGAGCGCGTCGAACCCGTCGAAGCTCCCGCGCTGGTCCTCGACCATCGAGGGCGAGAGATCGAGCAGGACCGCCACCTTCTCGGTGTCGGCATTGAAGCCCATGAAGCGGACTTGGGAGACGCCGAGTCCGAGTCCGCCCATCCCCTTCCCGCCGGAAGTGCCGGTTCCGATGCCGGAGGCCCCGAACGACTGCATGGTGGACTTGACCGGGTCCAGCTTCGGCATGGCAACCGACTTGATATCGGGGAGGGTGAACTCGGAAATCTTGTTGGCGCTCAGGCGTGGCTGGAGCTTCGGCCGTCCACTTTTCTGTTGTTGTTTCTGAACCTTGACCTTGTGTTCCAGTTTGCGGGGGTCGATGCGTTTGACAACCTCGGGCGCGGCCTCGAAGGCCACCTCGCGCTTGAAGAGGTGCCGGAAAACCACGACCGAGCCGAGGATAAGGATCGCGAGGGCATGGACCCCCACTACCGCAAGGAGGATCGCAAAAAGGACCCTTTTCTGGCGGGATTTTTGGGGGTTGCCTGGTTTTTGGGAACCGGCAGGCAACTTCTTTGGGTGGGTTAGTCTTTGATGGGCGTGACCAGCGTGCGCGCACGCCGGAAACGGCCCTTGAATTTTTGCGCGAGGTCTTTCAGGAAAACCTCGTCGGCAGATGTTGTTACATAACCGATGATGAACACTTTTGGCAAGGGCAGACCCTTGGCTTCGTAGATATCTTTTGCGGCGGCGTAGAGGAAGTCGATGACCTGCTCGTCGGTGAAAAGCGGGGCCATGCCGGGTCCTCCGCCGAATCCGTGTCCTTCGATAATTTTTGGGGGCAAGCCGCGTTTGGCGCGGCGTTTGTTCATCTCGTCCCATTCCCGGCGGCGGCGGTCGGCCTCGTCGTGGCGGCGGCGGAGCTCGGCGTCCGACAATTCCTTGCGGCGGCGGTCGAGTTCCTCGCGTTCCTGATCGGTGAGTTCGCGGTAGATGTGGTGAACGCCGTCGGTGACGACAAAGATCGTATCGACACCGGATTCGAAAGCGGCGAGGAAGGCGAGATCGAAGCGGGTGAGACCGCCGGTGGCCCGCATGGTGGGAGAATCTTTCGCGGGGCGGTAGTTGTTCGAGCGGGTGCCGTTTCGTTCGACATTGACCCGGTCGGTCATGTAGGGATCGACCCACGTGGCGGCGGTGGCTTTGTTGTCGTCGGACGCACGCACGGCCTCCGGGCTGTAGATATCGACGCCTCTTGCGAAGGCGACGAGGTTGAAGACCGATCCGTTGTTGAGGCTGGTGACGAGTTGCTTGATTTCGTCCTTGAGGGCGTCGAAGCCGTCAAAGCTGCCGCGCTCGTCTTCGACCATCGAGGGGGAGAGGTCGAGGAGGACGGCGACCCGTTCGGTGCGGGTGTTGAAGCCCATGAAACGCACCTGGGAGACGCCGGGGCCGAGTCCGCCGAGACCCTGGCCGCCGGCCGTGCCGGTGCCGATGCCGCTCTCGCCGAACGAGCGCATCGTAGATTTGAGGGCGTCGAGCTTGGGTGCCATGTCGGCCTTGATTTCCGGGAGTGCGAAATCGGCGACCTTCGAGGAACTGAGGCGGGGCTGGACTTTCGGGCGTCCGCTTTTTTGTTGTTGTTTCTGGACTTTGACTTTGTGTTCGAGTTTGCGGGGGTCGATGCGTTTGACGACCTCGGGTGGGGCTTCGAAGGCGACCTCGCGTTTGAAAAGGTGGCGGAAGACCACCACCGATCCCAGCACGATCAGCGCGATGATATGCACGGCCACGACGCCGATGAGGATCCCCCAGAGCAGGCGCCGGCCTGCGAAGCGCGACGGCTTGCCGGGCGGGTCGGGTGCCGGGAACGGCCGCGGGACCGCTCGGGGTGTGGGGGACCTCCTCATTCGCCCATCCCGAAGGTGACGTTTTTGATATTGGCGGCGGCGCAGGCGTTCATGACATCGATGACGCGCTGGTGGGCGACCTGTTCGTCGGCCTGGATCGAGACCATGGGCGGGTTTTTGGTGGCCTCCGAGGCCTGGCGGAAGCGCACGAGAGTGGCGACGAGTTCCGGCATGTCGCGCGAGGCGGTCGAGTCGAAGCTGGCACCGTTGAGGAGAACCGTGCCGTCGGCGGCGACCTCGATGATTTGTTCGTCGGGCATTTTGAGGGTGGTCGTCTGGACGACAGTGCCGGGGAGCTGGATGCCGAGATCGGCCTCCGATTTTGCAAGGCTTGTGGTGACGATGAAGTAGATGAGGAGGAGGAAGACGATGTCGATCATCGACGACATCTGGATTTCCTCTTCATCCTTCGAGGCCGCGACAAGGTTCATGAGGTCGATTTTCATGGGTCAACTGTCGGTCTGGTAGGTGGCGAAGATGATGTCGATGATGCCGCCCTCGGCGATGGCCTTCATGGCCTTGCGCACTTCGCCGTGGCGGGCGCGGCTGTCGGCGCGGAGGAAGACGCGGAGGTTCTCGGCGGCCTTGGCCTGGGTTTCGATGTGTTTGGCGAGGCCTTCCTCATCGACCGGGCGGGTGCCGGCGTAGAGCTGGCCCTTGTCATCGACGGTGACGGTGATGCGGCCGCTGGGGTCTTTGGGGACGGTGGAGTCCTCGGCGATGGGCACTTCAATTTTCAGGCGTTCGGCCTGGTTCACATTGGCGGCGACCATGAAGAAGATGATGAGGAGAAACGTGATATCGATCATGGGGGCCATCTGGAACCCCATCTCCTCGTTGAGACCGAAGATGCTGGTATCGAGCTTCATGGAGGGAGGTCAGCCCTGTTGCTGGGCGGCGGCCACGGCGGCCGCGGCGGCGGCCTTCTGGGCGCGCTTGGCGGCGATTTTGAATTTTTCGAAAATATTGCCCAGCGTGCGGTTGAGGCTGGCGATGATCGAGGTGAATTTATTTTTGAAATAGAGGTAGGAGACCATGGCGGGGATGCCGATGATGAGGCCGGTGGCGGTGGTGATGAGGGCCTCGGAGATATTGTCGGCAAGGAGTTCCGGACGCCCCATTCCGCCGACGGCCATGGCGCGGAACGCGGAGATCATGCCGCTGACCGTGCCGAGCAGCCCGAACATGGGGGCGGTGACGGCGGCGGCCGAGATGTAGTTGATGGGGACGAGTGCGGCTCCGATTTCCTCGACCGAGGCTTCTTCCATGCCTTTTTCGATCGAGTCGAGGCGCACCTCGCCGTGCTCGATGCGGGCGAGGCCGGCTTTGACGATATTGGTGACGAGGCTGGGTTTGGCCTCGCAGAGCGCTTTGGCTCCGTCGATGTCGAGGTTGGAGAGTTTGTCGGTGAGTTCCGCGACCGTGGCCGGGTTGAGCATTTTTGAAGCCCGGACCATGATACCGTTGTAGATGGTGAGGGCGAGGGTGGCGATGCTGCAGATGCCGAGGAACCACATCGTCCAGCCGCCTACCTTGATCATTTCCATGATCGTCATTTCTTTTGCCTGCGGCGGGGTGGGTGCGGCCGCTTGCGCGAAGGCCAGCGCGGGCAGAAGCAGGAGAATGGCGAGGGCGAGGAGGGTGGCGGTGCGTGGGCTTTTCATGGTGTGTTTGGTTTAGAGATTTTCGCGTTCGGAGCCGGATTTCTCGGTGTCGATAAGTCCGTCGTCGGGAGTGGGGGTGGCTTTTTTGGGCTTGCCGGGCGTGGGGGAGGGTGTGGGGGTCGCGGCGGCTCCCTTGGGTTCGGGCTGCTGGGTGGCGACTTTGTCGAGGGCGCCGGGGGGGAGCTTGGCGCGGGCAAGGGCGGCCCACGGGGAGGTGGGGAAGACGCGGACGAGTTGTTTGCGGATTTCGATGGATACGCCGGGGAGGTCGGGCGGGTCGTCCATGATGGCGGAGACGCTGGATTTGTCGGATTGGATCATGCCGAGGGCGTCGAAGGCCTCGCTGCGGCTTTGTTCGTAGAGGCGGCGGATTTTGTCGTCGGCCTGGATGGCTTCTTTTTGTTTGGCGATGGCGAGGCCGAGTTCGTCGTAGGCCTCCGCGCTGAGGAAGAGGGCCTCGGCGTAGGAATCCGAGCCGAGGCGTTTGTAAGCGACGACGGAGGCGATCTCATCGAGCGCGCCGACGAGGTCTTTGCGGGCGGCGGCGATGCGGGCGCGGGTGAGCTTGTAGAGGGTGAAGAGGGAACTGCGCCGGGTCGGGGCGCGGAGGAGGTTGAGCTGGGTCTCGGCGGCATCGACCTCGCCGAGCATGGCGCGGCAGTAGGCGGTGACGACGATGGCCTGGGCGCGGGTTTCGCCGAGGGCGTCGGGCGGCACCTTCCCGAGCAGGTCCAGCGCGCCCTTGTAATCGCCCCGGCTGCGGAGGAGGTCGGCGTATTTGAAAACGTAGGTCGCGGCGTCGCCCTTGGGCAGCGAGAGCAGGGGAAGCAGCGAGGTCGCGTAATCCCGCATTAGCGGAATCGCCTTTTCGGCCTGGCCGGCTTGGACCGCCTTCTCGCCATCCGTCCACGACTTCGGTGGGGCGATGCGCCACGATTTCACGCGGTCCATCTGGAGAAGCATCGTGCCGTGGCCGCCGGGGAGGGCGACCGTGAAGCCCTTCGGCTCGGCGGCCGAGACGTCGGCGGTCTGCACCTTGCCGTCCTCGGTTTCGATGAACATACGGAAAGGGGCGGCAAACCCGGCGGAGGCCGCGGCGGCCAGAAGCAGGATGGTGGCGAGGCGGGCTTTCACGGGGTGGCGGGAGGGGTGGCGGCGGTGGGCGGCGGAGCGGGTTCCTTGGCGAGCAGTTCGCCGGCTTCGGCGAATTCGGGGAGTCCTTTGAAGGCGTCTTTCGAGACAAACTCGCGCAGGGTGGCGACGCGCTCGGGATTTTTGCCGAGGATCTTGAGGCATTTGGCGCTTTGGAGGTAGGCTTTGGCGGCCCATTCGCGGTAGCCGGCATAGAGGACGTAAACGCGCTGGAAGTAGGCGAAGGCTTCGGCGGTTTCTCCCATGGCGAGTTTGGCTTCGCCGATTTTGTAGAGGGCGCGGGCCCAGATTTCCCCGCGCCACTCTTTGACTTCGAGGACGAGTTCGAGGAGGGCGATGGCCTCGCGGAATTTGCGTTCGTCGATGAGCATGCCGGCTTGTTCTTCGAGGGCGGCGGCGGCCGATTCCGACGATGGGAAAAGCTCGCGGAGTCTGGCGTAGTGGGTGTTGGCGGTTTCGGTGTCGCCTTCGGCGCGGGCGGTGCGGGCGAGCGCGAGGAGGGCCTCCTCGTTCCACTCGGAATCCGGGAATTCCCTGAGCGAGCGCTCGAACGCCTCGCGGGCAAGGGCGGAGTCGCCCGCTTCGGCGGCGAGACGGCCGATCCAGACCATGGTGGCGGCGCTGGCGTCCTCGAGCATTTCGGGTTTGAGTTCGACCTTGGGCTTCTGGCCGGTTCCGTGTTGGCGGTGGATCTGGTCGGCGGCCATCTGCCAGCGCTGGGCGAGGGTTTTGAGGTTTTTGGCGCGGGCGCGGGCGAGTTCGGTGCGGGCCTCCTCGTCGGGCGGGTGGCCGTTGCGGGCGGTGTATTCGGTGAGGTAGTCGCGGAGGATGAGATCGATGCCGATGGCGCGGCGGTCGTTGCCGTATTGGGAGATGGCGGCGCGGTAGGTTTCGATGAGTTCGTCGGGTTTGTTCTGGGCTTTCTGTGCGAAGCCGATGCGGTAGATGGCCTCGGCATACATGCCGGAGGTGCCGTAGCGGTCGAGGTAGGCGCGGAGGGTGGATTCCATTTCCGGGAATTTTTCCTGGGTTTCGAGAACGCGGGCGGTCTGGAGGGCGGCGTAATCGATCTGGCCCTGAGTGAGGGTGAGGCCTTCGACGGCCCGGTAGTGGGCAAGGGCGTCCTCGAGGCGGCCGTCGGCCCCGGCGATGTCGCCGAGGAGGACGCGGGCTTCGGCGACCTGGGGCGAGCGCGGGTGGTCTTTGACGTAGGATTCGAGGTTGGACTTCGCCTCGGCGTATTTTTCGAGGGCGTAGAGGCAGACGGCCGCGCGGAACTTTGCGTCGATGCCGACGACTGTGTCGGGATGCGCGGAGGCCACATGCTTGAAAGCCTCGAGTGCCTTCGGGTAGTCGGCGCGGAAAAGGAGGGTCATCGCGGCCCAGTAGTCGGCCTCCGCAAGCACTTCGGACTGCGGGTAGCGGCGGCGCAGCTCGGCGAACATCTCCGCCGCCTCTTCAAATTTTTCCTCCTGGAAGAGGCTGAACCCGGAGAGGAAGAGCAGGCGGTCCGCGAAAAGGGAGTCGGGACGCTTGTCGAGGATCATGCGCGCCACCTCGACCACGTTCGGGAACCGCCGCATTTCCATGTAAATCTGGGCGAGCTGGTGGGCGACGTCGTCGAAGTATTTGCCTTCCGGGTAGCGTTCGAGATACTGCGCGCCGAAGTCGGCGGCCCGCTCGAGGAGCCCGAGCGAGGCGGCCAGCGCGAAGCCGGCATAGGCGGCGTCCTCGCCGAACTGGCTGTCGGGAAAATCCTGGATGATGCTCTCGTAAACCCAGAGGGCCTCCCATGTGCGGCTTTGGCGGAAATACGCCTGTGCGATGCGGTGGCGGAGTTCCTCGTCGTAGGACGTGGTGGCGGCAAGAAGTTTTTCCTCGGTTTCGAGGCGGCGGAGGCGTTCGTTTGCGGCGATGATGGCGGCCGCGCCCGCCTCGGAGGCGAGCGCCTTGGCGGCCTCGCGTTTGCCTTTGGCGATGTCGGTCTGCTCGACGAGCCAGGATTCGATGAGCCGTTTCGGCGCGACGATCAGGAACAGCGGCAGCGCCAGATCCACCCGGCCTTCCTGGAAAAGCCGGTCGGCTCCGCGCAGGACGGCCAGATTGAAGGCGACCGAGTAGCGGGCCACGGAGCCGCTCTGCTCGAGGTCGGGGAGGAGTTCGAAGACCTTCTCGACCTTGTCGGTTTCAATGTAGCCCTGACACAGATAAACCACGCACTGGCCGAAGAAATCGAGGTCGGATTTGTCGGCGATGGCGCGTTCGAGATACGGGATCGCCTTTTGCCAGTTGCCCGGCAGGACATAGCATTCGAGGAGCTGGGAGCGCACCTCGCGGGCGCGCTCGGGGGTCGTGAACTTGCGGGCGAGGATCTTCTCAAAAACCGGCGCGGCCTCGTCGTATTTGCCCTGGCTGAAGAGGCTGTTGGCGAGGATATCGAGGGCCAGCCCGGTGCGGGTGGGATTTTTCTCCTCGAATTTTCCCAGGTAGTTCTGGAATTCCGCAGCGGCCTCCGCTTCTTGGCCCTCGGCAAAATAACAATAGGCGAGCGAGTAGCCGAGGCGCTCGCGCTCGCCTTCCTGGGCGGGATCCGGCTTCTCGTCGAGGCGCTTGATATACTCGGTGAGGAGGGGAATCAACTCGCCGTAACGCTTGGAACCGAGCAGCATGTCGATCTGGCCGCGCAACTGGGCGGTGGGGATGTTGTCGAGCGTCTGGGCCTCCTGGGCGCAAAGGTCCCAAGGCATGACGCACAGCAGCAGGATGCAGAGAGCCGGGACAATCGATGCCGCTTTGTTCATGGGTGATGGAAATCCTAAGAAACGCGAACTTGGGGTGCCACTGAGTGATTCCTAGCAGGAACGCGGGCCAAGTAAAGCCCGCGACAGTGGTGATTTTCGCGGGATTTTCTTTGGCGCGGCCATGCGGCCCGTGCATAATGCCGCGCTTCCCATGGCCAAGAAGAAAAACAAGCTCCGGGCGGACCGGGTGACCGACCCGTCCACCGGAAACCCGGATCGGGTGGCTCCCGCCACTGCGGCGGCCGAAAGCCGGAGCGGGCTGTTTGCACGGGCCGGCTTTTGTGTCGTCCTGGCCGGGTGTGTGGCGTGGATCCTGTGCCATGCGTGGTTTGTGTATAGTGTGACGGTGCGCCTGTGCGACCAGTCCGACGCCGGGATCCCGGTGGAGGCGCGCGTGCCGGTTTTTTTGAGCGAGATCGCGTTCGACGGATACGTGTGGAACCGGCACGCGGAGGCGCTTGGAACCAATGGCGAATGGCGAGTGCGGCACACCGATTTCGAC
>Ga0114939_10001466_pt1 | contig 18489 bp, 10 predicted proteins | sample AshMeaCrysSpring_FD_87196 | JGI IMG/M metagenome (GOLD analysis project Ga0114939, IMG submission 87196) | Groundwater microbial communities from Big Spring, Nevada to study Microbial Dark Matter (Phase II) - Ash Meadows Crystal Spring | ecosystem: Environmental > Aquatic > Deep subsurface >...
CAACAGCAGTTCGGGATTGTATTTGCGTTTTTGCGCTTCATCGGCCAGCAGGGTGCGATGGCCGGGGTTGTAGCCCAGCTGAAACTTGCGGATGGTGTCGTCGCTGAAGCCGCGCTGCTGAAGGTAGCTCAGGCCTACATCTTTGCCCTCGTCGGTATCCCACAATTGCTCTTCAAAAAACTGCCTGGCAAACTGGTTGATGATCAGCAGGCTATCGGCAAGTTGCTGATGTTCTTTGTAATCGGGGTCGGTTGCCGATTCTTCAATTTCCACGTTGTACCGCTTGGCCAACACCCGCAGCGCTTCGGGGTAGGTAAGCTTATCGTGCTCCATCAAAAAGGAGATGGTGTTGCCGCTTTTGCCGCAGCCGAAGCACTTGTAAATTTCCTTGTTGGGCGAAACGGTAAACGAAGGCGTTTTTTCGTTGTGGAATGGACACAGGCCCAGGTAGTTTACGCCTCGCTTTTTGAGTTTTACGTAATCGCCCACTACTTCCACAATGTCGATGCGACTGATGATTTGCTGTATGGTTTCCTGGCTGATCACGTGGGCGAAAATAAGCAGGCGGCGGGTTGGTTGTTGCCTTTTATCTTTAGCCGCAATTTTCCAGAAATCATGCATCACTCCACGCACCCTGTTTATTCTTTGCTGGCTCTGGCATCCGGCCTGCTCCTTTTTTCCTGCGGTCCGGGCCAGCACAAATTGGAATTGAATCCGCCTGCCAATGCTGAATACACCATCAACTTTGGTACCCGCGGATTGGTTGAGATGACAGTTTTGGAAAAGAATGTTCCAGTAAACATGGAGACGAGCATTGATACCCGGGTAGCCTTCGACAGCGAAGATTCAGGCAGGCATTATGCCAACGTGTCGTTTGCGGGCATCAGCAGCAGGCAAAGAGTTGAAAATCAGGAAATAACGATAAGCGACTCTGCCTTTGGCGGCAAGGGCGACAGCGCTTTTGTGGAACTGCTCAAAAGCATCAGGATGCGGGTGGGCATCGACAGGCAGGGCCAGGTAAAGCTTGTAAACAGCGGTACCGACTCACTGATGGCTACATTAGAAAAGGGGCTCGATACCCTGCCAGCCGAAACAAAAGCCCAGGTACTGGGCATTGTGAAGCCCTTGCTGGAAAATGATATGATTACCGGCATGCTGCAGCAATGTTTTCATATTTACCCGGCCAAAAAGATAGATGTGGGCGACACCTGGCAAAATGAAATCATTTTCCAGTCTGTGTTCTCCCTGCGCATTTCCAACAAATTCAAGCTGTTGTCGCTAAACAATGGTGTTGCCGAAATAGAACTGAAAAGCCGCATTACGCCCGGCAAAAAGGAAATTGCAATGCCCAGCCTGAATATGGCATTGCGTCCCGGGGCAAGTCAGGGCCAGGAGAGTAATAGTATTGACCTGGCAGGGGTGAAGCTTGAAGCCAATTTTACAGGCACCCAACAAGGAAAAATTTGGGCAAAAATGGATACCGGTATTCCGGATAGCCTGCATATTAGGCAGAATATTGAAGGTGGTATTCGGGTGGCCCTGTTTGAGCTGCCTATGAAAGCCGATATGGACACCCGCTTCACCATTGCACCGGTAAAGAAGTAGTGGTGAATGCCCACTTTGCTTTTCCATTATCGTTTCACAAAATTTTTGCATTTACGCCGGGCAATTATATCTTGTTGCCTTAGACGCAAATCCGTATGAAGCATCTGTTAACCTCATTAGTTGTGTTGGCACTAGCCACAGCCTGTAGCAAAAAAGGCGTGATGGATATGAACGACATGGCATCGGGCAACCAGCAAGATCGCATAGCCCGCGAAACGATTGACAGCGAGATAAAGAGCACAGTAGAACGCACCGGGCGATTCGATTGGAACCAGGCCAACGAAAAGACGGTGTGGAGCGCCTTACAGCATGGTGATAATGTGATGGCCATTGGTTACCAGGCCATGGGCTTCAGCGAACCAATGGATAAGGTGATCCACCGTGTAAACATTAATGAGCCTGCCTGGCAAAATGCCCGGCAGATGTTGCTGCAAACGGTACTGGCCGAAGAGCGCACCGTGGATGCAAGCCTTGATCTAGCAGATGTGGAGGCATATGAAGAGAACATACTGCCCATTTTATATGTACGGGTTAACAGCCTGAGTACCATTGCAGCCTTGCGCAAGAGCCCGCTGGTACGCTATGCTGAACCTATAGGCTACGAGCCGCAAAATATGGGCCTGGGTGTACCCGATCCCGGTATAGCACAAGCCAGTAGCAGCGGCTGCGGCAGCAATGTGGGCGAAGCAGGCCTTACCGAGCCGGCTGATTTTGTAACCATAAGCCCGGGTGCCAAACAATCGTGGAATTACACCTACCACAACATACCTTCTGCCTGGGGCAAAAGCAGTGGCACCGGCCGTAGGGTAATGATTATTGATACGGGCCTAAGCCCCGACCAATCGCTTTTCAGCACTTTGTTCAATTCGGGCTTGTCGGCAGGGCGTACCATTGAACGCAGGGTTACGCTGCGCAAGCCTGGTTTTTTAGGTTTTGGCTATGGCGATGTGGAAACAAGCACTGCCGATGCCTGTGGGCATGGCACCAGCATGGCCGGGGCCTGCGCCTCACCGCGCAATGCAAGCGGAGGCATGGTAGGGGTAGCCTACAACGTGAACCTGATGACGGTAAGGGCTGCTGTTGATGTAATGATTGATGAAAGCCGCGAAACCAAAGGCGTGGCCGATGCATTTGTACTGGCCGGCAATACTGCCAGCGTAAACATTGTGAGTATGAGCATGGGGCGCATTACCAGCGCCAGCAGCATCACCGACGGAGTTAACTATGCTTTCAACAAAGGCAAGCTTATATTTTGTGCCGCAGGCACTTCATTCTCGTTCACCGGCAGCTTTTGGGGTGTAATATTTCCGGCATGGCTGAGCAACGTAAATGCCGTTACCGGCATAAAGGACAATTTAACCACCCGCTGCGATGCATGCCACCAGGGCAACGAGGTCGATTTTGTGGTGGTAATGGAAATAGCCAGCAATGGACGTAAACCACTTAGTACAGCACAAAGTGGCCTGGCCCCCAGCACGGTGGGTGGCAGCAGCGTGGCTACTGCTACTACTGCAGGTATTGCCGCGTTGGTATGGGCCCGCAATCCCACACTTACCCGCGATCAGGTGCGGGCTAAGCTTGAACAAAGCAGTAACTATTATCCCAGCCGCAACAGCAACTTTGGCTGGGGTCGCATAAACGCCGATGCAGCCACAAATTAATTTCTGGAAAACCATTGCAAACTTGAATGGCAACCACCTACCGGTTGCCATTCTGCTTTTTGGCTCATGCAACATTGCTTATAGGTTAAGTTATGATGGTGCGGCTTACATTCGACTCAAACCAATAACACAATGGACCTGCAACCAATACATTTGAAGAATGAAGAGTGCTTTTGGAACCCTTGCAAGCCTCATTTTTTGAAGAACTATTTGCGGTCGCAAACGATCTGCTCATTTGGGAGCAACACCCCAATAAAGACAGGTGGAAACGGGATGTGTTTGAAAAGTTTTTTGAAGGGGCGGTTGCTTCGGGTGGTGCATTCCTCATTCGGGATGCTGCAGATGGCAAGGCTATAGGTAGTACTCGGTTTTATGATCTCGAGCCGGAAAACAGTTGCGTAAAAATTGGCTATACCTTTTTTGCATGCAGCCATTGGGGTGGGGGGTACAACCCCGCGGCCAAGCACATGATGCTACAGTATGCTTTTCAGCATGTAAGCAAAGTAATTTTTCATATTGGGGCTCAAAACACACGCTCGCAAATAGCCATTGGCCGTATTGGAGCTGTAAAAACGGGAGAGGAGTGGGTGGCTTATTATGGCGAGGAGCCTAAGCTGAATTATGTTTACGAGATGGAAGCCAATACATATGTCGGCAAACCAAAATCATCTTAGCGAAGATATTTACCATCCCGCTACACTGTCATCGCCTCTTTTGTCGCCTACCACGCTTAGCCTGCCGTTGGGTTTCACCACTATCATATCGGTGGCGCTCCAGTAGCCGGTTTCGTACACCTTATAGCCCAAGTTTTCCAGTTGGCTGCGTACTTCCTTCGGAAAGTCGCGCTCCACTCGTATGCTATCGGGCAACCATTGATGATGAAACTTGGGCTTGTTTACAGCGTCTGCTGCGCTCAGGCCAAAGTCAACCACGTTTACAATACTTTGCAATACAGAAGTAATAATGGTGGTGCCACCGGGTGTGCCTACTACCATAAATGGTTTGCCGTTTTTAAGCACCACCGTAGGCGTCATACTGCTCAGCATGCGTTTGCCGGGGGCAATGGCGTTGGCTTTGCCGCCAATAGCGCCAAACATATTGGGTACGCCGGGCTGTACGCTAAAGTCGTCCATTTCGTTATTAAGGAAAAAGCCTGCTCCTGCCACTACCACTTTACTGCCATAACCGCCGTTGATGGTGGTGGTAACGGATACCGCATTGCCGTATCTGTCCAGCACGCTCAGGTGGGTGGTTTCGTTGCTTTCGGGTATGGAGCCGGGCTGAACCCTTGCGCTAATACCGGCGCGGGTGCTGTCGTAGTCGGCCATGCGGCTTCGCAGGTAACCGGCGTCGCTCAGGGTGCTGTAGGGTACTTTGTAAAAATCCGGATCGCCCAGGTATTTACTGCGGTCGGCATAGGCACGGCGCTCCACTTCGGTTATCAGCACCACGCTTTTGGCCGTTTGAAAACCATAATCGGGCAGGGGCCTGTCTTCCAGCATTTTCAGCATTTGGTGCAGGGATATACCTCCGCTGCTTGGCGGGCTCATACTTATTACATTATGGCCTTTGTAGGTAAACTCAATGGGGGTGCGTTCGGCAGCCTGGTAATTCTTCAGGTCTTGGAGCGTAATGATCCCTCCGCCGCGTTCCATTTCGCGCACAATCAGTTGGGCCGTTTCGCCTTCGTAAAAGCCCGCCGCGCCATTGTCGCGTATGCGGCGGAGCGAGGCAGCTAGTTCCTTTTGCATCAGGGTGTCGCCGGCTTTCCAGGCTGCCTCTTTGTAAAATACAGGCAGTGTGGTATTGGTGCGTTCCAGGGTTTGCTTTATACCGTTAAGCCTGTCGGCTTCCATTTGGGTAATGGCAAAACCGTTTTCGGCCAGGTCGATGGCTGGCAGCAGCAGTTTATTCATTGGCAGGCGGGCATGCTTATGGCTCATAAAAATGCCTGCTACGCTGCCCGGTACGCCGCTGGCCAGGTGCCCTGTTTGCGAAAGGCGTGTGTTGGCTTTGCCTGTTTTGGGGTCTATATACATGTTTTCGGTGGCCGCAGCAGGAGCCTTTTCGCGGTAGTCAATGGCTATGCGTTCACCGTTGTTTTTAACAGCTACCATAAAGCCGCCGCCGCCAATATTGCCCGCCCACGGAAACACCACCGCAAGGACCCATTGGGTGGCAATGGCGCCATCAAAGGCATTGCCGCCCTGCTTCATGGCCCACAGGCCGGCCTGGCTTGCAAGGGGGTGAGCGCTGGTTACGGCTGCCTTTTTATACTCCGCCGTTTTTACAGGCTGGTAGCGGTAGCCGTTTACAATGGGTTTGTTCTTGCGTGCATCGGCCTGGTACGGGGTAAGGGCAACTAAGAGCAAAGCAAATACTGAAAGGCCAAAACAATATTTTCTCATAGCAAAGCAAATAGGCTGTGAAAATAGGGCTTTGCATGGCTGGGTGATGCCTTGGGTACACCAAATAAACATCCCCGTCTGTTTAATAGAAAAGGCGGGGATGTGTGCATGGCTAAAAAGTGATGTCGGAAACAGCACCGGTAATACGGATGATCCTATTGCCGATAGTCGCTGAGTCAATGCTTTTCATCACTGTCTGTGCACATGCCTACTATGTCATGGAAAATATCATGGAGTGCCGTGAACTTTGTTTTGATTTCGGCATCCGTAGCCTGTTTCTTGATCATTTTCTGCAGGTCTTTGCAACCTTTGTTGAGGTCTTTTATTTTTTGTTTGATCTCCGGTTTGTTGAACTCTGCCGGCGGTTCACTTTTTTGCCATGCGCTTGCAGCCGTCACCATTTCGCCAATACGTGTTTTTATGGGTTCAAACTTGCCTTCTTCGGCCGGATGATAGGTAGCGCTCATAATGGCATGAAAGGCGTCTTTTTCGGGCCAGGTAGCGGCAGCATGGCGGGCTTGCAACGAAGCGGCAAGCAACAAAAACGAAACGGCGGTAACGATGATTTTTTTCATAACCCGTAAATGTTTTTTAGTGATTGAATTTGAATGTTTGGTCAAAAGAATTCGCATGTATTGTGCGGCTTGTGCAAAGCTACCATAGGTATTTGGCGCCAAAACTTACAATTGTCATGTTCTGTATGGGTTTGGTAACCATCTACCCTCTATAGCTAATTGATTTGGAATTAATTGTATTTACTCTATTTTGGACGCTTAATACCAGCACATCCCATGCAGCTTACAATTTCTAACCTCAGCAAGCGCTATCCCAACGGTGTACAGGCACTCCAAAGCATTAACCTCACTATTCCACAGGGAATGTTTGGCCTGCTTGGCCCCAACGGCGCCGGCAAAAGCAGCCTTATGCGTACCATTGCCACCTTGCAGGAGGCCGATAGCGGCAGTATTATGCTCGACGACCTTGATGTACTGAAACAAAAAGAAGAAGTGCGCAAAATCCTGGGTTACCTGCCGCAGGACTTTGGCGTTTACCCGCGCATCAGCAGCGAAGAAATGCTCGATCATATTGCCCGCCTTAAAGGGGTGCACGATGTCCGGCAGCGTAAGGAGGTAGTAGCGGCTCTGCTGCATAAGGTAAACCTGTACAACGACCGCAAGAAAAAACTTGGCACCTACAGCGGCGGCATGAAGCAGCGCTTTGGTATAGCACAGGCCTTGCTTGGCAATCCAAAGCTGATTATAGTGGATGAACCCACTGCCGGCCTCGACCCCGCCGAGCGCAACCGCTTTTACAACCTGTTGAGCGAGTTGGGCGAAAACACCATCGTCATCCTAAGCACCCACATTGTGGAGGATGTGCGCACCCTGTGCAGCGATTTCGCCATCATTTGCAAGGGCGAATTGCTGCGGCACGATCAGCCCGATGAAGCTGTAGCCGAACTGGAAGGCAAGATTTTCAGCAAGATGATTGAAAAAGGGCATATAGGCGATTTCCGCAAAGACTACCAGGTAATTTCGGTGCAAATGAAAGGCGGGCAACTGAGCTTGCGCATATACAGCGATACTGATCCGGGTCACGGCTTTACACAAGTAGCGCCAGTGCTGGAAGATGTGTATTTCCACCAGATATCCGGTAAAATGGATGTGATTACTCTCTGATCCTTCACACACAAACCAACTACTCACATGTTCTGGTCAATATTTGTTTTTGAACTGCGCTACCGCATCGGTCGCCCGGCCACCTGGCTCTATTTTGCCATTTTCTTCCTACTGGGTTTTCTTTTCATCAGCGCGGGCAATACGCCGGCTACCGAGAAGGTTTTTCATAATGCACCCCATACTATTACCAACATCAATATCCTGTTCAGCATGGTGATGATGCTGGTGTGCTCGGCGGTAATGGGTGTACCGTTGTACCGCGATATAGAGCACCATACGCGTCAGTACCTTTTCAGCTATCCCATTAGCAAAGCAGGTTATTTCTGGGGCAGGTTTCTGGGGTCGTTCGTATTTGTACTGTTCATTGGAACCGCACTTAGTTGGGGCGAATGGTTGGGAAGCCTCGCCGGCCCGCTGTTTGGCTGGGCGCCTGCCGAAAGGTATGGCAGCTTTGGCCTCTGGAACTATTTCCAATCGTATTTCGCTTACGGATTTTTCAATCTCTTCCTGGCAAGCGCAATCTTTTTTTCGCTTGTGGCGGTTACCCGAAATGTGCGGGTTATTTACAGCGGCAGCATCATGTTGTTTATCGGGTATTTGCTTGCGGCCTTTTTGGTGCGCGATATCGAAAACTCGCAAGTGGTGAAACTGCTCGATCCATTTGGGGTAAACACATTTGACCTGGTAACCCGGTATTGGACGCCGTTTGAAAAGAACACGCAATTGTTGCCGTTGCAGGGCGATATGCTCATAAACAGGTTGCTGTGGACGGCTGTGGCAGTCCTTATCATTGCCTGGAGCTATTGGCGCTTCAGCTTTGCCCGTTTCCTGCAGCCCGAAATGGCGCGGGGTGGCAAACTGAAAGAAGCATCAGAAGAAGAACCATATTATGCAGGCAAGTTGCCATCGGCAATCGCATTGTTTGGCGCCGACCATAGTTGGCGTGTATGGTGGAGCCTGTGTAAAATTGAATTTTTCAGTGTAATCCGCGACAACTACTTCCGGGCTATTTTGCTGGGGGGTGTAGTTTTCCTGATCATTGATTTCTGGATCGGAAATCCCCTGTACAGCGTTTACGACAGGCCCATCACGATCTTCTTGATGGACTACAAAAACTATAACTATTCGCTGTTCATATTCATTATTCTTCTCTTCTATTCCGGCGAGGCCATCCACCGCGAAAAAGGAACCCGTTTTAACATAATCAACGATGCCTTGCCCGTTACCAACCGGGTATTTTTGTGGAGCAAGCTGAGCGGCATGTTTGGCGTGGCTTTCCTCATGGCCAATATACCCATTGTGGCGGGCTTACTGGTGCAATTGATCAAAGGCGTGCACGACTTCCGCTTCGATGTGTACTTCATTGAGATGTATGTGCTTACCCTGCCGTTTTACATGGAAATGGTATTGTTGAGCTTTGCCGTGCATTTGCTGGTAAACAACAAGTTTGGCGGGCATGGTGTAGCCATGCTCATATGGATTGTTATGTTCCTGCTGCGCAATCTTGGCCAAATGAATTACAACCTGTTTTTCTATTCGTACAGCCCCGAATACCGCTGGAGCGACATGAATGGCATTGGTCATTTCCTGGAGCCGCAGCTTTGGTTTCATGCCTACTGGCTTGCGCTTGGTTTCCTGCTTTATAGCCTTGCCAGCCTGTTTTATCAGCGTGGCATCAGTGGCGGCTTCCGCGAAAAATGGAGGGTGGCCATGCAGCGCTTTGGTACATCGCAAAAGGTTAAGGTCAGTTTGTTAACCGTGGCATGGCTTGGATGTGGGGCATTTATTTTTTACAATGTAAGTGTGCTAAACAACTACCTCACAAACAACGAGGGTAAAAAAAGAAGGGCAGATTGGGAGAAGACCCTTAAAAAATATGACAAAATTCCACAACCCAAGGTAACGAGCCTGGTATTGAATGCAGATATTTTTCCGGATGAGCGTAATGTGAAAATCAATGCAAGGCTGGTATTGAAAAACAAGGAATCGGTGCCTGTGGATACCCTGCACCTCGATGCCCAGCCCAACATAAAATACACATTGAAGTACAACGGTGTACCCATTGCCTATCGCAGTCCTTTGGTGTACAAGAAGAATCTTTTCGGCTTTTGGAAGAAAGGCGGCGATACTGCCAACTACAGGATGTATGTTTTGCCGGAGCCCCTGATGCCCGGCGACTCGGCAGTAGTTGATATTGCATCTTCCATAAGCAACGAAGGTTTTGTGAATAATGGCCTGAGCCGCGAAATTGTGTACAACGGCACCTTTTACAGTGGCGGCTTGCCCAGCATTGGATACGATGCAAACAACGAAACGTCGAGCGATGAAGACAGAAAGAAAAACGGACTGCCGCCGAAGCCCGACGATATGCCGCCTTTTGATGACGCTTATGGCAGGCGCACCATGCTGTTTAATGACGATGCAGACCTGATTCAGTTTGAAGCTACCCTGAGCACCAACCCCGACCAGGTAGCCGTAGCGCCGGGTTACCTGCAGCGAACTTGGATGGAAAACGGGCGCAGGTATTTCCAATACGTACAGGATTCTCCCATTGATTACTTCTACAATATTGTATCGGCCAGGTATTCCGTACTGCGCGACACGGTGACCATCAGCGATGGTAAGCAGGTGAATATGGAAATATTTCATCACAAAACCCACGACTACAACCTTGACCGTATGATGGCTTCTTACCGCGATGGCCTGCAGTATTTTTCCGACACCTATGGTCCGTTCCAGTTCAGGCAAATGCGCCTGCTCGAGTTTCCGCGTTATGCATCTTTCGCTCAAAGCTTTCCGAATACAGTGCCTTATTCCGAGTCGTTTGGCTGGGTGGCCGACTTTCGCGATCCCAATAGTTTTGATTACGCGTATTGGGTAACGGCGCACGAATTGGCGCACCAGTGGTGGGGGCACCAGGTGGTGCCCAACCTTACCAGGGGCAGCAACCTCATTTCAGAATCGTTGGCAGAGTACACCGCCTTGTTGCTATCGGAACGCAAGTATGGCCGCGACAATATGAAGCGCTTTTTGAAAGATGAACTTGATGGCTACCTGCGTGGGCGGGCCAACGAAAGCAAGAAGGAAAATGTGTATATCAACTGCAACCGGGCTTACCAATGGTACCAAAAAGGAAGCCTGATTTTGTACGGCCTGCGCGAATTGATAGGGGATAAAGCACTCAATACCGCAATCCGCGAGTTTAGAGACAGCTTTGCCTTCAGGCAGGTGCCGCCTTATGCAGGCAGCCACGATTTGTATGATGCCATTGCCCGGCATGTACCCGATTCGTTCCGCTATTTCCTCGACGACAGTTGGCTTCGTATCACCCTGTACGAAAACAGGCTTCTGAAGGCCACGGCAAAACCCGTTGGCGGCAATGCATACGACGTTACCCTGGAATTTGAGGCCGGAAAAGTGTATGCCGACAGTACGGGCAAAGAAGCGAAAGCTCCTATGAACGACTATGTGGAAATCGGGGTTTTTGGGGAAGAAACGACTGACAAAAGCGGGCGCCGGCAAACCGACCCACTGTATCTGCAAAAACATAAACTACAGGCTGGCAACAGGTCGGTAACGGTGCGGGTGCAGGGCAAACCTGCTACAGCAGGTATTGATCCCTACAACAAGCTGATAGACAGGATACCCAACGATAATTCAGGATCTGTGGAACTTTGAGGTATTCAGCGTGGATGAATTGTGGTTATCAACTGAGGTGAAACAGATAAGCTCAATAGAGATGATAGTACTATGGGTGAAGGCTATGGTGGTTTGAAGCGGCATCAATGGTATGGCTGTTGCATGTGACTGCTCCTTCTTGGCCTGATTTTATGCCTGCTTATACGGAATGGATCATGTTATTCTGAAACTCTGGTTTATGGTTGGGAAACAAATACTGATAATTCAATTGGTGATTTTCACTACGGGTATTTTGCAGGCGCAGCCACGTTTACGGGTACGCGATGCCGGCATTGTAATTGGTGTGATGAAACCGGGTCGCAACAATGCCATTACCGATGTGTTGGGTATAAAGGTGGGGCAGGTAAGCATAGTTGCAGGCGATAGCGTGCGAACAGGTGTAACGGCCATTTTGCCGCATGCCGGTAATTTGTTTCAGCAAAAAGCGCCTGCAGCCATTTATGTGGGCAATGGGTTTGGCAAGTTGGCCGGCAGCACGCAGGTGCAGGAATTGGGCAACCTGGAAACTCCGGTAGTGCTAACGAATACGCTGAGTGTGCCAGTGGCGATGCAGGCTTTAATTGAATACACAATCAAGCAAGCCGGCAATGAAAGGGTTCAAAGTGTGAATGCCCTTGTGGGCGAAACAAACGATGGGTACCTGAACGATATCCGTGGCATGCATGTGAAAAAGGAGCATGTATGGCAGGCGCTTGCCAGGGCCGATACGGGTAGGGTAGAAGAAGGCAATGTGGGCGCGGGCACCGGCACAGTATGCTTTGGCTGGAAGGGCGGTATCGGAACCGCATCGCGCAGGCTGCCGGCTTCGCTGGGAGGCTACACAGTAGGAGTGCTGGTGCAAACCAACTTTGGCGGTGTGCTGCAGGTAAACGGGGCGCAGGTGGGCAAAGCCTTGGGAAAATATTATTTGAGTGACCAATTGAATAACACTGTTGATGGCAGTTGCATGATAGTGGTGGCTACCGATGCACCCCTTGACGCCCGCAACCTGCAACGCCTGGCAAAAAGATGTTTTATGGGCATGGCTAAAACGGGAGGCATAGCCAGCAACGGCAGCGGCGATTATGTGATTGCATTCAGTACCGATAGTACACTTAGGATTCCTCATGCTGCAGCAGGCAACTTGATTACGCAGCGTGTACTGCACAACGAAGCGGTATCGCCCCTGTTTTTGGCAGCTATTGAGGCAACCGAAGAGGCTATTCTGAATTCGCTGTTTATGGCTACAAGCACCAAAGGCAAAAATGGCAGGATAGTGGAAGCATTACCGGTAGCAAAGATGCTGTCCCTTTTTAAGGAAGACAAATAATCGTTATGTGTGCACTATGTGGTACCAGGCTCTCAACTTTTTCTTCTTTGCCTTTCATACACTGTTCACCCTTTTCAATATAATAGGGTGGGCATTTCGTCGTACACGAAAACTGCACCTGGTCACTATTTCGCTCACGGCATTTTCATGGTTTGTGTTGGGGATATGGTACGGCTGGGGATTTTGCTTTTGTACCGAATGGCATTACGCAGTACGCAGGCGCCTTGGGTATACCGACCAAACCAGGTCGTATATCCATTTCCTGATTTTAAAACTCACGGGTTACAATGCAAATATGCGACTGATGGAACAAGCTACTCTTTGGGTGTTTATCGGCGCATTGTTGCTCAATCTCTTTTATACCTTTTTGGGCCGAAAATCTGGGAAAAACCGTTAGCCGGCATTAAATACTGAAAATGTACTTGATGCTTTATGCTTTGCTTGCCCAAGTGCATAATTGCAGCCATTCATTTCCATTGCCTATCAACAGCACGCAGTTCATTTTGCAAGAGAGTCGTTAGGTATGTAGGCATACACTACCTTAGGTGGTACATTGCGCAAATGCTCTGCCTGCTTGCCAATGGGCAAATCGCTGGATTGTGGGGTAGGTTCACAAATGGTGAATTTTTTGCCCTCATACAGTACAAATTCTCCGTTATGCCTTTTGCTGAATTGAACAGCGATGTTTATATGCGTAGGGTACATGAGCGCCAACATGGGCAGGTTATAAATTTCCTTAACCAGGAAGAAAAATAGGGCAGCGCGGTCTTCACAATCACTTTTATCGTACATCAGGGTTTCTTCCGGTACCATGCGTTTCTCTTTGCCAAAGGTTGATTCGTCCTTTTCGTACAAAAAGGCGTACCGCGTAAAATGCATCAGGTAATCCACGCCTTTTCGCTCACTCATGCGGGCTACGTTTTTGCGCAGCAGTGGTACAAGGCTCTGGTATGTTCTATTGCTCATAGGGGTATTAAAATACTCACCAAAGTCAAGGCCCGGGTAGTTGGCAAAAGCCTGCCGTATTTGAGGGTTGAGCTTGATGGCAAACTGATAGTTCCTGCTTCGGTATTCAAATTGTAGGCTTTTTTCCGTGTAGTCTACTTCGTAAAATTCGGGCATTCGTGTTACTTTGTACGAAAAGGGCTTTGTAGCTCCAGGCACTGCAATGTCTATCGCTTCCGTGGTTTCGGCCTCCAGGGCAGCCTGGGCATAGTCGTGAATGTTGAGGCACACGTACTGCCGGCTATTACGTGTATAATAGGGTATTCCAAAAACTTCTTCGGTGCTGTAAACATGAAAAAGCAGTTGGTCGTAGAAGGTGCTCAACGTGGCATCATAGCCGGATTGTACCAACAGGAACCACTTATATAACGTATAGCGATAATAGTTGTCGGCCTTGGGTGCTAATTGCTGGGCGGTGCGACGGATAAGTTGGTAGTAAAACCAGTCGTCGAGCCCGTTTTGCCTGCGATAGCTTAGTAAAGAATCCACCAATATGCAGTGTTTACTTTTGCTAATTGCTTCATAAAAACGCTTAACTGATTTTGCATCATTGCCAGCCCCAAAGGATATCTCCATATCAATGCTTACAGGCAGGCTAACTTTTTCACCATAATAGTCAATTTGCAAATTGCGCACCTGACTTTTGGCCATTGGCCCAAATACGCACACCAGGCAAAAGGTGAAAAGGAGCTTAATGTAACTGATTTTGTTCAATGGCGCTGCAATGGTAAATCTTTCAAAGTTAAACGCTTTAAGGCTGAATATGCCCGCATTTAATATTACCAACAGAATTTGTGATGCTATTATCGTGGAGGTAAATTAGTCAATTTCAGCCATTCATGCATGCAGTTTTATGTCATTTTGCTGGATTTTGGCAATAAGTCAGAATTGATTACGGATTTTCCGTAAAGCCTCCTGGTTTCCCGCAATAAGTAATGCATGCTTTGCTCAAAGCCTTAAGGATCGCCTTTCCGCGAGCATTATTCAATTATGGAAGGTCTGTTTACAGGTATAGTTTTGAATCGTATTCAACAGGAGATTTTCAAAAACCACCACCATTCCTTTCATTGCCTCAGAAACTTAAACTCACCACGCAACCACATCACACCCACCTAAACCATTTAACTAACAAATTCCGGGTCGTAAGGCCCGGTTTTTGTTTTGCAAGCAGGCGCAGTACACACAATTTCCCCGGCCCATTTTGCACTTGAGCCTGCTGGTAATATCCAGGTCCATCAACATAACAAAGCAGTATTTTGTGGAAAACTATGTTGTGCCGGCTGCATGATAGATGAACCCATTGTACTCAAATATGGCTTCAGATTTTCGCAACTATGTCGTAATTTTAAGCTCATGATTGTTGTACTGTTCTATTAATTAAACCAACCACTATGAAAAAGTTCTTTGCTTCTGCAATACTCATTTTAATTGTGCTGACCAATAGCTGGTCACAAGAAATGGTGGATACCTCCAAACCGGGCAAAAACCTGGTAAAATTCAATTTTTCCGGTCTTTTTGTAGGAAACTATATTGCTCAATACGAAAGAGTGGTGGGCAAAAGAAGCTCCCTCGCTTTTACATTGAGTGTTGCACCCAATACAGGGCTACCTTTTAAGGATGCCTTAATGGAAGAGTTTAGCGATAATGAAGATGCCAAAGCGGCCATAGAAAGCACCCTGTATACCAAGTATAATTTTACGCTGGAGTACAGGTTTTACTTGAGCAAAGGAGCCCCCAAAGGATTTTATTTAGCGCCATTTCTTCGGTACATGAATATGGAACTTGAGCAGGATTATCCTTTTACCCCAAGCGATGGCAAGCAGCACGTAGCTACCGTGAGCAGCAAGTTTGGTGCTTTTGGTGGCGGACTCATGGTTGGCACACAGTGGACTATCAAAAAGCATTGGGCCATCGACTGGTGGATTATAGGCGGCTTCTACGGATCGCAAATAGATGCCGATTTCTATGGTGTGGATCCTATTGGCGGACTTAGCACTTCTGATCAGGCCGACCTGGAAAATGACATTGAAAGTGTAGATATTCCCGGCTATACCATAGATGCAACCGTGAGCCCCAATACTACCGGCCCAACGCAGGTGTGGGTAAACATGAAGGGCCCCTATTATGGCATACGCGGTGCGGGGCTTTGCCTGGCATACAGGTTTTAGCTGGTAGCGAACTGCTTTGTAGGGCAAAGGCGATACAGAACCCAAAAAGCCCGAAGAGTTGTAAATTTGCTGCTGAATAAGCTGCCGGCAGCAAGTTTTTTCTAAAGCGGATTTTTACCCAACAAGGCTAGTTTGTGGCTACGATTCATTTTGATATAATCGGAATTGTGGCTGCTGGGTGATTAAGCAATCATTAGGGCAATTGCCATCCCAAACCAACACCATACACCTGTGGCTCTCCGGGCCTTGCTGCCCCAAAATCATAGGCATACCCTATGTAGAAGGTGTTTGTCAAATTGCGGCTCCAAAACTGAATCTCGAACTGCCCCCATCCTACGGCAGCCCTCAGGTTCAGCAGGCCGTAGCCATCCTGCGTTATAGTATTGGCAAGGTCGAAATATTGTTTTCCAAAATAGCGGTAATCAATTCTTACCGACAGGGTTGCTTTGCCTAACTCCTTATTGTACTGTGCTGAAACAAATTGTGTATGAACGGGCGTGAAAACCTGCCTGTTGCCACTGAGGTCTGTTTCGGAACCGTTACTCACACCGGTCAAACTGCCAAATTTGCTGTAGGTGTATCCACCTGCATACCGCACATGCAATCCACGCACTGGTTTTGCTTCCATCTCCAGTTCAAAGCCGCCGGTATTGAGTTTGCCTGCGTTGGTTGTAATTACTACCGCGTCGGGCATAATAAGTTGGGGTGCCTGTACATCACGAATAGCATTGTAGAAGGCTGCTGCACCAAAGCGCAGTTTCTTGTTGTGCGTTTCGGCTTTAAAGCCCAGTTCAAACATGTTGCCATACTCGGGCTTGTATGCCCACAGTGGTACCTGCGATGGGTCGCTTGAAATACCTGAAAGGCCGCCGCTTCTGAAGCCACGGTTGTAGTTGAAAAATAGCAGTGAGTTAGCGCTTGTTGTGTATTGCAAGCCAAGCCGGGGAGATAAGGCCTGAAAATTCGTTTTTCCGGTTGTGTCGGCCTGCAAGGTAACCGGTTGGTCAGGTTGCTTTTCAAAAGCACTGCTGGCAGTTAACTGTCGGGTCTCGTAATCCATGCGCAAGCCTGCTGTTATGGAAAATGCGCCGGTAGCATGCCAGGTAGCATTGCCAAAAGCTGCCAGTCCTTTATTGGCCGAAGCATTGTTGGTAATGATGGCGAAATTTTTATCGGGTACCCCAATTAGCCCGGCATCTTCACCAAAAACAGTGGCCTGCCTGGTTGGACTTTTCTGGATAAAATGATAAGCCCCGGCAGTCCATTCAATGTGAGATTTTACCTGGCTGGACGAACTGAAACGTATTTCATTTGTCCAGGCATTGGAATAGTTGTAGTTGTTACCGGCGTTGTTGTACAAGCCTACCGCATCTGCCGGCGAAAAGTCGGCATCCAGGGTGCCGCCGTAATAGCGGTAATTTTTTTGCCATGCTGTTTGAAAGGTAAGGTCAACCCAGCGGCCTTTATGTGCTGCTACCATCGATGCATTACCGGTATTATCGTGCATGGTAGCACCCTGGTTGTGCGCAACATGATACGGGTTGGCCAGTATATCGCCAATGTTGTATGTAAGCGGAAAGGCCCCATCGTTGCGCCCCTGATAGTATTTGCCCTGTGCAAGCAGGCTCCAGTTTTTTCCAAACAAATAGCGTACCTGCATGCCCGCCATCAGTTGGCGTTGGTCGTCCAATGTGGTGCTGGTTACATCATTAGTGAAGTATCCGTTTCTGCTATCGTAAATTATTGAAGCGCCTGTATACAATTTGTTTTTGATCAGTGGGGCTTTTACAGTGGCCGAGTACCGCTGCTGCCCGAAATTGCCAACATGTATTTGCCCCGAAGCATCCAGAACGTTCGATGGCGCCTTGGTAATAATGTTGAGGACTCCTCCCATGACATTACGGCCGTACAATGTGCCCTGTGGCCCCCTGAGTACCTCAATTCGGTCTACATCATGCAGCTGAGGTATATAAGTGTCAAGATTAAACTGGGCAACCCCGTCCACATAAGTAGCTACGGCCGTTTCGTAAGAGGTGGTAGTAATGCCACGAATGCCGGTAACATTTCGGTTATCGCCCGGGTTGGTTAGTGTAAAATTGGGGGCAAAGCCGGTTAAATCACTCAACTGCCATAGTCTCATTTTGTTTTGATCGCTGGCGGAAAAGGTGGATACGGACGCAGCAGTGGCAAGCAACGGGTAGTCGCGCTTTTCTGAAACAACTACAACGTCGGCCAGGGTGGACTTTTCTTCATTAAGCGTTACTGTTACCAGGGTGTCGCGTGTAAACTCCATCAAAACAAGGCGTGCCGCATAGCCCCTTGCCTCTATGTTGAACTGCCAGGCGCCGGCCGGTAGTGATATTAGTGCAGCCGTGCCATCCGCCAATGAGGTAGCAGTTTGCGCATGGTTGAGGGCCGCTACGTGGGCACCGGCAATGGGCTTCTGGGCCCGGTTCTCAATCTTGAAGCTGATATTAAAGGATGGCTGAGTTGATGCCATTTTTGCGACAAAAAGAAAGATGAATAGCAGGATCGGACGCATGGATGAAAGGAATGTTGAGCGAATGTTGGTAGCGAGGCGCAAATTGAAGCAAATTCAGGAAAGGATAATGAGCGTTTTTTGTCTGTTGAACTTTCTGTGGTCAAGTTGAGGCTCTGGATAGAATTTGTAACAATTATTGCTAAACTTCTACAGACTCAATAAAAATCCAACTGGCTGAATAATGCAGCTCAACACTTTCGATTTCGGGATTACATCAGGATCAAGCCAGCAGGAAATTGATTACCTGCTGGATTATATCACAAGCCTCAAATAGGCTAACGTGGCAGATTTTGACGCTTTAAGTCTCAGCAAACAGGTGCAGATATTTTTCCTGCCTGTTGCAGGGTTTTAATAAGGAGTCTATATTGTAGCCGTTAATCATTTTATTAGCAAAAAATCAACCAACGTGAGAA
>Ga0114939_10001467_pt1 | contig 18486 bp, 18 predicted proteins | sample AshMeaCrysSpring_FD_87196 | JGI IMG/M metagenome (GOLD analysis project Ga0114939, IMG submission 87196) | Groundwater microbial communities from Big Spring, Nevada to study Microbial Dark Matter (Phase II) - Ash Meadows Crystal Spring | ecosystem: Environmental > Aquatic > Deep subsurface >...
CGCCCGTGCGGCCGAAGCGGCGGCCCGTGCGCGCGCGGAATCCGACTGGATCCGCGCGATCCAGGCGAAGGTGCGCGGCAACGTGAACCTGCCGCCGGACCTCGCCGGCAACCCGGAGGCGATCTTCGAGGTCGTGCAACTGCCGACCGGGGAGATCCTCGACGTCCAGCTCCGGAAGCCGAGCGGCGTACGCGCCTACGACGAGGCAGTACAGCGCGCGATCCTGAAGAGCTCGCCGCTGCCGCGTCCCGAGCGCGCCGATCTCTTCCAGCGCACGCTGACGCTCAAGTTCCGGCCGATCGACTAGCGGGACTGCTTGTCGACGATCTGGATCGCGGCCCAGGACCACTCCGACCGCTGCTCGACGAGGTTCTTCAGCGCAACCGTGTAGACCGACCGGTCGGTGGTGAGGATCACCTGGCGGCCGTCGGCGTATTCGGAGGTGGGCACGATCAGCGTCTTGACGGAGAGCGGCTTGTCCGGGCGCGAAGGCGGAGGCAGGTAGAGGCCCTCGAAGCGCGCGCCGATCGTCGACATGTCGATGCCGTTGACCACGAAGCCCAGGTCCTCCTTGGGATCGCGCTTCGCGTGAAGAACCACCGGTACGACGCGCTCCGCGATCAGCGACACGCCGGCCTCGACGTCGTCGCTGCTCACCTTGTTCAGGCGCCGCACGACGCCGAGCACCCAGTCCGAGACGTCCGACTGGCGCACGGCGACGAGCCCCCCGAGCGCGAGCGACTGCCCGATGCCGCCGGAGGCGGCGATGCGGAGCCCGGCGAGGCTGCGGTCCTTGACCTGCCACATCGGATCCGAGAACGACGACAGGCTCATCGCCAGCGAGTCGTGCTCGTCGTGCTGGCGCCGGACGCGCGGCGCGTCCGAGACCGCGTAGACCTCGATCTGCTCGCTCGCGCCCTCGGCCTGCGCCTCGGCGCCCTTGGTGGCGAGCTCGCGGCAGATGCGCGCGAGCCCGATGCGCACGCGCGCTGAGACGTGGCAGGCGACGCGGGGATCCTTGCGCAGCTCGGCGTTGACGTTCGGCGCGACCGCGGGCCGAACCTTCTCGAGGATCGCGATGCGCTGCTGGTTGATCGGGGCGGCCGGGCCGAGGTCGGTCGCCTCGGCGCTGCGCAGCGCGTGGATCGCGCGCTCGAGCGACTCCGCGAGCGGCGTCGTGTCGACGTAGCGGAGCATCGATCCGGCGTCGGTGCCCGCGCGACGCACGAGGCCCGCCCTGCCGGCGAGGTCGACGAAGAAGCCCTCCGGCGAGCGCGGCACGGCGTCGAGGACGAGCTTGCGGCTCCACGCGCGGAGCTGCGACGCGGCCCAGTCGAGTTGCGACGGCGACAGGTTGCCGGTGTTGAGCTGGTGGATCAGGAGCGCGTTCAGGTACTCCTGCTCGGGCGTCCACGCGGTCGCGTTGGGGCCCGCGCTGCCCAGCACGGCCGGCGAGCGGTCGACGCCGAGCTCGGTGGCGCGAAGGTAGGCGCGGTGCAGCTCCGTCCACTTGCCGGGGATCCAGCGCTCGAAGCGGAACACGCGGAGCTTCGCGTCGGTACCGTAGTAGTGAAGCAGCCGCGCGAAGAGGAGCGGCAACGCGGCCCGCCACCGCGAGTTGCCGTCCTGGCTCACTGCTTCCTCGAGCGCCGTCTGGTACGCGTGCAGGAAGCCCTGCGTCAACTCGTAGGCCGCCTGCCAGATGCGCTCGGCGAGCTTGCCGGGGGCGTCGTGGTTCTCCACGTACTGCTTGGTGAGCTGGCGGCGGTCGGTGCCGAGCGCCGAATCGAGGAACTCGATCGCCTGCACGCGGCCAAGGTCGAACGGCCGCCGCGCCTGGCGCAGCGCGTCGAAGGCGCGCATCACGTGCTGCTGCCGGCCGATCACGTCGAGGGACGGAAGCTGCTTCAGCCAGACGGACGCGTTGCGCCCGCTGGTGAGCGGATCGTTCGCGTCCTTGCCGTGCGTGCCTAGAAAACTGAACATTGCCTTCGCTGCGTTGCGGCCCTCACGTGCGTGGCCGCGCCCGCTTCGCTTCGTCGATGACCGTGGGGGTATGCGAATGGCATTTTATAGGGCATCCGCCCGGCGGCGCGAAGGGACGTTCGGCGGCTCGGCTAGAATCGACGCCCGGACGCGACGTGCGCTGCCGCCCGCGTCGCGGCACGCCACCTTCCCGCCCCGCTCCCGCCCGACCCCTCTCGCCGCCATGTTCCGACTACCCGTTTCCGGCCGCCGGGCTGCGCTCGCCGCCGTCGCCGCCGCAATGGCGGCGATCGCTCCCGTCGCGCTTGCCCAGTCGCCGGCCTCCACGGCCTCGACGCCAAATTCCAGCAAGTTGGATGCCAAAGTGACAGAACTCAAGAAAATCGATGTAAAACAGGGTACTGGCGCCGAAGCGCAGTCTGGCAAGGCCGTGATCGTCCACTATACGGGTTGGCTTCATGACCCCTCCGCGCCGGACGCCAAAGGCAAGAAGTTCGACAGTTCGCGTGATCGCGGAGTGCCGTTCGGGTTCATGCTTGGTGCCGGCCGGGTGATCAAGGGTTGGGACGAAGGAATCGTGGGCATGCAGGTCGGCGGCCAGCGGACGCTCGTGATCCCGCCGGCGCTGGGCTACGGCGAGCGCGGCGCCGGCGGGGTGATCCCCCCGAACGCGACGCTGATCTTCGACGTCGAGCTGATCGAAGTGAAATAGGGCAATCGTCCGATGCAGCCCCGCGACAGCCGCGCAGCGGTAAAGCGCCGCGCGGACTATCGGCCGCCGGCGTTCCTCGTCGACCGGGTCGCCCTGGAGTTCGACCTCGATCCCGAAGCGACCCGGGTCACGTCGACGCTCGCTTTCCGCCGCAACCCGGACGCCGACCGCCGCGACCGCGCGGCGCCGCTCGTGCTGGACGGCGAGGCGCTGGCCGCCACGGCGGTCGAACTCGACGGCGTGCGCCTGCCGCGCTCGCGCGTGCTCGTCGCGTCGGGCCGTCTGTCGGTCACCGACCTCCCGGCCGCGGGTACGCTCGCCGTGCACACGCGCATCGCGCCCGCGCGGAACTCCGCGCTCGAGGGCCTGTACGTGTCGTCGGGCGTGTTCTGCACGCAGTGCGAGCCCGAGGGCTTCCGGCGCATCACCTGGTTCCCCGACCGGCCCGACGTGCTGGCGACCTACACGGTGACGATCCGCGCCGACCGCGCACGTTACCCGGTCCTGCTGTCGAACGGCAACCTGGTCGACGCGGGGGAGCTCGCCGGCGGCCAGCACTACGCGGTGTGGCACGACCCGTTTCCCAAGCCCTCGTATCTCTTCGCGCTGGTCGCAGGCGACCTCGCGGCGCTCGAGGACAGTTTCACGACGCGCTCGGGCCGGCTGGTCCATCTCGCGATCTACTCGACGCCCGGGAACCTGCCGCGCTGCCGTCATGCGATGGAGGCGCTCAAGGCCTCGATGCGCTGGGACGAGGAGCGCTTCGGCCGCGAGTACGACCTCGACCGCTTCACGATCTTCTGCGCCGACGACTTCAACATGGGCGCGATGGAGAACAAGGGGCTCAACATCTTCAACAGCCGCCTGATCCTCGCCGATCCGGCGACGGCCACCGACGACGACTTCCAGGCGATCGAAGGCGTCGTCGGCCACGAGTACTTCCACAACTGGACCGGCAACCGCGTCACCTGCCGCGACTGGTTCCAGCTGTCGCTCAAGGAAGGGCTCACCGTGTTCCGGGACCAGGAGTTCTCGAGCGAGCGCGGCTCGCGGGCGGTCGAGCGCATCGCGGCGGTCGAGTACCTGCGCCGCGACCAATACGCCGAGGACGCGGGCCCGATGGCCCACCCGGTGAGGCCGGACGAGTACCAGGAGATCAACAACTTCTACACCGCGACGGTCTACGAGAAAGGCGCCGAGCTGATCCGCATGCAACACACGCTGCTCGGGCCGGAGGCATTCCGGCGCGGCATGGACCTCTACTTCGCCCGCCACGACGGGCAGGCCGTGACCTGCGACGACTTCGTCAACGCGATGCAGGACGCCTCGGGCGTCGACCTCGCGCAGTTCCGCCGCTGGTACTCGCAGGCGGGGACTCCGCTCCTGCGCGTGGCGGGCCGCCACGACCGCCTCGCCCGCACGTACACGCTCGACGTCGTGCAGGAGTGCGCGCCGACGCCCGGCCAGCCGGACAAGGGCCCGTTCCACGTACCGCTCGCGGTCGGGCTGGTCGGGCCCGATGGCCGCGACCTGCCGGTCCGCCTCGACGGCGGCGACGGTGGCGCGCGCGCCACCCACGTGCTCGACGTGCGCGAGGCTCGCCAGCGCTTCCGTTTCCTCGACGTGCCCGTGGCGCCCGTGCCGTCGCTGCTGCGCGGCCACTCGGCGCCGGTGCGAGTGGAGTTCGAGTACACCGACCGCGAGCTCGCGCTGCTCGCAGCCCACGACGCCGATCCAGTGAACCGGTGGGACGCGGCGCAGCGGACGTTCGTCACCGCAGTCCTGTGGCTCGCCCGGCAACGGCGCGCCGGCGCGCCGCTCGTGCTCCCCGCGGGCATCGAGCACGTCGTCGGCCACCTGCTCGACGACACCGCGAGCGACCCGGCGCTGGTCGCGCTGGCGCTCGCGCCCCCTGACCTCGCCTACGTGGCCGCGATGGAGCCGGTGCAGGACGTCGACGGCGTCGTCGCGGCTCGCGCTTTCCTTGTGCGCTCGCTCGCCGCGCGGCTGCGGCCCGCCTTCGAGGCCGTGGTCCGGCGGCACCGGCCCTGCACGGCGTATGCGCCGGATCCCGCGCAGGCGGGACCGCGCCGGCTGCGCAACACGGCGCTGCGGTACCTGGGCGCGCAGGACGACGCCGCGGCGCGCAAGGCGGCGATCGCCCAGTACGACACCGCCGACAACATGACCGACGCGGTCGGCGCGCTGGCGGCGCTCAGGGACAGCGACGCGCCGGAACGGCACGATCTCTACGCGCGCTTCGAGGCGCGCTGGCGCGACGAGCCGCTGGTGCTCGACAAGTGGTTCGCGCTCGAAGCGACCGCGATGCGCGGCGGCACGCTCGATCGCGTGCATTCGCTCCTCGCGCACCCGCGCTTCAACGCGCGCAACCCGAACCGGGTGCGGTCGCTGGTCGGCGCATTCGCGCTCCGCAACTACGCTTGCTTCCACGCCGCCGACGGCGCGGGCTACGCGTTCGTCGCCGACCAGGTCCTGGCGCTCGACACGGCGAACCCCCAGCTCGCGGCCTCGGTCGCGAGCGCGTTCAACCCCTGGAAGCGCTTCGCCGAGCCGCGCCGCGCGCGCATGCAGGCGGCGCTCGAGCGCATCGCCGCGGCGAAGGGCCTGTCGAACGACGTCTCGGAGATCGTCTCGCGGGCCCTGTTCGACCGGTAGTCGGGACCTACCAGTAGGTCTCGACGGTGACGTGCCCCGGCTCGCGGCGGCGGTGGCGGCGCATGCCCCGGCCCTCGAGCAGCTTCTGGGTGTCGTCGACCATCTGCGGGTTGCCGCAGAGCATCGCGTGCGCCGTGTCGGGCCGCAGCGCCGAACCCGCGCGCGCCTCGAGCCGGCCATCGGCGATGAGGTCCGGGATGCGACCGCGCAGCGCCCCGGGGTGATCCTCGCGGGACACCACCGGCACGAACGCAAACGCGCCGGGGTGCGCGCGCCCGATACCGTCGATCTCCTCGGCGTAGGCGAGCTCGCGCGCGTGGCGTACGGCGTGCACCAGCACCACGCGCGGGAACTTCGCCCACGGCGCGTCGGTGCGCAGCATCGAAAGGAACGGCCCGAGGCCGGTGCCCGTCGCGAGGCACCACAGCGACGGCGCCGCGGGCACCTCGTCGATCGTGAAGAAGCCGTTGGCTCGCGCGGCGAGCCACACCGGTTCGCCGGGGGCGAGCGCCGCGAGCCGCGGCGACAGCGGGCCGCCGGGGACGACGACGAGGTAGAACTCGTGGGCCGGCGCGCCGGGCGGGTTCACGAACGAATACGGGCGGCCCAGCATCGGCTCCTTCGAGCCGGGCGGCGCCGGCAGCGCCACCTTCGCGAACTGGCCCGCGGTGAACGTCACCTCGGGCGCCGCGACCCGCAGCGACAGCAGCGTGTCGGTCCAGCGCCGCACGTCGACGACGCGCCCTTCGACCCACGACGACATCGGGGAAGTCCGGTTGCTAGAATCGCCGTATGGTAGCGCGAGCCCGACCGACGCCTCCCGCGGGCCTTCGCGTTGCGCTGGCGCGGCCGTCCGCGCGCCACGTCGCCGCGTTGCTCGCCGCGGTGGGCGCGAGCCGCGGCCTCCACCGCGGCTTCGTCGCGCCGCCATCGACGCCGGCGGCTTTCGCCGACTACCTCGCCCGCTTCGGGCCGCGGCGGGCCGGCGCGCGCAACCTGGGCTACTTCGCCGTTCGGCGCGACGACGGCGCGATCGCCGGCGTGGTCAACCTGTCGGAGATCGTCCGCGGCGCCTTCCAGAGCGCCTACGTCGGCTACTACGCGCTCGCGCCGCACGCGGGCGCCGGCTACATGACCGAGGCGATGCTGCTCACGCTCGACGCGGCGTTCGGCGACCTCGGGCTGCACCGGGTCGAGGCCAACGTGCAGCCGGTGAACGTCCGCTCGCTCGCGCTGGTCGCGCGGCTCGGCTTTGTACGCGAAGGCTGCTCGCGGCGCTACGTGAAGGTAGGGGGCCGCTGGCGCGACCACGTGCGCTTCGCGATCCTCGCCGAGGACTGGCCGGCGGCGCGCTGGCGCGTGCTCGCCGCCCTGAAGGACCGCCGATGACCCCTGCGCCGGGACTCGCCGCCCTGGCCGCGGCGCTGGCACTGGCGCTGGCGGGCTGCGCCACGCCGTCAAGGATCGAGCCCGGCAGGCCGCTCGCGGTCGATTCCTGGCCGCTGCCTCCCTACGAGAGCCACGAGGAATGCGTGGCGCTCGCCCCGGGCGACCGGCTCCAGTACCGCTTCGAGTCGACGGCGCCGCTCGCCTTCAACATCCACTATCACGAGGGCAAGGCGGTGGTGATGCCGGTGACCCGCGAGCGGGTGAGCGCCGACGAGGGCACGTTCGCGCCGCTGGTGGCGCAGGATTATTGCCTCATGTGGGAGGCCGGCGCGCAAGGCACGACGATCGCCTACACGCTGCACCTGACGCGGGGCCGGCCGAAGTGAGCGCAGCGCAGCCGGCGCTGCTGTTCGACCTCGACGGCACGCTGTCCGACAACTACGAGGGCATCTCGCGCAGCATCCGCCACGCGCTCGCGCGCATGGGAGCCCCGGATCCGGGCGATGCGGCGCTCCGCACGTGCGTCGGCCCACCGCTGCGCGAGACGTTCGCGCGGCTGATCCCGGACGTCGACGGGCCGGGCGTGGAGACCGCGCTCGCCCACTACCGCGCCCGCTACGGCGAGCACGGGTGGCGCGAGAACGTGGCCTACGACGGCGTCGCGGACGCGCTCGCCTCGCTCGCGGCGCGCGGCATCCGCCTGTTCGTGTGCACGTCGAAGCCGCGGGTGTTCGCCGAACGCATCGTCGCGCACTTCGGCTTCGACGCCCACGTCGAGCGCGTCTACGGGCCCGAACTCGACGGGCGCTTCGACGACAAGCGCGACCTGCTCGCGCACCTGATCGCCGTCGAGGGCCTCGACGCGACGCGCTCCACGATGGTCGGCGACCGGCATCACGACCTGCGGGCGGCCGCGGCGAACGGAACGCGGGCCGTGGGCGTGCTGTGGGGTTACGGCAGCCGCGAGGAACTGGCAGGCGCGCACCGGCTGCTCGAGACGCCCATGGAACTCGCGACGCTCCTCGACTGAGCCGGATCCGCCGCGGGTCGCGGGTCGCGCGCCGCGCGTCAGCGGCCCGACAGCGAAGCCAGCACCGCGAAGAGCACGAGCGCCGCCAACGCCAGCGCCGCGACCTTCCACGGGCTCTTCGGATAGTCGCCGGCAATGCGTCCGGTGACGCCGTTCATCGCGCACTGGTAGCTGCGCCGGCCATAGTCGTAGGTGAGCAGCCACACCGGCATCAGCACGTGCTTGAAGGTCTGCTCCGACCACTGCGCGGCGACGCGCAGATTGCGATGCGTGTCGCCGGGAACGCGCGCCGCACACAGGGCCAGGAGCTTGCGGTCCATCGCCTCGCGCGCCCGCAGCACCGCCGCGGGGAGGTCGACCTGGTAGCGCTCGACGACCCAGCCCGCGACGAACGCCGGATCGTAGGGCTCGAGCGTCGCAGTGGGGAAGGGCTCGATGCCGCGCACGAGCGCCTCGCGCACGCCGACCGACGCGCAGACGAGGTCGTCGTCGAAGCGATGCGCGAGCGTTCCCGACGCCGGCGTCCAGCGCACCTTGCGCACCTGCTCGGCGCGCGGGCGGCCGTCGCGGATGCGCATCTCGGTCTCGTAATGGTAGTGCCCGGCCTCGGCGGACCAGCGCACCTCGGCGCGCGCATCGAAGGTCCAGTACGGCAGGTACACGCCGTGCACGGTGTCGGTCAGCGCCCGGCGCTTCAGCGCCGACGGCGCGAGCCAGCGGCGGCCGTACCACTGCCGGATGCGCTCCCGCGCCTGCGCCGCGTCGATTGCGAACGGCAGCACGCTGCCCGGCCGGAACGCAGGCTCGGATTCGGAGTACTCGAGCAGCTGCGCGGCGCCGCAGAACTCGCAGTGCTGCGCCTGCCGCGAGGCGTCGAGCACCGACACCGCGCGGCAGCTCTGGCAGCGCACGCTGCGCTTCTGCGCCTGCCAGCCGCGCGGCGCGCCGGCAAGTTCGTCGAGCGCCGCGCCGAGGTCATGCTCGACGGGCGCATCTTCCGCCCCCGCCGGCGCGGACGACTCGGTGCCGCAGTGCGTGCACACGAGCTTGCGGCGCTGCGGGTGCCAGGCGGCCTCGCCGCCGCACGCGGGACAGGCGAAGCGGGCGCGGGCGGTCTCCTCGCCCATCCGCTACCGGATCGTGTAACCGACGACGCGCCAGACGCCGTCCGCCTCGCGCTCGAGCGTCACCGTCTCGGTGCCGCCCGCCTCCTTCTCGAACGCGGTGCGGAAGGCGAGCACCGCGTACTCGCCTTCGGGCGCGCCGGGGAAGCTCTTCTCGAAGCGCGTGCTCGCGAGCGTTCGCTGGACCACCGGTCCGCGCGGACCGCGCTGCGCGGCGAGCGCCTTCGCCCAGCGGTCCTCGGGCGCGGCGTCGCGGAACTTCGCCGCGGCGCGATCGCGAGCCGCCTTCGCCTCCCCGCGGTCGACGAGGGCGAGCCAGTCGCGGGCGATGGCGGCGACCACGCTCGCGCGCGGATCCTGCGCCGGGACGGGCAAGGCGGCCAATGCCGCGACCGCGAGCAGGGCGGCTGCCGCGCGGCGGCGATGCGTCGGCCCGGCCACCGGGCGTCGTGCCGCTGCGTCCCGCCTCACTTGAGGAACGCCTCGAGCGCCTCGCGCGTGACGCGCCACTGCGTGCCGATGCGCCTTCCCTTGAGGTCGCCGGCCTCGAGGCTCGCGACGACGTCGGACTCGGCGACGCCGAGCTTGTGCGCGATCTCGCCCGGCGTGTACAGCTCGAAGGGCGCCGACGCGGACGCCGGCGCGGCGATGCCGGGCGTGGCCTGCGCCGCGATGCCGCCGGGCTGGTTCATCATCTGCTGGGCCATCGCCATGCCGACGGCGATCTCGGCGCCCACCCCAGCGACCCCGCCGCCGCCCTGCGCGAGCCCCTGCCCCATCTGGTACTTGACGTAGTCGTTGAGGTTGCCCACCGCGGCCATCGAGGAGCGCTTGTCGATCGCCTGCTCGACCTCCGGCGGCACCGACACGTTCTCGACGACGAACGCGGTCATCTCGAGGCCGTACTTCTGCGAGAGCGCGGGATTGATGAGCGGCAGCAGCGCCTCGCCAAGCTCGCCGTAGCGCGAGGCGACGTCGAGCGCCGGGATCTTCGCGCTCGCCAGGGCGTCGGAGAACACGCTGACGATGCGCGAGCGCATCGTGTCGGCGAACTCGTCGAGGCGGAAGTGGTGATCGGTGCCCGCGACCTCCTTCAAGAACCTCGGCACGTCGACGATGCGGAAGTCGTAGGTGCCGTAGGCGCGCAGCCGCACCACGCCGAAGTCGGCGTCGCGCATCATCACCGGGTTGGCCGTGCCCCACTTGTTGCCCGTGAAGACGCGCGTGACGACGAAGTAGACGTCCGCCTTGAACGGGCTCTCGAGCGCGTACTTCCAGCTCTTGAGGTTGGTGAGGACCGGGATGTTGTCGGTGACGAGCGTGTGCTTGCCGGGCCCGAAGCGGTCGGCGAACTCGCCCAGGTAGACGAACTGCGCCGCCTGCGACTCGCGCACGATCAACTGCGCGCCGTTCTTGATCTCGCGGTCGTCGTCGGGGAAGCGCCACGCGAGCGTGTCGCGCGAGTCGTCGGTCCACTCGATGACGTCGATGAACTGCTTCTTCAGGAAATCGATGATCGCCACGTCGCCTCTCCCTGTCGTCCCCGCGCCGGGGGCGCGTCGCACGGCGTGCCGCCGCGCGCGCCCCCCGCCCCGCCGGTCACTTCGCCGCCGCGAGCCCTTTCGCCTCGGCCTCGGCCCGCACGAGTTCCGCCTCGAGCCCCTGCGCCGGCAGCGCGCCGGGCACAATGGAGCCGTCGGCGAACACGAGCGTCGGCGTCGCCGTCACCCTGAGCTTCTGGCCCAGCGCCGCGGTCGCCGCGATCGGGTTGTCGCACTCGCCCTTGTTGTCCGGCAGCTTGCCGCTCACGAAGAACTCGTCCCACGCCTTCACCTTGTCCGGCGCGCACCAGATGAGCTTCGACTTGCGCGCGGCGTCCGGGTGCAGCTGGTCGATCGGGTAGAGGAAGGTGTAGATGGTGACGTTGTCGATGCCCTTCAGCGTCTCCTCGAGGCGCTGGCAGAACGGGCAGTCGGCGTCCGAGAACACGGCGAGCCGGCGCGAGCCGTTGCCCTTCACCTTCCTGATCGCGAGGTCGAGCGGCAGCGCGCTCCAGGCGATGCGGTTCAACTCGCGCGCCTTGCGCTCGGTCAGGTTGGTCTTGGTCTTCGTGTCGTAGACGTTGCCCACGAAGATGTACGCCGCCTTCGGGTCGACGTACACCATCTGCTCGTCGAACATCGCCTCGTAGAGGCCGAGGAACGGCGCCTTGGCGATGTGGCGCACCTGCACGCCAGGGAAGCGCTCCTCGATGAGCTTCTTCACTGCGGCGGCGTCCGCGGTGGGGGCCTTGGCCGCCGCAGGCTGGGCCGCGGCCGGCAGGGCGATCGCCAGGGCGAGCGCGGCCGCCGCCAGCGTGGACGTGAGCATCGGGTGGTGCATCGCGAATCTCCGGTGGGTCGACTTGAGATGGAAGTGAGACAGCTCAGCGCAGCGCATGTTGCGCGAGCACCTGCTTGAGGATAGGGAGCCGATCGGCGGCACCGAGGCCGAGATTGCGCAGCACGGACACCCAGCCGGCGCGCGACCCGAACAGCCGGGCGAGCCCATCGGTCACCGACTGCATCGCGAGCACCGGCTCCGCGCGTCGCCGGGCGTAGCGCTCGAGCAGGAGCGGCGCGCCCGGGTCGGCGAGCGGGCCACGCCGCGCCAATACGTCGGCGAGCGCCTCGGCGTCGCCGAAGCCCAGGTTGACGCCCTGGCCGGCCAGCGGATGCACGCCGTGCGCGGCGTCGCCGACGAGCGCGAGCCGGTGGGCGACGGGCGACGGCAGGCGCAGGAACTGCAGCGGGTACGCCGCCGGCGGCGTCATCACCTCGAGGTCACCGAGCACGCGCCCGCCGGCGGCCGCGACGCGTGCGGCGAGTCCCTCGCGATCGAGCGCCATCAGTTCGTCTGCGAGCGCCGTCGGCGCGGACCAGACGATCGAGATGCGCCGTCCGGGCAGCGGCAGCCAGGCGAGGATGCCGCCGTCGGCGCGGAACCACTGCCGGGCGCAGCCGCGATGCGGGCGCTCGCAGGCGAAGTTCGCCACGACCGCGGTCTGCCCGTACGGCCGCGGCGTCGCGTGCAGGCCGGCAGCCTCGCGCACCCACGAGCGCACGCCGTCGGCGCCGACGACGAGCCTCGCCTCGGCGCGCGTCCCGTCGGGGAACGAGAGCACCGCGGACCGGGGTGCGAAGGCCAGCGACTCGAAGCCCTGCGGCGGGAGGACCTGCACGTCCGCCGCGGCGAGCTCCGGCACGAGCGCGCGGCGGATCTCTCGCTCCTCGACGATCCACGCGAGCGCACGCACGCCGACGTCGTAGGCCGAGAATTCCAGCACGGCGCCGCGATCGCCCTCGATGCGCATCGACTCGACGGCCTGCCGCCGCGGCTCCGGCAGGGCGTCCCAGGCGCGCTGTGCCGTCAGGAACGCCGCGCTCCCCGGCGAGATCGCATAGACGCGCACGTCGATCGCGTCCGGGTCCGCGGCGGGCGGGTCGACGCCCGCCCGATCGGCAAGCGCCACCGAAAGCCCCGCGCGCGCCAGCGCCGGCGCGAGCGAGAGCCCGACGAGCCCGCCGCCCGCGACCAGCACGTCGAACGCGCCCGGGGTCATCGCGCCACGCGCCTCACGACCACTCCAGCGACTCGATCGTCAGGTTGCGATTGGTGTAGATGCAGAGGTCGCCCGCGATGTCGAGGGCGCGCTGCACGACGTCCCGCGCCGGAAGCGACGTGTTCTCGACCAGCGCGCGCGCGGCCGACTGCGCGTACGGGCCGCCGGAGCCGATGGCCACGATGCCGAACTCCGGCTCGAGGACGTCGCCGTTGCCGGTGATCACCAGCGACGCGCTGCGGTCGGCGACCGCGAGCATCGCCTCGAGGCGCCGCAGGATGCGGTCGGCGCGCCAGTCCTTGGCGAGCTCGACGGCGGCGCGCGTGAGGTGGCCTTGGTGCTTCTCGAGCTTGCCCTCGAAGCGCTCGAACAGCGTGAACGCGTCGGCGGTCGCGCCCGCGAACCCGGCGAGGACGCGCTCCTGGTAGATGCGCCGGACCTTGCGCGCCGAGGCCTTGACGACGACGTTGCCGAGGGTCACCTGGCCGTCGCCGCCCAGGGCGACCGCGTTGTCGCGGCGGACGGAGAGAATCGTGGTGCCGTGGAACGGTTCCATGGAGCAGCCATCGGGTGGGCGCAAAAGCGGCATTGTACGTTCCGGCGACAGCGGCCGCCGCGGCGTCCGGCGCCCCGCACGTGCCGCGCGGCGGGGGCGCCCGGCGCGCGCCGGGAACCGGTGGCGTCAGGCGGACTTCTTGACGAAGTGCCGCGGCGGAAGGCCGATCAGCAGCAGCAGGGCGCGGATGATCGGCGTCGCCCCGACGATCTGGACGGCCTTGCGCTGCGCCTCGATGCGGCTCACCACGTTGAGGAGCGCGCCGGCGCAGACGAAGTCGATCCGCTCGACCGCGTCCATCTCCAGGGGCACGACCTGCCGGCCGTGGGCGAACTCCTGCAATCGCGCGAGCTGCGGCGGCGAAGGCCCTGCGAGCACGCCGGAAAGGTGCAGCACCTCCGCATCCGGCGCGAGCTCGCCGGCGTCCGGCGGGTCCCCGGCAGCGGGCACGTCCGCCTTGGCCGGCGCCGGCGGCGGCTCCCAGGAAGGCGGCGACACCTCGAAGGCGACCGCGTACTCGATCGCGCGATCCTCGAACGCCGGCTGGTCGTGCCGCCACTGCATGAGCTCGAGGGAGAGCAGCCACGCGCCGGCGCCGCCGTCGCGTCCCTGCGCGACCGCGGCGTCGAGCGCCGCCGTGAGCTTCTGGGCGCGCTCGATCGCGAGCGCGAGGCGGGCCTTGCGCGCCTCCGCGAGCGCCCCGGCGAGGAGCAGCGCCCCGCCGTCGTCGAAACCCGCCACCGAGCCGAGGTCGAGCCGCGCCTGCGCGACCTTCTTCGCGATCGCCCGCCGCAGCCCCTCCACCTGCGACGCGGACTCGCCGGTGAGCCGCCCGGACACCGCGATGTAGCCAGCCGGAACGGCCGCCTGCGCCCGGGGCGCGCCCCGCTCCTCCCACATCGGGGCCGAGCGCTCGAACTGCACCGAGTACGACAGCGCGTGCTGCTCGAACGCCGCGCGGTCGCCGGCGCGCTGCAGCACGTCGAACAGCGCGAGCCAGGCGAGCGGCGACTGCCTCGTCTCGTGGTCCGCGGTCACGCCCTGCTCGAGCAGCGCGCGCGCCGCGGGCGCCTGGCCGCTCGCGAACATCAGCGCGGCGTTCTCGAGCACCGCGCACAGGCCCGGATTGGCCTGGGCGACCTCGATCGCCTGCTGCTGGGGCGACCACTCGACGAGGCTCGAGCCGGTGATCGACTCGTCGGCCTGCACCGGCTCGATCACCGGCTTGTCGCCGCGGCCGCCGGCGCTCGCCGCGAGCTCGCGCGCCGAGGCCGCCCGGCCCGCCACTGGCCTGGGCGGCTGCGCCGGGGGCTTCTTCGCCGGAGGCTTCGAAAACAGGGCCATCGATCGGGGATCGTCGCGTTGCCCGCTGGGGAACCGATGATTATGAGCTTGTCATATCAGGTCGACAAGCTCCGGGCAAGTCGCGCCGACGCCCCCCGCCCGCGGCATCAGCCCTTCGCGAGGTTTTCCTCGGCGAAGTGCCAGTTCAGGAGCTTGTCGATCACCGCGTTCACGTAGTCGGCGCGCCGGTTCTGGTAGTCGAGGTAGTAGGCGTGCTCCCAGACGTCGATGGTGAGGAGCGGCTTCTGCCCCTTCGTGAAGGGAACCTCGGCGTTGCCGGTCTTCACCACCTTGAGCGCGCCGCCTTCGGCGACGAGCCAGCCCCAGCCGGAGCCGAACTGGGTGACGCAGGCCTGGGCGAATTCCTTCTTGAAGTTGTCGAACGAGCCGAACGCGGCGTCGATCATCTGCACGAGCTTCGCCGGCGGCGCGCCGCCGCCGTTGGCCCGCAGGCAGTTCCAGTAGAACGTGTGGTTCCACACCTGCGCGGCGTTGTTGAACACGCCGGCCTTGTCGGCCTTGCCGGCGGTCGCGCCGACGATCGCCTCGAGCGACTGGCCCTCGAGGTCGGTGCCCTTGACCAGGTTGTTCAAATTGTCGACGTAGGTCTTGTGGTGCTTGCCGTAGTGGAAGCCGATCGTGTTCGCTGAAATCACCGGCGCGAGCGCGCCATCGGCGTAGGGGAGGTTCGGAAGCGTGAACATGGCACGGGGCTCCGTCGGGGGTTGGCGGGAGGACCGCCGCGGCGCGCCGTCATCGCCTCGCGCCGAGCGACGTCCGATGATACGCGACCGGTCAGGACGCGCGGATGACCGCGCAGGCGAGCCGTGCGCCGGAATTGCCTGTCGGCTGCGTCTTGAAGTCGTCCGGGTCCTTGTGCACGATGAGCCCGCGGCCGACGATGCTCTTCGGCCCGGCGGCCACCGTGGCCTCGTCGAGCACGAAAGACGCCTTGGCCACGCCGCTCGCGTCCGCCTTGAGGTTGGGCATGTCGCCCGCGTGGTGCGGTCCCGGCTGCGGCCCGTGGGGCTTGCCGTCCGGATTGAAGTGGCCGCCGGCGCTCATGCCGTCGCCCGAGCTGCAGTCGCCCTTCTCGTGCACGTGGAAGCCGTGCTCCTGGTTGGGCGCGAGTCCGCTCACCTCGGCGGTGACGTAGACCTTGCCCATGCGCTCGGCGAAGTGCACCGTGCCCGCGGCGCGGTTGCCCTTGGTCGGTTCCAGCGCGGCGGTGGCGCGCGCGGTGTCGAACGGCGTGGGCGTCGATGCGCAGCCTGCGGCCAGCGCGGCGGCCGTGCCGATGATCAGCAATCGCTTCATGGGTATTCTCCTCGTTGTGCGGAGGGCCGGCCGGGACCGGAGCCCGTGGCGCGTCCCGTGCGCAGGATCGCGCGGGGAACGTCATCATGCATCAACACGGCGGCCGACGCGCCGCAAATGCGCCGTGTCGCACGAATTGTCCAGCGGGCCCCCCCCGCGAGGCGAGGCGCCCGGGATGCGCGGCCACCGCGATCGGGTGGCCGCGCGGCAGGGGGCCGGTCAGTCCCCGTAGAGCTTCTGCACGCGCTCGCGGCGCTCCTGCGCCTCGAGCGAGAGCGTCGCCGTCGGGCGGGCGAGCAGCCGCGGGACCCCGATCGGCTCGCCGGTCTCCTCGCAATAGCCGTAGCTGCCGTCGTCGATCATGCGCAGCGACTTCTCGACCTTCTTCAGCAGCTTGCGCTCGCGGTCGCGCGTGCGCAATTCGAGCGTGTACTCCTCCTCGAGCGTCGCGCGGTCCGACGGGTCGGTGGTGATCTCGTTCTCGCGCAGGTGCTCGCCGGTATCGTCGGCGTTCTGCAGGAGCTGGTCGCGAAGCTCGAGCAGCCGCTTCCGGAAGAACGCGAGTTGCGCCTCGTTCATGTAGTCCTTCTCCGGCGCCCTGAGGAGATCCTCCTCCGAGAGCTCCCGGATCTTCTTCGCGGCAACAGCGGCGGTCTTGGCGGCCATGTGCATCCCATCGAGGCTTCGTCGGACAACGGGTCGCGGCACGGCCGGCGACCGGTAAACGGCGAATTATAGCGGTGCTACGTGTCGCGGAACCATCCGGCCGCGCGGTTCGCAGCGACGCGCAGCCCCGTCGCGAGTCGATCCTATAATTCCGGCAAATCAAGGAGTTTCGATGTCCTCCCCGCACCGGATCGAGATCACCCGTCCCGACGACTGGCACGTCCACCTGCGCGACGGCCCGGCGCTCGCCGCCGTCGTTGCGGCCACCGCGAACACGTTCGCGCGTGCAATTGTCATGCCCAACCTCAAGCCCCCCGTGACCACGGTCGACGCGGCGGCCGCCTATCGCGAGCGCATCCGCGCCGCGTTGCCGCAGGGGGCGCGGTTCGAACCGCTGATGACGCTCTACCTCACCGACAACACGTCCGCCGCGGAAATCGCCCGCGCGAAGGCCTCCGGGTTCGTGCACGCGGTCAAGTACTACCCCGCGGGCGCGACCACCAACTCCGACGCCGGCGTGACGTCGATCGCCCGCGCCCGCGTTGCGCTCGCCGCGATGGAGCGCGAGGGCGTCGTGCTTTCGATCCACGGCGAGGTGACCGACCCCGACGTCGACGTCTTCGACCGCGAGCACGTGTTCGTCGACCGCCTCCTCACGCAGATCGTGCGCGACTTCCCGGGCCTGCGCATCGTGCTCGAGCACATCACGACCGCGGAGGCGGCTGCGTTCGTCGCGGCGGCCGGGCGCAACGTCGCGGCGACCATCACGCCCCAGCACCTGATGTATTCGCGCAACGCGCTGTTCCAGGGCGGCGTGCGGCCGCACTGGTACTGCCTGCCGATTCTCAAGCGCGAGACGCACCGCCGCGCGCTCGTCGCCGCCGCGACCTCCGGCGATCCGAAGTTCTTCCTGGGCAGCGACAGCGCGCCGCACGCGAAGGAGACGAAGGAAACGGGATGTGGCTGCGCGGGCTGCTACACCGCGCCGCACGCGCTCGCGCTCTACGCCGAGGCCTTCGAGGACGCGGGCGCCCTCGACCGGCTCGAGGGCTTCGCCAGCTACTTCGGTGCCGACTTCTATCGCCTGCCGCGCAACGTCGGCCGGGTGACGCTGGTGCGCGAGCCGTCCGACGTGCCCGCCGCGCTGCCGTTCGGCGACAGTACCATCGTGCCGCTGCGCGCCGGGGAGCGACTGCGCTGGCGGGTCGCCTGACGCGCCCGGCGGAAGGCTGCCCCGAGCCCCGGCGCGCCGCCCGCCGCGCGGGTCCCACACGGACGCGCCCGGCAACCCGTCCCGCCGTTGGGGAACCGGATCGCGCCGGTGCTATCCTAGTTGTACGAAGCCAGCCAGACCGTCGCTGCCCGCCCTCGTGGCGGGGAGAGGAAAGTCCGGGCTCCGCAGAGCGGGATGCCGGGTAACGCCCGGCCGCTATAAGTCGCCGCTAGCGCGGCCGATGAAGGCGAGGAACAGGGCCACAGAGACGAGTCGCTTCCGGTAGCACGGAAGCGGGTGAAACGCGGCAACCTCCATCCGGAGCAACACCAAGTAGGCGGACGAGCTGTTGGCAGCACGGGCTGCTCGCCCAAGTCCGCGGGTAGGTGGCTTGAGCCCTCCGGCAACGGCGGGCCTAGAGGAATGGCGGTCATAGCGCGGGACGAGGCGCCCGCGCCGTAACAGAACCCGGCTTACCGGCTGACTTCGGCTTTCACCTGCGCCCCGCGGTCGAGAACGCGGGGCGCTTTCACGCTCAGCGTCGGCTCCTGCGCCCGGACTCCGGGCCGCCGCTCTCAGCGACGGCCTTCCTATACCCGTGACAGTGGGCACGGCATCCAAGCGTCGGCCGCAGCGCATCGCGCGGCGACGGGTCCTTCGGGCCTGGCCTGTCGGCCGCCGCGCTCAGCGACGGCCTCCCTATACCCGTGACAGTGGGCACGGCGTCCAAGCGTCGGCCGCAGCGCATCGCGCGGCGACGGGCCCTTCGGGCCTGGCCTGTCGGCCGCCGCGCTCAGCGACGGCCTCCCTATACCCGTGACAGTGGGCACGGCGTCCAAGCGTCGGCCGCAGCGCATCGCGCGGCGACGGGC
>Ga0114939_10001468_pt1 | contig 18478 bp, 10 predicted proteins | sample AshMeaCrysSpring_FD_87196 | JGI IMG/M metagenome (GOLD analysis project Ga0114939, IMG submission 87196) | Groundwater microbial communities from Big Spring, Nevada to study Microbial Dark Matter (Phase II) - Ash Meadows Crystal Spring | ecosystem: Environmental > Aquatic > Deep subsurface >...
CCGGGAGGCTCATGCATGGCAAACGTACGTCCGGCCCCTGACGGTGGCCGGTTCCGAATTCCGGGACTCCGCGAGGCGGGCGTCCTTTTCCTCGTCACGACCGGCCTGTCCGTCGCGGGGCCGCGCGCCCTGGCTGCGGACACGCTGTCGCTGGCCGCGGCCGAGCGGCTCGCGATCGAGCGCGACGCCGTGCTGCAGCAACTCGGCGCCGAATCCGCGGGCATGCGCGAGCGGGCCGTCGCCGAGGGCCAGCTCATGGATCCGAAGCTGCGTGTCGGTGCGGTCAACGTCCCGACGAACACGTTCAGGCTGACCGACGACGACATGACGATGGTCGAGATCGGCGTGAGCCAGGAGTTTCCTTCCGGTCGCACGCGCGAACTCGCGCGCAGGCGCATGACGCAGATCGCGACCGCATCCGAGGCGGCGGCGGGCGACCGCCGGCGCGTGGTGAGCCGCGAAGTGCGGCGCGTCTGGGTCGAACTCGCGTACCTCGCGGCGGCGCGCGAGCTCGTCTCCGATCAGGCGGGCTGGGTCGATCAGATGCGCAGCGCAGCCCGGGCCCGCTACGCGTCGGGCGAGGGCAAGCAGATCGAGGTGCTGCAGGCCGGTCTCGATGTCGCGATGTTGCGCGAGCAGCAGCTCGACCTCGACCGGGACGTGGCGATGCAGCGCGCGAGGCTCGTGCGCTGGCTCGGCGAGGAGGCTGCGGCGCGTGCCGGCCCGTTCACGATCCCGGCCCGGGCGGACCTCGAGCCGCTCGGCGAGCTCGACGCACGCCTGGCCCGCCATCCGGCACAGGTCGATTTCGAGCGTCGCATCGAGGCGGCCGAGACCGCCGTGGACCTCGCCCGCCAGGCGAATCGGCCGGGCTGGATGCTCGATGTGGGGTACGGCATCCGTGGCGGCCAGATGGACGGGAAGGACCGGTCCGACATGTTGACCGCCATGGTCAGCATGGACCTGCCGCTCTTCGGCGCGAACCGGCAGGACCGCGAGGTCGCAGCGGCACGCGCGGAGGCGCGGGGGCTGCACGAGATGCACGTCGACCACCAGCGCGAAATGAGCGCGATGCTCGAGGAGGCCTACGGCGTGGCCGAGCGCATCGGCGACCTCGAGCGATTCTACGAGTCCGACCTCGTGCCGCTCGCCGACCAGTCGGTGCAGGCCGCGCTGCTCGCCTACCGGAGCAATCGCGCGATGGTGGACGAGGTCGTGACGGCGCGCCGCACCGCGCTCGAGACGAGGTTGAAGCATCTGCGGCTGTCCGCGGAACGTGCGCAGGCCCAGTACGAGGTCGACTACCTCGCGGGAGAGCAGCCATGAGCGCCACACAGAATCGGCTCCTTGCGCGCGCGGGTGCGCTCGGCGTCCTTCGCGCATTCGCCTCTGCAGGCACGGCCCTGGCGCTCGCGTCGGCCCTCGCTGGCTGTTCCAGGCCGGCGACGCCCGGACCCGAGAGCCTCGCGACTGACGACACCGTGGTCGAACACGCCACCAGGCACATGAATCCGCATTACCGGTGCCCGATGCATCCGGAGGTCGTTCGCGACGAGCCGGGGCAGTGCCCGATCTGCGGCATGTCACTCGTCAAGGTCGAAACCGGGCAGGAGGCCGGTGCGGCCGGCGACGTCGGGCCCGAGGTGCGCATTTCGCCGGCGGTCGTGAACAACCTGGGCGTGAAGACCGAACCCGTGGTACTCGGCGGGCTGCCGATGCGCGCAGAGACGGTCGGCTACGTGAGCTTCGACGAGCGCAAGATGCAGCAGGTGCGGCCCCGGGCCGAAGGCTGGGTCGAGGGCCTCGTCGTTCGCACGATGGGCGAGACGGTAAAGTCGGGGCAGGTTCTCTTCACCCTGTATTCGCCGATGCTCGAGAGTGCGCAGCAGGAGCACCTCGACGCGCTGCAGGTCGGCAATCGCGACCTCGTCGATGCCTCGAAGGAGCGACTGCGCGCCCTCGGGCTCGACGCAGGAACGGCATCGCGAATCGCGAAGACGGGCCGGGCCTCGGGGCGGGTCGCCTACACCGCGCCGATCTCGGGCGTGGTCACGGAACTCGAGCTCAAGGAGGGCTCGATGGTGACGCCGGAGATGGTGGCGATGACCATCACGCAGCTCGGCAGCCTCTGGGTGATCGCCGAGGTCCCGGAAGCACAGGCGGGCTGGGTCGCGGCCGGTACGGCGGCGGAGATGCGCTTTGCGTCGCTTCCTGGCGAGCGAGTGTCTGGCCGCGTGGACTATGTCTACCCGGAACTCGACATGGAGACGCGCACGCTCCGGGCGCGCATCGTCCTCGACCGTCCACCGGCCGCCGTGCGACCGAACATGCTGGCGTCCGTCAGCCTGATCGGGGAGGGCGGGCCGGACGTCCTGAGCATCCCGCGCAGCGCACTCATCCGCAGCGGCAATGAGCAGCGCGTGGTGATCGCACTCGGCGAGGGCCGGTTCGCCCCCCGGCGTGTCGTCGCGGGCGCCGAGAGCGGGGAGCGCGTGGCGATCAAGGAAGGACTGGCCGCGGGTGACGACGTCGTGGTCGCCGGCCAGTTCCTGCTCGATTCCGAAGCGAACCTGCGCTCCGGCCTCGGGCGGCTCGAGGAGCCCGGCCCATGATCAACGCGGTCATCCGTGCGTCGCTCGAGAACCGGCCGCTCGTGCTGCTGCTCGCGCTGATGCTCGCCGCCGTCGGCGCGTACTCCTTCGTGAAGACGCCCGTCGACGCGCTGCCCGACCTCTCGGACGTCCAGGTGATCGTGCGAACGCCGTTCCCGGGACAGGCGCCGCGCGTGGTCGAGGACCAGGTCACCTACCCGCTTACCACGGCGCTGCTCTCGGTGCCGGGCGCGACCACCGTACGCGGTTTCTCGTTCTACGGCGACTCGTTCGTGAACGTGCTCTTCGAGGACGGCACCGACCCGTACTGGGCGCGCTCGCGAGTGCTCGAGTACCTGAGCCAGGCGGCCGGGCGGCTGCCCGAGGGCGTGCGGCCGGCGCTCGGACCCGACGCCACGGGTGTTGGCTGGATCTACCAGTACGCGCTCGTCGACCGCACGGGCCGGCACGATCTCGCCGAGCTGCGCTCGATCCAGGACTGGTTCCTCAAGTTCGAGCTGCAGGCGCTCGACGGCGTCGCCGAGGTCGCCACCGTCGGCGGCATGGTGAAGCAGTACCAGGTCGTCGTGGATCCTCTCCGGCTCCGCGGCTACGGATTGACGCTCGTGATGGTCGAGGAGGCGATCCGGCGCGGCAACCAGGAGATCGGTGGGTCCGTCGTGGAGATGGCCGAGGCGGAGTACATGGTCCGCGCGACGGGCTACGTCAAGGGCGTCGGCGACCTCGAGCGCATTCCTGTGATGTCGACGCAGCAGGGCACGCCGGTATTGCTGCGCGACGTCGCCGAAGTGCGTCTCGGGCCCGAGATGCGCCGTGGCATCGGCGAACTCGACGGCGAGGGCGAGGCCGTCGGCGGCGTGATCGTCTTGCGCAGCGGCGAGAACGCCCGCGCGACCATCGCGCGGGTCAAGGCCAAGCTCGGGGAACTCGAGGCCAGCCTTCCGGAGGGCGTGGAGGTCGTCACCACCTACGACCGCTCCGGGCTGATCCAGCGCGCGGTCGACAATCTCACCCGCAAGCTCGTGGACGAATTCGTCGTCGTGGCGCTCGTCTGCTTCGTGTTCCTGTATCACTTCCGCTCGGGCGTGATCGTCGTCATCGTCACGCCGCTCGCGGTGCTCGGCGCGTTCGTCGTGATGCACCTGCAGGGGATCAATGCCAACATCATGTCGCTCGGCGGCATCGCGATCGCGATCGGCACGCTCGTCGACGCGGCGATCGTAATGATCGAGAATGTGCACAAGAAGCTCGAGCATGGCGAACTCGAGGGCGAGGGGCGCATGCGCGCGATCTACGAGGGCTGCGCGGAGGTGGGCCCGTCGCTCTTCTTCTCGCTGATGATCGTCGCGATGTCGTTCCTGCCGGTGTTCACGCTCGAGGCGCAGGAGGGCCGCCTCTTCGCGCCGCTTGCCTGCACCAAGACCTACGCGATGGTGTGGGCGGCGATCCTGTCGATCACGCTCGTGCCGGTACTGATTTACGGGCTGGTGCGCGGGCGCATCCGCCCGGAAGCGGCGAACCCGGTCAACCGCGCGGCGATGGCCCTCTACCGGCCCTTCCTCGATGTGGCGCTGCGCTCGCCGTGGGCGGTGGTCGCCGCGGCCACGGTGCTGGTGCTCGCGACGTCGTGGCCGGCCTCGCGGCTTGGCACGGAGTTCATGCCGGAGCTCGACGAGGGCGACCTGCTCTACATGCCGACGACGCTGCCCGGGCTCTCGACCGACGCGGCCCGCTCGCTCCTGCAGCAGACCGACCGGCTGATCCGCACCGTGCCCGAGGTGGAGCGCGTGTTCGGCAAGGCGGGTCGCGCCGAGACGGCCACCGACCCGGCGCCGATCGAGATGTTCGAGACCACGATCATGCTCAGGCCCCGCGAGCAGTGGCGGCCTGGCATGACGCCCGAGAAGCTCAAGGCCGAGCTCGACTCGGTCGTGAAGTTCCCGGGTCTCTCGAACGCGTGGGGCTATCCGATCAAGACCCGCATCGACATGCTGGCGACCGGGATCCGCACGCCCGTCGGGATCAAGATCATGGGGCCGGATCTCGGCACCATCCAGCAGCTCGGCCGGCAGATCGAGGACATCCTCGGCCGGGTGGAGGGCACCACCTCGGTGTACGCGGAACGGACGGCGACGGGGCGTTACCTCGACGTCGACATCGACCGCGTCGCCGCCGGGCGCTACGGACTCAACGTCAAGGACGTCCAGGACATCGTCGCGAGCGCGGTCGGCGGCATGACGGTGAGCTACACCGTGGAAGGACTCGAGCGCTATCCGATCAACCTGCGCTACCCGCAGGACTTCCGCGACTCGCTCGAGAAGCTGCGTACGCTGCCGCTCGTCGCGCCCACGGGTGCGAACGTGACGCTCGCGGACGTGGCCCGGGTGGAGGTCGCCGACGGTCCCGCCATGATCCGCAGCGAGAACGCCCGGCCTTCGGGCTGGGTGTTCGTGGACATCCGCGGGCGCGACCTCGGTGGCTACGTCAGGCAGGCGAAGGCGCAGATCGCGGCCGATCTCGAGCTGCCGTCCGGCTACAGCCTGGCGTGGTCGGGCCAGTACGAGTACCTCGAGCGCGCCGTCGAGCGACTCAAGGTCGTCGTACCGCTCACGCTCGGAATCATCGTACTGCTCCTGTACCTCAACTTCCGCAACGCCCGCGACGTGGGGCTCATCCTGTTCTCGTTGCCATTCGCGCTGGTGGGTGGCGTCTGGATCCTGTACCTCCTCGACTACGACCTGTCGATCGCCGCCGCGGTCGGTTTCATCGCGCTCGCCGGGGTGGCGGCCGAGACGGGTGTCGTGATGGTGATGTATCTCGAGCACGCCTGGTCCGCGCGCAAGCAGCGGGCCAGCGCCGAGGCCCGCGAGCCGACCCGCGCCGAACTCCATGACGCGATCGTCGAGGGCGCGCTGCTGCGCCTGCGGCCGAAGCTCATGACCGTGATCACCATCATCGTCGGCCTGCTGCCGATCATGTGGGGTATGGGGACGGGCTCCGAGGTGATGCGCCGGATCGCCGCGCCGATGATCGGCGGGATGGTCTCGGCCACGGTGCTCACGCTCGTCATCATTCCCTCGCTGTACCTGATCGTGAACGGCTGGAAGCTGCGGCGGGCGGTAAACTAGCGCGATGAACGACCCGAAGACCGAGGGTGGCTGCTGCGGCCACGAGCAACCGAAGCCGGTGGAGCCGGTGCCGGCCGGGTACGACTGCTGCCATGCCGGGGCGGCGGCGCCTGCGGTTCGCGTGCCCCGGGCCTCGAAGGGCGAGGCGCTGTACGTCTGCCCGATGTGCCCGGGCGTCGAGAGCGCGGTGCCGGCCGCATGCCCGAAGTGCGGCATGGCGCTCGAGCCGGCGGTGCCCGTGCTCGCGCACGGCGGCGAGCACGACCACGGCGGGCACGATGAACTGGGCGACATGCAGCGGCGCTTCCTCGTCGCGCTCGCTCTGACGGTGCCGCTGGTCGCACTCGCGATGGCGACGATGCTGGGCTGGCGTCCCTCGGCGCTCTCGCACGAATCCGTGGGCTGGCTGCAGTTCGCGCTCGCCACGCCGGTCGTTCTGTGGTGCGGCTGGCCGCTGCTCGAGCGCGGCGCCAGTTCGCTCGTTACGCGCAACCTCAACATGTTCACCTTGATCGGGCTCGGCGTCGTCGTTGCCTACGGCTACAGCGTCGTCGCCACGCTGGCGCCGGGGGTGGTGCCGGCGGCCTTCCGTCATGGCGGTCACGCCACGCTCTATTTCGAGTCCGCGGCCATGATCGTGACGCTGGTGCTGCTCGGGCAGGTGCTCGAGCTTCGGGCTCGCAGCCGCACCGGGCAGGCGCTGCGTTCGCTCTTCGATCTCGCGCCGCGGGTCGCGCTGCGGGTTGCCGCGGACGGGCAGGAAAGCGAGGTCCCTCTCGAGCGGGTTGAGGCGGGCGACCTGCTGCGCATCCGTCCCGGCGAGAAGGTGCCGGTGGACGGTGTCCTGGTCGAGGGGCGCGGCTCCGTGGACGAGTCGATGGTGACCGGCGAGTCGCTGCCGGTCGAGAAGGCCTCGGGTGCGACGCTCATCGGCGGAACGATGAACGGGGTCGCCTCGCTCGTGATGCGGGCGCAGCACGTCGGGCAGGACACGGTCCTCGCGCAGATCGTGCGTACCGTCGCCGATGCGCAGCGCAGCCGGGCACCGGTGCAGGCACTCGCGGACAAGGTCTCCGGCTGGTTCGTGCCCGCGGTCGTCCTGGTCGCCATCGTGGCGGCCCTGGTCTGGGCCGTGGTGGGTCCCGAACCCCGCCTGGCGAACGCGCTCCTGATCGCGGTGAGCACGCTGATCGTGGCCTGCCCTTGCGCGCTCGGTCTCGCGACGCCCATGTCCATGACGGTCGCGATGGGTCGTGGCGCGCAGGCGGGCGTGCTGTTCCGCAGCGCCGAGGCCCTGGAGCGCCTCGAGGAGATCGATACGCTGGTGCTCGACAAGACCGGCACGCTCACGACGGGGCGCCCCGAGGTCGTGACCGTCATCCCGGTGGACGACGTGGCGGAGACCGAGGTGCTGCGCTATTCGGCCAGCCTGGAGCAGGCCAGCGAGCACCCGATTGCCGCCGCGGTCGTGCGCCTCGCGCAGCGCAAGGGCCTCAAGCTCGGGCGCAGCTACGGATTCAAGGCGACGCCCGGGGCCGGTGCCCAGGGCGTGGTGCAGCTGCGCAACGTCGCGGTCGGGAATGCGCGCCTGATGGCCGAGGCGGGCGTCGAGCTGGGCGCCCTCGAGCGCGAGGCGGAGCGCCTGCGGTCGCTCGGCCAGACGATCGTGTTCGTCGCCGTGGACAAGGTCCCCATCGGCCTGCTCGGCATTGCGGACCCGCTCAAGCCCGACAGCTGGGATGCGGTGCAGGAGTTCAAGCGCGACGGGCTGCGCGTCGTGCTGCTGTCCGGGGATCACGAGGCCTCGGTCCAAGCCGTCGCACAGCAACTCGGGATCGAGGAGATCCACGCGAACGTTCGCCCTGAGGAGAAGGCCGCCGTGATCCGCGCGCTGCGCGTCGAAGGGCGGAAGGTGGCGATGGCCGGTGACGGCATCAACGACGCGCCGGCGCTCGCGGAAGCCGACGTGGGCATTGCGATGGGGTCGGGTACTGACATCGCGAAGCAGACGGCGGGCGTCACCCTCATGAGCGGTGAGTTGCGCGGCCTCGGTCGTGCCTTCCGTTTGAGCGAAGCCACGATGACCAACGTGCGACAGAACCTGCTGTTCGCGTTCGGGTACAACACTCTAGGGGTGCCGATCGCTGCCGGCGTGCTTTATCCCCTGACCGGCACGTTGCTCGCCCCGGCGGTGGCGGCCGCCGCGATGTCGTTGAGCTCCGTGAGCGTGATCGCGAACGCTCTCCGGCTGCGCAACGTGAAGACCTGATCCATCGAGGCCCACAGATGACCCGAACCCTCGCATCCGACCCGCGCCGCGACGGCTACCGCATGCCCGGCGAGTTCGAGCCGCACGCCGGCTGCTGGATGCTCTGGCCCGAGCGGCCGGACAACTGGCGGCAAGGTGGCAAGCCCGCGCAGCAGGCCTTCGTTGCCGTGGCGACGGCGATCGCGGCAAGCGAACCGGTGTCCGTCGGGGTTTCCGCGGCGCAGTTTGCGAACGCGCGCCGACTCCTGCCGCCCCAGGTGCGCGTGGTCGAGATCTCGAGCAACGACGCGTGGATGCGCGACGTGGGCCCGACGTTCGTCGTGAACTCGCGCGGCGGGGTGCGCGGCGTCGACTGGCAGTTCAACGCCTGGGGCGGCCTCGACGGCGGGCTCTATTTTCCCTGGGACAAGGACGACGCGATCGCGCAGAAAGTGCTCGAGCACGAAGGCCGCGACCGTTATCGCGCGCCCTTCGTGCTCGAAGGCGGTGCCATCCACGTGGACGGGCAGGGCACGGTCGTCACGACGGAGGAGTGCCTCCTCAACCGGAACCGCAACCCCCATCTCAGCCGGGGCGACATCGAGACGCTGCTCGCGCGCTACCTCGGCATCGACATGGTGATCTGGCTCGGCCGGGGCGTGCACCTCGACGAGACGGACGGCCACGTCGATAACCTCTGCGCCTTCGTGCGGCCAGGCGAGCTCGTGCTCACCTGGACCGACGACCGCCGCGACCCGCAGTACGAGATCTCGCGTGACGCATACGAGCGCCTCATGCAGGCCCGCGACGCGCGCGGGCGGCGCTTCAAGGTGCACAAGCTCACGCAACCCGGCCCGCTGCGCATGACGCGGGCCGAGGCCGAGGGCGTCGACGCGGCCGAGGGAACGCGGCCGCGCGAAGCCGGCTCACGGCTCGCCGGCTCGTACGTCAATTTCTACATCGGCACGCGGTGCGTGGTCGTGCCGCTGCTCGACCCGAAGCGCGACGTCGCGGCGCTTCGCAAGCTCCGCTCGCTGTTCCCGAAGCGCGAGGTGATCGGCGTGCCGGGACGCGAGATCCTGCTCGGCGGCGGCAACATCCATTGCATCACCCAGCAGGTGCCCAGGGGCGGCCAGCATGCTGCATGAGGTCCTCGCCGGCCGGCCCCTCACCCGGCTCGAGTACCAGCAGCGATTGCCCCAGTTGCAGGACCGGCTGCTCGACGCGCAGTACGAACTGCGCAAGGGCCGGGAGCGCGCGGTCGCGATGATCGTGACCGGCATCCCCGGGGCCGGGCGCAGCGAGGTCGTCAACGAGCTGCTCGGCTGGCTCGATCCGAAGTTCGTCACGGTCTACGGTTTTCGCGCCTCGAACGACGTAGAGCGCGAGCGGCCGCCGCTGTGGCGCTACTGGCGGGTCATGCCGCCCCGGGGACGCATCGCCATCCTGCACTCGGCGTGGTACGAGGACTTCCTGCACGAGTCGGTGCGCCATCCGGACCGCCCGGAAGACGTGGTCCAGCGCGAGGTCGAGCGCATCCGCAGCCTCGAGCGGACGCTGCGCGCGGACGGGGTGGCGGTGGTGAAGGTCCACCTGCACGTCGGCCCGGAGCTGCAGCGGCGCCGGCTGCGCAAGCTGCGCGGCGACAGGATGACCCGCTGGCGGGTCACGGGCGAGGATCTCTGGCTCGCCCGGCACTACCACCGCGTCGAGCGGGCCTTTGAGCATTGCCTCGAGGCGACCGAGCAGCCATCCGCGCCATGGCACCTCGTCGACGGCACGGACCGACAGCACCGTGCCCTCGAGGTCGGCAAGGTCCTGCTCGACGGCGTAGAAGGGCGCGTCGGCAAGGCGTCGAGGATGACGGGCCTGCCGGCGGCAGCGACCCTGCGCCGCCGTGCTGCGCGCATCCGGCTCGCCTCGTCGCACCGCGGGCCGCGGGTGGCGGAAGAGGACTACGATCGCCGGCTCGAGGAGTTGCAGGGGCGGCTCGCGTTGCTGTCGAGGAAGCGGAGCTTCGCGAAGCACGCGGTGGTGGTCGCGTTCGAGGGAATGGACGCCGCGGGCAAGGGCGGCGCGATCCGCCGCATCGCCGCCGCACTCGACGCCCGCCAGTACCGCGTCGTGCCGATCTCGGCGCCGACGCCCGAGGAACTCGCGCGGCCCTACCTCTGGCGCTTCTGGTTCCAGTTGCCGCCCCGAGGCAATTACACGATCTTCGACCGGTCGTGGTACGGGCGCGTGCTCGTCGAGCGCGTGCGCGCACTCACGCCCAGGGCGGACTGGCAGCGGGCCTACGCCGAGATCAACGAGTTCGAGCGGCAACTGGCCGAGCACCGCACGATCGTCGTGAAGTTCTGGATGTCGGTCAGCCAGGAAGAGCAGCTTGCGCGATTCAAGGAACGGGACCGCAACCGGCTCAAGCGCTTCAAGGTCGACCCCGAGGACTGGGCCAACCGCCGGCACTGGCAGGCCTACGACCAGGCGGCGCGGGACATGCTGGCGCTCACGAACACTCCGCATGCGCCGTGGCACGTGATTGCGGCGGACGACAAGCGTCACGCGCGGCTCGCCGTGCTTCGGCACCTGTGTCAGCGAGTCGAGGCCTCGCTCGGCTGAGGCGCGCCGGCACCGTGCCCGTGCCCCGTCCGGGCGCCGGGTTCATGAGCAGATAACCACTCGGCCTTTCCGTCGGGAGGGGGTCGCTCCATAGCATCGCCTCGAACCATGCAAGTCCGAGGCGACGCGATGCCCCCCAACACTGCCCTGGCCCCGTCACTCGGCCCCCTCGACCCGGAACGCAGCGACCTGCTGCGCCGGGTCGTGGACGGACTCGACGCGAACTCCCTGCAGTGGATCTCGGGTTTCGCGGCCGGCGTGGGCTACGCGCGCGGCCAGGTCGCTCCGGCCCTCGTCGATACGAAGGCAGTGCTCGCGGCTGTCGCCTCGGCTGGGCCCATGGCCAACCCCGACGCCCCGGCGCGCCTCGCGGTGGTGTACGGTTCCCAGACGGGCAACGGGCGACGCATTGCGGAGCGGCTCGCCCAGGCCGCCGAGGCCGCGGGCCTCGCGGTGCGCGTCTACGCCGCTCGCGACTACCCGCTGAAAGAACTCGCCCGGGAACGCTTCCTGAGCGTCGTGATCAGCACGCACGGCGATGGCGACCCGCCGGACGACGCGCGTGGTTTCGTCGAGTTCATCGGCGGCAAGCGCGCGCCGCGTCTCGAGAACCTCGCATTCAGCGTGCTTGCGCTCGGCGACTCGAGTTATCCGAAGTTCTGCGAGACCGGCCGTCAGCTCGACGAACGGCTGCTGTCGCTCGGCGCACGCAGGCTCGCGCCCCGGGTCGATTGCGACGTGGACTACGACCGGCTTGCCGGGCCATGGCTGGAGCAGATGGTCACCCGGGTGCGGGACGAGGCCGGCGCGTCACCCGTCGCGACCGTCACCCGATTACGTCCGGTCCCGGACACGCCGCTCTACAGCCGCGAGCGGCCCTTCCTCGCTCGAGTGCTTGCGAACCAGCGCGTGACCGGGCGCGGCGCGAGCAAGGATGTCCGGCACGTCGAGGTCTCGCTCGAGGGCTCCGGCCTGCGCTACGAGCCCGGGGACGCCCTCGGCGTCTGGCACGACAATCCGGCGCCCGTGGTGGATTCGGTGCTGGCCGCGCTCGGTCTTTCCGAAGGAGAGGTGGTGACGATCGACGGCCAGACGCGATCGCTCCGGGAATGGCTGGCATCTGGCCGCGAGATCACGCGGCTCACGCGCCCGTTCCTGGCCGCGCAGGCCGAGCGGTCCGGCCAGACCGAACTGGCACGGCTGCTGTCTCCCGGTCACGAAGCCGAGCTTCGGCGCACGCTCAGGACGCTGCAGCTCGTGGACATCCTGCGCGCCCACCCCGCGAACTGGTCCGCGGCCGAGTTCGTTCAGGCGCTGCGGCCCCTGGCCCCGCGCCTTTACTCGATCGCCTCGAGCCAGGACGTCGTGGGCGAGGAGGCACACCTCACGGTGGCCGTCATCGACTACGAGATCGAGAACGAGCGCCGGCTCGGCGCGGCCTCCGGGCACCTCGCCGGGCTGACGGGCGAGGAGGCCGCGGTGCGGGTGTTCGTCGAGCCGAACCCGCGGTTCCGACTCCCCGCCGATCCGGCGCGCGACGTCATCATGATCGGGCCGGGCACGGGCGTCGCCCCGTACCGCGGCTTCCTGCAGCAGCGCGAGGCGCAGGGCGCCACCGGACGCCACTGGCTCGTTTTCGGGGCACGGCACTTCGACAGCGAGTTCCTCTACCAGCTGGAGTGGCAGGAGGCGTTCCGCAAGGGACACCTGAACCGGATCGACCTCGCGTTTTCGCGCGATCGCACGCCCCGCGCCTACGTGCAGGACCGCCTGCGCGAGGCCGGAGCGGAGCTCTATGCGTGGCTCGAGGGCGGGGCCAGTGTCTACGTGTGCGGCGACGCGGAGCGCATGGCGCCCGACGTGCATGCTGCACTCGTGGACGTCGTCGCGGCACACGGCGGCCACGACCGTGAGGCTGCAGAAGCGTACGTGCGCAGTCTCGCCGACGACGGCCGCTACCTCAGGGACGTCTACTGACCATGGCCGAGCTGACCCCCGTCGAGCGCATCAAGCGCGAGAGCCGGTTGCTGCGCGGCACGCTCGTCGAGAGCCTCGCTGATCCGCTCACCGGCGCGATCCGCGAGGACGACACGTCGGTCATCAAGTTCCACGGCAGTTACCAGCAGGACGACCGCGACCAGCGCGACGAGCGCCGCCGCCAGAAGCTCGAGCCTGCCTACAGTTTCATGATCCGCACGCGCCTGCCGGGCGGCGTGTGCACGCCGCGCCAGTGGCTCGCGCTCGACGAGATCGCGCGCCGCTACGGCAGCGGCACGTTGCGGCTAACGACTCGGCAGGCGTTCCAGGTGCACGGCGTCGTCAAGACCGAACTCAAGGCCACGATGGCCGCGATCAACGCGACGCTCATCGATACGATCGCCGCCTGCGGCGACGTCAATCGCAACGTGCTCGCGAGCGCCAATCCCGTCGAGTCGCGCGCGCACGCCGCGGCGTACGGGTGGGCGAAGCGACTGTCGGAGCACCTGCTGCCGAAGACCCGCGCCTACCACGAGATCTGGCTCGACGGCGAGAAGGTCGCGGGCACGGAGGAGGCCGAGCCGATCTACGGGCCGACCTACCTGCCGCGGAAGTTCAAGGCGGCGATCGCGGTGCCTCCCGTGAACGACGTGGATGTCTTCGCGCAGGACCTCGGCTTCATCGCGATCGTCGAGGACGGCGAGCTCGAAGGCTTCAACCTGACCGTGGGCGGCGGGCTCGGGACCACGCACGGCGATTCCGCGACCTACCCGCGTCTCGCAGACGTCGTCGGCTTCCTGCGCCCGGAGCAGCTGCTCGCCGTGGCGGAGGCCGTGGTGACGACGCAGCGCGACTTCGGCGACCGCACGAGCCGCAAGCACGCCCGTCTCAAGTACACGATCGACGACCGCGGGCTCGACTGGTTCGTCGCCGAGATCACGCGCCGGCAGGGCTTCGCGCTCGGGCCCGCGCGGCCGTTCGAATTCACCTCCACGGGCGACCGGTTCGGCTGGACCGAGGGGAACGACGGTCGCTGGCACCTCACGCTTCGGATCGAATCGGGGCGCGTCGTCGACGTGCCGGGCAGCCCCAGGCTCACCGGGCTGCGCGAGATCGCGACGGTGCACCGGGGCGACTTCCGCCTCACGCCGAACCAGAACCTGATCGTCGCCAACGTCGAGCCGTCGGAGCGCGCGTTCATCGACGCGCTCGTGGTGCGCCACGGCCTCGACGCCCACGCGCGCACGGTGCCGGTGCGTCGCGACGCCCTCGCGTGTGTCGCGCTGCCGACGTGCAGCCTCGCGATGGCGGAGGCCGAACGCTACCTGCCGGACTTCGCGGGCAGGGTCGAGGCGCGCCTCGCGGCGCACGGCCTGCGGCATGAACCGATCGTGCTGCGCATCACCGGCTGCCCGAACGGCTGCGCCCGGCCGTACCTCGCGGAGATCGCGCTGATCGGCAAGGCGCCCGGGCGTTACAACCTGTACCTGGGCGGCAGCGGCAACGGCCAGCGCCTGAACGCCCTGCACCGGGAGAACGTTGACGAGCCGGCGATCCTGGCCGCGCTCGACGAGGTCTTCGCGCGCTTCGCCACCGGGCGCGAGCCCGGCGAGCGCCTCGGCAATTTCGTCCGCCGAGCCGGAATCGTGGCAGCGGCCCCGACGGGCGGGACCGGCCCGTGAGCCGCGGCGCGTGGGACGCCGAGCGCGCGCGTCACGAGCCTGCGCTGCTCGACGAAGTGAACGCGACGCTCGGGTCCTGGGACGCGGAGCGTCGCGTGGAATGGGCGCTCGAGAACCTGCCCGGGCGTCACGCGCTGTCCTCCAGTTTCGGCGCGCAGGCCGCAGTGTCGCTGCACCTCGTATCGGTGCGGATGCCGTCGATCCCGGTCATCCTCATCGACACCGGATACCTCTTTCCGCAGACCTACCGCTTCGTCGACGAACTCGTGCTGCGTCTCGGGCTCAACCTCAAGGTCTACCAGCCGTCCGTCTCGCCGGCCTGGCTCGAGGCGCGCCACGGGCGGCTCTGGGAGCAGGGGGTCGAGGGCATCGAGCGCTACAACGACCTGCGCAAGGGCGAGCCCATGCAGCGGGCGCTCGCTGACCTCGCGGTCGGCAGCTGGTTCGCTGGCCTGCGGCGGCAGCAGGCGAGTTCGCGTGGCGCGATCCGTCCGCTCGAGTGGCGCCGCGGCCGCTGGAAGGTTCACCCGATCTTCGACTGGACCGACCGGCAGGTCTTCCAGTACCTCTCGAGGCACGACCTGCCGTATCACCCCCTGTGGCACGAGGGCTACGTATCAATCGGCGACTGGCACACGACGCGCACGCTGGCCGAGGCGGGCCACCCCGAGGCCACGCGCTTCTTCGGCCTGAAGCGCGAGTGCGGCCTGCACGGGCTCGAGGGCTGACATGCGTCATTTCCCGCTGTTCGCAGACCTGCACGGACGCCGCGTCCTCGTCGTGGGCGGCGGCGAGGTCGCCGCCCGGAAGGTGCGCCTGCTGCTCGAGGCTGGCGCGGACGTCCGTATCGTCGCACGCGAGCTCGGCGAAGAGATCGCGGCGCTGTCCACGCAGCTGAGCTGGATCGCGCGGGAGTTCGACCCGGCGCAGCTCCGGGACGCATCGCTCGTGGTGGCCGCGACCGACGATCGCCCGTTGAACGCGCGCGTGGCGGCAGAGGGTCGCGCCGCCAACCTGTTCGTGAACGTCGTGGATGATCTCGAGCTCTCGAGCTTCATCGTCCCGGCGATCGTGGACCGTTCGCCTCTCGTCGTCGCCATCTCGAGCGGCGGCGTGGCGCCGGTGCTGGCGCGGGCGATCCGCGAGCGCATCGAGGTGCTGCTCGACGGGTCGGTCGGGTCGCTGGCGCGGCTTCTAGAGGCATGGCGCTCGCGGATAAAGGCGGCGTTTCCCGACGTCGCGCGCCGGCGGGCGTTCTACGAGCGGCTGCTGCGTGGCGAGGTGGCCCGCGAGCTGCGCAATGGCCGCACGGACGACGCGGAGCTCGGGCTGCGGCGGATGCTTGCGGAGCGTCCCGACACCGAGCGCGGCAGCGTCGTGCTGGTCGGGGCCGGGCCCGGCGATCCCGGGTTGCTGACGCTGAATGCCCTGCGTGCGCTTCAGGACGCGGACGTCGTCCTGCACGACCGCCTCGTCTCGCAGGAGATTCTCGATCTCGCGCGACGGGACGCCACGCGCATCGCGGTCGGCAAGGAGGCGGGCGGCAAGTCTGTCGCGCAGTCACGCATCAACGAGCTGATGCGGGGTCACGCGCGCGCCGGCCGTCGCGTCGTCCGGCTCAAGGGCGGCGACCCGTTCGTGTTCGGGCGGGGCGGCGAGGAGCTCGAGTACCTCGCAGCGCACCGGGTGCCCTTCGAGGTCGTGCCCGGCATCACGGCGGCGGTCGCCTGCGGCGCCTATGCCGGGATTCCGCTCACGCACCGTGACCACGCGCAGTCGGTGCGTCTCGTCACTGCACACTGCGGGGATTCTGTCGACACGCTCGACTGGCCGTCGCTCGCGCGCGAACGGCAGACGCTCGCGTTCTACATGGGCGTCGCTTCGATGGACCATATCGCGTCGAAGCTCGCGGAGCACGGGCGCGCCGGCAGCACGCCGGTTGCGGTCGTAGAGAACGGGTCGCGGCCCGGACAGCGTGTACTCCTCCTGCGACTCGACGAGCTCAAAGACCTCGCCACGCGGGCACGGGTCAGCTCACCGGCGCTGCTCTTCGTCGGCGAGGTGGCCGCCCTGGCCGGGACCCTCCACTGGTTCGGTTCCGCGCCCGAGACCTGGAGCGCGCTGTCCCGCGCGGCCTGAGGCGGGCCTACATCTGCCAGGCCATTTCCGCGAAGAAGGCGCGAGGTCGGCCCGGGAAGTAGCGGTAGGTGCCGAACGCGAAATCCGCCCGGTCCGCGAAGCGCACGTCGAGCGCGTTCGTCACGCGCAACGACAAGGACCACTGCGGCGCTGGCCGCCACGCGGCCCTCAGGTTCAGCAGCTCGTGGCCCGCGTAGCGGTGCTCGTTGGCTGCATCGAGCCAGTAGTCGCCGACGACCAGCCATTCCGCCTCGGTGTCGATGGCCGGCACCGGCCGCCAGCCCACGCCGATCCGGTACAACTCGCGCGGCGCGGTGTCGATGTCGTTGCCGCGCTCGATCGTCTCGCCGCCGTCCACGCGCCGCGAGAAGTCGTACTCGTGGCGCGCCCAGGTTCCCGCCGAGGCCAGTTCGAGCGTCGGCCAGGGACGCCAGGTCAACTCGTATTCGACGCCGCGGTGCGTCGTGCGCCCGTTCGCGACGTTGAAGCCGTTGGACTCGCGCAGGATGACCCCGGTCTTGTCCATGTCGAAGGCCGCGAGCGCGAACTGCAGCGTGGGCCATGCGCCCTTGAGGCCGAGCTCGACCGAGGCGAGTTCCTCGGGGTCGAGTTCAGCGACCTGCTGGCCGCGCTGCAGCCTGTAGAGCTCGGTCATCTCCGGGGGGCGGAAGCCCTCGATGACATTCGCGTAGGCGGTCAGGCCGTGAGCCAGGTCGACGAGCGCCGAGAGCTTCGGCGCCCAGTTGCGGAAGCGGTCGGTGCGATCCGCCGGCCGAGTGTAAAGGCACCCGGTGAAGCCGCAAGGCACTCCGTTCTCGTCGGTGCTCCCGTCGAGCATGCGATTGTCGTAGTCGTAGCTCACGTACTCGCCGCGCAGCCCGGCCCCGAGTCGCCAGCGCTCGAGGACACGCCACTCGGCCTGCGCGTAGAGCGACGCCACGCTCGAGCGCACTTCGTAATCGTAGTGCCTGCCCGCCGGGCGGATCGCGTTGGCCGGCGGCGAGCCGCCGGTCGTGGGGCCCTCCTGGTACTGGAGGAGCGAAGAGCTGCCGAGTTCGAGATCGATACCCGTGACGAGGGAGAAGCCGGCGCCGGCGTCCCAGGCGAGGCTGGTGAGCAGCCCGCCGCTGTCCTGGCCGTTCTTCTCGACGGGCTGGCCCAGCAGGAAGTGCTGCAGGAACTCCATGCGCGACGTGCGCAGGAACGGGCGCAACTGCAGCGTCAGTCCATCGGCGACTGGCGGCTCGAGGAGGCCGGTGAGTCGCACGGCACTCGAGTCCCTGAACGCACCCGGCGTCGGATTCGACTCGCTGATACCCAGGCTCTCGTAGGCATCCTTGCCGGTGATGAACCCTGCCGTGTCCTGCTCGAGCGACGCGGCCGCGAGGTCGAACCGTGCCGGGGTTCCGTTCCAGCGGGTGGCGATCGCGGCGTTGGCCTTCATCTCCTCGTACCCGGACACCGCGCGCCAGCCGCCGTCGTTGGTGTAGAGACCCGCGAGGCCCAGGTCCGTCTCGCCCCAGTCGCTGCGTCCGGCAGCCTTCAGTCGCCAGTAATTGGACGGGCCGCCGTCCACGGCGAATGCCGCACGCGGACGCTCGGCCGGGGAGGGTTGCAGCACGTTCACGGTGCCATGCATCGCGCTCGAGCCGTAGAGCGCGCTGCCCGGTCCGCGCAGCACCTCCACCGCGCGCGCCTGCTCCAGGTTCACCTCGTACAACGCGTTCACGTTGCAGAAGCCGACCGGCCGGATCGGCACGCCGTTCTCGAGGAACAGGAAGGCGCCGCAGGAGCCGGCACCCGTGAGGACGGGCGAGCGGATCGCGGTCAGGCTCTCCTGGCCGCTGCCGCGCTGGATCATCACGCCGGCGACCCGGTTCAGGACTTCGGCGTGGTGCGTCGGATTGACGAGCCGGATGGTTTCCGTGCCCACCTGGCCGATGCTGAGCGGCACCTGCAGGGCCGGCTCCGGCCGGCGCGTCGCCGTGACCACGATCTCCTCGAGCGGTTCGGCCGCAGTCGCGGGTGCGGGCATCGTGCCGCCAACCCAAAGGAGCGCGATCGCCACCGAGC
>Ga0114939_10001469_pt1 | contig 18477 bp, 17 predicted proteins | sample AshMeaCrysSpring_FD_87196 | JGI IMG/M metagenome (GOLD analysis project Ga0114939, IMG submission 87196) | Groundwater microbial communities from Big Spring, Nevada to study Microbial Dark Matter (Phase II) - Ash Meadows Crystal Spring | ecosystem: Environmental > Aquatic > Deep subsurface >...
CGCGCCGAGGCAGCGGTGGCGAGCCTGAAGCGCATGACGGCGGCGAGCTGTTCGGTGATCCGCGACGCCCGACCGACCATTGTTCCGACCGACGCCGTCGTCCCCGGGGACGTGCTCGACCTCGACGCAGGGATGACGGTCGCGGCGGATGCGCGCGTGGTCGAGTCCGTGTCCCTGCAGATCGGCGAAGCGGCGCTCACGGGCGAGAGCGCGCCGGTCGCAAAACAGGTACAGCCCGTGGCGCCCGACGCGGTGGTCGGCGATCGCGCAAGCATGGTCTTCGCGGGCACGGCGATCGTCTACGGACGTGGCCGCGCGATCGTGACCGCCACGGGCCCGCACACGGAAGTGGGACGCATCGCCGCCCTGCTCGAGGCGACGCCCCAGGAGAGCACGCCGCTGCAGCGGCAGCTCGACCGGGTCGGCAAGGTGCTGGGTGCGGCGGTGATCGCGATCGCAATCGTCGTGGCCGCGACCATCCTCGTCACGCAGCGCGACTTCTCCACCGCGGCGCTCGTCGGCGTGCTCCTCTACACGGTCTCGCTCGCGGTGTCCGCGGTGCCAGAGGGTCTCGTGGCGATCACGACCGTCGTGCTCTCGCTCGGCACGCAACGTATGGCCCGACGTCGCGCCATCGTCCGCCGCCTCGCCGCAGTGGAGACGCTCGGTGCGGCGAACGTGATCTGCACCGACAAGACCGGCACGCTCACGAAGAACGAGATGACCGTGCGGACGCTCGTCACCGCTTCGGGCCGCATCGATGTCTCGGGTTCCGGCTACGCGCCGCACGGGGAACTGAGCGCCGCGGGCAGCCCGCTCGGCGCCGCGCTGCGCGCCGAGTGCGACGCGGCACTCGCAGCCGCCTGGCTCGCCAGCAACGCATCGCTCTCCGGAAGCGGCGAGGACTGGGACGTCCAGGGCGACCCGACGGAGGCGGCATTGAAGGTCGCCGCGCTCAAGCACGGGCTCTCGGGCGTCACGCTCGAGGCACGCTACCCGCGACTCGGCGAAGTGCCCTTCTCGGCGGAGCGCAAGCTCATGAGCACCGCGCACGGCGACACCGAGCAGGGCGATGCCGCGGTGCTCTTCGCCAAAGGCGCGCCGGACGTCCTCCTCGAACGCTGCGTGCGCGAGCGCATAGGCGAGGGCGAGCGCGAGCTCTCCGCCGAACGGCGTGCCGTCCTCCTCGCCGAGGTCGAGCGTCTTGCCGCCTCCGGCTTGCGCACCCTCGGGCTGGCCGCGCGACGTGTCGCGAGCGCGGAAGCGCGCGCTCCGGATGCCGCACTCGAAGCATCACTCGTGTGGCTCGGGCTTGCCGGGATCATCGATCCGCCACGGCCCGAGGCGCGTGCGGCGGTTGCGACGGCACGTTTGGCCGGCATCCGCGTGATCATGATCACCGGCGACCATCCGGCGATGGCGAGCGCCATCGCCGCGGAGCTCGGCATCGCGCCGCGAGAGTCGAAGGTGGTCGCCGGCGTGGCTCTCGATGGCATGGACGAGCCGGCGCTCGAGCGCGCGGTCGCGCAGACGGACGTGTTCGCGCGCGTGTCGCCCGAGCACAAGCTGCGCATCGTCGAAGCGCTCAAGCGCGCCGGTGCGGTGGTGGCCGTGACCGGCGACGGTGTCAACGACGCTCCGGCGCTCAAGGCGGCCGACATCGGGGTCGCCATGGGCATCGCCGGCACGGACGTCGCCAAGGAAGCCGCGGACATGGTCCTTGCCGACGACAACTTCGCGACCATCGTCGCCGCGATCGAGGAAGGCCGAGCGATCTACGCCAACATCCGCAAGTTCCTGCGCTACCTGCTCGCCACCAATCTCGGCGAGGTGCTGGTGATGTTCTTCGGCGTCGTGCTCGCCGGCGTCATCGGCCTGGTTGCCGCCGAGAGCGACGTGCTGGTGCTGCCGTTGCTCGCACCGATGATCCTGTGGATCAACCTCGTGACCGACGGCTTCCCCGCGCTTGCCGTCGGCGTCGATCCGCCCGATCCGCGTCTGATGCAGAGACCGCCGCGCGATCCGCGCGAAGGCGTCATTACCCGCCGCATGTGGATCGGGATCTCTGTGTCGGCGGCAGTAATGGGTGCCGGCACGCTGCTGGTGCTCGACGCAGGCCTGCCGGGGGGCCTGATCGAAGGCGCGCACGACGTGCGCCATGCGCGCACCGTCGCCTTCAACGTCCTGGTGGTCTTCCAGCTCTTCGCGGTGTTCTCCGCGCGGTCGGATACGGCAAGCGTGTCGCGCGCACTGTTCGCCAATCCCTGGCTGTGGGGCTCGGTGCTGCTCGCGCTGGCGCTGCAGGCGGCGGTGATCTATGTCCCGGCGCTGCAGAGGGGGTTCGGCACCGTGGCGCTCGGCGCCGACGACTGGGCGCTCTGCTTCGCCGTCGGTGCGACGCTCCTCGGCGTGCGCGAATCGCTGAAAGCCTACTGGCGACGGCAGGATTCGCGGCGAACCGCCGCGACGAGCGCTCGTACGCCGCGAGAGCAACTGGGTCCGGCACGGGGCAATCGCCGCCGCGCGCGTTGAGACCATGGGTTGCGGTCGGTGTCTACGGGCGATCGATCGCCGAGGTCGGCGGCGAGCTCGGCTGGCTCAAGACCGCCGCACCGGCGCCGGGGACGCTGGAGCCCGCGGCGTGAGGTTGAGCAAGGTCGAAGTGGGCGGACGCAGGCGCGGCAGAAACGACGCGCTCAAGGTGCGGGCCACCGCGCGCTGCGCGAGGGCCCCTTCACGGGCGTGCCCCGATCCCTACTTGTAATGCCCGTAGGCGTGGCCGGGCGGCACCTTCTTCATCTTCGGGCCGCGCCCGCCCTCGACGTAGACGACGCGCTCCTGTACGCGGCCGCCGGGCTTCGCAGTCACCGAACCGCCGATCGCCGCGCCAGCGCCGCCCCCGATCGCACCGCCGACGACGGCTCCGGTGCCGCCGCCCATCGCGTTGCCCACCGCGGCGCCGGAAGCGCCGCCAATGGCGCCGCCGACCGCGGCACCCGTCTTCGCGCTGCCGCTCGCACCAAGCGCGCCGCCGGCCGCGCCACCGACCGCGCCGCCGATGATGGCACCCGTGGAGCCGCCCACCGCGTTCCCGACCGCGGCACCCGCACCCCCGCCGAGCGCGCCGCCGACACCGGTGCGCAGATCGTTGGCCTGCGCGAGGGGAAGCATGGAGAAGGCGGCGGCGAGGACGACGACGGCGCGGTGCATGAAGATCTCCTGCGTTGGGTGCTCGATGTTCCGGCAACGTGCGGGAGCGCGAGGTGGCCCGAACGACCGCAGCATCCTGCCACGCCTTGGGCACCATGCCGTCGGCATGGTGCGGCGGGGCGCGGAGTCGATCACGCTCGGGACGCGCTTGTCCCGTACCCGACGTACGCGTCGACCGGCGGACACGGGACCCGCCGGAGCCTGGGCGACGTCGTGCGCGACCGACCGTTGCCGGCCATGGCGCGCAACGCTTCGCATCCGCCGCTAACATCGCGGTCATGACCTTGACCGAGCTTCGCTACATCGTGGCCGTCGCGCGGGAGCGCCACTTCGGGCGTGCCGCAGACGCGTGCTTCGTGAGCCAGCCGACCCTCTCCGTCGCCGTGAAGAAGCTCGAGGACGAGCTCGGGGTGATGCTGTTCGAGCGGGGCGGCGGCGAAGTGACCATCACCCCGGTCGGCGCGCGCATCGTCGAGCAGGCGCAGCGCGTGCTCGAGCAGGCGGCCGAGATCAAGGAGATCGCCAAGGAGAACAAGGATCCGCTCGCCGGAGCGCTCAAGGTCGGCGCGATCTTCACGGTCGGCCCCTACCTGCTGCCGAAGCTGATCCCGGCGCTGCACCGGCGCGCGCCGCAGATGCCGCTTCTCATCGAGGAGAACTACACCGCCGGACTCGCCGAGATGCTGAAGCGCGGCGAGGTGGACGTGGCGATCGTGGCGCTGCCGTTCGATGAAGCCGGCATCGTCAGCCAGGCCGTGTACGACGAGCCGTTCGTCGTGGCCGTCCCGCGCGACCATCCCTGGGCGTCGCGCCGGTCGCTGCGCGCCGAGGAGATCGCGAAGGAGAGCCTGCTGCTGCTCGGCACCGGGCACTGCTTCCGCGACCAGGTGCTGTCGGCGTGCCCGGCGCTCAACCGGTCGAGCGCGACACCGGGCACGATCCAGAAGACCGTGGAAGGCTCCTCGCTCGAGACGATCCGGCTCATGGTCGCCTCTGGGCTCGGCATCACCGTGCTGCCGGCGTCGGCGGTGCCGCTGAAGGCGCGGGCGAGCGATTTGCTGGTGTACGTGCCGTTCACCCGCCCGCCGCCGGACCGGCGCGTGGTGCTGGCGTGGCGCAAGAGCTTCACCCGTCCCGAAGCCGTGGAGGTGCTGCGGCAGGCAATCCTTGCGGCAGAGGTTCCCGGCGTGCAACCGCTCGACGCGCGGCCGGGCTGAGAGCTTGCGATCGTCGCGAGCCAGCCGGGCGCAGACCGCGGCACGCAGCGACCCAACCATACGAGCCAGATCAGATCGGCAAGGAGCGAGTACCGCGTAGCGCCGCGATCGGGGGGAGCAGTAGATTCATTCACAAAGCTCTGAGTCGAAGCGCGACACCTCCGGCATAGCCGAGGCCGATCGCACCGGTGCCCAAAGTCAATTGGACTGCAGGCGTCGCGTGTCGCATCTTCCGAAGTGTATCGGCGATCATCGTACCGCGCGCCCGGCGGCGCGCACGCCACTGACCAAGGAGAGACACATGGCGATCGACATCGGCATCGACGCAAAGGCACGCGAGGAGATCGCCCAAGGGCTGTCGCGACTGCTCGCCGACACCTACACGCTCTACCTGAAGACACACAACTTCCACTGGAACGTCACCGGCCCGATGTTCAACACGCTGCACCTGATGTTCGAGCAGCAGTACACGGAGCTCGCGCTCGCGGTGGACCTCATCGCGGAACGGATCCGCGCGCTGGGCTTCCCGGCGCCGGGCAGCTACGCCGCCTTCGCCAAGCTCTCGTCGATTCCCGAGGCCGACGGCGTGCCGAACGCGAACGAGATGATCCGTCAGCTTGTCTCCGGTCAGGAGGCGGTGGTGAAAACAGCGCGCTCGATCTTCCCGAAGGTCGACGACGTGCACGACGAGCCAACCGCCGACCTGCTCACGCAGCGTATGCAGGTCCACGAGAAGACCGCGTGGATGCTGCGCAGCCTCCTCGAAGGCTAAGGAACCTTCGCTCGCGCAGCGGCGGCGCACCGCGAGAGCACGGTGCTGAAGCGCCGACTGCGCGGCGCTCGGGCGACGAGCGACGTTTTCGCGCAGTTCAGCCGGCGCGAAGCTCGAGCGTCACGAGCTGACCGACGCGAAGCGTCGCGCCGGCGCCGGCATTGACGACGCAGTAGACGCCGAAAGTGACGGCTCCCCTCTCCGCGGGGTCGGCGCGGTAGCCCGCGAGCGTGCGCATCGGCTGATCGCATCGCTCCGCCGTGTCTTGATCGATGTCGGGGATCTCGCAGCGCACGCAGCGTCGGATCGCTCGCAGCTCGATGCCGTCGGCGACCAACGTGTCGATCCTGTCCTCGGCGTAGGCGTCCAGTCCTTCCAGGACCAGGTTGGGCCGAAAGCGGTTCATCCGTACCTCCTTCCCGTCGGCGCCGGCGAGCCTCAGGTTGAGGTCGTCCAGGGAAGCCTGCCCGAGGACGAGCAGCGGAAAGGCGTCGGCGAACCGGTGCGTGGCAGGCGCGAGGCCGGCGCGCCCCATGGCGGCGAGGCGTCGCGCGTCGGGGTGCAGCTTGACGAGCCGCGCCGGGCGGCCGAGGAAGTCCGAGAACCACTGCGCGACGTAGTCGCCTTCGTCAACGGCGTCGACCACGTCGTCCCACACCTTCACTTTGCGCAGCACGCTCGGGTCGTCCTCCTCGACTTCCAGCGGCAGCTCGATGCGCAGCATTCCCGGCGCCGCGATGCGCATCACCTCCGTGCGCAACGCGGGCACCACCAGCGCGAGGCGCGGCGCCTCCCGCTGCGACAGGAACTCGCCGCCGTGGTCGACGACCATCCAGCGGCGGTCGTGCTCCAGCCCCTGCTGCTCGCACCGCGCCTGCGCGAGAGCGACGGCGGCGCAGGACTTGATCGGATGGGTGTACAGCGCGCTGAGAGTCGCCATGGCGCGCGAATTATCCCCCAGCCGGGATGTGCCCCGGCACCGCCGCGCGCATCGACCGATGCCCGGCGAGGCGGCTACACTCCCACCTAGCAGAGTTTCGAGAAGGCCCTTCCCCTTGACCCCCCTGGCTCAGGGGCCGTCGAAGAACGCTCCATTCGAGCCCCGTGCGCTCGACGACTAGGCTCGAACTTCGGGAAGCGTGCTTCGACATCCTGACAGAGAAGCGCACCGAGCGCCGCAAGAAGAGGAACCGCGATGAACGAATCGGTGAAATACCTGCTCGATGAGAGCCGCATCCCCAAGCATTGGTACAACCTGCAGGCCGACCTGCCGAAGCCGCTCCCGCCGGTCCTGCATCCGGGCACGCACAAGCCCGTCGGGCCAGACGATCTCGCGCCGCTCTTCCCGATGGAGCTGATACTCCAGGAAGTGACGCAGGAGCGCGAGGTGCCGATCCCCGAACCGGTACGCGACATCTATCGCCAGTGGCGCGTGACGCCCCTCCACCGCGCGCGGCGCCTGGAGAAGGCGCTGCAGACGCCGGCACGCATCTACTACAAGTACGAGGGCGTCTCGCCCGCGGGAAGCCACAAGCCGAACACCGCCGTGCCGCAGGCGTTCTACAACAAGCAAGCGGGCGTGAAGCGGCTCACGACCGAGACGGGCGCCGGGCAGTGGGGCTCGTCGCTCGCGTTTGCAGGCGGCGTGTTCGGCCTCGAGGTCGAGATCTTCATGGTGCGAGTGTCGTACAACCAGAAGCCCTACCGGCGCGCGCTGATGGAGACCTACGGCGCGCGTTGCATCCCCTCGCCCTCGCCGGAGACGCAGTCGGGGAAGGCGATCCTTGCGCAACGGGCCGACCACCCGGGCTCCCTCGGCATCGCGATATCGGAGGCGGTCGAGGTCGCCGCGCAGCGCGACGACACGAAGTACGCACTCGGCTCGGTGCTGAACCACGTGCTACTGCACCAGAGCGTGGTCGGCCTCGAAGCGATGGCGCAGATGGAGATGGCGGACGATTATCCCGACGTCATCGTCGGCTGCACCGGCGGCGGCTCGAACTTCGCCGGCATCGTGTTCCCGTTCCTCGGTGCGCAACTGCGCGGCGGGCAGAAGCTTCGCATCGTCGCCGTGGAACCGGCGGCCTGCCCGAGCCTCACGCGCGGGCAGTACGCCTACGACTTCGGCGATACCGGCCACCTCACGCCGCTCGCGAAGATGCACACCCTCGGCTCGACGTTCACGCCGCCGGGGTTCCACGCAGGCGGACTTCGTTACCACGGCATGGCGCCGCTCGTGAGCCACATCAAGGAACTGGGCCTGATCGAGGCCGTCGCCTATCACCAGACGAAGTGCTTCGACGCCGGCGTGATGTTTGCGCGCACCGAGGGTATCCTGCCTGCCCCCGAGGCCAACCATGCGGTAAAGGGCGCGATCGACGAGGCGCTGAAGTGCAAGGAGGAAGGGAAGTCGCGCGCGATCCTCTTCAACCTGTGCGGCCACGGGCACTTCGATATGCAGGCGTACATGGACTACTTCGCCGGCAAGCTCACGGACCAGGAGTACGACGAGGCGGAACTGGCAATGGCGCTCGCCGGACTGCCGAGTGTCAAGGAGGCAGCTTAGGCGCGGCTTGGGCGTGCGCCCACTCGGGCGATCTGCAAGGGGTGTGTCCCCCGTCTTCCAGGCCGAAGAGCGTAAACGGCGGAGCGTAGGGAGCGATCCCGGCCTCGCGATCCAAAGCGGTGTTGGCCGCCTCGCCCTCCTATCTCATGCCGCGCGCGGCGAAGCGTTGAGGCAGCGACGTAGCCCGGCCCTCGACCAGGCCGTTTGCCCTGGGTCGCCGCTGACCGGGAGATGTTGCGTCGTTCGGCCCGAGAGGCCGCACTGCTACTTGTCGTCGCGATGAACGGTCGCAGGCGAAAACGCCGGCACGCAGACCGCCACGTAGCTTGCGCCGCCCGCGTGGGGCGTGGAGTAGCGCAGCCATTCGCCCTTGGGAGCGTGCACGGCCTGACCGGCTCGGACGTCGAGCACCGCTCCGCGCGTCTCCACGCGCAATGTGCCGGCGATCACGAGCGTGAACTCGTCGAACTCCGGCGTCTGTCCCGGCTCGAGCCAGCCCTCGGGGCTCGTCATGCGCGCGATGCTCGCCGCTTCGGTGCCCGTGTTCACCCGGCCGACGAACTCCTCGATGCGCTTGGGCTTGTTGCCCGCCGCGGCGATGACAGTCGGAGAGTCGATGAGTCTGGCCATCTTCGCGATTCCAGGAGTGCAGGAGTGCAGGAGTGCAGGAGTGCCGGATGCCGTGCAAGCGAGGCGCCTTGTCGAGCAGCGCGCGGGCGACACCCCGCTGACGCGCTCGCCAGTTGAGGGCAAGGCTCGGGCGGCGCGTCAGCGGCGCTTGGTGAAGACTACGAGCAGCCCGATGGCGAGGGCGATCAAGGCGAGCACGCCGGGCTCCGGGACGGCTATGGGCATAGCCTGTCTCCCACCCCTACCGCGGAGCGAATCGTCATCATGGACATGCAGCGGGCGAAGGACGAATGTGATCTCCGTTCGAACCGCGTGCCGCACGAGCCCACGTCGCACCCGAGAGACAAACGTCGCGGTTCCGTTTCAATCGTCAACGCGTGCAACGACCGTGCCCTTGTTCACGAAACCGCTCTAACTCAGGGGCTTAGGGACTTGCGCAAACGGCACGATACGTTCCGCTGTAAGCGCGGCCGACGTCGGAGCGTCTCAACGGCAGGTCACTGCGGGCGTCCGGGGCCGCGCCCGATTCCCATCCGCCGGAGACGCGGGATGCAGGCGGGGGCTTTTCCCTGCCGGTGCTATAGTCGCGCGCCTTCCTGCCGCCGGTCCGTTGCATCCGCCCCTCTCCGCCTGTCGTGGCCCGTCACCATCTCCGTATCGGCGCCGGCGCCGGCTTCCAGAGCGATCGCATCGAGCCCGCGGTGGTGCTGGCTGCACAGGGCGAGCTGGACTACCTAGTGCTCGAGTGTCTGGCCGAGCGGACGACGGCAGTCGCGCAGCAGCGGCGCGCGCACGACCCCAGCAGCGGCTTCGACCCGCTCCTCGAAGCGCGCATGGAAGCGCTGCTGCCGATCTGTGCTAGGACACACACGCGCATCGTGACCAACATGGGTGCGGCGAACCCGCGCGCTGCTGCGCGCAAGGTCGCGGAGATCGCACGGCGCCTGGATCTCAAGCTGCGTGTGGCCATGGTCACCGGCGACGACGTCACCGGACGGCTCCGCCCTGATCTCCCGGTGCTCGAGACCGGCGGCACGCTGCGCGATTTCGACCGCGTGTTCGCCGCCAACGCCTACCTCGGCGCCGATGCGCTGCTGCCCGCCCTCGCCCGCGGCGCCGACGTGATCGTCGCCGGGCGCGTCGCCGATGCGTCGCTCTTCCTTGCGCCTATGATCGTGGAGTTCGGCTGGGCGCTCGACGACTGGGAGCGCCTGGCGCGCGGCGCGCTGCTCGGGCATCTGCTCGAGTGCGCGGGACAGGTGACCGGCGGCTACTTCGCCGACCCCGGCATCAAGGACGTTCCGGATCTCGCCCACCTCGGCTTTCCCTTCGTGGACGTCGACCGCGAAGGATTCGGCGTGATCTCGAAGGTGCCGGGGACCGGAGGCGCGGTCACGACGTGGACGGTGAAGGAACAACTGCTCTACGAAGTGCTCGACCCGACGGCCTTCGTCACGCCCGACGTCGTGGTGGACCTGCGTGGGGTGCGCATCGCCGAGGTCGGCAAGGACCGCGTGGCGGTGTTCGGCGCGACCGGCAGCCCCCGACCCGAGACGCTAAAGGTGAGCGTGGGCTACCACGCCGGATGGATCGGCGAGGGCGAGATCTCCTACGCCGGGCCGCACGCGCGGGCCCGTGCCCAGCTCGCGGCCGACGTCCTGCGCGACCGCCTCGGCCCGGACGTGCCGTCGCTGCGCGTGGACCTCATCGGCATCGATTCCTGCCATGGGACGGACTTCGGACACACAGGCGAGCCGTACGAGGTGCGCCTTCGCATCGCGGGTCGTACGGACACGCGGGACCTCGCCGAACGCATCGGCTGGGAGGTCGAGGCGCTCGCGACGAACGGCCCCGCGGGCGGCGGCGGATTCCGCCGCTCGGTGAGCGATCGCGTCGGCATCGTCTCGACGCTGATCGCCAGGGCTGAAGTGCTCACCGCAGCGGCAGCGGTCGAGGCGCGACGTGAAGCGAAGGCTCGCTGAGCTCGCCCACTGCCGTGCGGGCGACAAGGGCGACACGCTGACGCTGTCGCTCTTCCCGCTCGTCGATGCCGACTATCCGCTGCTCGTCGAGCGCGTCACCGCAGAGGCTGTCAAGGCACACCTCGGGCACCTGGTGCGCGGCGAAGTGATTCGCTACGAGCTGCCCAACCTGGCCGCGCTCCACTTCGTCTGCACGCACGCGCTCGAAACCGGCGTCACCACGTCGCTCGCACTCGACCCGCACGGCAAGACCTTGTCGTACGCGCTGCTCGCCATGGAGATCTAGCGGTGATCTAGCGGCCAACACGCCACTCGCCGCCCAACTGGGAGACGTGTTCCGCGGACCCTGCGCTACACTGTTGGTTGAGCTTGTGAAGAAATCGTCGCGAGCCACCCGAGCGACGAGACATATCAGATCGATAGGCGAGGAGCGAGTACAGCAGTAACGCCGCGATCGAAGGGCGCAGTAGATTTGTTCACAAGCTCTGAGTCCAATCAACAGGACGAGTAATCCATGGGCGAAGCGTTCACGCCGACGCGCACCGTGGTCACCGTGCGCCGCTTTCAGGACATGGTCGCTGCGGGCGTATGGCGCGACGACGAGCGTATCGAGCTCATCGAAGGGGATATCGTCGACATGGCACCGATCGGCGGCGCGCACGCCTGGGCGGTGACGCGGGCGAGCGAACTGCTGCGAGAGATCGCCGCGGATCGAGCCATTCTCTGGGTGCAGTTGCCGGTGGTGCTCGGCGATCGGTCACAGCCGCAACCCGACCTTGCGCTCATCCGCCACCGCGCCGGAGGCTACGCGGAGGCGCTTCCGGCGGCCGGGGACATCCTTCTCGTCGTAGAGGTTTCCGACACGACCATCGACTACGACCGCGGCACCAAGATGCGCCTCTACGCCGGGCACGGCCTCCCGGAGTACTGGATCCTCGATCTCCCGCAACGACGCGTCGAGGTCTTCCGCGGCCCAGGCCCCAGCGGCTACGCGCAGCGAACGCAGGCGCGCGATGAAGAGAAGATAACCGTCGAAGCGTTGCCGGGCACGGCGCTCACCGCGGGCGCCTTCTTCGCGGCCTGAAGGCGAGCAGCGGCGTATCGAGTGGGTAGGAAAAAGGCGCCGTCGCCGCTTCCCTTGCCAGCGGCGATAGCGAGCGGGGCTCGTTTTCTCGTGGCTTCGCAATCCGAGAGAGGACTGCAAGACTGCCACCGACCACGCAGCGGTCCGGCGGCGGTGGGAAGCACGAGCGGCGCGCCCCTCTCGCTACCTTGGACTACTTGAACGCACCTACGGCCGCCTGCTTCGCCGTCCTGCATATCGCCGGCGGGCACGGATACCGGTAATAGGACTGGTTGAGGTAAGCGGCGACGTCGTCGATCTCGTCGGACTGCCACACCCCGCCGACTTGACCGGCAAACCGGACGACGGCGGCGCGCAGCTCGTCGAAGTTCTTGGCTTGGCGCGACTCGCGGTTGTGCACGCTCGTGTTGTGGCAGCCGATGCAGCGCGTTTCGTAGATCGCCTGCCCGCGGGCGAGATCCTCCGCGTGCGCGCTGGCGATGCAGAGCCAGGCTCCCACACCCATCATCAGTCGCTTCGTGCCTTTCACCGCCTCTTCTCCTTTTCGCCGCTACGGCGAGGCCGCCGCGGGTCGCATCACCATCGCCAGCACCACGGCGACGAACCAGGTGAGGATACCTGCGAACACGATGTCGGAAAGAAAGTGCGCCCCCTGCGCGAGCCGCAGTACGCCGATCGCCGAACCCACCGCCAGCCCCGCTGCCATCCAGGCGCGTCGATGCCGCGGAAACGCGAAGCCGACCGTCATGAGATAGAAGCCCATCGCGGCGTGTCCGCTCACGAACGCGCAGTTGCGGCCGCACTCGCTCGCCGGCGCGAGCGGCGGCGTGAAGCGCGCGGAGTGACCGGGCTCGAGAACGGTCGAGGGGCGCGCACGGCCCCAGTGATCCTTGAGCAGCGCGACGCCGATGCCGGGACCGAGCGCGAGCACGAGCGCGAGATAGGCCACCTGGCGGCGCCACCGCGCCCAGCTCGCGTGCGACGCGAGGCTCGTGACGATCAGGTAGCCGACCATGGAGAAGAACGCGATCCGCGGCAGGTGAATGATCGAGCGATGCACCACCTTCCACAGCCCAACCTCGTTGAACGTGAAGCGCCCGTCGTGCATGAAGAGCCGGGACACGGCAAGGTCGATCTCGGGAGCCGACACGAAGAGGAGCGTCGCGGCGAGCGCCAAGAGGACATCGGCACGCAGCGCGCGCTTCACGGCGCCCGGTATCCCTTGAAGCCGCGGGCGCGGTAGACACGGAGCTCGAGCGGCTTCTCGCGACCGCGATCGACGACGATGGGCGGCAGCGCCTCGACGGCTTCAAAGCTGGCGTGCAGCTGGGCCGGATCCGTGGCGCGGGTGACGAACAGCACGTCCGCGCCCGGATGGGCGGCGACGTCGTGCATCAACCTGAAGTGATCGGTGACGCGGCCACCGGGGTTCCACATCACGAGCGCGCGCGGTCGCGCGTAGTAGAGCAGCTCGGCGGCCGCGAGCCTTTCGTCGCTCATCAGCACGAGCTCGGGCGACGCCTGCAGGCGTGCCCGGACCTCGCTGCCGAGCGCATTCCACCCGGCGAGCCGTGCCGCGGGATTCCACCGGCCTTCCAGCTCGATGGGCAGCACCCGCAGCGCGTGCGGAAGCAGCGCGAAGCCGATCACGGCGCAGAGGTTCACGGCGACGGCGGTCGCGAGCATGCGCTCCCGGCCGTCCGCGCAGGCCAGCAGCACGACGAGGAGCGCAGCCGCGGGCAGAGCGAAAGCGGTCCAGTTAGCGTTCGCGCGCGAAACGGCTGCGAGCGCGGTGAAGAGCAGGAGCGGCAGGAGGAAGACGGTCGCGGGCAGCCGGAAAGGCTCCGCGGCCATGTTCCGCGGCTTGGCGACGATGCCGCGAGCGAGGACGAAAGCGAGGAGCGGTCCGAGCACCGCGATCTGTCCGAGCAGAAAAAGGCCGAGCTCGGCAAGCGCGAAACGCGGACGATCGAGCTGCGAGATCTCCGCCGTGTGCGCGAGCGTCGGAAAGCCGTGCGCCGCGTTCCAGGCGAGGTTGGGCACGAACAAGGCGAGCGCGAGCATGAGTGCGGCGAAATGCTTCGCCGAGCGCAGGCAGGGACGTGTGGACGGGCACGACGCGAGGTACAGCCACCACGCCAGCACCATGAGAGCCATCGAGTACTTGCTCATGAGCCCCAGCCCGAAGCTTGCGCCGAGCGCCAGCCAGTCGCGCCAGCGGTCGGTCTGGAGAGCGCCGATGGCGAAGGCGAGCGCCGCAGCGGCGAAGAGACAGACGGGCGCGTCGGTCGTCACGAACAGGCTAGAGAACGCCGTCATGGGCAGCGTCGCGTAGGCCACTCCGGCCAGAACGCCCACGCGCGCCCCGGCGAGGCGCGTTCCGGCCCAGGCGACGAAGCACGCGGCCGCCGCCTGCAACAACGTCGCCGTGAGGCGCACGCACAACTCGCCCTCGCCGCAGACGCCGCGCATGGCGCGGATCGACCACGCGATCATCGGCGGCTTCGAGTAGTAGCCGAACGCGAGGTCGCGCGACCACACGGCGTACTGCGCCTCGTCGGGATGTAGGTCGAGGCGATTGGTTGCGAGGACGCCGGCGTAGAAGACCGTCAGCACGGCGAGCGCGAGCGCAAAGGGCAGGAGATCCGCAGGTCCCGTGCGCGGGGTCATGACGCGAGACGGGCCGCTCGTGATCGCCGCGCGCTGGATCTCCTCGCGGCGAGCCGCGCCAACGCGACGCAGACGCGACGCAGCTCGAGGCTCGCGGTCCTGCACGCAGGGTGTCGGTCTATCGAGGAAGAATCGGCGGGCAAGGCGGCAGGCACGCGCGCGTGATCGGCGGTCGCGGGAGCGGATGCGACGCGCGCTCCTGTGCGCTCGCGGGCGAGCATACCGCAGCGCGACAGCCGGCCGGCGGCGGCGAGGCCCGATGCTAAAATCCCAGCGCTTCGCGACTCCGGGCGCCTATGAACGAAGCCGCACCGCTCGCCGTGCAGGAGGCCGCCCCCCGGGTGTCGGTGGTCATCCCGGTGTACGACGAGGCGGCCTCGCTCGAGCCGCTGATCGATGCGGTCGGTACGGCGCTCGGTTCGAGCAGCCGCAGCTTCGAGGTGATCGTCGTCGACGACGGCTCGGCCGACGACTCCGCGGAGCGGCTCGCGGCCCTCTCGGTCTCGCGTCGCTGGCTTCGCCCGCTCTACCTCAACCGAAACTACGGGCAGTCCGCAGCGCTGCAGGCCGGCTTCGACCACGCGCGCGGCGAGATCATCGTCACGCTCGACGGCGACCTGCAGAACGATCCCGAGGACGTGCCGCGCCTGCTCGACGTGCTCGATGCCCATCCGGAGGTGGACGTCGTTTCCGGCTGGCGCGTGGACCGGCACGACGCCGCACTCACACGCCGCATCCCGTCGCGCTTCGCCAACCGGCTCGTGTCCCGCGTCACGGGCGTTCCGCTCCACGACTACGGATGTGCGCTCAAGGCCTATCGTGCCCCGGTGCTGAAGGAGTTGCGCCTGTACGGCGAGATGCATCGCTTCGTCCCTGCGCTTGCCGCCGAGGTCGGCGCACGAGTGGTGGAAGTTCCGGTCCAGCACCGTCCCCGCGCGCACGGCGTGTCGAAGTACGGCATCGACCGCACGTTCCGCGTCGTGCTCGACCTGCTCTGGGTCCGCTTCACGATGCGCTTCCTCCACCGGCCGATGCATGCCTTCGGCGGTGTCGGCCTCGCGCTCGGCGGCGTCGGTGTGCTCATCCTCGCGTGGCTCACGTTCGAGAAGCTCGCGCTCGGCAGGGACATCGGCACCCGGCCGCTGCTGATGCTCGGCGTGCTGCTCGTGCTCGTGGGCGTGCAGCTCGTCGCGACGGGGCTGCTCGGCGAGATCCTGATGCGCGTGTGGCACGAGCCGCACGGGCGTGCCCAGTACGTGCTGCGAAGCGGACCGCGGCCGCGGCCCGCGCGCTCGGAAGATCGCTGAACGTGGAGGACGCCTCGCTCGACGGCGAGCGGGAAAGAGCCGTACGTGCGAGCGTCGAACGGCGCGGTGGGATCCCTCCGCTCGTGCGCATGGTGCTCGCGGTCGCGATGCTCGCGCTCGCGCTCTGGTACGCACGGCCGACCGCAGTCCTCGCCATGTTGCGCGATGTGCACGGGGCCACCTTCCTGCTCGCGCTCGCGGTCGCGATCGCCTCCAACCTCGTGTCGGCGCTGCGCTGGGCAGCGATCGCGCGAGCGATGGGACTGATCGCTCCGAACGGCGCTCTCGTGGCCTTCTACGGTCGCGGCATGGCTGCGAATACGGTGCTTCCCGGCGCTGTGCTCGGAGGCGACGTGCTCCGGGGTTACGCGCTGCACCGCCTCGGCAATCCGATTCGGGAGAGCGCCCTCTCGGTGCTCGTGGATCGCGCCTCTGGGCTCTGGGTGCTCTGCGCGTTGTCGCTTGTCGTGGTGCTCGGCATCGCGGCAATGCACGCCATGGGCCACAGGGTCGCGACGCCCTTGCGCGGCGACGAGCTCGCTACCTCGGCGCTCGTGCTCGCGCTCGCCTGCGCGTTGCCGTTTCTCGCACCTCGTATGCAGCCGCGGCCCGGCGTCCGCGCAACGCTCGCGCGGCTGACACAACGAGTGGTGAACACACTCGCGCAGATTCGCCCCGCGTTGCCGCGGCTGCTCCTGATGTCGGTCGTGGTGCAACTGCTCTCGGCCGCCGCCCTGTGTCTCTACGCGCGGTCGGTCGGCGCGGAGATCGCGCTTTCCGTCGCACTCGCTGCGGCGGCGCCGATCTTCGTCATGGCGGCGCTGCCGATCGGCTATTCGGGGTTCGGCACCCGGGAGCTCGCGGCAGTCGCGGTGCTCGCGGTGGCGAGCGTTCCGGCCGATGCCGCGACAGCGACGGGACTTCTGTACGGCATCGGCGGGTTGCTTCAGGGAATGCTGGGCGCGGCGTTCTTCGTTGTCCCGCTCCGCGCCGGGGATCCGCCGCACCGCAAAGAGTCGTCGCCCGTCAGGCGAGTGGATCCTTGACGGTGAGAAACGAGAACCTGCGGGAACCTCGGTCGTGCGTGTGCACGGTGACGATCCCGTGCTGGCGGAGCGGGGCCGCCAGATGGGCGTCCGGGACGAGGTTGCCCCGTACCGGCACTTCCGCAGCCACCCTCCGGTACGCTGCCCAGGATCCTTCGTCCTCCGACAGGACACGGCAGCGCGCCGCACTCAGCAACGCCTCGACGTTCCGCGGGGCCTGCTCCTGCGTCAAAGGCCGCCGGAAGATCGAGGGATAGGTCACGATGCGAAGATTGCCCATCACGGTCTGCCAGCCCACGCAGAACACCTCGTTGCCCGTCACGCAACCTTCGATGAATGCCGAAGCCCCTTCGTGGAAAGGGCTCTCGGCATCTGAGGGCGTAGTAGTCGGAGGACGTTGACGTCGATTGCGAAGCTCACCGGCCCGACTCATCCATGGCGTCGAGCACGGCATCGCGATCGCCCGGGTGGACGCGCGCCCCCATCGGCTGCGCGAACCAGCGGAACGGGGACGACTTCGGCTCGCCTTCCCGACGACGGCTGAGCGACTCCGCCAGCAGATCGGAAACGAGGCGGCCTCGTGCTTTGCCTTCACGCTGGTGAAGCCGCTTGACCTCCTCGAGGATTGGGGCGTCGATGTCCAACGTGGTTCTCATCCCGGGATGCCAGGAGCCGACGCATCAGAAGTCAACGCGACGACCCATGGCTGTAGCGTGTCCTGCAGTACCGGAGACGCGCTGGCACCACGTCACGCGCGCGGACGACGAAATCACGAGGCTCGGATGCGTAGCGTCGCGCTTCCATCGCCTTATGCCTTCGGCATATCCGATCTGTCGGGGAGCGCCGCGTTTCTCGCGCGTCGCGGGCTCGGAACCCGATAGCCGGCGTGTCGTCACTTGGCCGTGTGAGGCAAGCATTGCGCGTATGCTTGCGCGGCCTCGAGTTAATCCAGGAGTGTCCAGTGCGTGCAAGTCGAGCGATGCCTGCTCCCGGACAAGAGTCGGTCTGGGACTATCCGCGGCCGCCACGCGCCGAGCGCACTGGGCGACACATCGAGGTGCGGTTCAACGGCGTGCTCGTCGCCGACACGCGCGCCGCGATCCGCGTGCTCGAGACGAGCCATCCGCCGACGTACTACCTGCCGCCCGAGGACGTACGCATCGACTGCCTGCACGAAGCGGAGGGCCGTTCCTGGTGCGAGTGGAAGGGTGCGGCCCGCTACTACGATGTCGTGGTCGGAGACCGCCGCGCGCGCCGCGCGGCATGGAGCTATGCGGCCCCTGCGGCGCCCTTCGCCGTGATCGCCGAATGCTTCGCGTTCTATGCGCGACTCCTCGACGAGTGCCTCGTGGACGGTGAGCGCGTGGTGCCGCAGCCGGGCGGGTTCTACGGCGGGTGGATCACAGCCGACGTCGTCGGCCCGTTCAAGGGCGACCCCGGGTCCGAGGGATGGTGACCCGCTGCGGCGCAGGCCTTGCGTGGGTAGGGTGCGGGGTCCGACTTCGTTCTCGCTCGACTTTGCGCAAGGACGCGTGCGGCGCGCGTGTTCGGTGACCGATGCGCCTCGCGTTCGACGCCCATCTCGTCAACAAGCCGTTCGGCGACCCCGGCGTCTACGTCGACTTCCGCCACGAGCGCCGCGCGATCGCCTTCGATCTTGGCGAAAACGCGCCGCTTGCGCCCCGTCACCTGCTGCGCCTGACGCACGCGTTCGTCTCCCACGCTCACATGGACCACTTCATCGGTTTCGACCGCGTGGTGCGCGTTTGCATCGGGCGCCATGCCGGCATCCGGCTCTTCGGACCTTCCGGTTTCGTCGCGCAGGTCGAGCATCGGCTTGCGTCCTACACGTGGGATCGCGTCGACCGCTACGAGGTCGAGCTGGCGCTGCAGGTGACTGAGGTGGATGGGAACGGCGGCACCCACAGCGCGCGGTTCCGCCCGAGCACCGGGTTTCGTCGCGAGGAGGAAGTCGAGGGGTGCATGGACAGCG
>Ga0114939_10001470_pt1 | contig 18473 bp, 12 predicted proteins | sample AshMeaCrysSpring_FD_87196 | JGI IMG/M metagenome (GOLD analysis project Ga0114939, IMG submission 87196) | Groundwater microbial communities from Big Spring, Nevada to study Microbial Dark Matter (Phase II) - Ash Meadows Crystal Spring | ecosystem: Environmental > Aquatic > Deep subsurface >...
ACCATAGCGCTCGAAATCCTGGGCCGGCCCCACCACCACGTGGGCCCACTCGAGGGCGCGGGCGAGCGCGCGGCGGTTCCAGGTCGCGCGCGGCGGGCCGTCGCGCGCCGGGCCCGCGTCGCGCCAGCGCCGTCGCGTGGCCGCCAGCCGCGCGAAGTTCTCGAGCGCGCGCACCGAGTGGAGCACCACGGGCACGCCGGTCAGCATGATCGGGTCGGCAAACGCCAGGTTTCGCGTGTACTCGCCGAGCACGGCCGCCGTGCGGTAGTTCGTGATGCCCGAGAGGAACAGCACCCGGGCATTGGTGAAGTACTGGCCTTCCTCGTGCTGGAAGTGCCGCACGGCCCACTCGTCGAAGAAGGTCCGCAGCGGCGCGCCCGTCGTGACGGGTACGCGCGTGACGGCCTGCTCGAGGCGCTCGGTCGTGCGGTCCGGCAGGCGGCGTGTGCCCACCATCGCGTGGTCGCGCACCATGCCGAGCCCGATGGCGTCGGCGTGACCCTGGGCGGCGCCGAGCAGGGCGGCGGCCTTTTCGGTGTCCCAGTCGGCGCCGACGCGCCGCACGTGGAAGTGCTGGCCGAGGAAGCGCGACTCGAAGTCGTAGTCGGCGCTCGACGGCCCGAGGCTGACGCTCACGATTCGCTTCATCAGCGGGTCCTTGGGATTGCCCGGGGATCGTTGCGGTCCGCGCCGCTCGCGACGAGGTGCATGTTACACCGGCCGCCCGCGCCCGCGGCCGTTTTCCGGCGGGCCCCCGTTCCGGTCCGGCGGTTTCGGGCTACCATGAACGGCGCGACGTCGCAGGGGTCCCGCCCCTGGAAGAGAGGACGCATGAAGCCCACTCGCCTGCTCAGCACCACCGCGCTGCTCGCCGCGCTCACCTCCGGGTGTGGGGGCGGGAGCGACACCTCCGGTACTCCGGCCGAGGGCGCCCGCAAGGGACCGCCACCCATCAAGGTGGGCCTGCTGCTCGATGACGTGCACGAGCGTTGGCAGCGCGACCGGGAGCTGTTCACGGAAGTGGCCCAGGACATGGGAGCCACTGTGCTCGTCGAGGTCGCCGAGGGCGACCAGGCGCGTCAGAACGAGTTGGCCACCAAGCTCATCGATGCCGGCATCAAGGCGCTGGTGGTCGTCGCGCACGACACCGACAACGCAGCCGGCCTGGTCGAGGCGGCCAAGAGCAAGGGCATCAGGGTCATCAGCTACGACCGGCTCATCAGGAACGCCGATGTCGACCTCTACATGGGCTTCAACGTCGAGCGGGTGGGTGAGATGCAGGCCCAGCACCTCCTGTCAGCGGCACCGAGCGGCAACTACCTGTTGATCGGCGGCTCCCCGACCGACGGCAACGCCAAGGCGCTCCGCGCCGGGCAACTGAAGGTCCTCGAGCCGGCCGTGAAGTCCAAGGCGATCCGGATTGTCGGGGACGGGTGGGCCGACAACTGGAGCGCGGAGGAAGCACGGAAGCTCACCGAGGCCGCCCTCGCCAAGACGAAGAACTCGCTGGCGGCCATCGTCGCCAGCAACGACGTGACGGCCGCCGGGGCGATTGCCGCGCTCGAGAAGGCCGGCCTCGCCGGCAAGGTGCTCGTGTCGGGCCAGGACGCCGAGCTCGACGCCGCCCGCCGCATCGTCACGGGCACGCAGACGATGACGGTCTACAAGTCGCTGCGCACGCTCACGCGGCTCGCCGCACGCTCGGCCGTGCTGATGGCCAAAGGCGAGGCGGTGGACACGAGCAGCGTCGTGAACAACGGGAAGATCGACGTCCCGGCGATGGTCTTCGACCCGATCGCCGTCGACAAGGACAATCTCGACGGCGTGCTGATCGCCGACGGGTTCCTGAAGAGGGAGGACGTGTACAAAGGGTCGTAGGCCGGCCCGAGCGCCTGGCGTGGGGGCCGTCAGGCGGGCCGGGAGGCCCGCCCGCCGAGTGTCTCGTGCCGTGGGGGTCGGCCCGCGCGGCCTACCGTTTGCGGAAGTCGAAGTCGCCGCGGCAGCCGCCCCACACGCGGACGCCGTCGCGCGACCAGGACCAGTTGCGTCCCTCGCGGCACGGCGTATCGCTGATCTGGCGCTTCAGGCGCACGTCGCCCTCGATCGGCGCGGGGCAGAACCGTTCGCGGTCCTTCTCGGACTGGCAGGTGACGCTGCCGCGGTTCGCGCCCGACCCGCCGGAGCCGCCCCACCCGCTGCCGCCTGACCCGCCCCAGCCGCTGCCGCCTGACCCGCCGCCACGCCGCCGGTAGGAGAACTCGGCACGGCACCCGTCGCTCACGCGCACGCCCTCCTGGTTCCACCACCAGTTGCGCCCCTGGCGGCAGTCGGTGTCGCTCATCTGGCGGAGGATGCGCACATCGCCGCCGATCGGCGCCGGGCAGAACTGGTCGCGGTCTTTGACGGACTGGCAGGTGACCCGGTCGTAGCGGTTGTCGTTCCAGTTGCCGCCGCCACCACCACCCCACCCGCCGCTGCTGCCGCCCCACCCACCGCCCCAATCGCTGCGCCGGTACTCGAACTCGGCGCGGCAGCCATCGCGCACGGCGATGCCGTCGCGGGTCCAGCGCCAGTTGCGCCCTTCGCGGCAGGCCGTGTCGCTCAGTTGCCGGTACACGCGCACGTCGCCCGAAATCTCGGCGCGGCACCACTGCTCGCGGCCGTCACGCGATTCGCAGCGGAGCCGGTCGTAGGACTGCGCTGCGGCCGCTGACGGATCCAGCAGGCCCACGGCCACCACAAGACCGAGCCCGGCAAGGGCTGCACCGACACATCGCGAACCACCCAACGCCATATCCGGTTCCTCCCCAAAGTGACCGCGTTGACGTCCCACGATGTTACCGCAGGGTTGGCAACAGTTGAGCCCCGATTGCCCTGGGGGTGCCGCAGCGCGCGCGTGCTCCAACCCGACGGCCGGTGGACTCGCCGGCACGCCGGCACGCGGCACCGGGTTCCGACGCGGCCGGCGCGATTCCAAACGCTGCGCGGACGCCCGCCCCCCGCCCGAACCCGCGGCATCCCCGCCGTGCGCTGGCTCCCCCCGCCCGGGTGCGGCTCCAGGGCGCGTGCGGGCCATGCCGGCAAACTGCCGATTGTGGGAGTGCTGGGCGGAGCGCGGTGGGGGAGTCCCTGCGCGTTGACGTCCAGGGGAGCACGGAATGAGCGGGAGGCGGACGCCAGGGTTGCGAGCGATACCCGTTCTGTGTGTGATGGCGTGGGGAGCGGCGGCGCATGCCGGGCCGGACGGGGTTCCCTCGTCGGCGGCGAACCGCCCGCCCGTGGCCGACGCCGGGTCCGACGTGGTTGTTGGCGTTGGACGAAGAGCGGTCCTCGACGGTCGCCTGTCGAGCGACCCGGACGGCGACAGGCTGACCTACCACTGGACGCTCCTGAGCAAGCCCCCGGCGGCGCGCGGTGCCGTGGACAGGGCCGACAAGAGCAAGGCGTCTGTAGTGCTGGACCGGCCGGGCACGTACGTCGCGACGCTCACGGTGAGCGATGGCGTCTTCTCGGCGACCGACTCGGTGGCCCTCTCGACGGTGAACAGCGCGCCGCAGGCGAGCGCAGGGCCCGATCAGTCGGCGCGCGTGGGGCAGGTCGCCCAGCTGGATGGCAGTGGCTCGAGCGACATCGACGAGGACGAGCTGCGCTGTGCCTGGCGGGTGAAGGCCCGGCCTCGAGGCTCGCGAGCCGTGGTTGTCGGTGCCGACGGCCCGCGGCCCACCTTCACGCCGGACGTGGCCGGGGACTATGCGCTCGTGCTGACAGTCAGTGACGGGGTGTTGAGCACGGCCGATACGGTGATCCTGACAACCGGCAACGTGAAGCCGGTGGCGGCGGCTGGGCCCGACCAGCGCCGCGCCACGGCGGGTGTGCCGGTGTGGCTCGACGCGAGTGGGTCGACCGACGCGGACGGACGCGCCCTGGCCTACGCGTGGCGGTTGAAGAGACCAGCCGGCAGCACGGCGTCCCTCAGCGATCCGGTGGCGCTGCGCCCGGCCTTCACACCGGACCTGCCGGGGACATACTCGGCAACGCTCCGGGTGGCGGACGGCATTGCGAGCGGCACACCGGACACGGTGAGGTTCGTGACGAAGAACGTCCTGCCCGTCGCGCGGGCGGGTCCGGACCAGCTCGTCACCGCTGGTGCGACGGTGAGGCTCGATGGCAGCGGCTCGACGGACCTGGACGGGCAACGGCTGACGTATGGCTGGGCCTGGGTGGCCCGACCCGCAGGGAGCGCGGCCAGCCTCTCGAGCGCGGCGGCGATCCGGCCGACGTTCGTGGCGGAGGTGCCAGGGACGTACGTCGCGCAGCTGGTCGTGTTCGACGGGGTGAACCTGAGCGCCGCCGACACGGTGGTGGTGACAACGGAGGCCCTTGGGCCGGAGGCACGGGCGGGTCACGACCTCGCGGTGGCGCCCGGCGCCACCGTCACGCTCGATGGCGGCGGGTCGTTCGACCCGGCGGGTGGCGCGCTGAACTACACGTGGGCCCTGTTGAGCCGCCCTGCGGGGAGTGTGGCGAGGCTCACGGCGGCGACCACCCCGACGCCGTCGTTCCTGGCCGACCTGGCTGGCGACTACGTGGCGCAACTGACCGTGACGGATGGGGCGGGGCGAGTCTCGCGGCCGGATCCGATCCTCATGTCGACGGGGAACCTGGCCCCGCGGGCGAATGCCGGGGCCGACCAGGCGGTGCCGGTGGGCGCGGAGGTCGTCCTGAGCGCGGCAGGCACGGTCGATCCGAACGGTGAGACGCCGGGGTATCGCTGGGCGCTGATCGCCAGGCCGGCAGGGAGTGCCGCCGCACTGACGAGCGATGCGACAGTGGCGACCTCGTTCGTGGCCGACCTGCCGGGTGAGTACGTGGCACAGCTCATCGCGCGGGACGCGAGCCTCGGCTCCGCGCCCGACACGGTCTACATCCGGACCACGACAGGCAACCCGCCGGTGGCCGACGCGGGACCGGACCAGGCGACGGCGGCAGGGGCGCTGGTGAGGCTCGACGGGTCGGGCTCGTTTTCCCCGGACGGCGCCGCGATCACTTACGCGTGGAGCCTGGTGAGCACGCCCGCCGGGAGCACGGCGGCGCTGGCCGGGGCGAGGGCCGCGGCCCCGACGTTCACGGCCGACCTCGCCGGCAGTTACGTCATCCAGCTTGTCGTCAACGACGGCAGAGCCGATAGCGCGCCCGACGCGGTGGGGGTCACCGCCAGCGAGGCGGGCAGCGTGTCGGTGACACCCAACCCACTGAACTTCGCCGACACGCCGGTGGGGAACTCGCGCGGCGCCAGTGTGACGGTCAGCAACACGGGGGAGGTTGCTGTCTCAACCGGCGTCCCGAGCATCACGGGTGACGGGGCGTTCAGCACCCGGTCGACGGGGTGTCGGATGGTCGAACCGGGTGCCTCTTGCATGGTTGACGTGACCTTTGCCCCGACGACCCGCGGCGCGAGGACGGCCACGCTGAACATCCCGACGAGCGTGGGCCTGCGGGCCGTGACGCTCAGCGGCACCGCGACAGCGGCGAGCCTCGTGGTGATCTCGCCCAATCCGATGACGATCGGGGCGACGCAGGTGGGCAGCACGCGCGCAGGGACGGTCACGCTGCGCAACGAAGGGGCGGGGAACGTCACGGTGTCCGACCTCTCGCTGAGCGGCCACCCGGAGTTCACACTCACCGGGTCGATCCCGTCGGGGTGCGGGACGCTCGGCGTGTACCAGACCTGCAGCATCACGGTGCAGTTCGCGCCGACAGCGGTAGGAGCGCGGACGACGACGCTGAACGTCGTCTCGACGGCCGGGACGCTGGCGGTGCCGATCACCGCGACGGGACAGGCGCCGAACCTGGTCGTGCTGACGGACAATCCGATGACGATCGGGGCGACGCAGGTGGGGGGCACGCGGAGGCGGGCGGTGACGCTGCGCAACGAGGGCGTGGGAAGCGTGGCGGTGTCGGGCTTCTCGCTGAGCGGGGACCCGGAGTTCACGATCACGGGGTCGAGCCCGTCGGGGTGCGGGACGCTCGGGGTGTACCAGACCTGCAGCATCATGGTGCAGTTCGCGCCGACGGCGGTGGGGTCGCGGACGACGACGCTGAACCTCGCCTCGACGGCCGGGCCGCTGGCTGTGACGATCACCGCGACGGGGCAGGCAGCGAGCCTCGTGGTGCAGACCGACAACCCGATGACGATCGCGGCGACGCAGGTGGGGAGCACGCGCACGCGGACGGTGACTTTGCGCAACGAGGGGGCGGGGAGCGTGACGGTGTCCGACCTCTCACTGGGCGGGGACCCGGAGTTCACGATCAGGGCGTCGAGCCCGTCGGGGTGCGGAACCCTCGGGGTGTACCAGACCTGCAGCGTCACGGTGCAGTTCGCCCCGACGGCGGTGGGGGCGCGGACGGCGACGCTGAACGTCGCCTCGACCGCCGGTGCGCTGGCCGTGACGATCACCGCGACGGGGCAGGCGCCGAGCCTCGTCTTGCTCACGCCGCACCCGCTGAACCTCGCGGCAACGGTGGTGGGCGCGACGCGGTCGGCATCCGTTCAGGTGCGCAACGAGGGTGTGGGGAGCGTGACGGTGACGGGGCTGTCGCTCGGCGGCGACCCGGAGTTCACGCTCACGGGCTCCACGCCGCCGGGGTGCGGGACGCTCGGCGTGTATCAGGCCTGCACCATCACGGTGCAGTTCGCGCCAACCGTGGCAGGCGCCCGCACGACGACGCTGACGGTGACGAGCAACGCGCCGCCGGTGACCGTCGTGGTGAACGGGACGGGGATCTGACTGGGACCCCCATGCGCCACACGCCGCACGCCGACTGCCCCGGGCCTGGCGTGACGACCGCCCCGCGCCGGCGTCGTGGAGGGCCACGCGCCGTCGTTGCCGCCGTTGGAGGGCACGCGTCTTCGCCGTCGGCTCCTCAGAGCGACGCCAGATCGATCACGAACCGGTACTTGACGTCACTCCGCAACATGCGGTCGTAGGCGGCGTCGATACCCTGAATCGAGATCATCTCGATGTCGGCCACGATCCCGTGGGCGCCGCAGAAGTCCAGCATCTCCTGCGTCTCCTTCAGCCCGCCGATGAGCGAGCCGGCAAGCCGGCGCCGGCCGAAGATGAACGTGAAGGCCGAGGGCGGGGTGGCCGGCGTGGGCGGCGCGCCCACGAGGCACAGCGTGCCGTCGCGGCGCAGCATTGCGAGGTAGGGCTCGAGGTCGTGCGCGGCCGACACGGTGTCGAGCAGGAAATCGAACCGCCCGGCCTGCGCCTTCATCGCGTCGGCATCCCGCGACACGATCACGTCGTGCGCGCCGAGGCGCGCCGCGTCGGCCGCCTTGCCCGGCGAGGTGGTGAAGAGCGACACCTCGGCGCCCATCGCGCGCGCGAGCTTGACGCCCATGTGCCCCAGGCCGCCGAGGCCGACGATGCCCACGCGCGTGCCAGGGCCCGTGCCCCAGTGGCGGAGCGGGGAGTATGTGGTGATGCCGGCGCAGAGCAGCGGTGCGGCACCTGCCGGGTCGAGTCCTGCCGGCACCGACAGCACGAAGCGCTCGTCCACGACGATGCAGGCGGAGTAGCCGCCGTAGGTGACGCCGCCCGTGTGCGGGTCGGGGCTGTTGTAGGTGAAGGTGGCCGGACCGTGGCAGAACTGCTCGAGGTGGTCGCGGCACTCGCTGCAGGTGCCGCACGAGTCCACGAGGCAGCCCACGGCCGCGAGGTCGCCCGCCTTGAACCTCGTGACCGATCCACCCACTCGCGTGACACGCCCCACGATCTCGTGGCCGGGCACGCAGGGCCACACCGTGCCAGGCCACTCGCCGCGGGCGGTGTGGAGGTCGGAGTGGCAGACGCCGCAGAAGAGGATGTCCAGCTGGACGTCGCGGGCGCCGGGGTCGCGGCGCTCGAAGGTAAAGGGGGCGAAGGCGCCGGTGGCGCTCGGGGTGGCGTAGCCGCGTGTCTGAATCATCGGTGCTCCTTGCGAGAGTTTACCGTGAGACGCGGCCTGCGGGCCCCGAGGTGCCGGTGCCGTCGCCGATTACGACTTCTTGACCAGTTCGACGCGGTCGGAGGCCGAGCGCGCTCCCGGCAGAGCGGTTACGCCGCGTGTCCGGGAATGCGTTCGAGCTCTGCCTCGAGCGCCTGTTCCGCGTGCCACACGTCAAACGCTTGCTGCATCCCGAGCCACAGCGCCGGTCCGTTGCCGGCCCACTTCCCGAGCCGAACGGCCATCGCTGGCGTGACTGGCGCCGACGGCTCCGGGACCGCTCCGGCGTTGACACGATACACGGGTATCGTGCATTCTGCCCTCCGTGATTCGGTCTTTCGCGGACGACACGACTCGCGATGTGTTTGGCAGCGTCAACAGCAAGGCTGCGCGACGCATCCCGATCACCGCGTGGAGGGCCGCCCGGCGGAAGTTGAAACAGATCGACCTGGTCACGAAGCTGGATGACCTGAAGATTCCGCCGGGAAACGAGCTCCACGCCTTGAAGGGCGATCAGGCGGGTCGCCACGCCATCACGGTGAATGACCAGTACCGAATCACGTTTCGATGGGAGGGGCACGATGCCTACGACGTCTGCTGCGAGGACTACCACTAAGCCGGCGAGCCTCCCGCGTGATTCCGCGGTGCTCGGCCCGATGATTCACCCTGGCGAGATGTTGCAGGAGGAGTTTCTGCGGCCGCTCGGCCTTCAGCAGAGCGTCGTTGCCAACGAGTTGGGCATCAGCCGGAATCGGTTGAACGAGTTGATCCTGGGCAAGCGGTCGGTCACTGCTGACACTGCCATCCGTCTCGAACGTCGGTTCGGGATGCCCGCACGCTTTTGGCTGCACCTGCAGGCTGACTACGATCTACAGACGGCGCTGAACGAGGCCAAGGCAACGAAGCGCCGGATGAAGCGGCCCGCCTGAGCGTCGGCGGTACGCGCGCGGCCCGTCAACGGTTCGAACTCCCGTTCGGATGCGCTCAGAAGTCACAGGGAGTCAGCGAGTTGGAGTTGGCGTCCCCGACGGGATTCGAACCCGTGTTTCAGCCTTGAAAGGGCCGCGTCCTGACCCCTGGACGACGGGGACGCTCTTGGGAAGGGTCGTTCCGCACCGCGGAGCCCCCGAAGTGTAGCACGAGCCGACGGCCCGATTGCGCCAGGCGCGGGCCGCCTGGCCGTCGTCAGCAGCGCGGCGCCTCCGCTGACTGCGACACGGTGCAGCCCCAACTGGAGCGATGCCGGTGTCCGCGATGGCAGACGTCCTGCCACCCGGTCGGGGGCGCATTCAGGGCACGCCGGCAGGGAACCGGTGAACGCGGGTGCAAAGCGTCACGCGCGCCCGCTGCGGAACTCCCAGATCCGGATCTTCTCGACGAGGTCGTGGCCGATGACCGATTGGACCTTCGTCCACAGCATCGGGCTGCGATCGCGCAGCGCGTGCAGCTCGTGTCTCGGCCAGCGCATCACTTCGACAGGCCCGAGGGCGTGGACGTCGGCGTTGGCAGGCCGTCCCGTGAGCAGGCTCATCTCGCCTACGAAGAAGCCACCCGGCAGCTCGACGACCGGCTCGTTGTCCCGGCTGACGCGGACGCGGCCGTCCAGGAGGAAGTACAGCCAGTCGGGTTGATGGCCCGACCGGGTCAGCGCGACGTCCTGCAGGCGCTCGCGGCGCCCCTGGCCCCACCAGCGCAGGAACTCCGGCGGCGAGAGCGCGGCGAAGTGACGCTCGTGCAGCGTCCGCAGCGCGGGCGGGAGCGTCACGTCCTGGCGCTCCCGCAGCACGCGGACCGCCATCGACGCGTTGATCGCCACGAAGACCGCGTTCCACACGGCGATCGTCGGCACCCCAGCCTGCCAGGCGAAGGTGACCAGCAGTGCCTGGGCGCACGCCAGGAGCAGGCGCAAGCGCAGCATGTCGCGTGTGACGAACGCGCACAGCATCAAGACGTACGCGGCATTGACGAGGTACATGGGCACGTCGGGCAACTCCAGACTGTCGGCCGGAGCCTGGCATTCTACCGCGAGGTGCGCACCCGGCGACGGCGCAGTGCGGGCCTTGCGGGCGTGTTCCCTTACACTCAGAGCCGTGAGCACCACCGGCCGGCGGTTGCTGACCTTCGCCGTGATCCTCCCTGGTGTGGCGGCCCTGCTCGCCGCACCGCCGTCACCGGCCTTCCTCCGGCAGCCCTACCTCCAGCAACTCTCCGCCGACGGCGTGGTGATCGTCTGGGCCACGACAGAGCCCGGGCCGGCGAGCGTGCGGGTGCGGGAGCAGGGAAGCCCGACCACCGTCGAGCACACGGCCGACACCCGTGTCCGGCCGGCTACCGACACCGGTTTGCTTACCGACTACTACCACCACGAAGCCGTGGTGTCGGGGTTGTGGCCCGCAACGACGTACGAGTACACGGTGGTGACGGGCGGGGCCGCGTCGTCCGGGTACGTGCTGCGCACGTTCCCGCCCGCGGGCACGGGAGAGGCCCGATTTGCCGTCCTCGGCGACAGCGGCAGCGGCCGCCCGGATCAGCTGCGCGTTGCGACGCGCATCGGGCAGGACGTGGAGGCCGGCCTCGTCGACTTCGCCGTCCACACCGGCGACGTGGTGCACCCCACGGGCACGTACCGAAACCTGCAGGCGCAGTTCTTCGACATCTATGCAGGCTGGCTGCATCGCATCCCGGTGTTTCCCACAATCGGGAACCACGACGAGGTGGCCGGCCGCGCCGGGCCGTACCTCGACGTGTTCGCGCTTCCGGAGCACGCCGGCCCTGCACTGGCTCCGGACGACGGCGAGCGGTACTACAGCTTCGAGGCGGGCCCCGCGCACATCGTCTCGGTGAACACGCAGAGTGCGTTCCACGACGCGGAGCGCAGCCAACAGCTCGCCTGGCTGGAGGCCGACCTCGCATCCACTACGCAGCCCTGGCGCATCGTGTTCCTGCACCGCCCGCCCTATCCGAGCTGGGACGACCCCGCGTCGGGCAGCGTGCGCGCCGTGCTGGCCCCGGTGTTCGAACGTCACGGGGTTCAGTTGGTGCTCGCCGGGCACGAGCACACCTACGCGCGCAGCACGCCGTGGCGCAGCACCAGCGAGTCCCGCCAGGCGGTGACGTATGTCGTCACGGGCGGAGGCGGGGCCGTGCTGGAGGATGGCCACGATCCCGCGACGTGGCGGGCCATTCGGGCCGATGCGCACCACCACCTGCGCGTCACGGCGACGGGCTGCGAGCCGGCCGCCACGTGCCGCGCCACGCTCGAGACGGTGCGAGCCGACGGGGTGGTGATCGACCGGTTCGTGCTGGACCAGCGGGCGCAGGCGGGCGACACGGCACCGCCCACGGTCGACATCGTCGAGCCCACGCCCGGCGGGACGCTGCGCGGTCCGGCGGCGGTGCGCGTGCTGGCTGACGACGACACCGTCGTGACGAAGGTGGACCTGACCGTCGATGGGATCCTCTTTGCGGTGGATGCCGCAGCGCCCTTCGAGTTCGCCCTCGACACGCTCCGGCTCGCCGAGGGGCCGCACGCAATCCGGGCAACGGCGTGGGATCTCGCGGGCCGTTCCCAGTCGTCGGCCCTGCGCGCCGTGGTGGTGGACAACGTCCCCGGGTCGGCCCTCCGCGTGCTGGCGCCCAACGAGGGGCAGCGCCTTTTCTCCAGTACTGCCGCGTTCATCGAGTGGGCCGTCGACGACGCCGTCGACCCGGTGCGGCAGATCGACGTCCTGTCCTCGGCCGACGGTGCGCCGTTCGAGCCTGTGCCAGGTTGCACCGGGCTCCCCAGCACGGCCCGGCGCTGCACGTGGCTGGCACCCGGCCCGGTTGGGGGAACCGTGGCACTGCGCGTCGTTGCCGCCACCAGCTCGGGCGCCGCGATTGCCGACGAGAGCGATGCCCCCGTGCGGATCGCACCGGGCGTGGCTGCGCTGCGCGTGACCGCCCCGGAGGACACCTCCTGGGCGCGCGGCTCGACGCGGGAGATCGCCTGGAGTCACACCCTGGGGGCGGGCTCGCGCGTGCGGGTCGAGGTGAGTGCCGATAATGGAGCCACCTGGACGCTCGTTGCGCCGGCAGTGACGAACGCGACCGCCTCGCGAGGGACCGTGCTGTGGCGGGTAGCGGGTCTCGACACGACCGGCGGCCGGGTGCGCGTGTCGTGGCTCGACGGGGCCGCGATGGACGTGAGCGACACGACGTTCACGATCGGCGCACCGTTCGTCAGCATGACGCAGCCCCGCCCGGGTACGGGCTGGGGCCACGGCACGCGCCAGCGGGTTGCGTGGAAGACCAACCTCGGGCCCTTCGACACGCTCGACATCGAACTGGTGCCGCCTGGCGCGGCCCCGATCGCCATCTCCCGCGGAGCGACCGCGTCGCAGCGTTCGGCCACGGTGTTGGCGCCGGTGCTGCCAGTCGCGGCGACCGGCCGTCTCCGCCTGTCGTGGGCGCTCGATCCGGCGGTGTCGGCCGCGAGCGGTCCGCTCGTGCTCGGGCCACCCTTCGTGCAGGTCACCGCGCCCGAGGCCGGGGCTGTGTGGCCCGTCGGCGGCGCCGCCACCATTCGATGGGCCCACAACCTCGGGACGCTCGAGAGCGTGCGGTTGGAGCTCTCGCTCGATGCCGGCGTGTCGTTTCCGGTCCTGCTGAGTCCCGCGACGAAGAGCGACGGGCAGGAAACGGTGGCCGTTCCCGCCTCGTGGCGCTCGGAGGCGGCGCAGGCGCGCGCGACATGGACGCGAGGCGGGGCCGTGCTGGACGTCTCCGACGGGGTGTTCGCGATCCGGTGAGTGCGTGCTCCGGGCCTCGCCGTGAGCCGAAGCGACGGCGCGTCGCCCGTCGCGTGGCGTGGCCCGCCCCGAGCGCCACCCTGTGTCATACTTCAGGGTCGCCGCCCGCATGCCGCCTCGCCCGATTGGTCCCGTTTTCGTCCGCCCGCCTGAATCTGGCTTGTTCTGCCCACGTTGCGCGGAACCCGTCACGGTTGGGGTGCCACTTGCCCGCGGTGCCGTCGCCGATGTAGCCGCCGTGCGGCTCACCGATGCCGACGGCCTGCCGGTCCCACAGCAGTGGCGCGTGCTCGATCGGTGGAGCGACGGGTCGGTGCGATGGGCGCTGCTCGATTTCCGCGCGGACGTGCCCGAGGCGGCGGGGGCGCGGTACGAGGTCGTGCTCGAGGACCACACGGAGCCGACTCGCCCCGGCACCGCCTCGGCAGGGCGCCTGGCCCAGGGCCACGCAGCCTCGGACCCCGGGCCGGCCTCGCCCGCGACCCTTGCCGGCCTCCTTGCCGTGCGCGCCCGCGAGAACCATGTGGTGGTTGACACGGGTGTTGCGCGGTGGGTGTTCGAGCCCGGCGGGGGCTTCCCATTCAGCCGCGTCGAGCTAGGGGGACGGCCACTCATCGCCTCCGCGGCACTGACGGCCCGGCTGGCCGATCCGCTGGGCGAGCGCCGCGGACCTGCGTCGCTCGTCACCGCCGTCACCACGACCTTCGTCGAGCACGCCGGGCCGCTGTGCGCGTCGGTCCTCGTCGAGGCCGAGCTGTCCACCCTCGGCGGGCGCCGGCTGCTGACCGCGCAGGCGCGCGTCGAGTTGTGGGCGGGGCTGAGCGCAGTCCGGGTCGCTGTCACCGTGCGCAACCCTCATCGAGCGCGTCACCCGGGCGGCTACTGGGAACTCGGCGAGCCCACGTCGGTTCTTCTCGACGACCTTGGCCTGGTGCTCTCGACGGGCGCCCCGGTGGACCGCGTGCGCTGGTCGCTCGAGCCGGGGGCGGACATGCGCGAGGCCGACGTGCCCTCCACGGTGCACCAGGAATCGAGCGGCGGGGAGTACTGGCGGTCCACGGTACATCTCAACGCCGCGCGCCGCGTGCCGATGCGGCACCGCGGCTACCGCTTCACAACGCCCGACGGGGTGCACGAGGGGTTGCGCGCCACGCCGCTCGTGGCGCTGGCAACGGCGCAGGGGCAGCTCGCGGCCACGCTCCCGCAGTTCTGGGAGCAGTTCCCGCGCGCGCTCGGTGCGGCAGCCGATGGCCTGCGCGTCGGCATCTTCCCAGGCGAATTCCCCGATGCCACCGAGCTGCAGGGTGGCGAGCAGGTCACGGCCACGGTGTGGCTCGCCGCCGGCGCAGACCCGGTCACCGACGTGCCGCTCGCGTGGGCACGCACGCCCGTGCTCGCGCGGCTCGAGCCAGCCCACTACGCGTGGGCCCAGGCCGTGGAGCACCTCACCCCGCGCGAGGACGACCGCTCGCCGGTCTACCTCGGGCTCGTGCAGGACGCCATCGAGGGCCCGGGCTCCTTCTTCGCAAAGCGCGAGACGATCGACGAGTACGGCTGGCGGAACTTCGGCGAGTTGTACGCCGACCACGAAACGCGCTTCCACGAGGGCCCCGCGCCGCTCGTCTCGCACTTCAACAACCAGTACGACCCGATCCTCGGCTTTGGCATCCACTTCATGCGGTCGGGCGACGCGCGCTGGTGGGCGCTGATGCGCGACCTCGCCCGGCACGTGGTGGATATCGACCTCTACCACACCACCGAGGACAAGGCGGCGTACAACAACGGGCTGTTCTGGCACACCGCCCACTACCTCGATGCGGACCTCAGCTCGCACCGCTCGCACGCCCGCATCCACGCCAACGGCGGCGGCGGCCCCTCACCGCAGCACGTCTACACGTCCGGGCTCGTGCTCGCCTACTGCCTGACGGGCAACGACGACTTCCGCGAGGCGGCGATTGCCCTCGCGGACTTCGTGATTGCCAGTGACGATGGGCGCCGCACGCCGTTCCGGCTGCTGGCGCGCGGGGCGACGGGGCACGCCAGCGCGTCCTACGGCATTGCGTACCACGGCCCTGGCCGGGGCCCCGGCAACTCGATCACCGCCCTTGTTGACGCCCACCGCCTCACGGGACACGCGCGGTTCCTCGAGAAGGCCGAGGAACTGATTCGCCGGTGCGTGCATCCCGATCAGGACCTGGCCGCGCTCGACCTGCTCGACACCGAGCGCCGTTGGTTCTACACCGTCTTCTTCCAGGCAGTGGGCCGTTACCTGGAGCACAAGGCCGAGGCCGGCCAGCTCGACGCGGCCTACGCCTACGCGCGCGCGGCGCTGCTGCACTACGCCCGCTGGATGGCCGGCCACGAGCGCCCGTACCTCGATCGCCCGGAGATCCTCGAGTTCCCCAACGAGACCTGGGACGCGCAGGACATCCGCAAGAGCGTGGTGCTGCGCTTCGCCGCCCGCCACGAGCGCGGGCCGGATCGCACGCGGTTCATCGAGCGGGCCGACTTCTTCTTCCGGCACGCGACCGACGCGCTCGCGGCCACGCCGTTGCACGTGTGGGCGCGCCCGGCGGTACTCGCGCTGGGCACCGGCTATCGCCAGGCGTACTTCGAGGGACACCCCGACGAGCTCGCCCCCCTGCCGGCGGTGCCGGCGCGGGACTTCGGCCGACACGCCGTGTTCGTGCCCCAGCGGCTCGTCGCACTCCGGCGGGCCAAGGCCTTGCTGGCGGCCGCGGCCGGCGGCACGGCGCTCGTCGTGGCGGCGCTGCTCTGGTGGGCGCTGAAGTCCTGACCCAGACCGACCGATTCACAGACCGTGGACGAACAGGCCATTCAGCGGATCGTGCTGGGCGCCATCGAGTCGGCCAATCGTGGCCGCCGTCCCGAGGAGCAGCTCGCGGTGGCTCCCGACGCCGTGCTGTACGGCCACGGGAGCCCTCTCGACTCCCTCGGGCTCGTGGCGCTGCTGATCGACATCGAGGAAGCGCTGCAGGACGAGGGGCTGACCGTCACGCTCACCGACGCCTCGGCGATGTCGGAGACGACCAGCCCCTTCCGCTCGGTGCCGAACCTCGTCCGGCACGTCCTGAACCGCATTCCCGGCTGATGGAAACAGACACCCGGCGCGTGCTCGTCACTGGTGCCAGCCAGGGCATCGGGCTCGCGCTCGTCCGGCACTTCCTCGCCCAGGGGCACCAGGTCGTTGGCGTTGCGCGCGGGGAAGCCACCCTCGCGGCCGAGCGGTACCTGCACGTGCAGGGGGACGTTTCGTCGGAGCCGGACGTGGCCGCACTCTTCGCCGAGGTGCGTGCCCGGCTCGGCGGGCTCGACGCGCTCGTGAACAACGCCGGCCTCGCGAGCATGAACCAGGTGGCGCTGATGCCCTACGACGCCGCCCGGCGCATCGTCGAGGTGAACCTGCTCGGCGTGTTCCTCTGCACCCGGGCCGGCATCCGCGTGCTTCGCCACTCGCCGGCCGGCCGCATCGTCAATCTCACCACGGTGGCCGTGCCGCTGCGGCTCGAGGGGGAGGCCATGTACGCGGCCTCGAAGAGCGCCGTCGAGGAGTTCACGCGCGTGGTGGCGCGCGAGGTGGGCGGGCTGGGCATCACGTGCAACGCGGTCGGCCCCGGGCCGGTGCGCACGCGGCTCACTGCGAAGGTGCCGGAGCGGCTGCTCGACGCGCTCGTGAAACGGCAGGCCATCCCGCGCTGGAGCACCGAGGCCGACGTGATCAACGTCGTCGACTTCTTCCTCAGCCCGGCGAGCGGGATGATCACGGGACAGGTCGTGTACCTCGGGGGGATCGGATGACGCTCGACTGGCTGCTCGAGGGGATGGCGCGGTACCGCGACGACCTCGCGGTGGCCGCGCCGGCGGGCACCTGGACGTATGGCGACCTGCTCGAGCGCGCGGCGTGGTGGCAGCAGGCGCTCGCGGAGCGAGGCTGCCCCGGCGGCAGCGTGGTGTCGGTGGAAGGCGACTACGGCGCCGACTCGATCGGGCTCTTCCTCGCCGTCGCCAACGCCGGCAGCGTCGTCGTGCCGCTGTCCTCCGACGTGGCGCAGGACCACGAGCGGTTCGTCGAGACGGCGCAGATCGAGTGGCGAGTGTCCACCTCGAGCGGCCCGGAGGCGGCCCGCGTGACCGGGACGGGCCGCACCGCGAGCCATGCGCTGTACCAGGAATTGCGGAGACGGGAGCACCCCGGGCTCGTGCTGTTCTCGTCGGGCAGCACGGGGGCGCACAAGGCGGCCGTGCACGACCTGAGCCTGTTGCTCGAGAAGTTCAAGACGCCGCGGCACCGCCGACGCACGCTCGTGTTCCTGCTGCTCGACCACATCGGGGGCGTGAACACCCTGCTCTACACGCTCGCCAACGGCGGCGCCGTGGTGGTGCCGGCCGGCCGCACGCCGGCCGCCGTGTGTGCGGCCATCGCGCGGCACCAGGTGGAACTGCTGCCGACCTCGCCGACCTTCCTCAACCTGCTGCTGCTCTCCGGCGAGCACGCGCGCCACGACCTCCGCTCGCTCTCGCTGATCACCTACGGCACCGAGCCGATGCCGCAGTCCACGCTCGACCGGCTCGTCCAGGCGTTCCCCGGCACCGAGTTCCTGCAGACCTACGGCCTCACCGAGATTGGGATCCTCCGGTCGAAGTCGCGCGACAAGGGGTCGCTGTGGGTCCAGGTGGGCGGGGATGACTTCGAGACAAAGGTCGTCGACGGGCGGCTGTGGGTGCGCGCGAAGTCCGCCATGCTGGGCTACCTCAACGCGCCGAGCCCGATCGACGCCGAGGGCTTCCTCGACACGGGCGACCTCGTGGAGGTGGACGGCCCGTGGATCCGGTTCCTCGGTCGCAAGAGCGACATCATCAACGTCGGCGGGCTGAAGGTGTACCCTGCCGAGGTGGAGAACCTGCTGCTGCAGATGGACAACGTCGAGGACGTGTCGGTGAGGGGTGAGCCGAACCCCATCACCGGCCAGATCGTGGCAGCGACGGTGCGGCTCAGGGCGCCTGAAACGCCGGCGGCGTTCAAGGTGCGCATGCGACAGTTCTGCGCGGACCAGCTGGCGAACTGGAAGGTGCCCGCGCGCGTGCGATTCACCGACGACCCCGTGCACTCGGCGAGGTTCAAGCGGGTGCGATGACGAGGGCCGGACCCGGGAGGCGACACCCGCGGCGGATCGTCAAGGCGGCCCTCCACGGCGCCGCGACGGTCCTGGTGTCGCCGGCCATCGCGCTGAGCCGGATCGAGGCCGCGGTCCTGCCGGGCTCCGAACGCATGTTTCAACTGTGCACCCACGTGCTGGCGTTCGTGCCGGGAACGGCCGGCAACTTCCTGCGCCGGGCGTTCTATGCGCACACCCTGGACGGTCCCACGGGCGAGTGCGCGCTGAGCTTCGGCGTGATCCTCTCGCACCGCGAGACCACGATCGAGGATGGGGTCTACGTCGGCCCCTACGCGATCATCGGGAGCTGCCACTTGAAGGCCGGCTCCCTGATTGGGAGCCGTACGAGCGTCCTGAGCGGGAGCACGCTGCACCAGCTCGATGCCGAGGGCCGGTGGACCCCCTACGAACCCGCCAGGGCCCGCAAGGTCGCGATCGGTCCGCACGCGTGGGTCGGGGAGGGCGCCATCATCATGGCCGACGTGGGGCCGCACACCCAAGTGGCGGCCGGTGCCGT
>Ga0114939_10001471_pt1 | contig 18469 bp, 18 predicted proteins | sample AshMeaCrysSpring_FD_87196 | JGI IMG/M metagenome (GOLD analysis project Ga0114939, IMG submission 87196) | Groundwater microbial communities from Big Spring, Nevada to study Microbial Dark Matter (Phase II) - Ash Meadows Crystal Spring | ecosystem: Environmental > Aquatic > Deep subsurface >...
CCGCCGAGGCCGCGCACGCCATAGACCATGCCGCAGCCTTCGGGGTCCGCGTCGACGGCGCCACGCGCATCGACGGGCGCGAGGTGATGGACCGTGTCCGGCGCGAGCGCGACCGCTTCGTGGGTTTCGTGGTCCGCGGCGTCGAGGGCATCGCAGCGGAGGACCGTGTCGAGGGCCGCGCACGCTTCCTCGACCGGAATACGCTCGACGTCGGGGGCCACACGCGGATCGCCGCCCGCTCGGTCGTCATTGCCACCGGCTCGCGCCCCGCCGTGCCGCAATTCCTCACGGCGGCCGGCGACCGCCTGGTGGTGAACGACGACGTCTTCGCTTGGGATACCCTGCCGCGGTCCGTGGCCGTGTTCGGCCCCGGTGTCATCGGCCTCGAACTCGGCCAGGCGCTCGCCCGCCTTGGCGTGCGCGTCGTGGTGCTCGGCCGCGGCGGGCGAGTCGGCCCCCTCACCGACCCGGTGGTCCGCGAGGCGGCTGTGAAGGCCTTCTCCGCCGAGGTGTACCTCGATGCCGACGCGGACGTGAGGCGTGTCGCCCGGGTGCCCGCCGGTGTCGAGGTCGAGTACCGGCGCGTCGACGGCACCGTCGCCACCGAGACGTTCGACTACCTTCTCGCCGCCACCGGCCGGCGCCCGAACGTGGACGGCCTCGGCCTCGAATCGCTGGGACTGGAGCGCGATGCGCAGGGCGTCCCCCGGTTCGATCCGCGGACGCTGCGCGTGGCCGACACCGATCTCTTCATCGCGGGCGATGCGGCCAACGACATTCCCCTGCTCCACGAGGCGGCCGACGAAGGCCGGATCGCCGGCGACAACGCGGCGCTGCTGCCCGCCGTGGCGCCCGGCCACCGGCGCGCACCCCTCGCCGTGGTCTTCACCGATCCGCAGATCGCCATCGTCGGCGGAGGCTACGAGAAGCTCGTTCCCGGCTCTTTCGAGGCGGGCGAAGTTTCATTCGAGGACCAGGGGCGCGCCCGCGTCATGCTCCGCAACCGCGGCCACCTGCGCGTCTACGCCGACCGCGCGACGGGCCGCTTCCTCGGCGCCGAGATGGCGGGGCCTGCGGCCGAGCACATCGGCCACCTGCTGGCCTGGGCGCTGGCCAACCGGATGACCGTGGCATCGATGCTGGAGATGCCGTTCTACCACCCCGTCGTCGAGGAGGAGTTGAGGACGGCGCTGCGCGACCTCCATGCGCGGCTCAACGCCGCGCAGCGTGCCGCCGCCTAGAGAAGTTCGGGAAAGCGCTTCGCGAACTGGCGCAGGTTGTCGGTCACGATGCCGTCGACGCCTTCGGCCAGGAGTTCTTCGGCGCGGTCGACGTCGTTCACCGTCCACGCGAGCAGTCGGCATCCCCGCGCGTGGACTTCGCGCACGACCGCCGGCGTGATCAACCCGTGTTCGAGATGCAGGGAGACAGCGTCCAGGCCATCGAGAGGCGCCAGGTCACCCTCCCACGGCGACTCCACGATCCAACCGCGGCCGAGAAGTGGCTCGGACTCGCGGGCCGCGGCGAGCGCATCGGCTGAAAAGGAGATGATGAGCGGCCTCTCCCTCGCCCCCTCCCAGCTGCGGGCAACCTGCCGAGCAGCGCTGGCACCGCACTCCCGGTGACGTCCGGGAACGCGCTTCACTTCCACGTGGGCATGCATCTGCAGCGACCGCAGCAACGCGGCCGCGTCCGGCAGGCGGGTCAGCGGTTCTCCGCGGAAGGCCTCGCCACGCCAAGCGCCTGCGTCGAGCCCGGACAGTTCCTCCCAGCCAAGCTCCGCAATCGAGCCGGTTCCGTTTGTATTTCGGTCGACCCGGGCGTCGTGCTGCAGAACCGCCACGTCGTCACGGGTGAATCGCACATCGATTTCGACGGCTGTAAAGCCCAGGGACTTCGCGAACCAGATGCCGGCAAGGGTGTTTTCGGGAGCAAGGTACCCACCGGCACGGTGGGCAATGAGGCGTGGATAGGGCCAGGGACTCATGGCGACAGTGGGATACGGTGGATGGCGATGATCAGGGCGACCAGCGCGAGGTAGGTGTAGCAGGCGGCCAGCAGGTCGTCGAGCATGACGCCGAAGCCGCCCTTCACGCGCCGCTCGAAGTGCCGGATGGGGAACGGCTTCCAGATGTCGAAGAGGCGAAAGAGCAGGAAGGCCAATCCCTGCAGCCAGGGGCTCGCCGAGGCCAGCGCGGCCAGGGGCAGGAAGGCCACCATCTCGTCCCACACGAACGCGCCATGGTCGGCCACACCGAGGTTCCTGCCGGCGACGCCGCACGCCCACACGCCCAGAAAGAAGAGCGGCACCGCGAGGAACGCGATCGCGAGCGGGGGAAGCGCGAAGGCGAGCAGCCAGTAGAGCGCCAGCGCCGCCAGGGTGCCGAATGTGCCGGGCGCCCGGGGCACGAGGCCGGAGCCGAAGCCCAGCGCGATGAAGTGCGCCGGGTGCGCGAGCAGGAAACGCGCGTCAGGACGCGGTGAAGTTGTCGAAACCGGCGCCATCGACCTTGATCGGCTCGCCGCTGGCCGCGACCAGCGAGACGCCCTTGCCCTTGCGGACCTGGCCGATGCGCGTGAGCGGCACCCCCAGCATCTCGGTGAGGTCCTCGATGCTGTCACGCGCGTTCGCCGGCGCCGTGAAGCACAGCTCGTAATCGTCGCCGCCGGCCACGATGGCGGTGAGCCCCTCGGGCTTGTCGATGTGCTTCGCGCCGATTTCGGACACCGGGAGGTTGTCGGCCTCGACGGTCGCGCCCACCTTCGAGAGGGCACAGATGTGGTCCAGGTCCGCAAGGAGCCCGTCCGAGATGTCGATGGCGCTGGTGGCGAGCCCGCGCAGGGCCTGGCCCAGCTGCACGCGCGGCATCGGCTCGTAGAGGCGCATCACCGCCTCCATGTAGTCGCCTTCCGACAGCTGCAGGATGCCCCTGCGGTGGGCGATGGCCAGCGCCGCGTCGCCCAGGTTTCCGGAGACCCAGATGTCGTTGCCCGGCTTGGCGCCGCTGCGGCGCAACGCTGCGCCGGCCGGCACTTCCCCCATGATGGTGACCGTCAGGGTAAGCGGTCCGCGCGTCGTGTCTCCCCCGATGAGCTCGACGCCGAACTCCTCCGCAAGGTCGAAGAACCCCTTGGCGAACTTGGCGAGCCACTCGTGGTTCACCTCGGGGACCGTGAGCGCGAGCGTGGCCCAGTAGGGCATGGCGCCCATCGCGGCCATGTCGGAGAGGTTCACGGCGAGGGCCTTGTGGCCGAGCGTCTCGGGGTCGACGTCCGGGAAGAAGTGCGTGCCCGACACCATCGTGTCCGTGGACACGGCGAGGTCCATGCCGTTCGCGACGTCGACCAGCGCGCAGTCGTCGCCCACGCCCAGCACCGCGTTTCTCGCCGGCCGCGTGAAGTGGCGGGCGATCAAGTCGAATTCGGGGGTGAGGTTTTTCATGCCCGGGCCTTTCGGGGAGTGGTTGCGGGACGCGCGGCCCTGCCAGCCTGCGCCCCCTTCTTTACACCAGTGCGACCGGCAGCCACCTCTTCCGGCCGTGCCGCCTGCGCGACGCGGTCGAGGATGCCGTTCACGTAGCGGTGGCCGTCCGTGCCGCCATAGCGCTTGGCGAGCTCGATGGCTTCGTTGATGGCCACGCGGTAGGGCAGGTCGGGCAGGCTCGAGAGTTCCCACGCCCCCATGAGGAGGACCGCCTTCTCGACCGGGCTCACCTCCTCCCACTTGCGGTCGGCGAGGGGCGCGAGCAGCGCGCGCAACTCGTCCGCGCGCCCGATCACGCCGGCGAGCTCGGCCTTGAGGAAGGCCTCGTCCGCACCGGCGTAACCCTCGAGTTCCGCAAGGTTGCGGGCCACCTCGGCCGCATCCGCGCCCGTGAGCTGCCACTGGTAGAGGCCCTGCAGCGCGAATTCGCGCGCCCGGCGCCGCGGCGTCCTCGTCATCCGCCCACCGCCTTGAGGAGATTGGCCATCTCCACCGCCACGCGCGCCGCCTCGGCGCCCTTGACCGCCGCGCGCTCGCGGGCCTGTTCCTCGCTGTTCGTCGTGAGTACGGCGTTGGCCACCGGGATGCCCGTCTCGAGCTGCACGTCGAGGATGCCGCGTGCGCTCTCGTTCGACACCACCTCGAAGTGGTAGGTCTCGCCGCGGATCACCGATCCCAGGGCCACCAGCGCGTCGTAGCGGCGACCGAAGCCGCGCGTGCGCAGCGCGAGCGACTGCAGGGCCAGCGGGATCTCGAGCGCACCCGGGACGCTCACCACGTCGATGTCGGCGGGGGCCACCCCCAGGTTGACGAGCTCGCGGTCGCAGGCGGTGAGGAGCGCGCGCACGATGTCCTCGTTGAAGCGGCTCCAGACGATGGCCACCGAAAGCCCCTCGCCCTTGAGTTCCGGCGCGAAGGCGGTCATACGGCCCGCACCTTGGCCGCGTCCTCGGGCGCGACGTATTCCACGACCTCGAGGCCGAAGCCCGCCATGCTGGGAATGCGCTTGGGCCGCGCCAGCACCCGCATGCGCCCCACGCCGAGGTCGCGCAGGATCTGCGCGCCCAGGCCGTGCAGCTTCGGGTCCCACTTGCGCACGCCTCGCGAGGCCGCCGCGTGCGGCGAGAAGCGCTCCAGGACCTCCGCCGGCGCCTCGTGGCGACGCAGGAGCACGATGACGCCCTCCTTGTGGTGGGCGACGATGCGCATCGCGTCCTGCACCGAGTAGGCGTGCCGGCTCGCGTCGAAGTCGAACATGTCGATGGAGTGGAAGGGCTCGTGCACGCGGACGAGAACCGGGCGCTCCGGCGACGGCTCGCCCCGCACCAGCGCGTAGTGCAGTTCGCCGCTGGACCGGTCGTGGTAGACGCACAGGCGGAAGGGCCCGTACGGCGTGGCGATCGGCTTGTCCTCGACGCGCTCGACCAGCCTCTCGGTCTCGCTGCGGTAGCGGATCAGGTCCGCGATCGTCCCGAGCTTCAGCTTGTGGGTGGCCGCGAATTCGGCCAGGTCGGGCAGCCGCGCCATCTCGCCGTCCGGCTTCATGATCTCGCAGATCACTGCCGCCGGCGTGAGCCCGGCCAGTTCCGCAAGGTCGCAGCCGGCCTCGGTGTGCCCGGCGCGGACCAGCACCCCGCCGTTCTGGGCCATGACCGGGAAGATGTGGCCCGGCTGCACGATGTCCGCGGGCTTGGCGTGCCTAGCCACCGCCGCGCGCACCGTCCGCGCACGGTCGGCCGCCGATATGCCGGTCGTGACGCCCGTGGCGGCTTCGATCGAAACGGTGAAGGCCGTCCCGTTCGGCGAGCGGTTGTCGCTCACCATCAGGGGCAGCGCCAGCTGCCGGCAGCGTTCCTCGGTCAGGGTGAGGCAGACGAGGCCGCGCGCATGCATGGCCATGAAATTGATCGCCTCGGGCGTCACGAAATCGGCCGCGAGTACGATGTCGCCCTCGTTTTCGCGGTCCTCGGCGTCGACGAGGACGACCATCCGCCCGAGGCGGATCTCGTCCAGGATGTCGGCGGTCGGGCTCAAGTTCATGGTTCCTCCAGAGGGCTCCATTTTGCCCTATCGGCCGCCGGCCCGCCCGCGGCGCGTTCAGGCCGGGGCGGCGCGCTCCCCCATCAGCCGCTCCAGGTAGCGCGCGGTCATGTCCACCTCGATGTTGACACGGTCACCGGCAGCGAGACACCGCAGGGTCGTGGCGGACCGCGTGTGCGGAATGATGTTGACCTCGAAGCGCGCTCCCGAGACGGCGTTCACCGTGAGGCTCACGCCGTCCACGGCGATGGACCCCTTGCGCGCCACGTAGCGCGCGAGTTCCGGCGGAAGGGCGATCTCGAGCCGCCAGCTGCCCCCGAGGTCCTCGAAGGCCTCGACGACGCCCACGCCGTCGACGTGCCCGCTGACCAGGTGGCCCCCGAGGCGGTCGGCCAGGCGAAGGGACTTCTCCAGGTTCACTTCGCAGCCCTCGGCGAGTCCCGTCGTGACGGCGAGCGTGGCCGCGGACGTGTCGACCTCGAAACCCGCGCCATCCCTCGCCACCACGGTGTGGCACACGCCCTGCAGGGCGATGGAGTCCCCGAGGCCCACGTCCTCCATGCCGAAGCCGGGGGCGTCGATCCGCAGGCGAAGGCCGTCGCCGTGCGGCCTCGCGGAGGCGACGCAACCGATGGCGGTGACGATTCCGGTGAACATGTCAGGGCTCCCATCGCGCCGTGATGCGCAGGTCGCGACCGACGGCGCTCACGTCGGTGATGCGCGGTGACGGGGCCTCGCCCAGGCGCGTGAATTCCGGAAGGGCGAACAGCCCCTGCGCCCGGTCGCCGAGGAACACCGGGGCAAGGTAGAGGACGATCTCGTCGACGACGCCCGCGCGCAGCAGCGAGCCGTTGAGCTTCGTCCCCGTCTCCACGGTCACCTCGTTGAATTCCCGCGCCGCCAGCTGCCGGGCCACCTCGGCGAGATCGGTCTTGCCTCCGGGTCCCGGCACCAGGACCACCTCGGCGCCGCGATCCTCCAGGGGCCTCCACCGCTCGCGCACCTCGCTCGCCGTGAAGACGAGGGGGGGGATGCCCTGCAGGATCTTTGCCCCCAGCGGCAGGTCGAGGCGGCTGTCGATGACCACGCGCCGCGGCTGGCGCGAGCACGGCACGTGGCGCACGGTGAGTTCCGGGTCGTCCCGCAGCACGGTGCCGATGCCCGTCAGCATGGCGCACGAGCGGGCGCGCAGCGCGTGCACGTCGCGGCGGGCGTCGTCCCCGGTGATCCACCGGCTCTCGCCGTTGGCGAGCGCGATGCGCCCGTCCAGCGAGGCGGCCGCCTTGATGCGCATCCAAGGACGGCCGCGCGCCATGCGCGCGAGAAATCCGCGGTGGGCCTCCGTGGCCTCGGCCGCCAGAAGGCCGGTATCGACGCGGATCCCGGCGGCGCGCAGTGTCGCGAACCCCTGCCCCCGCACCCGCGGGTCGGGGTCCTCGAGGGCGGCGACGACGCGACCGACGCGGGCGCCGACGAGGGCATCCGCGCACGGCGGCGTGCGCCCGTGGTGCGCGCAGGGCTCCAGCGTGACATAGACGGTCGCGCCTTGCGGCGATTCCGCGCAGCCCGCGAGCGCCCGCGCTTCCGCGTGCGGCTCGCCGGCGCGCTCGTGCCAGCCCTCGCCGATCACGCGGCCCGCCCGGGCGATGACGCAGCCCACGGCGGGGTTCGGGGTCGCGGTGTCGCGCCCGCGCGCCGCGAGCGCCACGGCACGCGCCATCAGCGCATGGTCCTCGGCGGAGAAGCCCACCCTACTTGTCCCGGACCTCGCGCAGGACGTCGCGGAAGTCCTCGACATCCGAGAAGCTCCGGTAGACGGAGGCGAAACGGATGTAGGCCACCTTGTCGAGCTTGCGCAGCTCCTCCATCACCATCTCGCCGATGCGCCGCGAGTCGACCTCGCGTTCGCCGAGGGCGAGGAGCTTCTGCTCGATGCGCGTGATCGCGGCATCCACCAGCTCCGTGGTCACCGGCCGCTTGTGCAGGGCGCGCTGGAACCCCGTGCGCAACTTGGCCGTCGAGAAGTCCTCGCGCTGGCCGTTGCCCTTCACCACCTGCGGCATGCGCAGTTCCGCCGTCTCGTAGGTCGTGAAGCGCTTCGAGCAGGCCTGGCAGCGGCGGCGGCGGCGGATCGAGTCGCCCTCCTCGCTCACGCGCGAGTCGATGACCTGGGTATCCTCGGCGCCGCAGAAGGGGCACTTCATCGTGCGCGCCTCAGGCGGCCCCGTAGGAGGCCCGCATGGCCGGCCCGTAGACGGGGTACCTCGCGCACAGCGCGTTCACCTCCTCCCGCACGGCGGCGAGCCCGGCGACGTCGGCGTGGCGCTCGAGGGCGTCCGCGATGAGGTGGGCGACCCTCTCGGCCTCGACCTCGCCGAAGCCGCGCGTCGTCATGGCGGGGGAGCCGATGCGCACGCCGCTCGTCACGAAGGGCTTCTCCGGATCGTTGGGAATGGCGTTCTTGTTGACGGTGATGTGGGCCTTGCCGAGCGCGGCCTCGGCGTCCTTGCCGGTGACCTTCTTCGCGCGCAGGTCGACGAGGAAGAGGTGGCTTTCGGTGCGCCCGGAGACGATGCGCAGGCCGCGCGCGGCAAGGGTCGCCGCCATGCGCTGCGCATTGGCCAGGACCTGCGCCTGGTAGGCCTTGAAGGCAGGCGACAGCGCCTCCTTGAACGCGACCGCCTTGGCGGCGATCACGTGCATCAGCGGACCGCCCTGGATGGACGGGAAGATCGCCGAGTTGAGCGCCTTCTCGTGCTCCGCGGCGGCGAGGATGATGCCGCCGCGCGGGCCGCGAAGCGTCTTGTGGGTCGTGCTGGTGACGAAATCGGCGATCCCCACCGGGCTGGGGTACACGCCCGCGGCCACCAGCCCCGCGTAGTGGGCCATGTCCACCAGCAGCAGCGCCCCGACCTCGTCCGCGATATCGCGGAAGCGCTGCCAGTCGGTGCGCAGCGCATAGGCCGACGCCCCGGCGATGATCATCCGCGGGTTGAACTCGCGCGCGAGGTCGCGCACCTGGTCGTAGTCGATTTCCTCGGCGGCGTTCAGCCCGTAGGCCACCGAGTGGTAGAGCTTCCCGGAGAGGTTGACCGAGGCGCCGTGCGTCAGGTGCCCGCCGTGGGCGAGGGACATGCCGAGGATCGTGTCGCCGGGCTTCAGCACCGCCATGAACACCGCCTGGTTGGCCTGCGAACCCGAGTGCGGCTGCACGTTGGCGTATTGCGCGCCGAACAGCGCCTTCACGCGGTCGATCGCCAGCTGCTCGGCCTTGTCCACGAACTCGCAGCCGCCGTAGTAGCGCTTGCCGGGGTAGCCCTCGGCGTACTTGTTGGTGAGCACCGTGCCCTGGGCGGCGAGCACGGCGGGACTCGCGTAGTTCTCGGAGGCGATGAGCTCGATGCCGTCCTCCTGCCGGAGGTACTCGGCGCGGATGACCTGCCAGAGTTCGGGATCGATGGCGGCAATGGTGTGCGTGTCGGGAAACATGGGCGCGCCCGGCGTCGCCGGGGCCTCGGGAAGTGATTGAAAGCGCGGAAGATTCTATCACGCGCCCTTCCCTCCCCGGAGCGCGGATTGCCACCGCCGGGTGGCGAGATTATCGTGCGGAGAGCCCCGGGCCCTGCGCGCGCCCGGCCGGGAGAAGGGCACCTTGGGAACCTTGCTGCGGCTCGCCACCGCGATCGACGCCATGAACGAACGCCTCGCGACCGCGGCGAACGCCATGGTCCTCGCCGCCTGCGTCGTCAGCGCGGCCAACGCGATGATGCGCTACGCGTTCGACCTCTCGTCCAACGCCTGGCTGGAGCTGCAGTGGTACCTCTTCGCCGGCGTCGTGATGCTGGGGTCCGCACAGACGCTGCGCCTGAACGAGCACGTGCGCGTCGACATCGTCTACATGCACCTCCCGGAGCGTGGCCGCGAGTGGCTGGACCTCGCCGGCACGGCGCTCTTCCTGGTTCCCACCATGCTGGTCATCGCGTGGCTTTCGTGGCCGTTCTTCCTGCAGTCGTGGTCGGTCCAGGAGATGAGCACGAACGCCGGCGGCCTCGTCCGCTGGCCGGTGAAGCTGCTGCTGCCGGCGGGGTTCGTGCTCGTCGCCCTGCAGGGAATCTCGGAGATCATCAAGCGCGCGGCGGCCCTTCGGGGGGACATCCGCTTCGAGAGCCGCTACGAGAGGCCGGTGCAATGATCCCGATCGAGTGGATGCCGCCCCTGATGTTCGCGGGGCTGGTGGCGTTCATGCTGATCGGCTACCCGGTGGCCTTCACGCTTTCCGCCCTCGGGCTGCTCTTCGGCCTCGTCTCCGTCGAGATGGGGTTCTTCGAGCCGGCTTTCCTGCAGGCCATCCCGGGCCGCATCTTCGGCGGCATCCTCGCGAACGAGCTTCTCCTGGCCATCCCGTTCTTCACCTTCATGGGGGCGATCCTCGAGAAGTGCGGCCTCGCCGAGGACATGCTCGACGCCATGGGGCAGCTCTTCGGGCCGGTGCGCGGCGGGCTCGGCTACTCGGTGATCCTCGTCGGCTTCATCCTTGGCGCGATCACGGGAACCGTCGCGGCGCAGGTGATCGCCATGGCGCTCATCTCGCTGCCGGTGATGATCAAGTACAACTACAACATGAAGTACGCGACCGGCGTGCTGGCGGCGTCCGGGACGATCACGCAGCTGGTGCCGCCCTCGCTGGTGCTGGTGGTGCTGGCCGACCAGCTCGGCAAGAGCGTCGGCGACATGTACCTCGGCGCCTGGGGTCCCTCGATCCTGCAGATGCTGATGTTCGTCGGCTACACCTTCGCGCTCTCCCGGGTGAAGCCGGACTGGCTGCCCGCCGTGCCCCGCGAGGACCGTACCCTGCAGGGCCGCGCCCTGGTCGTGAAGTGCCTCTGGGGCATCGTGCCGTCGGCGGTGCTGATCTTCCTCGTGCTCGGCACGCTCCTGCTCGGGCTCGCCACGCCCACCGAAAGCGGCGCCATGGGGGCGGTGGGCGCGATGCTGCTCGCCACGCTTCGGCACCGCGACTTCGCGCCGTCGCGGACGCGCGCCGTCCTCCTGCTGCTCGCGGCCGCCGGTGCCGCGGCGATCATCGGGATGCTCGCCTTCAAGTCGACGGCCTTCCGCGCGGCGGCCGGCGCGCTTTACCTGGTCATTGCCTGGCTCGGGGTCCGGCTCACCCTGATCCCCGAGCTGCGCGAACTCATCCGCAAGGCGCTCGAGGCCACCATGCGCCTCACCGCGATGGTCGTCTTCATCCTCGTGGGCTCGACCTGCTTCTCGATCGTGTTCCAGGGCGTGAACGGCGGACCGTGGCTGGAACACTGGCTCACCAGCCTGCCCGGCGGCGTCTGGGGCTTCCTGCTGTTCGTGAACCTGTTCGTCTTCTTCCTCGCGTTCTTCCTCGACTTCTTCGAGATCGTCTTCATCATCGTCCCGCTCCTCGCCCCGGTGGCGAAGGCGATCCTCGCGCCCGTGGTCGGCGAGGACGCCGCGCTGGTCTGGTTCGGGGTCATGCTGTGCGTGAATCTGCAGACCTCCTTCATGCACCCGCCCTTCGGCTTCGCCCTGTTCTACCTGCGCGGCGTGGCGCCGAAGGAGGTGCGGAGCGCGGACATCTACTGGGGCGCCATCCCGTGGGTGCTGCTGCAGCTGGTGCTCGTCGCGCTCGTGATCGCCTTCCCGAAGCAGGTGACGATGTTCCTCGATGCGCCGCAAAGCATCGACGTCGACAAGGTGAGGATCGAAATGCCGGCGGCGGAAGGCGGCCCGCCGGAGTCGAACGCCGACGAGGAACTGCAGCGCGCGCTGGGCGGAAAGCCGCCGGCGCCGGGCGACGGCACTGCCCCGCCGGCCCCCGCGCCCTCCCCGCCGCAAAGCGAGGAGGAAAAGGCGGCCGCGGAGATCCAGCGGATGCTGGAACGCAAGTAGCCGGCGACGATCCGCGCTACTTCTTCGCTGTGGCGGGCGCGGCCTTGGGCGGCGCGGCCTTGCGGCCCGTCACCATGAAGTTGTCGAAGGCGCTTTCGGCCACCCGGAACCAGAGGACCTGGTCCTCGAGGAACTTCGCCATGTGCTCGTAGACCGCCTTGAAGCGGGGGTTCTTCGCGGAGATATCGGCGAACATCGCCATCGACGCCTGGTATCCGGCCTCCATCACCGGCCTCGGGAAGGCCCGCAGCTGCGCGCCGCTCGCCACCAGGCGCTTCAGCGCCGTGGGGTTGGCGGCATCGTAGCGCGCCAGCATGAGCGTGTTGCCCTCGTGGGCGGCGGCCTCGACGATCGCCTGGTACTCCTTCGGCAGCGCTTCCCAGGCCTTGGCGTTGATCACCAGCGCCAACGACGCCCCGCCCTCCCACCAGCCGGGGTAGTAGTAGTACTTCGCCACCTTGGCGAGGCCCAGCTTCTCGTCGTCGTAGGGCCCGACGAACTCGGCGCCGTCGATCGTTCCCTTCTCCAGCGCCGAGTACACCTCGCCCGCCGCGATCTGCTGCGGCACGACGCCGAGGCGCGCCAGGACGTCGCCCGCCATCCCGGCGGTGCGCAGCTTGAGCCCCTTGAGGTCGGCGACGGACTTGATCTCCTTCCGGTACCAGCCGCCCATCTGCGCGCCGGTGTTGCCGCACAGGAGGGCGCGCATGCCGTAATCCTTGAAGAAATCGTTCATCAGGGCTTCCCCGCCCCCCGCGTACCACCACGCGTTGATCTGGCGCGCGTTGAGCCCGAAGGGCACGGCGGTGCCGAAGGCGAACGTCGGATCCTTGCCCACGAAATAGTAGGGGGCGGTGTGCCCGATCTGCACCGTGCCGTTCTGGACGGCATCGACCACCTGCAGGCCCGGCACGATCTCGCCCGCTGCAAACACCTGGATCTGGAACTTGCCACCCGTCGCGGCCGCGATCCGCCGGGAAAGGTGGTCGGCCGTCCCGTACAGCGTCTCGAGCCCCTTGGGAAAACTCGACGCCAGCCGCCACTTGATCTCGCCCGCGCCCTGCGCGAAGGCGGGGGCGGCCCCTGCCGCGAGAATGCCGGCCACGCCCGCGCCGGCGCCGTTCAGGAATCTTCTGCGTTGCATGGTCTTGTCCTCCGTCCTTGGCCTTCGATTCCAACCGCCGTCGCGACCGCCGCGACGCGAGCCGCCGCGCAGGCTGCCAAGGCCGCCCGTGCGGCCCGGGCAACGTTCAGTCGCCTGCGACCGTCATGCGGTCGACGAGGATCGACCCGGTGGACCGCGCGCCGCGCACGAGCACGTCGCTGCCCACGGCGGCGATGCCGCGGAACATGTCCCGCAGGTTGCCGGCAATGGTGACTTCCTCGACCGGGTAGCGGATCTCGCCGCCCTCGACCCAGAACCCGACCGCGCCGCGCGAGTAGTCGCCCGTCACCGGGTTGACGCCCTGGCCCATGAGTTCGGTCACCACCAGGCCCCGCCCCATCGTGCGCACGAGGGCGTCGAAGTCGAGGCTGCCGGGACGCAGCGCCAGGTTGTGGCTTCCCCCCGCATTGCCGGTGGTCGAGAGGCCGAGCTTTCGCGCCGAGTAGGTGGACAGGAAGTAGCCGCCGAGCATGCCACCCTCGACGACGCGCCGCGCGCGGGTGGCCACGCCCTCGGCGTCGAACCAGCCGCTGCCCATCCCGCCGCGCAGGAAGGGATCCTCGTCGAGGTCGACGATGTCCGAAAAGACCGGGGTCCCGGCGGCGTCGAGGAGGAACGAGGAGCGCCGGTACAGGCTGGAGCCGCTGGCCGCAGACACGAAGTGACCGATGAGCGACCCGGCCACGCTCGCCTCGAACAGCACCGGCACCTCCGCGGTGGCCACGCGGCGGGCGCCCAGGCGCCGCACCGCGCGTTGCCCCGCCCGGCGGCCGACGGCCACCGCGCTCTCCAGCCGCGCGGCATCGCGCTCCGACGAATACCAGTAGTCCCGCTGCATGGCATCGCCCTGCGTCGCGATGACGCCGCAGCCGATGCTCGCGCGCGACGAGGGGAAGCCTCCCACGAAACCCAATGAGTTCACGAAGACGAAATCGGAATCCCACGACGACACCGTCGCGCCCTCGGAGTTGGTGATGCGCGCATCGACGGATCGCGCGGCATCCTCCGCCTCGCGGGCGATGGCGATGGCCTGCTCGACCGCCAGTCCCCAGGGGTGGAAAAGGTCGAGGTCCGGCGCTTCGCCGCGATAGAGCAGTTCGGCCTCCGGCAGGCCGGCGGCATCGTCCGGCGCCGTGTGCCGGGCGATGGCGCAGGCGGCGTCGACCGTCCGGAGGATGGACGCGTCGGAGAGATCCGAGGTGCTCGCGTTGCCGCGGCGCTGGCCGAAGTAGACCGAGATCGTGAGCGCCTTGTCGCGGTTGTACTCGACCGTCTCCACCTCGCCCAGGCGCACGGTCACGGACTGGCCGACGGAGGCGGAAGCCTCCGCGTCGGCGCCGCTCGCGCCGCGTTGGCGTGCGAGCGCCAGGGCGCGCAGGGCCGCCAACTGCAGGGTGCCGTGATCGAGGGGTAGCGCCGAGGCGGCGGGAGTGTCGGGCATGGGCGAGGGGCGGGGAACGCGTGCGGTTCGCGCGCGGCGCTGCCAAAAGCACTACACTTCGGCCGGCGCGGCACGCTTGGAGCCCGCGGAATTGACGCGATGAGCGACCCGAATCTTATCAGCAAAACCCGGCGCAAGAAGCAGATGCACGACCTGCAGGAGATCGGCGCGACCCTCGTTCGACTGCCGCCCGACCAGCTGGCCCGCATCGAGCTACCCGAGGAACTGCGCGAGGCAGTAGTGGCGTGCCGCCGGATCACCAAGCACGAGGCCGTCCGCCGGCAGATGCAGTACATCGGCAAGCTCATGCGCGGACTGGATGCGGGGCCGATCGCGTCCCAGCTCGAGGCGCTGCACGCCCTGTCCCTCGGGCAGACCGCGCTCTTCCACCGGGCCGAGCGCTGGCGCAGCGACATGCTGGCCGATGCCGGCGCCATCGACCGCTTCACCCTCGAGTATCCCGAAGCCGACCCCGAGCGGCTGCGCGGCCTGGCGGCCCGCGCAGCCGAGGAGCGCCGCGCCGAGCAGCCTCCCCGGCGCTACCGGGAACTCTTCCAGGCCATCAACGCAATCCTGCAGGAGCACGCCCGGCGGCATCCATGACTGCCCACGACCCCGTCACCATCGGCCTCGTGGCCACGAGCGACCGCGCCTCCCAAGGCGTCTACCGGGACGAGGGCATACCGGCGCTCGAATCCTGGCTCGGCGGCGCCCTCCTCAACCCCATCCGATTCGAGAAGCGTCTCATCCCCGACGACCGCGCGACGATCGAGGGCACGCTCGTGGAACTCGTCGACGCCGCCGGTTGCCACCTGGTGGTCACGACGGGGGGCACCGGACCCGCGCCGCGCGACGTGACGCCGGAGGCGACACTCGCCGTGGCCGACCGGGAAATGCCCGGGTTCGGCGAGCAGATGCGGCGCATCAGCCTCGAGTTCGTCCCCACCGCAATCCTTTCCCGCCAGGTCGCGGTGATCCGCAAGGGCGCCCTCATCCTCAACCTGCCCGGCCAGCCGAAGTCGATCCGGGAGACGCTCGAGGGCGCCCGCGACGCCGAGGGCAAGGTGCGCGTCGCCGGCATCTTCGCCGCCGTGCCCTACTGCGTGGACCTCATCGGCGGGCCCTATCTCGAAACGCGCGAGGAGGTCGTGAAGGCCTTCCGCCCCAAGTCCGCCATCCGTCCGCCGAGGCCGTAGCCATGGAATTGCTGTCACACGTCGAAATCGCCACGGGCGCCGACCCCCTGGGCACCGTGGTCTGGATGCACGGCCTGGGCGCCGACGGCTGGGACTTCGTCCCCATCGTGCGCGAGCTGGACCTTTCCGGGGACCTGCCGCTGCGCTTCATCTTCCCGCATGCGCCCGTGCGGCCGGTGACCATCAACAACGGCTACGAGATGCGCGCCTGGTACGACGTCGCGATGGCCGACTTCGGACGCCTTCCGGACGAACAGGGCATCCGGCAATCGCAGGCGCAGGTCGAGGCGTTCCTCGCCCGCGAGAAGTCCCGGGGGATACCGGCCAGCCGCATCGTCCTGGCCGGATTCTCCCAGGGCGGCGCCATCGCGCTGCAAGCGGGACTTCGCCACGCCGAGGCGCTCGCCGGAATCCTCGCGCTCTCGACCTACCTCCCGCTCGCGGAGTCGCTGGACCGCGAGGCGGCCGGCGCGAACGAGCGCGTTCCGGTCTTCATGGCGCACGGGACGCAGGACCCGGTCATTCCGCTGGCGCTGGCGCAATCCTCCCGCGCCACCCTGCAGGCCCGTGGTCTCGCCCCGGAGTGGCACGACTACCCCATGCCGCACTCGGTGTGCGCCGAGGAGGTCGGGCACATCTCCGCCTGGCTGCGCGCCCGCTACGCGAGCCCGATCATCCTCGCGTAGCCGGGAACGCGCCTCCCCGTCACTTTTCTCCGGGAGGGGTTTCGATCGCCGCCACGACGTCGAAGCGTCCCGTCCGGTCGTAGGCGCCGGGCACGGGGCACATCGCGCCGCCGAGGAAGGCCTCGACCTCGTCGCGCCGCCGCATCGTGTCGTGGTGGCCCAGGGCGACGAGCTCCCGGCAGTACCCCTGCTCGAAGAGCAGGTAGCTCGCGAGATTGGCGCCGCCCCGGCGCATCGCGCCGACCGAGCGCAGGAGGAAGCGGATCGTCCCCGGCAGGCTGCGCAGGTGGCGGGCCGCGATGGCGTCCAGCGGCTCCGACGGGGTGAGGACGAGGACGTCGACGTGGTGCAGGGCTATGCCGGAATCGCGCAGCCGCTCGCGCGGGATGGCGGCAACGGTGCGATTGATGCGCTCGAGCCGCTCGACGTCCACGGCGAGGCTGTCGAGGAAGATGGAGTTCATCACGTGCCCGGCGACCTGCGCGAGCGTCGGGTAGCTCTCGCCACGGGTGCGCTCCGGGTCGTCGTTGCGGATGCGGGCGGTGCCCACCACCACGACACGGTCCGCACCGAGATGCAGCGCCGGGCTCACCGGCGCGATCTGCCGCATCGAGCCGTCCCCGAAATACTCGCGGTGCAGCTTGTGCGGCGGAAAGAGAAAGGGGATCGCGCTGGAGGCCATCAGGTGCTCGAGGCCGATCTTCGCGCGCAGGCCCACGCGCTGCGAGCGCCGCCACGGCGCGAGGTGCGGCGCGCCCTCGAAGAAGCTCACGCTCTGCCCCGAAGCGTACCCCGAGCACGTGATCGCCACCGCGTCCAGCGCCCCCCGGTCGATGTTTTCGGCGATGCGCCCGAAGTCCAGCCGCCGCGCAAGAAGCGCCGCCAGGGGCCGGTTGTCGAGGAGCGAAATCTGCCGGTCGCGCAGGAAGGCGCCGAAGAGCAGCCCCGCGAGCCAGCGCGCGCTGTTGGCCGCGGCGCCCGGGAAATCGGCCCGGTACACGTGCCTCGGCTCGAAGTTGCGCCAGACGTCGAGCAGGGTGTCGACGGCCTCCGCGAAGTTGTCGGCACGGCAGGCAAGCGCCGCCGCATTGACCGCACCCGCGGACGTTCCCGCGATGATGGGGAAGGGATTCGACGCGGGGTCCGGCAGAATCTCCTTCAGGGCCTGCAGCACGCCCACCTGGTAGGCCGCCCGGGCGCCGCCCCCGGCCAGCACCAGCGCCGACTTGTCCGCCGCCTTCTCCATGCCGCCCCCCGAGCGGCCCTCGCCTAGCGGGCGCCTCCCGCCTTGCGGGGCCTGTTGTCCTTGCCGCCGCTTCCCGCCGCGTGGCCCAGCATTTCCTGCGCGTGGCGGCGCGTCGTTTCGGTGATGCGCGCGCCGCCCAGCATCCGTGCAATCTCCTCCACCCGGCCGGCGGCGTCCAGCGGCTCGACGCTCGCCAGCGTCGCCCCGCCCACCGGGCGCTTGGACACGCGCCATTGGTGGCGGGCGTGGGCGGCCACCTGCGGGAGGTGGGTCACGCACAGCACCTGGTGATGGCGGGACAGCTCCGCGAGGAGCGCGCCGACCATTTCGGCGACCCGGCCGCCGATCCCGGAATCCACCTCGTCGAACACGAGGGTCGGCACGCCGGCGCGCCCGCCCATCAGGACCTGGATGGCCAGCGCGAGCCGCGAGAGTTCGCCCCCCGATGCGACCTTGCCGACCGGACCCTCCGTTTGCCCGGCGTGGGCGGCGACCCGGAACTCGACGGCTTCGAGACCCGCGGCCGCGGGCTCCGGCAGCGGCTCGAGTTGCACCGCCAGCCGGCCCCCCTCCATGGCAAGCCCCTGCAGGCGGCGCGTGACCTCGTCCGCAAGGCGCCGGGCGGCCTCGCTCCGCAGGACGGAGAGGCGCTGCGCGGCGGACCGGTAGGCCGCCTCGGCGACGCGCTCGCGTTCCTGCAACAGGCCCGCGTCCTCGGCGCCGCCAAGCTCCTCCAACCGCGCGCGGCGACCCTCGAGCACGTCGGGCAGGCCCGCGGGATCCACCCGGAAACGGCGCGCCGCATCGTGGACGGCCCGCAGGCGCCGTTCCAGCGCCTCGAGACGGCCGGGATCGGCTTCGATGCGCTGCAGGTAACGGCGTAGTTCGTGCGCCGCCTCGGAAACGTGGGCGGCCGCCCCCTCGAGCTGCCGTTGCACCTCGTGGAGGGAAGCGTCGACGTCGGCAGCCAGGCCCACCGCGGCGGCCGCCCGGGCCACGAGGCCGGCGGCATTGGGCTCCCCCTCGTCGGCGCACTCGAGGGCGCCCCGCGCCAGCTCGATCAGCTCCTGTGCGTGGGCCAGACGCCGGTGCTCGGCCGTTTCCTCGGCCCAGGCTTCCGGCGAGAAGGCCAGCGCCTCCAGGTCGCGGATTTCCTCGTGCAGGAACCCGCGTTCGCGCTCGGAGGAGGACTGCGCCCTTTCGCGCGCCTCGCGCAGCTGCACCGCGCGCCGCCAGTCGGCGTGGCGGGCGGCCGTCTCGGCGGCCTCGGCCTGCGCACCCGCGAAGGC
>Ga0114939_10001472_pt1 | contig 18467 bp, 15 predicted proteins | sample AshMeaCrysSpring_FD_87196 | JGI IMG/M metagenome (GOLD analysis project Ga0114939, IMG submission 87196) | Groundwater microbial communities from Big Spring, Nevada to study Microbial Dark Matter (Phase II) - Ash Meadows Crystal Spring | ecosystem: Environmental > Aquatic > Deep subsurface >...
GGCGCTGGGCTCGGCGATGGGCTGGGCGCTGGTGCGGGCTCTGGCCTGAGCGCGTCCGCGCCGCGGTCGTGGCCGTCACCCACCGATGATCGCTACGCGTCTGGGCCCCCTGGGTGTGGCTCACCCTTGATCAGGGCGCCTTGGGTGTTGCTGAGGCTTGATCAGGGCGCCGTGGGTGTGGCTCCCGGCAAGATCAGGGCGCCGTAGGTGTTGCTGGAGCCACACCGCAGGCGCCCTGATCATCATCGGAGCGACACCAGTCCCGCCTTGATCAAGGTTGACCCACCACGCGGGCGCCTTGATCATGCTCGAACGACACTTCGGGCGCCTTGACCATGGGCCGGGGCGCGCGCTAGCCGCGCGGCAGCCGTCCCGGCCCGCGGCCACTGACGACCTGACTGGTGCCGCGCGGGATCACCCGGCTGAGTGAGGGTGGCGAACCACGGTTGCATCCAAGGTAGGGGGCTGAGATCCGCCGGGCTGAGCCAGGGAGCCGAGCGCCGGGCTGAGCCAGGGGGCCGAGCGGATGGCTGAGCCGCCGGGCAGAGCCGGGGCACTGCCCGCCGAGCAGGCCTGACGGCGCGGCAGCCGGCCGGTAGCGTCCAGGGGTGCCCGATCGACCCAGCATCACTGAGGACGAGGCGGCCACGAGCCTCGAGCCGGCCGAGCATGGCGTCGCGTCGAACGTCGCACCGAAGGGCGGCGTCGATGTACCGCCGGAGGTGCGGGCCGAGCATGCCGAGCTGTCCGATCAGGTGAACGAGCACCGCCATCGGTACTACGTTCGGGATGCGCCGACGATCTCGGATGCGGAGTTCGACGCGCTGTTCGCTCGCCTGGTGGCGTTGGAGGAGCAGTGGACGGCGCTGCGCACGCCGGACTCGCCGACGCAGCAGGTGGCACCGTCGGTGGCTGGGACGCCGTTCGCGGCGGTGGAGCATCGCGAGCCCATGCTGAGCCTGGACAACGCGTTCGACTCCGACTCGCTGATCGCTTGGGCGGCTCGGGTCGAGCGGGAGCTGGGCGAACAGGTCGCCGTCGAGGTGCGGTACCTGTGCGAGGTGAAGGTGGACGGGTTGGCGGTCAACCTCACCTACTCCGACGGGCGGCTGCTGCGGGCGGCGACGCGGGGCGACGGGTGGACGGGGGAGGACGTCACGGCGAACGTGCGCACGCTGCGCGACGTGCCCGTGGTGCTGGACCACGCGGCGGGGCAGGCCGCGGGCTACCCGGTGCCGGGCCTGCTGGAGGTGCGCGGGGAGGTGTTCTTCCCGACGGCGGCGTTCGCCGATCTCAACGCCGCTCTGGTCGCGGCGGGCAAGGCGCCGTTCGCCAACCCGCGCAACACCGCCGCGGGGTCGCTGCGGCAGAAGGACCCGGCGGTGACCGGGTCGCGTCCGCTGCGGATGGTGTGCCACGGCATCGGGGCGGTGCAGGGGTTCGACTGGCAGTCGCAGTCGCAGGCGTACGCGGCACTGGCAGCCTGGGGGCTGCCGGTCAGCGATCGGGTGCGGGTCGTTGATGACCTGGACGGGGTGCGCGGCTACGTCGACTACTACGCCGCGCACCGGCACGACCTCGAGCACGAGATCGACGGGGTGGTGGTCAAGGTCGACCAGCGCGACCTGCAGGCCAGGCTCGGGGCCACCAGCCGGGCGCCGCGGTGGGCGATCGCCTACAAGTACCCCCCGGAGGAGGTCACGACCCGGCTGATCGACATCCGGGTCAACGTGGGCCGCACCGGTCGGGTCACGCCGTACGGGGTGATGGAGCCGGTAACGGTCGCCGGGTCGACGGTCGAGCACGCCACGCTGCACAACGCGCACGAGGTGGCTCGGAAGGGGGTGCTGATCGGGGACACCGTGGTGCTGCGCAAGGCCGGGGACGTGATCCCGGAGATCCTCGGCCCGGTGGTCGACCTGCGAGACGGCACCGAGCGGGCGTTCGAGATGCCGACGCACTGCCCCGCCTGCGGCACCGAGCTCGGTCCGGAGAAGCCCGGCGATGTCGACCTGCGGTGCCCGAATGCCCGGTCCTGCCCGTCCCAGCTGCACGAGCGACTGTTCCACATCGGCTCCCGCAACGCCCTGGACATCGAGGTGCTCGGCTGGGAAGCCGCCGGCGCCCTGCTGCAGGCCGGGGTTCTGCACGACGAGGGGGACCTGTTCGACCTCGACGAGCAGGCGCTGCTCAGGGTGCCGCTGTTCACCCGCAAGGACGGTGGGCTGACCGCCAACGGTCAGCGGCTGCTGGCCAACCTGGACGAGTCGCGCGACCGGCCGCTGTGGCGGGTGCTGGTGGCGCTGTCGGTCCGGCACGTCGGCCCGACGGCGGCGCGGGCGCTGGCCGCCCGGTTCGGCTCGCTGGACGCGATCGAGCAAGCCTCCGAGGACGACCTGGCCGCCGTGGACGGGGTCGGCCCGACGATCGCCGCGGCTGTCGCGGAGTGGTTCGCCGTGGACTGGCATCGCGAGATCGTGGCTAACTGGCGGGCGGCCGGTGTGCGGATGGCTGACGAAGACGTCCAACGCCTGCCGCAGACCCTGGCTGGACGCACCCTTGTCGTCACGGGCACGCTCGCCGGGTTCAGCCGGGACGAGGCCAAGGAGGCCATCCTCGCGCGTGGCGGGCGGGCCGCCGGCTCGGTGTCGCGCAAGACCGACGCCGTCGTCGTCGGCGACAATCCCGGCAGCAAGGCCGACAAGGCCCACAGCCTCGGCGTCCCGGTGCTGGACGAGCAGGCATTCCGCGAGGTCCTCGAGCACGGCCTGGCCGACCGCTGACGGCAGGCCGTCAACCCGGGGCCTTGGGCTCTGGCCGACGCAACGCCCGAGCGCACACTGGATTCGAGGGACCCTGAGACGTCTACGCCGCAGGGGTGAGGTCGCAGACGGCGGTCGGGCGGGTCGCAAGAGGCAGGGAGTTGACCATGGCGGTCAAGGAGTTGCACAAGCGCAGCGTGCACGTCGACGCTCCGGTGGAGAAGGTCTTCGCGTACGTCAAGGAGCCGCGTCACTACCTCGAGGCGTTCCCGGAGCAGGATCGCCGTCACACGGGGCTGGCCGAGGTGAACCTCACCCCGGAGGGTGGGGTCGGGTCGACCTACCGGCTGGTGGGCCGGGTTCTCCTGTTCTTCCACATGGAATGGACCATGACGCGCGAGGAGTACGTGCCCAACGAGCGCCTCGTGGACCACGCCAACGCCGGCGGCGTGTTTACCTTCACCTTCGAGCCCGACGAGACCGGCACGACGCTGTCCGCAGCCTTCGGGTGGTCGAGCAAGGTTCCGTTCGTGGCCGATCTGGTGGACCTCAGCTGGGAGGGCGACAGCGACCTCGACGCGATGCTGGCCAACCTCAAGAAGGCGATCGAGACCTGACGGCCCGGCTCGGGGAGCCCGCTCGTCCGTCCGTCGCGCACCCGTCCGTGGGGTACCGGGGGAGTCAGGGGTTGTAGCAGCCGAGTTCGACGAGGTTGCCGTCCGGGTCGCGCACATACACGGACGTCATGGGCCCGCGAGCGCCGGTGCGGCGGACTGGCCCCGCCTCGATCGGGACCCCATGGCGCTCGAGATGCGCCTGCACCTCGGCTGTCGGCCCGGGGACCACGACGCACAGGTCGCCAGAACCAGGGACCCGCCGGCGGGCCACCGGGGCTGGTGCGGGGTCGTCCACCCAGTGGAAGTTGATCTTGGACGTCCCAAGCCGGGCGGCGCGCCTGCCGTTGCCGAAGGTCACCGACTGGGCGCCGAGCACGTCGCAGTACCAGGCGACGCTGCGCTCGACGTCGCCGACCGTCAGCACGATGTGGTCAAGCGCCACTGCGCAGGCCGGTCCGTCGCTGACCGCACCCGCGCTGGTGGTGCGCAGTGTGGTCGCCAGGGTGGTGAGGTAGCCGAGCCTGGCCACCTCGGAGTCGAGGATCGGTGGGGTCTGATGACGTCCCACCAGCAGCGCCCGGTCGCGTCCGCTCAGCGGCGCCGCCACCACGAGCAGGTCGGACCACCCGGTCGGCGCCCAACCCGGGTCGACCTCGATGCGCCGAGCCGACGCCAACGGCAGCCACGGGGTGACGAAGCCGTCGTCCTGGGGCGACCCGACGCTGCGGTACTCGACCCGCGCCTTGCCCTCCGAAGCGTCCAGCACGATGCCCCACGCCAGCCGGAACAGGTCCGGAATGGCGGAGGCCAGCACCTGCTCGGCATCCGAGGGCTGCTCGGCCATCAGTTCGACGATCTCCAGGTCGCGTCCCAGCGGCGCGCCAGCCGGGTAGGGGGTGACGAAGGCCACCGTCACGCCCGGTACCGAGGTGCAGGCGCTCACCGCGGTGTCCGGCATGCCGCCGTCGGGCAGGTCGACGACGACGTCGTCGACTGCCGTCCCGCCGCGGTTGTGCTCGACGACGTCCAGGGCGAGGATGTCAACGCCGGCGCGACCCAGCGCACCGGCGATGGCACCCAGGGTTCCGGGCCGGTCGGTCAGCTGCAGGCGCAGCAGGTACGGCACCCGATCATCCTGCCCGCTACGTGTGTCAGCCACATGACAACGACGTCACGAGAAGCCGCCCCCCTAGGATGGGCTGGCCGACGACCGCTCCGAACGGACACCATGACCGCGATCTCTCCCGACGAGGTGGCTCATCTGGCCCGGCTCGCGCGCCTCGAGCTCAGCGGCGACGAGCTGCGCCGCTTCGCAGGGCAGCTCGACGTGATTCTCGGCGCGGTTGCTGCGGTGGCCGATGTCGCGGCCAGCGACGTGCCGCCGACCAGCCATCCGCTGCCGTTGACCAACGTCACGCGACCGGACGAGATCGCACCGTGCCTGTCCGCCGAGCAGGCGCTGGCCGGCGCCCCGGCCCGAGAGGACGGACGGTTCCGCGTCCCGCGCATCCTCGACGAGGAGTTGTGAGCGTGGCGTCGACTTTCGGGTCCTCCGGGGGGGCCGATGATCTGGTCAGGCTCAGCGCGTCCGACCTGGCCCAGGCCCTGCAACGGGGGGAGGTCAGTGCGGTCGAGGCCACCCGCGCGCACCTGGCGCGCATCGAGGCGGTGGACGGCGCGCTCCACGCGTTTCTGCACGTCGACGCCGATGGTGCGCTCGCGGCGGCGGTGGCGACGGATCAGCGGCGCGCGGCCGGCGACGAGCTCGGCCCGCTCGCCGGCGTCCCCATCGCGGTGAAGGACGTGATGACCACCCGGGGGATGCCCACCACGTGTGGGTCCCGGATCCTGGCCGGCTGGGTACCGCCGTACGACGCGACGGTCGTGTCCCGGCTGCATGCGGCCGGACTGGTGGTGCTGGGCAAGACGAACATGGACGAGTTCGCCATGGGCAGCTCGACGGAGAACTCGGCGTTCGGCCCGACTCGCAACCCGTGGGACACCACCCGCATCCCCGGAGGTTCCGGCGGTGGCTCAGCCGCGGCGCTGGCCGGCTTCGAGGCCCCGCTGGCCATCGGCACCGACACCGGCGGGTCCATCCGGCAGCCCGGCGCGGTCACCGGCACCGTCGGGGTCAAGCCCACCTACGGTGGGGTGAGCCGCTACGGGCTGGTCGCCTTCTCCTCCTCCCTCGACCAGGCCGGCCCGGCTGCCCGGACGGTTCGCGACGCCGCGCTGCTGCATGCCGTGATCGCCGGGCACGACCCCCGCGACGCCACGTCCATCGATGCGCCCGTCCCGGACGTGGTGAGCGCCGCCGATCGGGGTGCCGCCGCCGACGGGATCCGCGGGCTGCGGATCGGGGTGGTGCGCGAGCTCGGCGGGGAGGGCTATCAGGCCGGCGTGCAGGCGAGATTCGCTGCCGCCGTCGACGTGCTGGCCGGGTTGGGCGCCCAGGTAGGCGAGGTGTCCTGCCCGTCGTTCGGCTACGCACTGCCCGCCTACTACCTGATCGCGCCCAGCGAGTGCTCGTCCAACCTCGCGCGGTTCGACGGCATGCGGTACGGGCTGCGGGTCGGCGACGACGGCACGCGCTCGGCCGAGGAGGTCATGGCGCTGACCCGAGGGCAGGGCTTCGGCGCGGAGGTGAAGCGGCGCATCATGATCGGCACCTACGCCCTGTCCAGCGGGTACTACGAGGCGTACTACGGGCAGGCGCAGAAGGTGCGCACCCTGATCAGCCGTGACTTCGCGGCGGCGTTCGAGCAGGTCGACGTGCTCGTCTCGCCGACCACGCCGACCACGGCCTTCCCCATCGGGGAGCGGGTGGACGACCCGCTGGCGATGTACAAGGCCGACCTGTGCACCATCCCCGCCAACCTCGCCGGGATCGCCGCCGGCTCGTTCCCGTGCGGCCTGAGCGAGGACGACGGGCTGCCCGTCGGCTTCCATGTGATGGCCCCGGCGATGGCCGACGACCGGCTCTACCTGGTGGGTGCGGCCCTGGAGGCGGCGTTGGCGTCGTCCTGGGGCGGACCCCTGACCACTCTCGTCCCCGACCTGGAGGTACCGCCGTGACCAAGGAACATACCCAGGACCTGATGAAGGTCGCCAGCATGGCGTTCGCCGTCTACACCGTGGTGAAGACGATCCGGGATGCCCGCAACGACAAGGACGGCCTGCAGATGACCGAGGCGTTGCTGCGCGGGGCCACCGTGACGCTGAGCGTGGTCCTGCTGGTCCGCAACCTTCGCCAGGAGCGCGCCGAGCGTGCCCTGGCCGCGGGCTCGACAGCGTGACCCTGCAGGCAGCCGCGCTGCCCGACTACGACGACGTGGTCGCCCGGTTCGACCCGGTGCTCGGGCTGGAGGTGCACGTCGAGCTGTCGACGGCCACGAAGATGTTCTGCGGCTGCCCGACGGCCTTCGGTGCCGAGCCGAACACCCAGGTCTGCCCGGTGTGCCTGGGGTTGCCCGGCTCGCTGCCGGTGGTCAACGCAGCCGCGGTCGAGGCCGCGGTGCGCATCGGGCTGGCGCTGAACTGCCGCATCGCGCCGTGGGGACGGTTCGCCCGCAAGAACTACTTCTACCCGGACATGCCCAAGGACTTCCAGATCAGCCAGTACGACGAGCCGATCGCCGTCGACGGCCACCTTGACCTCGAGATACCCGGGCCGGACGGGCCGCAGACCGTGCGGGTCGGCATCGAGCGCGCCCATATGGAGGAGGACACCGGCAAGACGCTGCACGTCGGCGGGGCCACCGGCCGGATCCACGGCGCGGACTACTCACTGGTCGACTACAACCGGGCCGGGATCCCGCTGATCGAGATCGTGACCAAGCCGATCGAGGGCACCGGCGCGCTGGCGCCCGTCGTCGCCCGGGCTTACGTAGCCGAGCTGCGAGATCTGGTGCGGGCCCTGGCGGTATCCGACGTCCGCATGGAGCAGGGGTCGCTGCGCTGCGACGTCAACGTGTCGCTGCGAGAGTCCCCGAACGCGCCGTACGGGCTGCGCACCGAGACCAAGAACGTCAACTCGCTGCGCTCGGTCGAGCGTGCGGTCACCTACGAGATGCGCCGCCAGGCCGGCATCCTGCTCGAGGGCGGACGGGTCGTCCAGGAGACCCGGCACTGGCACGAGGACACTGGGCTCACCACCGCCGGACGGTCCAAGGAGCAGGCCGAGGACTACCGCTACTTCCCCGAGCCGGATCTCGTGCCCGTGGCGCCCTCAGCGGAGTGGGTCGAGCAGCTGCGCGGCACCCTGCCCGAGCAGCCCAGCGTGCATCGGCGCCGGCTGCAGGGCTACTGGGGGTTCTCCGACCTGGAGATGCGCGACATCGTCAATGCCGGCGCCGTGGCCCTCGTCGAGCAGACGGTGGCCGCCGGGGCGGGGCCGGCGGCTGCGAAGAAGTGGTGGCTGGGCGAGATCGCGCGCCGCGCCAACGAGGCCGGTCACCAGCTCGACACCGCCGGCATCGCCCCCGAGCAGGTCGCCCGGGTGCAGGCCCTCGTCGACGCCGGAGTGCTCACCGACACGATGGCCCGCCAGGTCATCGAGGGGGTGATGGCCGGCGAGGGCGACCCCGACGCGGTGGTGGCTGTGCGCGGCCTGGGCGTGGTCTCCGACGACTCCGCGCTCACCGAGGCCGTCGAGCGGGCCATCGCGGCCAATCCCGAGGTCGCCGAGAAGGTCCGCTCCGGCAAGACCGCCGCGGTCGGCGCGCTGATCGGTGCGGTCATGAAGGACTTGCGCGGTCAGGCTGACGCCGCCAAGGTGCGCGAGCTGCTGCTGGAACGGCTGGCCCAGCCAGGTCAGTGAGCGGTCACGGTTTGCAGGACCCCGAGCCCTGGCGCAGCGGCTCGAACTTGATCACCGCGTGGTCGCTCACCTCGGGCTCGATGCCGAGGAACTCCACGAGACCGTCGTGCTGGACTCGCATGTAGACCCCGACCGCCATGGAGTTGGCGTCGTTCGGGCAGGCGTTGATCATGGACGGGTCCCAGGATCCAGCGCGGTAGCCGAAGGATCCCTCCAGCGGACCTGCCCCGTCCGGGTCGTCCTCCCAGGCGTACCGGACGCAGGTCGTCTCGGGGCAGCCGCCGGAGAAGTCGCCCGTCGCGTCCGACTGCCATCCACCGACCGACTGCGCGGGGAACCCCTTCGGGTTGGCCAGGTAGACCCACATGTCGACGATGTCCTCCTCGTTGAGGGCCGTCCCGGTGGACGCCAGCACCTGGGAGGCGTCGAAGGCGAACGACGCCACCGCGCCGGTTGGAGGCGGAGGGCCGACGTGTCCGGCGACGTTTCCCTGCCGGGGAGCGGCCGACGCGACGCGTGCCGCGTCACGGACGGCGTTCGACGTCCCCACGTAGTCACGCATCAGCAGCGCAAGCTCCATCGTGCCGAAGATGAGCAGCAGGACGGGCCAGATGACCAGGGCGAACTCGACACCGGCGGCGCCGCGCTCGGCAGGCCGCCGAGGGTCGGCGCTCGCACGCCGCGAGGTGAGTCGGATCATGACTACTCCACCAGCCGCACTGGGTCACCGTCCAGCACGGCCGTCCATGTGGTCTGGTCGGTGACCTGGACACCGCCGCCGAAGTTGACGTTGAGCCGCCACCAGCACCCGAACGGGCTGGTGAAGTCGCAGGTGTAGTCGGTGGGGATCGGGATCCTCATCCGCTGCGCCTGCCCGTTCCACCCGTTGGAGTTGCGGATGCCGCTGATCGAGCAGTCCGGGTCGGCCCCGTTCTCCTTGCCCTCCTTGGTGCAGTTCGTCGCCGCAGCAACGTTGGAGTCCGTGGGCGGCAGCACTGACAGCGTCCCGTTCCCGGCCGCATCGCCGACGTCGTAGAAGGAGAAGTCGATGCTCTGGCCCGCGTTGCCGGGCAGTACCCGGATGAGGTTGAAGGTCGCCTGGCTGCCGTTGCTGTTGGCGAAGATCGGCATCCGGGTGAACGGTGACACCGCGATCTTGTTGGCGTCGCTGCTGCTGGTCGGTATCGCCCGCACCGCGAACCGATTCGACCCGTTGCTGACGACCGACGCGTTGTCGCCCGGCTGCGTGAACACCGCCTGGGCGTCGCCGGCCGCGACGTTCGTGCGCACCCGCAGGTAGTAGTCGCCGGCCTTCACCGGCCCGGGGATCGTGCACAGGGGCACCCACTGGTGGAACAGCCGGGTCAGCTCGCTGTTCTGGGACAGCTGTTCGGTGGCGTTGCCCCCCGGTGCAGCGCCGGCCTGGGTCGACGTCCACGAGTTGTTCCCGCCTCCAGACTTGCTGAACCCGGGGAACTGCATGGCGCAGATCCGGTTCGCGGGCTCGTTGGCTCTCGAGTCGAACGGGTTGTACGTGTCGGTCGGCTTGATCAGACCGAACGACGTCACCGTGGGGACCTCGCTGCCGAACCGCAGACCGTTGTTGTCGTTGTCACCGGTGCAGTAGGACGGCTTGCCGCTGCCGATCGGGTTCGGGTCGTTGCGATAGCGCTCACTGGCGTTGTCGGTGTACGTGTTGGTGCCGAGGGTGTCCCCGCTGATGGCCGGAAGCGCGTCGCAGCGCGACCCGGTGTCGACGTAGGCCGGGTCGTAAAGCTGCACGTTCAGCGGACCGGTGAGGTCCTGCGCGACCTTGATGGTGATCACGTACCCGCGGGGGTCGAACTCCGCGTTGGCCCCGCCGCGACCAGGGGTCGCGCATCCGGACTCCTGGTAGGGGTCGACACCGCACTTGCGGGGGGCGAAGCGGTCGCCCTGGGTCTTGTACACCTCGGGGCCGACGATCGTGGACCAGAACTGCGGGTAGTTCGAGCAGTTGGACGGCAGCGGGCTGGGCAGGACGCTGCCCGAGGTCGACTTGGTGTCCCAGGGCTCGTTGCCGTGGACGTTGCAGGGGCTCCCCAGCGGTGCCGGCCCGGAGAAGTCCGCGACGGCCGTCCGGGTCAGCGTGGTGGTGTCGAAGTCGGAGGACGGGTTGATGACGGTGAATACGTCGGCGAATCCGTTGTCCACCGTCGAGCTCAGCGTGACCCGGACCTGCGTAGGCCGGTCACCCTGCTCGATGGTCGCGGTGCTGGGGTCGTAGCCGTTGCGGGCGACCAGGTCTTTCGCGGCCGTGGAGGCCTTGTCGGAACCGGTGAGCACTTCGGGCATGTATGGGGCAGCCGCAAGTGCCGCGGCGTCGACGGTCTTCTGTAGCCGCTGCATCTCCACGTACCACCGGGAGATGTCCACGGCGAACGCCGCGAAGCCCAGCAGCACAGCGGCCAGGATCGCCACGATGACGGCGACCGCACCGCGTTCCTGGTGCTGCCCCCGTCGCCGGGACCATGGCGTGACGAGCATGTGGAGGGGTCTCATACCTGCTTGCACCCTGATTCGACGCCGGGGATGGTGTGGTCGGGGTAGAGGGGTTCGAATCGCATGACGGTGTTGGCTCGGACCGAGGTGTCCGAACCGAGGAAGCCGAAGAACCACGGGTGGGTGGCCTGCACGAGCACCCCGACGGAGTGAGCCGTCGGATCGCCCTGGCAAGCGTTGATACTGCTCGCGCTCCAGGAGCCCGACTGATACGTGAAGCGACCCGGAGTCCCGTCGACCCACCGGTACACCACACAGTTGGTGTCGCAGGTGGCAGGAGGGCTGCCGGTGCCGCCGTCGCGGTAGATCCAGACGAAGTCGATGGCATCCCGGGGAATCGCCGAGGCGGAACGTTCCAGGGCATCTGCCGCGTCCTGGGCGAAGGTGTCCCTTCGCGGCTCCTGCGATGCCACCCGAGCGCCAGATCGAGACAGGGAGGTGGCCGCCACGTGGTCGCGCAGGAAGAACGCGAGCTCGACCATGCCGAGGAGCAGCGGAGCGAGCACGAAGGCGATCAGCAGGCCGGCCTCGACGGCAATGGCGCCACGCTCCCGCCGTCCGAACATGATCGACCGCATGCGTCCAGGCTAGTTTTGTCCGTTCTGCGACACATCAGCGGAACGGTCGATTTGCTCTTTTCGAAGGCGGGGACCCGCTATCCGTCCCCTAGCCGAGCGTGAGGCGCAGAATGCGGTCGTCGCCATCCCGCGGGTTGCCGCGGCCGTCGGTGTTGGACGTGACCAGCCACAACGAGCCGTCTGGTGCGGCTGCCACCGTGCGCAGCCGGCCCAGGTCACCGGTGAAGAACGCCTGCGGCTGCCCGGCCTGCCCGGCGCCCACCGGGACCGCCCACAGCCGCTGTCCGCGAAGGCCGGCCACGTACACCGTGCCCTGGGCGAAGGCGATCCCGCTGGGGCTGGCCTGGTCGGTCGGCCACTGCACCAGGGGGTCCACGAAGCCCTGCGCCTGCCCGCCCCCGCCTTCGACGGCGGGCCATCCGTAGTTCGCTCCTGGTCGGATGATGTTGAGCTCGTCCCAGGTATCGGCGCCGAACTCGCTGGCCCACAGGGTGCCCTGGTCGTCCCACGCGAGGCCCTGGACGTTGCGGTGCCCCGACGACCAGACCGGCGAGCCCGGCACCGGGTTGTCGGGGGGGATGTCGCCGCCCGGGGTGAGGCGCAGCACCTTGCCACCCAGGGAGTCCGGCCGGGGGCTCAGGGAGGTGTCGCGGGCGTCGCCGGTGGTCACGTAGAGCATCCCGTCCGACCCGAAGGCCAGCCGTCCCCCGTTGTGGATGCCGGAGGCGGGGATCCCGTCCAGCACCGTCTCCGGTGGCCCGAGGCCGGCCCCGTCGTAGACCATCCGCACCACCCGGTTCTCCCCGGGGGAGGTGTGGTAGGCGTACACGTAGCGGTCGGCGTCGAAGGTGTCGGCCACCGCGATGCCCAGCAGCCCGCCCTCGCCACCAACAGCCACGTCGGGCACCTGGCCCACCTCGCTGACCTGCCCACCAGCGATCCGGACGATGCGCGCCGTGTCGCGCTCGGACACCAGCGCCGACCCGTCGGGCAGGAAGGCCAGACCCCAGGGCGAGCGCAGCCCGGTGGCGATGGTCTCGGCGACCTGCGGTACGGCCACCTCCCCGGGACCGGTCGGCACCGAGGCTGGGGCGGGCGACGCCGTGGCGGCTGGAGCGGGTGTGGGCGTCTGGGTGGGAGCCAGGGGAGCGGGCGAGAGCGCCTCGGGCGTGCTGTCGGGTGGGTCGAGGACGACGGGCTCGCTGCCGGCGCCGCACGCGGCGAGCATCAGCCCGGCCGTGACGAGCAGCGACATCCTTCGGAGACGCATGTCCCCATGGTCGCCGAGGTCCGTAGGCTGACGCATCCGCGACCCGATCCCACCCGACACGCCGCCCGAGAGGATGCCCGTGCCCGCCCCCTGCATCTTCTGCTCCATCGCCGCCGGTGAGGCCCCGGCCCAGGTCGTCCATGCCGATGAGCGAGCCGTCGCCTTTCTGGACATCAGCCCCGCCACCACCGGCCACACGCTGGTGATCCCGCGCCGGCACGTCGACGGTCTGCTGGACGCCGACGGCGCCTACGCCGAGATCGGCCCCGCCATCGAGGCCACCGGTGCGTTGCTCGTGGAGCGGCTCGGCGCGGACGGCATCAACGTCTTCCAGTCCACCGGACGGGCCGCCGGCCAGGTGGTGTTCCACCTGCACGTGCACCTGCTGCCGCGATGGAGCGGCGACGGGCTGCTGTCTTTGCACGACCTGCGGGTGGGGCTGCGCGAGGACCGGGACACCACCTTCGCCCGCCTCGTCGGCTAGACGCGCCCCGCCTCGGGGCCGGGTCGCCCCACCGTTGGGCCATCGTCCGATGATGTGGGGGTCGGGGCCCTCCGATCGTCGGACGATGCGGCGCAGCGGCTATCTCGGACGCTGCGCCGGTACGCCCCGCCGCTGGTGGTTGCCGACCTACCCTGGGCCGGTGACCGCCACCCCTGCCGCCGCCACCCCCGGATTCGCCGACCTCAAGCCCCGCTCCCGCGACGTCACCGACGGCCTCGAGCGGTCTGCGGCGCGGGGCATGCTGCGGGCTGTCGGGATGACCGAGGAGGACTTCGCCAAGCCGCAGATCGGCATCGCGTCCTCGTGGAACGAGATCACCCCGTGCAACCTGTCGCTGGCCCGGCTGGCCACCGGAGCCAAGGAAGGGGTGCACGCCGCCGGTGGCTACCCGTTGGAGTTCGGCACCATCTCGGTGTCCGACGGCATCGCGATGGGCCACGAGGGCATGCACTTCTCGCTGGTCAGCCGCGAGATCATCGCCGACAGCGTGGAGACGGTCATGCAGGCCGAGCGGTTGGACGGCACCGTGCTGCTGGCCGGGTGCGACAAGAGCCTGCCGGGGATGCTCATGGCGGCCGCCCGCCTCGACGTCGCGGCGGTGTTCCTCTACGCGGGCTCGATCCTGCCCGGCGTCGCGCGGCTCAGCGACGGCACTGAGCGGCAGGTCACGATCATCGACGCGTTCGAGGCGGTCGGGGCGTGCGCGCGCGGCCTGATGTCTCGGGAGGACGTCGACGCGATCGAACGCGCCATCTGCCCAGGCGAGGGCGCCTGCGGGGGCATGTACACCGCGAACACGATGGCCGCGGCGGCCGAGGCGTTGGGCATGTCCCTGCCGGGGTCGGCCGCCCCGCCCGCGGTCGACCGCCGCCGGGACGGCTACGCCCGCCGCTCCGGCGAGGCCGTGGTGGACCTGCTGCGCCAGGGCATCACCACCCGGCAGATCCTCACCAAGCCTGCCTTCGAGAACGCCATCGCCGTCGTGATGGCCCTCGGCGGGTCGACCAACGCCGTCCTGCACCTGCTGGCGCTCGCCCACGAGGCCGACGTGGACCTCTCGCTGGCCGACTTCGAGCGCATCGGCGCCGCGGTACCCCATCTGGCCGACGTCAAGCCGTTCGGTCGCCATGTGATGACCGACGTGGACCGCATTGGCGGTGTCCCCGTGGTGATGAAGGCGCTGCTGGACGCCGGACTGCTCGACGGCGACGCGCTCACGGTGACGGGCCAGACGATGCGCGACAACCTCGCCCACATCGACCCGCCCGACCCGGACGGCGCGATCATCCGGGCGATGAGCGACCCGATCTACGCCACCGGTGGCATCACCATCCTGCACGGCAGCCTCGCCCCCGATGGGGCGGTGGTGAAGTCCGCCGGGTTCGACGAGACGGTCGTGGCGGGCACGGCCCGGGTCTTCGACCAGGAGCAGGCGGCCATGGACGCGGTGGCGGACGGCAGCATCGTCCCCGGTGACGTGGTGGTCATCCGCTACGAGGGGCCCAAGGGCGGCCCGGGGATGCGCGAGATGCTCGCAGTGACCGGCGCCATCAAGGGCGCCGGGCTCGGCAAGGACGTGCTTCTGGTCACCGACGGTCGGTTCAGCGGCGGCACGACCGGGCTGTGCATCGGCCACGTCGCACCGGAGGCCGTGGACGGAGGCCCGATCGCGCTGGTGCGCGACGGGGACCCCATCCGGCTGGACGTGGCCGCCGGACGGCTCGACCTGCTCGTGGACGACGACGAGCTCGCGCGCCGATCGCTCACGCTGCGGCACCCCGAGCCGCGCTACACCCGCGGGGTGCTGGCCAAGTACGTCCGCCTGGTCGGCTCGGCGTCCGGTGGTGCGGTCTGCGACTGACGCGACGGGACGGGTCGACCTTCGCATGGCGGATCTTGCATCTCACCATGCGAGACACGAGCGTTGCCGAGTTGACGGCCGCGGCCGACGTTGGGACCGTTGCCCCGTGCAGCAGCGCATTCTCGTACGCCATTCGCGCGTCCGCTGAGACCCGGCGAGCGCGCGACCCCTCGTCCCACTCAGGGCGGGGGGTTTTTCACGTCCGAGGTACCCGACGCAGCAGAGGAGAGCTGATGTCGCAGCAGATGACCGGCGCCCAGGCCCTTGTCACCGCGCTGGAGTCGGCCGGAGTCGACACGGTCTTCGGGATCCCCGGCGGGGCGATCCTCCCGGCCTATGACCCGCTGTTCGACTCCCGGCAGATCCGTCACGTGCTCGTCCGCCACGAGCAGGGCGCCGGCCATGCCGCGTCCGGCTACGCCTATGCCACCGGTCGGGTGGGAGTGTGCATGGCCACCAGCGGTCCAGGTGCGACCAATCTGGTGACGCCGATCGCCGACGCCTACATGGACTCCGTGCCGATCGTGGCGATCACCGGACAGGTGCCGAGCCGAGCCATCGGCACCGACGCCTTCCAGGAGGCCGACATCCGGGGCATCACGATGCCGATCACCAAGCACAACTACCTGGTGACCGACCCCGCCGAGATCGGACCGGCTGTCGCGGAGGCCTTCCACGTCGCCTCCACCGGCCGGCCCGGCCCGGTGCTGGTCGACGTGTCCAAGGACGCGCTGCAAGCCACCACCACGTTCTCCTGGCCGGACGTCCGGACGATGCCGGGCTACCGCCCGACGACCCGACCGCACGGACGGCAGGTGCAGCAGGCCGCTCGCCTCATCGTCGAGGCCCGCCGCCCGGTGCTCTACATCGGGGGCGGGGTGCTGCGGGCCGGAGCAAGCCGCGAGCTGCTCGAGCTGGCCGAGATGACCGGCATCCCGCTGGTCACCACGCTGATGGCACGCGGAGCCTTCCCCGACAGCCACCGCCTGCACCTGGGCATGCCCGGCATGCACGGCACGGTGGCCGCGGTGACCGCCCTGCAGAAGGCGGACCTGCTCATCGCGCTGGGCGCCCGGTTCGACGACCGGGTCACCGGCAAGCTGGACTCGTTCGCCCCGCACGCCACGGTGATCCACGCCGACATCGACCCCGCCGAGATCTCCAAGAACCGGCACGCCGACCTGCCCATCGTGGGCGACGCGCGCGAGGTGATCGTCGAGCTCATCGACGCGCTGCGCGGCGAGCACGCCGCAGGTCGCACCGGTGACTACGACGCATGGTGGGGCGAGGTGTACGGATGGAGGCAGCGCTTCCCGCTGGGCTACACCGAGCACGACGACGGGACGCTCGCCCCGCAGTACGTCATCGAGCGGCTCGGCCAGATCGTGGGGCCGGACGCGCTCTACGTCGCCGGTGTCGGCCAGCACCAGATGTGGGCCGCCCAGTTCATCTCCTACGAGAAGCCGGGGACCTGGCTGAACTCCGGCGGCCTGGGCACCATGGGCTACGCCGTCCCGGCCGCGATGGGCGCCAAGGTCGGACGTCCTGACGCGACGGTGTGGGCCATCGACGGGGACGGCTGCTTCCAGATGACCAACCAGGAGCTGGCCACCTGCGCCATCGAGGGCATCCCGATCAAGGTGGCCATCATCAACAACTCCAGCCTCGGCATGGTGCGGCAGTGGCAGACGCTGTTCTACGAGGAGCGCTACTCCAACACCGACCTGCACACCGGCTCTGACACGCTGCGCCTGCCCGACTTCGTCCGGCTGGCCGAGGCCTACGGCTGCGTCGGCATGCGCTGCGAGTCCCCAGCGGACGTCGACGCCACGATCGAGAAGGCCATGGCGGTCGACGACCGCCCGGTGGTCGTGGACTTCCAGGTGCACCGCGACGCGATGGTCTGGCCCATGGTGGCTGCCGGCACCAGCAACGACGACATCAAGATCGCTCGCGGGCTGGCCCCGGAGTGGGACCGCGAGGAGGGGCTGTAGGCAATGGCTGATCGTTCGTTCGAGCGGGTGACCGGGGGCTCCGAGCGCACCCTGCACACCCTGTCGGTGCTGGTGGAGAACAAGCCCGGCGTGCTGGCCCGGGTCGCCGGCCTGTTCGCCCGGCGCGGGTTCAACATCCACTCCCTCGCCGTGGGCCCCACCGAGCATCCGGAGGTGTCGCGGATGTCGGTGGTGGTTGCCGTCGAGGGGCTGCCGCTGGAGCAGGTGACCAAGCAGCTGAACAAGCTCATCAACGTCATCAAGATCCTCGAGCTCGACCCGGGCCACTCCGTGCAGCGTGAGCTGCTGCTGGTCAAGGTCAAGGCCGACCCGACGACGCGCTCTCACGTGCTGGAGACCGCCGCGTTGTTCCGGGCCACCGTCGTCGACGTGGCCACCGACGCGGTGACCATCGAGGCCACCGGCAGCGCGGACAAGCTTCAGGCTCTGCTGCGTGTGCTGGAGCCCTACGGCATCCGCGAGCTGGCGCAGTCCGGCATGGTGGCCCTGGGCCGCGGCGCCCGATCGATGACGGACCGTACGCTGCGGGCTGCCGACCGCAGCGCCTGACCGGTCTGCCCGGCGAAACCGTCCGGACGCCCAACCGACCACCCGAGGAGGAGCCAGCCGTGGCTGAGCTGTACTACGACGACGACGCGGACCTGTCGATCATCTCGGATCGGCAGGTCGCCGTGCTCGGCTACGGCAGCCAGGGCCACGCCCACGCTCTGTCGCTGCGGGACTCCGGCGTTGACGTGCGGGTGGGGCTGCTCGAGGACTCGCGCAGCCGACCCAAGGCCGAGGCGGAGGGCCTGCGGGTGCTCACCCCGTACGAGGCGTGCGAGGAGGCCGACGTCATCGTCGTGCTGGCCCCCGACCCGGCTCAGCGGGCGCTGTACCGGGAGGCCATCGAACCGAACCTGGTCGACGGCGATGCGCTGTTCTTCGGCCACGGGTTCAACATCCGCTTCGGCTACGTCGCACCGCCATCGGGGGTCGACGTGTGCATGGTGGCGCCCAAGGGGCCCGGGCACCTGGTACGGCGCGAGTACAGCGCCGGGCGGGGTGTCCCCGTGCTGGTCGCCGTCGAGCAGGACGCCACCGGCAACGCCTGGCCGCTGACCCTGTCCTACGCCCGGGGCATCGGCGGGACCCGCGCCGGGGCCATCCGCACCACCTTCGCCGAGGAGTGCGAGACCGACCTGTTCGGTGAGCAGGCGGTGCTGTGCGGGGGAGTGTCTGCGCTGGTCACGGCCGGCTTCGAGACGCTCATGGAAGCCGGCTACCAGCCCGAGGTGGCCTACTTCGAATGCCTGCACGAGCTCAAGCTCATCGTGGACCTCATGTACGAGGGCGGCATCGCCAAGCAGCGCTGGTCGGTGTCGGACACTGCCGAGTACGGCGACTACGTGTCCGGGCCGCGGATCATCGACGCCTCGGTCAAGGCGCGCATGCGCGAGGTGCTCGAAGAGATCCGAGACGGCTCTTTTGCCGCCCGGTTCATCGCCGACCAGGAC